>LWDU01040426.1_pt1 | contig 34923 bp, 18 predicted proteins | sample 727161 | NCBI WGS metagenome assembly LWDU01 (sample SAMN04566230, study PRJNA314399) | hydrothermal vent metagenome | isolation source: deep sea hydrothermal plume seawater | place: Mexico: Gulf of California, Guaymas Basin | collected 2004-07-11 | reverse complement strand
GATTGATGAAACCTGATTCACCACTCGTATCACGTCTGCTCTTAGGCTTGTCGGCAGTGAGCGCCATTGTCTTCGTTGCGGCCTGGGCCATGGGAACGACATCCTGGATCGGGCCGGCTTTGACTGGCAGTTTTCTCTGTCTGTCGCTCGCGGCATCGACGGGGCAAGGCTCGCTCCGACAGTTGGCATTCACGGTCTGGATCGCTACCAGCGTCGTCATTGGCATGTCGTTTAATAGCTGGTTTATTGGAATCGGACGCGAGTTGGTGCCTGAAGCGAACGGCTCTGACTCTCACACTGAAGCCGTACTCGATCGCGTCATCAAGACGATTGACGGTGACGAAGATGGACTCCTCTCGCTGCAGGAATTTACGCGGATTGATTTTCAGGGGCTAGAACTCGATGACGAACACTTTGCTGACGGCGATGTGAACAAAGACGGGGTTATTGATCGCCCGGAATTGCTCGATGAGCTGGCGGGCGAACAGAGGTGTTTTAGGTTCAAAACGCTCTTCATTCCCATCTTGCAAATCATCATGTTTGCGATGGGTACGACGCTGAGTGTGGCCGACTTCACCCGTGTCTACAAAATGCCCGCTGGCGTTCTTATCGGGCTTGTTTGCCAATTCACTATCATGCCGTTGATTGGATTCGGCCTCGCCGTTACCTTCGGGCTGCCGCCTGAGATCGCCGCGGGACTCGTGCTGGTGGGCTGCTCGCCAAGCGGGCTGGCCTCGAATGTGATGGCGTTCATTGCCAAAGCCAATGTCGCGATGTCTGTCACGATGACCGCCTTCTCTACGATGCTCGCCCCGCTCCTGACGCCATTGTTGATGAAGATGCTGGCGGGCGAAATGGTGGAGTTCGAAGTCCCGAAGATGATGTGGGACATGACGAAGATTGTGCTGCTACCAGTTCTGGCTGGCCTGGTTTTTCATCATCTGGTCTACCATCGGCTCAAGTGGCTCGACCGCGTCATGCCGATGGTCTCGATCGTCGGCATCCTGATCATGACTGTGCTGACGGTTGCAATTGGCCGCGACGATCTCATGCGGGTCGGCCTGCTCTTAATCCTCGCCTGCCTCATCCACAGTACGGCTGGATTCGGGCTGGGTTATTTCGTTTGCCGGTTGCTGGGCAGAGACCAGCTCACCTGCCGGACAATCGCTCTCGAAGTCGGATTACAGAATTCCGGCATGGCAACCGGCCTCGCCGCGAAACTCGGAAAAGTCGCCACGCTCGGACTTGTGCCCATCGTCTTCGGACCGGTCATGAACATTATCGCCTCAATGCTCGCCAACTGGTGGAGAACGCATCCGGTGGAACAGCTGACTCCAAACGTAGAGACAACAAACCGAACACAAACATTAGGGCCAAGCGAGTGAAGCCTCATTTGCAACTTACCCACGCGGCTATGGATTATCAATGAAGACAAAAGCACTGAAACAGTTTCGAGCCAAACTCGCTAAAAACGAACCGGTCTACGGTCTCTGGGTGACGCTGGAATCAGCGAGCATCACGGAGATGGCCGTCGCCCTGGGAATGGACTGGGTGGTCATCGACGCGGAACACGGTCACCTCGACTGGAAGGAGATCAACGAGCACATCCGCGCGGGCCAGCGCAGCGACACCGTTGTTCTGGTCCGGCTGGCGGAGCGCAGCACTTCACTCACCAAGCGAGCTCTCGACATCGGAGCCGACGGCGTAGTAATCCCGTGGGTTGAAACCGTGGAAGAACTTGAAGATGCCATCCGCGACTCTCGCTATCCGCCCCATGGCCGACGTGGCATTGGAGGCGAACGGGCGACGGCATGGGGACAATGTCTCGCCGAACATACGTCGGAAGCGAATGAGAACGTGCTGGTCGTGCCGCTGATCGAGAGCATGGCCGCGATTCCCCATGTTCCGGCGATGTGCGAAGTGGACGGCACGGATATTTTCTTCTTTGGCCCTGCCGACTTCTCATCAACGGCCGGCTACCGGGGTCAATGGGAAGGACCGGGTGTCGCGGCGCAGATTCTGCAATTGAAGGACTCGATCCGAGCGGCGGGTAAGCACTGCGGCGTGATGACAACCAGTATCGACAATCTCGTCGAGCGGCGTGAGCAGGGATTTCACATGCTGGGAGTGGGCGCTGACAACGGGCTGTTGCTGAGATCAATTCACCAGGCGCTTCAGGCTGTTGATCGCGATCGCCTGCCGGCGCCAAGCCTCGATCCGGCCGATGGCCGGGCCGTTCACCCGCCGCTCTCGCAACCGCCCGAGGGTATGGCGCCAGATCATGACGAGGTGATCACTAGACGTGGTGACGGGGAAACCGTCGAACTGGAGCCAGGCGTCTCGCTGGAAATATTGGTCGGCAATTTCAACGGGGCACGCGGTCTGACGACTGGCATTGTGATGATTCAGCCCGAGTCGCAGCTACACTATCATCAGCATCCCTGTAGCGAATCGGTCACTGTGCTCGAGGGCAAAGTTGACTTTTCGGTCGAAGGACGAGTCTATCGCTTAGGCCCACTGGACAATATCGTCATCCCTCGCTGGCTTCCCCACGAGACGCGTAATCCCGATCCCAGTAACGTGGCACGGCTGCATGTCGCCATGGCGATGAGCTGTCCTGAACGAGAGCCAGTCGCGCGAGCATTCGACCGGATTGAGATGCCATCAGACTCGGACGGCAGGCCCGGTTTCGAGCGAGTCACTCGATTCTCCCGGGCCGATCGCCTGCAGGGCGTTGGCGCCGGAGCTGAGTTCATCGATTATTTCAACGCCTCTTTGATACCCGGTATCGAGATGAGCGGCGGTTTCGCACGCTTTGATCCTGGCGGCCGCCTGCCGGACCACCTGCACGATTTTGACGAATCGATCTGCATCGTCCGCGGCGATGCGAACTGCCTGGTCGAAGGTCGTCAGTATTCGCTCAGCGACTGTGCCACAGCCATGATTCCTCGGGGACGCGTTCACTATTTTATCAATGAGTCGGACCAGCAGATGGACATGATCTGGGTCTACGCCGGCCCAATGCCGGAGCAGATCGTGATCGCCCCTGGCTTCGTGCGCGAAAAAACCAGCCTCGAAGTGGCGATAGAAAAAAGCTGCGGCCGCCAGCCCACAGAGTTCAATCGATAACACAGACGCATTTGCAGACATGGCCACATGCTACCGCCGCTCCGCGGCTCGGGAACAACGACCGCTGTACAATATATGAAAGGTCTCAAGTACCACGTATGACAACACCTCAGCACACTCCCTTTCGTATCGCTCTAACCGCCGACTTCTACGACGAAGCCGGCACGACGCGTTATGCGGACTTTGGCCTCGACACATTCGAAGGACACGACCACATCGTCGTTTCCAGGTTTTCCGAACATCGCGCTGAGATCACACGCGACCAGTTGGCCGATTGTCACGCCACTCTCGTCCTGAGTCCGCAGGTAACCGCCGCCTCGTTAGTCGACTGTGACGAGTTGCTGGCGATCAGTCGATTCGGAGTTGGTTACGACTCGGTCGATGTCGAGGCCTGCACGGCGAACAATGTGATAGTCACCATCACTCCTGGAACAGTCGACCGGCCAGTCGCCGAAGCGACAATCGGCTGGATGCTGGCCCTCACACATCGCGTGCTGGAGAAGGATCGCCTGGTTCGCACCGGCCGCTGGGATGAACGCAGCCAGTATATGGGTTGCGAACTTCGCGACCGAACCCTCGGCGTGATCGGACTCGGCGGCATCGGCCGCAAACTCGTCCAGCTGTTGCAGGGCTTCGGCATGCGGCAGCCCATCGCGTTCGATCCCTTCGCACCGCCCGAGGTCTTTGATGAATCGGGTGTGCGGAAGGTCGAGTTGGAAGAACTCCTCTCAACCGCGGACTTTGTTTCGCTGCATTGTCCGCTAAACGAACAGACACGGGGACTCATTGGCGCAGATCAGCTGGGACTGATGCAACCGAGTGCGTACCTGTTGAATCTGGCACGAGGGGGAATCGTTGACGAAGACGCACTGTACGATGCGCTCGCCTGCCGACGCATCGCCGGAGCAGCACTCGATTGCTTCGAGAACGAACCGGTCGTCACGCCTCACCCTCTTGGTGAACTGGACAACGTACTGCTCGCGCCTCACTCGATCGCCTGGACTAAGGAACTCTTTCGCGACATCGGCCGAACTGCCTGCCAGGCCCTGCTCGACCTTTCGCTGGGACGCCGCCCACACGGCATCGTCAATCCCGAGGTCTTTAACAACCCTGCATTCACCAAGAAGTGGAATCGCACCAGGCTCGCGGCACGATAGAATTTGATGGTCCCGAGTTTGGTCTCGCGTTCGGGAACTGCCGCCTGAAGAGATCATCCATGTTCAATGACACAAAATGAACCATAAGCTGTCTACGAAGCAAGCCCGGCAGCCAATCAAGGCGCAGCGGTAGCAACGTCGTTTCGATCGTTTACCGCTCCCCGACTCGGGAAGCTGGAAGTCCGCTTGATCTTAGCTAGCAGATGTCGCCGGCGTTCGGCTCAAAACACTGGCCGAGCAAGTGCCACACATTCGCGGGACGAACCTCGTGGCCAGGTGCTGACGTTGCTCACTTGCCGGCAGCTTTCAACAATTCGACCATGGCCTTGCCCATGGCATCGCCAATGTTCATGTAGGTCTCTGCGTTGCCGCCGTAGTGGCTGCCAGAGCTGCTTCCTTTGGACAGCGGATGGCTGTAAACGGAGGCGACGTTGCCCTTGAATTCTGGGTACTTGCCGGATTTGCCATCGACCGCGAGCATGGCGTCAAGGATCTTCCCACCGCCATCGGTGGCGCCTTTTTTGGTCTGGCCGAGCGAGGCACAGACGAAGTTCGCGTTGGGTGCGTTGAAGTCCTTACGAAGCTGCTTGATGAGATGAGCAAGGTTCTTCTCATATCGACTGGAAAGCGCGGCACTGCGGCTGTCTCGATCACCTTGCCACCAGAAAAAGCCCGCGACCTCGTATTCCTTGGCGCCTGGGTAGTACTTGTCGAGTTCTGCCAACACCTTCTTCGCTCTGGCAACATCGCCGTCGTACTGCATGCCGGCGTACCAGCCGATCCTCTTGGGCTCTGTACCTTTCTTCCAGCGCTCAGGCGACCCCTTGTATCCAGGATGAATCCAGGTGACGCCCTTGGCATCGGTAAACTCAAAGCCCTCGCTACCCGGCGGCAGCAGGTCCCAGCCCAGGGCACGATTGCCAATACAGCTCTTGAGAATCATCACTGGCGCGTCGGTGGCATGTCCCACGTGATGCCCGATGCCGATCTCCGGGCCGATGTTGCCCTTGATGGTCATCCACTCGTTGTTGAAACCCCGCATACCGCCCGTGCCGCTACCCATGACGCGCACGTTGCGCACGTCCTTGCGCACGGTCCAGTTGCCCGTGTCGTCGACGAGGTAGGGGTAAAGGTTCTTCTCTTTCACCGCGTGTTCGAGCGAGCCGTCGCCGCCCTTGATCTTGCCGAAGTTCAGCATGTTGGATTGGCCCAGCAAGATGTAGACCTGCACGGGGTTGGACATATCGGCGGACTTGCCGTCGGGGTCGGGTAACGCTTGTAGAGTCTCCGCGGCGTGTGCGGCAAGCGAAATGAGTAGCGGTGTAGACATAGCGATCAAAAGCAACATCGATCGAACAGAGCGTTGGATATTCATGATGATTCTCCGCGGGTGCGAGTTGGTTGAGGGTATCGGCCAGTATCCGCCGAACACCTCCGCACAAACTCATGGTTGGTAGTGGAAAACTTGCTGCCCACGCTGGAACGCGATGAATTTTCGGGCGATCGGCTGGTTAGCAGAAATCACCATACTATACTCATTCAAAAAAACAATCTGTGGACGTGAATTGGAATAACAAGTTGCATCGCGAGATTGGAATTGGAGTGCGGTGACTTGTTACCGCTTTGCCTTCTTCCGATTCTCAGCCCCTTTGGCCAGCACGGCGCGGGATTCTTCCTTGGTGACCTTGCCGTCGCGGTTGGTGTCAAAGCGTTTTAGAAACCTGCGGCGAGAATCGTCCGCCTTTCTCTTGAGCGCCCTTTGCTTCGCTTCTTTGGCCAGCACGGCTCGGGATTCTTCCTTGGTGACCTTGCCATCGCCATTGGTATCAAAGCGTTTTAGAAACCTGCCACGCGACTCCTCCGCATCCTTGTCATTCGAGAATACTGGTGTCACCGCAACGCAGAACAGAACGACAATCCATGAGTAGATACGAATGTGACGCATTCAGTCGTCTCCAGTTGAATTTGGCTCCAATAACGTAAACGGTGACCTTTGGAGAGGGTACTACATCAGGTGTTTACTCCGCCATGAGATTGTTGCACGAAGTACGCCCCTGTTTCTTCGTGGCTTTGTGTCTTCGTGTGAGAAACAATAACAGGTGGTCACACAAAGGCACTAAGACACGAAGTGGGCGAATGTGTGGTCTCTACTCATCCGGGATTGGGCTCAGACGTCGCTTGAATCGCTAACAAGCTGGCGACTGGCCCCGTGTTAACCCAAAACGGTCCAGTTTCGTTTTCTGAAATCTTATCGCTCAACTTTTGCAATCTCACCTAACACCTCTTCCAAGCAATCGACCAGAAAATCAGCGTCGTCTTTGGTAATACACATGGGCGGCTTGATGCGGAGGGTGTTGCCCTTGAGGCCGCCCTTGCCAATGATCAGACCACGATCTTTGCAGAGTTCCATCGCGTCGGCGGCTTGTGTGGTGGCTGGTTCCTTCGTCTGGCGGTCGGTTACCAATTCGACACCCAGCATGAGCCCTATGCCTCGCACTTCGCCAATTAACGGCTGCTTGTCTTGCAGCTCGATCAGTCGATTCTTGAGATGGGTGCCGATCTCCAGGGCGTTCTGTTGAATCCCTTCTTCGTCGATCACTTCGAGCGTCGCCAGGCCCTGGGTCATGCTAATCGGGTTGCCGCCGAATGTATTAAAATGAATGCGGTTCTTCATCATTTCAGAAATCGGCTCAGTGGTCGTCATCGCACCGAGCGGGGCGCCGTTGCCGATGCCCTTCGCCATGGTGACCATGTCGGGCACCACGTCAAAATTCTGGTGCGACCAATAATGGTGCCCCGTGCGACCGAAACCGCCCTGCACCTCGTCGGCAATACAGATGCCGCCGTGTTGGCGGACGATGTCGTAGACGACTTGGAAGAATTCTTTAGGTGGCACTACCGTGCCACCAACTCCTTGGATCGGCTCACCAATGAAACAGGCAATCTCGCCTGGCGTTTGATATTCAATCACATTCTTAATATCGTGGGCGCACTTCAAGTCACACGACGGGTACTCCAGATCGTAGGGACAACGGTAACAGTAGCCAGGGTGCGTGTGCAGCACATTGGCACTGGGGTTCGCCTTGAACTTCCACGAACCGAGCGCGGTGAGACTCATCGGCACCGACGTACCGCCGTGGTAGCTGTTGCGAAGTGATATCACATCGCGGTTGCCGGTGAACTCGCGGGCTGAGAGAATCGCGATCTCGTTCGCCTCACTGCCACTATTGGTAAAATAGCTGCGGGAGAGACCCTCCGGCATTTTGCTGGCGAGCTTTTCGGCGAACTGGGCGATCGTCGGGTGGAGATAGATCGTGGTCGCATGCTGCAACCGGCCACTCTGCTCTTGAACTTTTTCGATCACCTTCGGATGACAATGTCCAACGCTCACGGTAACGATCCCCGCGAAAGCGTCGAGATATTGTCGACCGAGTTCGTCCCACAGATACTGCATGTGGCCTTCAACCACCATCAAAGGCTCACGGTAGTAAGTCAGAACTCCCGGCGAGATATATTGGTGACGCAGAGCGAGCACCTCATCGCGAGTCGGGCCATCGTAGGGAGTCGGCACATGATCGATGACCGGCAGTTGCAACGATTTGGTGGACTGGCTCATCGTGTTTACTCCTTGGGCCTCAAGCCCACGTCACCTACAACCTATGAGCCATGGCATCACCGCCGCGCTCAGTGCGACGCCCGCAGAAAGCCGAGGATTTTCTCAAATCAACAAACAGCCCCGTTAAAGTCTCCTACGAACATTGGTATCGTACGCGTTTGCAAGGCTCAAGCCTACTATCCTAGTCGCCACAGTTACTTATGAGACGCCAGTCCACCATGGGAGCCACAGGTGATCTGTCCCCCTTTCCGCTGTAATGTCTGCGAGAGTTGCGAATGAAGATTCTTGTTCCAACCAAACATGTTGTTGACACCGACCAGAAAATTCATGCCAGCGACGATGGTTCACACCTTGAAATCGATCCCGAGCCAGAGTATTTCATTCCGGGCATGTCTAGTGGATTCCTAATTTACTACCTTGGGACGCTAATCTATCCAGAAACAAAAGGGGTAGAAGAGGCTCGCTAGCGTCGGGGCGTCTCAACTCCACTTTGAGTGTACGGATTCACAAACTGCTAGGTGATTCAGCATCCCAGCCGCTGCGGCCCGGACGCGGCGGCGTGGCACCGGCAAGGCGCCTTCATGTTTCGAGATTTGCCTACGGCCTCCTTCCGTTGTGGCCACATCCAAAAGAAAAGCCCTGAAAGTGCATCAATCCAATGGGAAATTCGGAATGTCGCTAATGGGGAAGAGTAATTGTCGCCGAACACGCATTTGAAGTGGCTGAGCGAGTCTATACCAGCGACGGAGGTTCAAACGGCGAACTCGCGTACCAGAATATGGAACATGGCCGAGAGAATGTTGATTTTCAGTGGGATCGCAAGGCAAAAAAGTAGACGCTCTCATGCGTCGAGGCGACAGGATTTAGACTAGCGACCTTGGTGAAAGCTCCGACAAGTCGGAGCACTCCAAGGTTAAAGTTTGGACCGTGCGGATCAGTGAAGGTGTAGCGCTCGAGCTGTCCCGGAATCAATGACCGAAAACACGGGTTGCCGCTATGATGGTGTGTGCCCCACCTTTACCCCCACCTCTCCCTGCCCCCTGCCCTACCCGGCGACGGGCGATTGCCGCCCACCGCCCACCGCCCACCTACCGAACAACGTCGCGGAATTGGCTGACAATGAAAAGTAGCCGAGTGAATACTCTGAGAGGCACGATCCTGCTGGTGCTCGGCAGCGGCTGTCTGCTGCTGGCCGCCGAGGTCGATACCAACGTATTGACTTTGGAAGAGGCCAAAGAGTTGGGGCGGTTGAAATCTAGCTATTCAAGAGAGACTAATAGAGACACAAGAGCCACCCACGCCATTCCCAAGGCAAATCTCTCTCACTTTCAAAAGTCCATCGGCCCCATCCTCCAGAGACATTGTGTAGCCTGTCACGGTCCCGATGAGCCCAAAGCACAACTTCGTGTCGACAAACTAAATCCCGACCTGCTAACAGGGCCAGACATTGAACGATGGCGAGAGGTTTACGACGTCTTAAGCAATTCAGAGATGCCCCCCGACGACGAACCGGATTATGAACTGGCCGATGCCGATCGTAGCAACATCATCGAATGGCTGGGCGACGAACTGAACAAGGCATCTCTCGCACGTCGCAGCGACAGGCAACACTCGTCGTTTCGACGAATGACAAAGTACGAATACAGCTACGCGCTGCAGGATCTGCTTGGCTTACCCTATACTCTCGCCGATCCCCTGCCCTCGGAAACCGCATCCGCAGACGGCTTCAAGAACAGTTCTCAGATGCTTCAAATGTCGGCTATGCAGTTTGAACTTTACCGTGGAATTGGCCTCAAAGCTCTCAAGAGTGCCACGGTGCGCGGCGACCGTCCTGAAGCAGTCACCTACATCATATCGATGCAGGAAGAGATGGAAAAAGGGTCGGCAAAGAAGGCCGAATTATTCAACAAGGAAGATAAGAACTACAACAAAAATAGAACTCGACAGCACTTATTCAATAAGGAAACCGGCGAAGGCCTTCGTTTCTCAGGTGGAAAATGGACCCCTACCGCCGATGCAGTTGCCGGTAAGACGTCTGTTGTTTCTCCGGTTGTCTTGGTCCTTCCTAAATCCAACGAGTTCAAACTGAATTTGGATCGTTTTCTTCCTGATGAAGGCACGATGCGAGTTCGAATACGTGTCGCGCGAACGACCATGGAGGCCGATGAATATGCGAGCCTGCGATTGATTTTTGGTGCGCATACCAGCAATAACGCCAATTTCTCTCTGGTGATCAGTGAGCGTGATATTCCCGTAACGGCGCCTGCCGACAATCCACAATTCATCCATTTCGATATCCCTCTGAGCGAAATTCCTCGCAATCCCTTCCGCCATTTATCGACAACATTCCCCAGACGGGACGAGCTGCTATCCATTCGAAATGTTTCCAATGCACATAACAAGACAGAACCACTCAGTGTTGTTATCGACTACATCGAAATCAGCGCGCCTCACTACGACCAATGGCCGCCAAGAACTCACAATGCGATCTTTGTTGAGAGCAAGAACAAGTGTGATGAGGAAAAGTATGGTCGTGAAGTCCTCACTGGATTCACTGAGCGTGCCTGGCGTCGCCCGGTCACATCACAAGAAGTAGATCAGTTAATGGCCTTATTTGCCGAATACCGTCCGGAATTTACCAACTTTGAAGATGCGATGTTGGAAGTGTTGGCAACGGTCCTGGCGACTCCGGAATTTCTTTACCTGACTCAGAGAGTTTCCGATAATAGTGCTAACATTCCCAACACAATCAGTGAGATGGAATTGGCCAGCCGACTCTCGTTTTTTCTCTGGTCCAGCATCCCAGACGATGAATTGCTCGAACTCGCGCGGCAAGGAACACTCAATGAGTCAAAGGTACTAAAGGCTCAAGTCCGGCGAATGTTGGCAGACTCTCGTTCCGATCGATTTTCTCATACTTTTGTTCAGCAATGGCTGGGCATGGATGGCCTGAACAGTGTGATTCACGTCCATGACAGTTCACTAAAAGAGTCTCTGCACGAAGAACCCGTTGCCTTTTTCGAAGAAGTCCTGAAGTCCAACAGCAGCGTCATGAACTTCATTCATTCGGATTACGTCATGGTCAACGAACGCCTGGCCAGTCACTATAAAATCCCTGGCGTTTATGGCCCTCATTTTCGCAAAGTGCCGATCAGTCCACAGGCGAATCGTGGCGGGATCTTGAGCGGGGCTGGAGTGTTGACAATGAACTCTGACGGTCGAGACTCTCATCCTCTCAAGCGTGGCATCTGGCTGCTGGAACATGTCCTCAATGATCCACCGCCACCACCACCGCCCAATGTCCCTGAAGTTGACCTGACGGACCCAAAGATATTAAATATGACACTCAAAGAGCGCATCTCAGACCACCGGAGGAAACCGGCCTGTATATCGTGTCATGCAAAAATTGATCCTTGGGGAATCGCTTTTGAAAACTACGATGCATTGGGAGCCTACCGTACTCAAATCAGGAATGAACCCGTCGATGCGACTTCGCTACTGTTCAACAAGCAAGAATTGGCGGGGATAGATGGCTTAAAGCGATACCTGCTCACCGATCGACAAGATCAATTTGCCAGAGCCATGGTTCATAAAATGACCGCTTATGCTCTTGGCCGTCCCTTGTCTTTCAGTGATCGCGCCGACATTGACAGCATAACGCGGCAGTTCAGGAAACACGGTGATCGTCTTGGCGATTTGGTCAACTTGATCATCGGCAGTGAACTTTTTCACGCGAAGTAGGAGCAAACAGATTGTGAACACAAACACAATTTCATTGAATCGCAGAAGTTTCCTTTACGGTGCAGGTGTCGCCCTGGCACTGCCACGGCTTGAGACGTTTGCTGCGAAGACTCCCAATCAACAGGATACGCCGAAACGTTTCGTCAGTGTTTACCATCCTGATGGTGTGGGTCTACCGCTGAAAGCAGATCCGGCTTGGAAGGATTGGAGCTGGTTCCCTCGCGGCGGCGAGCACGATTTTGAATTGACAAAAGTACTCGATGTACTCGAACCGGTACGCAGCGAAATCACCATCTATTCAGGGCTGTCGCACCCTGCCGTTAGACAAGTTCATGGCCATTCAAATGCCGATCAATACTTGACCGGTGCAGCAACGGGAGGTCACGGACCCTATAAGAACTCTATTTCCCTTGATCAGGTCATTGCTGCACACACCGGCGAATTTACCCGTCATGCTTCTCTGGTGATGTCGACGAACGGTGGCATCGGTGGTCCGCGCGGTGCACAAACACAGTCCTTTAACCGTGAAGGGCGGCCGATACCGGCACGTAATAAACCAAAGCAGATCTTCGACATGCTTTTTGTGACCAGCGGTAAGGATGCGCGCGCAAAATTGGCAAGAAGTAAGAGTGCCTTGGATTTCCTCATCGGCAACACTCGCTCTCTGGGGCGAGAGCTTTCCAAAATCGATCAGCAAACGCTACAGCAGTATCTAGACGCAGTTCGCGACACGGAAGTCAAGTTGGCGAACGCTCAGAAGTGGATCGATGCGCCCGTTCCGGACGTGGATACCACGAATTTGAAATTGGATGCAGATCCAAAAGAAGCCCGGTTTTACTTCGAAACGATGTATGAACTGATCTATCTTTCTTTCCTAAGTGATTCAACTCGCGTGGCGACGTTTCAGTTGGGCAGGGAAAATGGTGAAGGTCCGCATGACCTCTTGTCGAAGGCGGTTGGCCTGGGTAATGCTCATGCCCTAACGCATGCTGTGAAAAAGCCGGACGGTTGGAAGAACCTCGGCACCTATAATCGCTATCAAGTCGGAGAATTCGGTCGTTTCTTGCAAAAACTAAAAGAGACTCCAGAACCAACTGGCCAGGGAAACATGTTGGATAACACGTTCGCCATGCATGGTTCTGCTTCCAGCAGTTTCCACCTCTCTCGCAATTACCCGATCATTTCGGCCGGTGGTAAAAACCTCGGATTCAAGAATGGGCGTTTCCTCAAGTTCGGCAAAGGAAACGAAGACAATCAGGCTGGCGCAGGGATCGTGACCGATGTCGGATGGAGAGGCAAAATAGAAGCGGAAGAACTTCCACTGTCGAGCCTCTATCTTACCGTCTTGCACAAACTTGGCGTCGACGCCCAATCGTTCGGTGGAATCACCGAGACGCTGACTAAGGTCTAAGAGGCTCAACGGGAATCGTTTCAAGGCTGCGAAAATGAGACGATGTCGAACATCGAACTCCTCTTCGTGGTTTTTTTGTCTTCGTGTGAGACCACAATAACAGGTGCTCACCCAAATAACGTCAATCGACGTTTAATCGCGGTTGTCAGGGGCTTCTTGCTTGGCCAGCGTTTGCAATCGCTAACAACTTGATCGATATTGAACTCTTTCAAATCCATCGTCTGTTGATCGCTTACCGCAATCCTTGAAACCAGTAAGACATCAATAATCCACCGACTCCTCATCACTGGTCTTTTATTTTACGTATTGGCGCTTGTGAACTCTGTTGGAGCGGACGAAAAAGACGCCGCAGCGAAACCCAGCAAGAAAGCCAAACAAGCGAAGGCGTTCTTTGAGAAGATCAAGTCGCTATCGACTTGGACGAAGTTCGTTAACGGAAAAGCAGCCGAAGAATATTCCTTCAAGATGACTAGAAGGAAGAAGGACAGCAAATCGAACAAGGGCCGGTAACGGTCTGAGCAAGTTCTACCTACTCGGTGCTCACTACGGCGGCAGTCCTGAAACATCTTTGATGTTCGGCGACGGCCTGGGCCGCACCATGGCGGAGATGCTCGAGGAACAGGAGTTTCGTGGCGCCCGCGTCCAGGTTACCATCAGGTTTAGTTCTGCAGCTGGATGCAGAATGCCCCGCGAGAACACAAGTGCACTCAGAGTATCGAATGAAAGCTGCCGCAAAAACAGCCGTGCTCGCAATCATCATGGCGTTGTTCGCGAATCAAAACTCGGCCGACGAACCTGCACCAAAGAAGCCCGTGCGCAAGCCGGTGAAGCTGCCGGGGATGGTGATCGACTTTCAGAAACGATGCGTCGATCTTGAAGCGACCATTTGTCTTGATCGCGGATACCTCGAACTAATCGCCTGCACCAAAGGCAGCAAGGAACACGAGTCGATCGTCTCAATCAAGGCTCGGCCGATGCACGTTCACACAGCACTCTTGTTTCTCGGAGCCACCAATGGCAACCCCGCAATGCGGAAATCGGTGGACGAAGAGAAAATGCGTTGGGTGAACCACCCGCCGCGAGGTGATCCTATCAACGTGTACCTTGTGGTCAAAAACTCGAAAGGTGAATCGGTCGAACGCCCCGTCAGTGATTTCGTCACACGCTCGAAGGAGCGAACCGGTGAGATTGCCGACGATGACGAACGCGGACCAAAAGAGGGTGCAGACAAAGACAACAAGTTTCCCCACACATTCCTCTTTGCCGGATCGCACCTACGTGATAACGGAAAAGGGCCACGACAATACCTAGCCGATCTGAGCGGGCACGTAATCTCCGTCGCCACTTTTGGCGACGAACTGCTCTGTCTTCCAGACGTTCAAAGCCATGCTAACGGAGCGTTGATGTGGCAAGTTGATTCGACGCACTTGCCTAAAGTCGGCACGATGGTCACACTGCGACTCCGCCCCAAAAAAGACGAAAGAACCGGAGCTAAAAAATAATGAGGTTTGTCCTTATCACAACGATGCTGCTAAGTGGCATTGCCACGGCCGAAGACGGTTCGTTTTACAAAGACCCGCGCGGCCTGTTCTCCACGCGGCCAAGCGAAACGAAGTCGCTGACCAATATCAAACGCTTCGGCCCTGTCGGCATGGGCATCGACCTGCTTCAGCCGGCATTCACGATGCGGATCAGTCACATCGAGGAAGGCTCGCCCGCCGCGGCAACGGGGAGGCTGAAAGCGGGACAGATTATCGAATCGATCAACGGCCAGAAGCTGTCGGAAATCGATCCGCGAATACAACTTGGTCGATTACTGGCGGCGGCTGAGGCGAGCGACGGCATTCTCCGTTTCGCCATCAAGGGCCCGACGGAAGACGTCATCGTGAACGTTCCCGTTCTCGGCGCTTACAGCGGGACGTGGCCGATCGACTGCCCCAAGTCGGACAAGATTGTCCGCAACTTCGCGGATTACCTGGCCAAGCCAGAATCCAATATCGGTTTCGGCGGGATCGGCATGCTCTTCCTGCTCTCGACGGGCGAGGAGAAAGACCTCGACACCGTGCGTAAATGGGCGAGGAGCGTGGCCAACCGACCGCATACCTATGCCTGGTACCTCGGTTACGGCGGCATTCCACTGTGTGAATACTACCTTCGCACCGGCGACAAGGAGGTGATTCCTGGAATCCAGAAGTGGGCCGACAACGCAGTCAAAGGGCAGTACCTCGACGGCTGGGCCGGGCGCGGTGGCGTCCCGAGTGTTACGTACGGCATGGGGCATCTCAACGCGGGTGGCACCGCTGTGGTCACCTTTCTGCTGCTGGCAAAAGAATGCGGCGTGGACGTGCCCGATCACGCGCTGCTCGGCGCGCTGGTGCACTTCTATCGCTATTCCGGACGCGGCCACAATCCCTACGGTGACGGCCGGCCGGAGGTCGGCTTCGTCGATAACGGCAAGAATGGCAACCTCGCCTTCGCTATGGCGGCGGCTGCAGCACTCACGCCGGACGGCAAAAAATCGGTCTACGCCGCTGCCCGTGACGCTTGCGCAATGACCAGCTTCTACACCACCAGCTTTATGTTGCACGGTCACACCGGTGGCGGCATCGGCGAATCCTGGCGCAGCCCGGCGATGGGCCTGCTGTACGAGAAAAGGCCGCAGCAATATCGCGAGTTCATGGACAATCGCCAGTGGCATTACGACCTGTCGCGTCGCTGGGATGGCTCGTTCGGCATCCTCGGCGGAGCCGGGTATGACACGGAGAAATGGAAAGGTGCCTGGGGAACAGCCTATGCGCTGACGTACACCATTCCTCGCAAGACGCTCCGTATCAGCGGCGCTCCGCCGACGGAATTCTCGAGGCAATACCAACTTCCCAAACAACCCTGGGGCACCGAGGCGGACAATGCATTTGTCTCGCTGGAGGCCGTGCCTGACACCTCTGGAAAGCGGCAAGACCTCTCTGGCGAAACTCTAGCGGAGGATTCCAGTCGGCCCTTCATCATTCGTATCCATGATTCGGGTGAAGTGAGCGACGACCTGCTGCGACAGTATATCCATCACCAAGATCACAACATTCGATTCGTCGCGGCGAATAAAGTCCTAGGGATCAACAGCGGCTACATCGGCTGGCGGGCGCCGGGCGGCAATGTTCGGACGGAATTAGTGACAGAGTTTCTGCGGTCGAAAGACCCGCGAGTGCGGCGGGCCATGTTCGCGGCGATTTCTGAAATCCTGCAACGTGAACATCGGAGCACAGTGCTCACGCGGGAGATATTCGACCTTGCTGTCCAATCAGTGAAAACCCAGAAGGAGTCGTGGTGGGTCGTGGACGCTGCGCTGCGTGTCATCGGTCATGCCCCGGCGGATTGGGTCCAGCCGCACGTCAACCTCCTGCTGCCCTTTCTCCACCACGAAGACTGGTGGCTGCAGAATGCCACGCTGACGGCGTTGACCCCGATCGTGGCGGATGAACGGTGTTACCAGCAAGTGCTCCCGCCGATCGGCGAACTGGTCAGGACAAACCAGCGCTCGGCTCTCACACTGGGCCTGATGGGGAGTATTCGAGCCAAGCTCAAGGCGGGCAGTCCCGCGGTGCATCAGCTGGCCACCGAGACTCTGAAGGAAACCTACACCGGTTACGCCGGCGTGAAAACCGCTCCCGGTGGCCAAGACATCTCGTCAACTTTCGATTCACATCTGGAGTTCATCGCCTCTTCCCTGGCCGATGTTCCGGGCGGATTGGATGTGCTCTACGAAATCGCGCGTCAGCGTTATCCGCAAGAGATCCTGCCTTACAAGGAGTTTTTCTTAAATGCAGATCCGGCCCAGTTCGGCCCCACACTGAGGAAGGCGATCCGACCGATTATCACAGGTGAACTGATCCCGGAATTCGTCGGCCGGAACCGCGAGACGCTGCAAAAAATGGCGGCCGCCGAAGTGCAGTCGGGACGACCTGGTGGCAGAAATGACAAAGTCGATCAGTTAGCAGCGCTCTACGAGCGGGCCGGTCAGGACGAGTACGGGTGGCGCATGTTCGCCGACCTGCGTGATGCCGAGTGGTCGTACCACTCATTCGACCCAATCGACAGCGAGCAGATTCCCTGGGACCAGCTCATCACACGCTACCGTGAAGTGACACTGCCCACCGGCGCAGAAAATTGGTTCGCGACCGACTTTGATCCCGCCAAACTCGACTGGAAGAAAGAGAAGAGCCCTTTCGGTCACTACATGGGCAAGCTGCCGACGCGCCCGGTTCACAAATGCAATGCAGGTTGTACCGGTCCTGGTTGCTATGGCGCTACGAAAGTAAACTCCTTTTGGGAAAAGGAAGTTTTGCTGATGCGTGGGACCTTCCAGCTCCCCGCATTGAAAGACGGCCACCGCTACCGCGTCCGCGTCAATGACGGCAACCACGTCGGCTCCGGCGGCGGGCACATCATCTACATCAACGGCAAGCCCTTGATCGAAGACACGACCTGCTTCGGCAGAGGCTCAGGTGGCCTGCCAAAAGGCGCGTTCATCACCAGCGAATTCCTCGGCGACTTCCAGGGCGGCGAGGTGACGATCGCGGTAAAGACATTCCTCCGATTCAACGACAAGTACAAAGTGAAGCCGAGCGATCGCGTTCCCCAAGGCAAGATCAGCCTGCACCTTGAGGAGCAGAAGCTACCGCCGATGGGCGACGACCTGTTACGCAAGTCGGCAACCGTTGTTCGCATGCTGTCATCCGAGTGGCAGGCCGCGCAGGATCCCGAAGACCGCGAACGCCAGGCAAGTGCCATCAAATTCCGCTACGACGGAAAGTTCGTCGCCAATTCGAAAATTCTCGGCAGCTGGAAGACCGTCGGCGTTGTTAGGACGATCGAAGAGTTCATGCCCGGCAAAAGGATGAACCCTCGCGGTGCCCGGTTCGTAGGCATCAGCTTCAAGGGCGACGGCCAAACCGACAGCGTGATGCGGCTCTGGTCGGGTGACATTCTGATGGACCTGACCCGCTACGAGGCGCTACAGATGTTGACTAAAGAAATTGATGGCGAGGACTATCTCTTTATCGAAGCCGGCGGTTTCAGCACCAGGAATAAACCAGACTGGACATCATCCCTATACGTAATGAAGAGGAAGTAACACGCACATAGCCACGAAGTGCCGCAGCAAATATACTCGCAACGTCGGCGCTGTGACGTTGTAAATAGCACGATCGAATTCCACCCAGAGTACATAATGAAACCAACAAGCGTATTAATGGCGTTCGCGCTGCTCCTGTCAGCTCTTCCCGTTTCCGCAGCGGAGGTCCCGGCTCTTTTGCCTGATCCAGACGACAAGCCGAGCTACGCCACCAAGCCGGTCAAGGTCTACATCCTAGCTGGCCAGTCCAACATGGTCGGAATGGGAAGCCTCGGCGGCGCGAAAAACGTCTACACCGGGGTCTATCTTAGCTCCGATCCCGCTGTCCCCACCGGCCCGTTCCAGATCTATCGCGTCGGCAACTACAAGGCCTCGACGCTGAGTGTCTATCAGCCGGACGGCCAACCGACGGACAAGCCAGTCGCCGCAGGGCAGCTGGAAGTGCCGCAGCACGGTGTCTATCAACTGCACTGCGGATTTGCTGAGAGTTCTTACAACGTCATGCAACTCGACGGTGTGGAAGTCTACCGACGGGAAGCGAGCGGGGCTCGAACCCGGGAAACGCTACTCGTTCAAGATCTCCGGTTTCAAAGGCGACCCGCCAAGTTTCTGGGCGGAGAAGACCGACCTGCTAGGTAACGGCGACCTCGAGGCCGTGGCCAAACGCGAAGGAAAGTTTCCCTGGTTGGTGGATGATGATGGCAACTGGACGGTTCGCAATGACGTTTACTTCCAGGAAGCGCGGCTTGCCAAGGACGGCAAGGGTTCGCCGTTGACCGCCACCTCGAACGGCAAGACGATCGGACCAGAACTCGGATTCGGCCACGTACTGGGCACGTTCCATGACGAGCAGGTTCTGTTGATCAAGACGGCCCAGGGCAATCGCTCGCTGGGCTTCGATTTCCGTCCGCCTTCTAGCGGCCGAACCGACCCCGACAACAAGTTTGAATCACTGGAATACACGCTGATGATCGAAGGCGTGCACAAGACCCTCGACAACATCGACAAGGTCGTTCCGGGTTACCAGGGACAGGGCTACGAGATCGTTGGCTTTGTCTGGTTCCAGGGCCACAAAGACAGCTTTACCGAAGAGTCGATCGCAAATTACGAAGAGAATCTGGTCAACCTGATCAACGATGTCCGCAAGGAGTTCAAAACGCCGAAGTTGCCGGCCGTGGTCGCCACGGTCGGATTCGGCGGAGGCAACATGCAGGACAAGTTTCTGAGGATCCTAAGAGCGCAGATGGCGGTCGGCGACGCGAAGCGGCATCCCGAGTATGCCGGCAATGTAGCCTCGGTCGATACCCGCAACTTCTGGCGTGAAGTCGACGAATCGCCGAAGAGCGAGGACTATCACTACAACCGCAATGCCGAGAGTTACGTGTTGATCGGTGACGCCCTCGGTCGCGCGATGGTCGGACTGCTCGGCGGCAAAGCGGAACCGCTTCCGCAGGCCCCGCGGCCAAAGCGTGTGGCCTCGCAGACTGCCGAGCCATCGGACGCAGAAAAGGCCGCGGCCCAAAAGGCGCTCAGGCCGATCATCCTTGACGGCATCGCGGCTTCCTATGTGGCCAACCCTCGCTACAACAAGTCTCTGCTTGAAGAGGCAGCCGGCGAACGACCGCAGCGAGCAAACCAATTTCTCCGCGGCTCGATGTACGGACTCGAAAACTGCTACCGCGCGGCCGGAATCGACGACTACGATTGGCGTCCGTTCGGCCCAGACCTTAACAAAACGCAATGGGACTACGTCAGCTTCGACCCGCCAGAGACTCTGCCCATGGAGAAAGGCAACCGCTACCGCAAGGTGACGTATCCCGCTGGGATGGAGAACTGGATCGCGTCTGAATTCGATACGAGCAAAGCTGGTTGGAAGCAAGGGCTGCAACCGTTCGGTCAGTTGGATGGCAAATTGGCGCCGTTGTCCGAAACATGCACGGCACTATTCTGTCGTTGCAGCGAGATGCCGAAGACCTTGTGGGAAAAGGAAGTCCTGCTGGTGCGTGGCACGATCAATCTTCCGCCGCTGAAGGAAAGTCACCGCTACCGCATCGTGGTGGGCGGAGCCGCTCACGTTAATTCCGGCGAAGGTTACGCCCTCTACGCCAACGGAAAATTGCTGGCTCAATCGACCACTGGCGTCGCTGTTCGACAAGGCGGGCAACCGCGCGGAGCGTTGATTTACAACGACGTTCGTGACGAATTTCGTGGCGGCAAGGTGACGATCGCCGCGACCAGTTTCGTCCGATACAACCACCCGCGTCGCGGCATTCAACCACCTCGCGGTCACTTTTGGCTGGGGATCGAGGAGCAGAAGTTGCCGCCGGCCTTGGCGAATCGTAAGTGATGATCGTACGCCGCGAAGTGGTACAGGCCCATGTCCTAAGCCTTGCCCGTCACCCATGTCCTGACACCGACAAATGAGAATTGACAAATAACTAATGACAAATCTTTGAGGAATCTCCGTGGCCCCTCACTGCCTGGTCGACCAATCCAAGACCAACGCTAATCACTCGCAAGTCGCTGTCAAAAATCCAGTCTACGAACGATGCACGTGCTAGCTGTCTCAACGGCGTTTGCCAGGCTGAACGGACTTGGGTGGTACAGTGAGCCCAGCGGGCTGGGTGACGGATAAATCGATGCATTCTTTAGGTCGTTTGTCATTTCCAGTTTTAACGGATGCGATTAGAATGCGACGTAGCTGTTGGTTTCGTCCATTACTCTCCGCACCGCGTGCAACTGAAAGCTCCGACAAGTCGGATCGGAGCACTCCAAAGATAGCAAGCATGAAGAGACGATTATTCACCAGAACAACGGTCCTATCGGTAGCCGCTATGCAGTTCGTTCATTTGCCCAGATTAGTCTTCATGGCAACGACGATATTGCTGGCGACGTGCGCCGATGGTATCGACACGGCACAAGGTGCGGATTCACTCGTGATACCGAACACCGTGCAGGCGGTTATCGCCAACCGATGCAGCGACTGCCATAGCGGGGATGAGAGCGAAGGCGGCGTGCAGCTAGATGCGTTGAATAAGATTAATCTGAACGAACGTCTTGACTTGCTGAACAAAGTTCAGGAGCAAGTGTTCTTCGGATTGATGCCGCCCAGCGATGAAGAGCAACCGACCGAGGCCGAGCGTACGCAATTGGCCAATTGGGTATCGACTGAGCTCAGCAAGCACAACGCGTCTAAGCTGGAGGAAATGCTCCGCAAGCCGGAATACGGCAACTACGTCGATCACGACAAATTGTTTTCCGGTGAGTACAAGGACCTGAAGGGATTCACCGACGACCGCCGTTGGTTAATCAGTGAATTTATCTTCAATGCCAAGATCAATCGTTTGATCGATCATGAGGGCGTGAGGACGATTGACGGCGAACGAATGAATGTCATTGGTGACAACGGTGTCAATCTTGGTACCAGATTTGGTGGCGGCACGCTGCGGCAGAGTATCACCAACCCCTTCCTGCTGCCGACGAACATCGGCGTGCGCTATTACGACAACACCATGCTGACGGGCGGTCACCTGCTGACCATGATCTCGAATTCCAAGAAGATCGCCACGCACATATCCTCTGAGCAGGTGATGAAAACGCGTTACCCGGCCATGTACCGCATCATGAAGCTGGAGCTGGATCACCGCGAAACCCTGCGATCGCGGGAGACGTTCTTAAACAGCTCTATCGAACGAGTCGTTCAGGATATCTACAAAGAGAAAAATGATGCCCTGTTGCCAGTGTTTGTCAGAATAAAAGTGGAAGAGATACCGGATTATAAAACTGATCGGGATGGCAACCCGATTAAAAGATCCAATCTAGAGCTATTGCGAACTAGATACGGCGAAGATTTGCAGGCCGTTTATCGCGGCATTGGCGAGTATAAGAAAGAAGGCGTCACGTTCGAGCAGGTCATTGAGAAATGTGAAAGGGAATGGTTTTACTTCGGAGTCCATGAGAAACGGCTCCGGGCGCGTGTTGCCTTAATGAAGGTCCTGATGAAGCAGTGGGAGATGGCACTTATTTACGAAGACGTAAGGAAAAGACATGTAAGCCCCGCACGCTACGAACCACTACCAGATTCTGAAATGGACCTCATCACGACGTCTATTTTGCAGTACCGAACACAGGGCGACCGTTACAGCCAGATCATCGACAAATGCATGAACGAATGGGAGCAATCGTTTAAAGCTGAACGTGATGCCGCTGGGCTGTCTGACGACCGTCTGTTTGGCGATTTGGTGACAGAACTGTTCGTCAAAATCCATGAGCGCAAACCTACGGTGAAGGAAGACCGGGAGAATATTGCCTTGTGCAAGACCTTCACGAAGAGCCTGGGCAATCAAGAGGCGATCACCAAGTTGATTGAATCTCTGATCCTCAGCTCGGAAGTGGTTTACCGCTTTGAATTTGGCCGGGGCCCTGCTGATGAATTCGGCAGACGAATGATGTCGCCGCGGGATGCCAGCTACGCGCTCGCATACGCTTTAACTGACAGCAGCCCCGACAGGGAATTGGTCGCAGCGGTCAACCGTGGCAAGCTCCGTACAAGAGAAGACTATCACCGCGAAGTGGTTCGCATGCTCAAGAGAAGAGACCAGTATTACGTCATCGACGAAACGGTCCAGAAGGCCGGCTTCAATTCGAGCATCACTAATACGCCGATCAGGAAACTGCGGTTCTTTAGAGAGTTCTTTGGCTACACAAAGGCCATGACTATTTTTAAGGACGATGCGCGATTCAGTAATGGGGTGAGATATGACGGTGTTAAAGGTCGCCTAGTTGATGAAGCCGACATGTTGGTGGACCATATCCTGCAGAAGGATCGCAGTGTTTTTGAAAAGCTGTTAACTACAGAAACGTTCTACGTCTACCACTCGGGCAACAACGAAGCAATGAAGGCGGCGGCGGATCGAATCAGGAAGATTTACGACTACTTCCATGACTATGACTGGAAAACATTCACCGAAGAAGAGCTCTACGAGCACTGGGACTTCATCAAAGAAATGAAGATGATGGGTACGGTGTTCCCCGATTTTGAAACGAATACCAAACGCCGAACGAACTGGGTTAGGACATTCAAGAGCCAGATGACCAGCTACACGTTCCGGTTTGCGAACGCCCAAAAAACGGCCGCGCCGTATGATGCTACTGGAATGGCTTACTGGAACAAAAGTGATGCCTCGACCCGAACGGGCCAGCAGATGCGAGGACCGGACGTGGGCAGGTTCTTCGATATCGACTTTTCGAATTGGGACTATCCCACAACCCAGCCGGCGAAGATCGAAAATCGAAAAGGCATGCTTACCCACCCGGCTTGGCTGATCGCCCACTCGCTGAACTTGGAGACCGACCCGGTGCGCCGTGGCAAGTGGGTACGTGAAAAACTGCTGGCAGGCACTATTCCCGATGTGCCGATCACAGTCGATGCGGTGGTCCCAGAAGATCATCACAAAACACTGCGTCAGCGGCTCGATATGAAGACTCGCGAGAACTACTGCTGGAATTGCCACAAGAAGATGAACCCGCTGGGCGTGGCGTTCGAGGTCTATGACGACTTCGGCCGATACCGCACGCAGGAACGTCTTGAACATCCGGACAGCCTGATCAAAGAAGCGCCGCGCGAACGTGGACTCCACATCGACGGCCGGCCAGTTTATAAAACGCTGCCGGTTAATGCGAAGGGTTATCTGGATGGCACAGGTGACAAAGCTCTTGATGGCGAAGTTAACGATGCCATTGACTTGGCCGAACGCCTGGCAAAGTCTACACGGGTGCGACAGTCCATCATTCGTCACGCCTTCCGTTACTTTATGGGGCGTAACGAAGTGTTGTCCGATTCAAAAACCATGATCGATGCAGATCAGGCCTATATCAACAGTGATGGCAGCTTTGATGCCGTAATCGTTTCGCTGCTGACCTCCGACTCATTCATTTACCGCAAAGCAGTAAGGAAATAAACATGGCGATCGACCGAAGATCATTCCTCGGAACATCCGCATTGGGTGCCGGCGGCTTGGCGCTATCGCCTTCGTTTAACCACCTGCTTGCGACGACCCGTCCGAGTGAGCATCCTCATCGTTTTATCTTCATCAGAAAGTCAAACGGTAACTTGCCGCAGACGTTTTCACTCCCCACGTTTTCAGATGAGCAGAAAAAGAAGGACCAGAAGAAAGAAGCGTTTGAAGCTGATCTCGACAAGCACGAGCTTCCGGTCTGGTTAAGAGCCTTAGAAGATCACAAGAGCAATATCACGATCTTGCATGGCATATCCATGACGGTGAGTGGTGGCGGTCACTATTCCTTTTCTGGTTGCATGGGAGCTTATAAAGCTGGCCGAAACGTGATCAGCGGCATCAAAAGAACCACTGTCGATTTTGAACTTGCTAAACTTATTCCCTCTCCTTTCAGTCACGTTGAAATTTCTTTGACTGGCGACTACAGCACTTTCAGATCGGGAATTGTTCCCGGCTATTCTGCACCAGCGCGGCATCAACGAAATTACTGTTACGCCGATCCGCAAACCGCATATGACGAACTCTTCAAGTCGGTGACGAATACAAGTGCGGTGGACTCTGAAAACGTGTTGCTGGATTACCTGCATGAACAGGAAGGCAGAAGGCTCAACGACCTGAACGGCAAAGAACGGATGAAGATCAGCAAGCACGTCGATTCCATCCAATCGCTCCGAGATCGAAATGAAAAGGTGGCGACGCTATCAGGCGTGATCTCCAAAAGCCTTCCGACGATCGATAAGATACACGCGAATGGCGGTCCAAATGCCAGTCTTTTGGAAAAGCAGGGAGCATTCACCGATGTTCTAGTCTCAGCGCTGACCTCAGGGCTGACGAATGTCGTAACATTCACCATCGACGAACTTTCAACACCTATTACAACATTACCCGGCAATACGAGTCGAGTCGATCTTCACCGTTTGGGACACAGTAACGATATCGAACTTAGAGACCTTGTTAAGGCCAGTCACATGGCTCAGGTAAACAAGATTGTCACCAAACTGAAATCCGTTCCCGAAGGTAACGGAACGATGTTTGACAACACGACGATCATCTATATGCCTGAGACCGGTGCCGGTCACCATGGCCCTGACACGGAAGCGCCAATGGTGATCATGACCGGCGACAAGTCGAAGTTGGATATTGCCGGTCGTTACATTCGTCTGCCGTTTCATGCGACCGAAGGCCATAAGACGCTGAGCAACTGGTACACCACACTGCTAAATGCTTACGGCAACCCGATCGAACATTACGGCGATTACGATCTGGAAATGTCTCGCAAGAAAATGGACCAGACTGGGGCGATCGAGCAGTTCATGGCCTAAGGCACGCCGCTACGTTTCGGGCGCGCGGCTAGCCGCGCCCATACAGGCCCAAGGGGCCGCCGGTTTGCCTAGCCCAGCCCAACGGGGCTAGGAGCTGCATGGGAGAATTGTCATTAGTTATTTGTCAATTCTCATTTATCAAGGAAAAGCGGTGACAAGTCACCGCACTCCAAATCTTGCGCCACGACTGCGGATGAAGGCGAGAGTTCATTCAATCTGGTAAAATATCTCAGGGATACAGGGACACTTATAAAGTGCTTCCGTTAATGCCAAGGGCTGATCAGGCTTAGGTAAAACGTGGTGGCATTTTTGATGCGGTGATCAAATCATTGTTAACCTCCGATTCATTCATGGATCGGAAAGAAATAGGGAACTGACCATGGCGACGAACAGAAGGAAATTCCTCAAGACATCCGCTTTGGGGGCCGGCGCTTTGGCTCTCGCCCCTTCGTCTGGCAGTGTTCTTGCCGCTTCGGCTAACGGTGAATACCCACGCCGATTCGTCTTTATCAGAAAGTCGAACGGTAATCGCCCTAATGAATTTACCTTGCCTTCATTCTCATCTGAAGAACAGGCGTTGGACAGTAAGAAGCAGGCGATGGAAGTCGATCTCGACAAACATGAACTCCCAAACTGGTTGCGTGCTTTAGACGCTGACAAGAAGCACATGACCATTTTGCATGGATTGTCTGTCAAGATGAGTGAAGGTGGTCATTGGTCCTACTCATCGGTGATGGGCGCCTTCAAGTCGGGTCGAAATTCACTAAGTGGTATCAAGAGAGCGACGATCGATTTTGAATTGGCTAAACTGTATCCATCACCATTTGGACACGTCGAGCTGTCTCTTACAGGCAACTACAGCACTTTCCGCACAGGGATTGTTGCCGGCTACTCGGCACCGGCACCGCATCAACGCAATTACTGCTATGCGGATCCTCAAACAGCTTACAACGAGCTGTTCAAATCGGTCATCGATCCCGGTGGTGTGGATTCTGAAAATCTGATGCTGAAGTTCTTACAGGACGATGAAGCTCTTAAGGCGCAGGTGCTTAACGGCCGCGAGAAACTCAAACTCAGCAACCACGTCAATTCGCTTGAGTCGATTCGACAACGGAACAAAAAAGTCGAGACGATGTCCGATGCTATTAAAAAGCATCTTCCCGAGATCGACAAGATCCATGCGGATGGTGGGCTGAATGCCAACACTCCGGAGAAACAGGAAGCGATGACGGACATATTGATCGCTGCTCTCATCGCCGGTTTGACCAATGTCGTCACCTACACGATCGATGAACTTTCCACACCCATCAAGGGTCTACCTGGGAATGAAGGAGATCACATCTCACTTCATGAGCTCGGTCATCACGGCAGTTACAGTGGCGTCTCGCCTGAGAAGATTAGAGAACAGGTTCGTATCGGCCACATAGATCAAGTCGCCAAGATTGTGAAGAAGTTAAAAAGTGTTCCAGAAGGCAACGGTAATATGTTTGACAATACGATGATCTTCTACTTCCCCGAAACGGGGGCAGGGCATCACGGCCCTGACAATGAAGCACCATATGTCATCATGTCGGGTGGCAATGCCAAGCTGGATATTGCAGGTCGCTATATACGTCTGCCGTTCCATGCGACGGAAAGTCATAAGACGCTGGGCAATTGGTACACCACGCTTCTCAATGCACATGGCAACCCCATTGCCCATTATGGGGATCTCGATTTAGAAATGTCTCGTAAGAAACTGGCGCAGACCGGGGCCATCAAACGCTTCATTGCGTAAACGCGGTCGGCGCCGAACCGACTTGCCAGTCCAGTTCATTCAAAGGTCTGTGATGTGCGCGAAACTCAAGTCCGTCTGGTTGGTTGTGTTGTTACTGATGACCTGCACACAGGTAGTGCACGCGGCCGATCAGCTTAAGGTGCACGGCATCTTCCGAAGCAACATGGTGCTGCAGCGAGACAAGCCGATCACGGTCTGGGGATGGGCGGCGGCGGGGACCGAGGTGAACGTGTCGCTGGGCGAACGCACCGCTACGAGCAAGTCCGCGGGCGACAAGGGCCGTTGGGAGGTGGTCTTCAAGGCTCTGCCGGCCAATACCGAAGGCCAGACGCTCACCGTGCAGACGAGCGGGCAGACGATCGTGATGAGTAACATCCTGATTGGCGACATCTGGGTGATGAACGGGCAGAGCAACATGGCGTTCGGACTGCGCGCGGTGTACCAGGGTGCGTTCGAGTCCTCGATGGCGCATCTGCCGTTGATGCGACATATCCGCATCAACTCTGGCGCGGAGTCCGAGTACATCGAGACGGACCTCAAAGACGAGTTCATCAACAAGAAAGACGAGGACAAGAATTGGAAGGTTGTGACGCCGGGTGTCGCGCTCGATATGGGCGCCATTGGATACGTGTTCGGCTCACGCCTGCAACGCAGTCTGCAGATCCCGATCGGGATCATCGACAACTCGCGTGGCGGCGCTTCCATGGAAAGTCTCGTCCCTCGACATAAGTTTGCAGAGCATCCCGATGCGGCTGCCTATTTGGAGTGGGTGTCTGGTCGCCGGGCGGCGTTCAGTACTGATGATTTCCTCAAGGCACAGATGGACAAGTGGCAGATCTCGCACGACAAGTGGACGGCACAGGTCGCGGCGGACAAGTCAAAGGGCATCAAACGGAACCGCCGGGAGCCGCGGAAGCCTGACGGGAGCATCCGGACCTGGTCCGTGCCCGGCCGCAGCCCCAGCGATGCCGCGTCGTGCTACAACGGCATGTTCGGTGTATTCAAGGGACTGAACATCAAGGGCGTCGCGTTTCATCAAGGCTTCAATAACGCGATGATGAACACTAGCTGCAAGCCGAAGTTCTATCGCGTTCTGACGAAGTTGATGGTCGAGGGTTTTCGTGAGGATTTTAACGATCCTCAGTTGCCCATTGCCATTATTGGTTTGTGCGCAGGCGGTGGAGCGCAGACACGATTGAACTTTGAACAGACGGGCCTATCCACGGCAGCGTACATTCGCGAATCACAACGGCTTGGTTTGGCAGACGTCAAAGACCCAACCAACACGGTATTCATCCCCGCTTACGATCAGAAGATTCCGCAGCTACACACCAAGAAGAAAAAGGAACTGGGCATTCGCACGGCTCGCTGGGCGCTCAAGACCGTCTACGGCAACGAAGAGATCGTTTGGGAATCCGCTCGGCTGTTGTGGGCTGTCCCCGAGGGCAATGCGATGCTGCTGACGTTCGATAAGGTCGTGCGGCCGGATGATTTCGGCTCTGAGATCGAGGGCTTCTCCATCGCGAACAAGTCGGGCAAGTTCTTCATGGCCACGGCGGTCGCCAAAGATGTTAAAGACCGGAAGTTACAGAACACACAGATTCTCGTTTCCAGCCCATTGGTCAAAGAGCCGGTCGCCGTGCGGTACGCATGGGCGCGTGCCCCGATGGGCAACCTGAAGGTCAACGGCATTCCCTGGCAACCGCTGCACAGCTTCCGCACGGACACCATCGATTTCACCGCCGAGGTCACGCACATGGACCCCGACGGCCCAAAGAAGAACTCTGAAGCGATCAAAGCGTTGAAGGCTCGTGCAGCATCTTCCCTAAAGGCTCGACTTGAGACTAGAACCGAGCAGTAGTAAATTCACAGTTCGAGCAAAACGGCGCTCAGAATGCCCTTCGAGCGGCAAGTGGACGTTTACCGGCGGCATCTTGTTAGCGATGGAAGTCAGGTTTCGGCAGGGCCGCCCGTTTTAGATTCAAACACCTCAGTGACGCGATTGTCGAGCAGCCAGCCCGACATGAAACGAATGGACAGACAGCAATGGCAAAAGCAACTCTCACTTGCATCCTGCTCGCCGCAATACAGTCAGCCGCTTTCGGTGAAGTTCATTGGAACCAATTTCGTGGTCCCGATGGCAATGGCAATTCGACAGCAAAGAACCTGCCGGTCGAATTCGACGAAACGAAAAACGTTCGCTGGAAAACGGCGATTCACGACCAGGGCTGGTCTTCGCCGGTCGTTTGGGGCGACCAAATCTGGTTGACCAGCGGCCGCAAAGATGGGACTGAGCTCTTCGCGATCTGCGTCGACCTGGAAAGCGGCAGAGTTGTCCACGACGTCAAGGTACTCGACGTGGCCGATCCGCGGATGGAGTACAGCCAGAATCCACACGCCTGTTCAACTCCGTTCATTGAGCAAGGTCGACTGTATGTTCATTACGGATCTTACGGAACCGCCTGCATCGATACGGGCAGCGGCAAGATCATCTGGAAACGGCAAGACTTGAGGTGCAACCATCGAGTCGGGCCCGCGTCATCTCCGATCGTGAGCGACAACACGCTCTTTCTTCAATTCGATGGCGTCGACGTTCAGTATGTCGCAGCGTTGAATAAGAACACAGGCGATACGATTTGGACAAAAGACCGGGAAGTGAACACGGACTTCGCCAGCAAGCTACGCGAGCAGGGGCTCACCAGGTCGGCAATCGAAGGTGCGTTGGCAAAAAAGCCCGGCGACAATCGCAAGTCTTACGCCACGCCAACGCTGATCGAATACGACGGTAAACAGCAACTCATCAGCCCCGGCGCCGAAGTCCTCTTCTCTTACGATCCGAGAACCGGTAACGAGCTTTGGCGCGTGGAGTACACGGGGTGGGCTTGGAACGTCGCCTGCCGACCGATCTTGGCAAATGGTCTAGTCTACGCAACAAGTGGTTTGGGCAACGGGTTGTTCGGAGTGCGGCCGAATGGAAATAGGAATGTCACGACCACACATGTCGCGTGGTCGAGCAGAAGGGGCGTTCCCAACATGTCTTCACCCATTATCGTCGATGACCTGTTGTTCATGGTTGCTGACAGCGGGGGCATCGTCACCTGTCTGAACGCGTTTGACGGAAAACAGATTTGGCGGAAGCGTCTGAACGGGGACCACTGGGCGTCACCCGTTTACGTTAATGGCAAAATATACTTTTCGAGCAAGCAGGGCGAGGTTGTCGTCCTCACCGCATCGAAGAACGAGCCCGACATGCTGGCGAGGAACCAATTGAACGCCGAATTCATTGCCTCACCGGCCGTGGCTAACGACTCACTTGTAATGCGTTCAACGACGCACCTCTACTGTTTCGCCAACGGCTACGAACGCACGGCAGAGCAGGTTTCGGCAGATGTTTATCCCCTCCGCAACGATCGGGAAAAGAAGACGACCAAACGGAAAACAGAAGATGAGAAGCTGAAAGTTCTGAGTGCGCGGTTGAAAGAACTGGTCAAAAATGGAAAACTCACTGGTCAGGAAGCACAAGAACTCTACCGATCCGCCGCAGGAAGCAAATGAATCAAGTTGATTTCCCGTCGATCCTGTCAAGAATTCCAACTCCAACAATGGAACGCAAGTCCATGAGATACCTTGCCATTCTGCTCGCTGTAGCGGTCGTCGGCTCATCCGTAACCACTCACGCACAGAAGGAATCCGCCGTCGATTGGGACGCGGCGTATGAGCTGCTGCTTGAGACCGACCCCAAGGTCCGCGACAAGGTCGAAAGCGGAGGAGCCACCAAGGAGCAAATCATCGCGTGGATGAAGAAGAGTAAGGCAGGCGTCAAGAAATCGGCAAGCAGTGCAACAGTAGCGAAGCTTGCCGACTTTCACCAGAAGCTCGACGCTCTCGTAAAATCCGGAAAACTTACAAAACGGCAGGCTGCAGAACTCTACGAAACGATGGCCGGTTCCGAGCAAGACAGCGTAAAGCAAGAAACGGATTGGGACGAAGCCTACGAACAACTGTTAAAGAAAGACCCGGGCGTGAAAGCCAAGGTCGATAGCGGTGACGCGACGAAGGAACAAGTCATCGCCTGGTTGAAACAGAATCGCGGCGTGGCGGGCAGGAAGGCCAAGCCCGGCGGCAAGGGAAAAGGCGGCGGAAAGAACGGTGTCAAGAGAGCGGATGGCCCCGTCAATTTTTACGCGATCGTCATCGGCCGTCTGAGATCCAAAGACGTCGAATTGGGCGAGCTCACGATGGAAGTCGACCATGTCTCATCGATATACTCCAATCGCTGGATCAAGGACGAGATCGTCGGCAAGACGGTAAATGTCACCGGTATTTCAGGACCATTGCTCGACAAGCTTTTGCAAATCAAGCGTGGCAAGACCTTCAAGTTCCGCGCTGGGGAGTATGACGTCAAATCGAAAACGCTGACCGGTGCTCAAAAGTTCCACGTTCTTGAAGAGGCGGCACCATTCAAGGCGGAAGACTATGGCGTTCCTCCGCAGGACTTTCGAGGGTTCCGTGGTCTACTCCAAGGAAAAATCGTCGAAATTGGCGGCTACGAAGTCTTGATGACAGTTGAAGAGATAGTAAGCGTGGCGAAAGAAAGCAAAGCTGCTAACGTCGAAGTCATCAAAGGGAAGCGAGTTCGCGTTATCGGTTTGTACGCTCACAAAGACGCGTATGACGGTCTGCATGTGGGTGACCGTATTCGCGTTAGGGTGAGCCACACAGACCCAAATGACGAACTGAATGGGCTCGATGTGCTGGAGAAGGTCGAACGAAAATAGTGCATGCTACAGACCCCATGAAATACTCGACCACTACGATCGCGTGTACGTTGCTCGTACTCATCGGTTCGGTCGGCGGGCAAGAAGTCATCCCTTCGGTGGCTGCGCGATTCGACAGACGCGGTACAGAAGCGATACCCGATTTCCAAAGGCACGTTGTTCCGCTGCTTGGGCGACTCGGTTGCAACTCGGCGAAGTGTCACGGTTCGTTTCAAGGTCAAGGGAACTTTCGCCTCTCGCTTTTTGGGTTCGACTTCCAAGCAGATCATTCGGCGTTGCACGCGGCGGCATCTTCCGAAGACGGAAAACGCCTGGACGTACACAAGCCAGAGGAAAGCCTAATCGCACTGAAGCCAACCGAGCAAATTGACCACGACGGCGGCAAACGATTCGAGTTAGGCTCGTGGGAACACAACCTTCTTTTGCGTTGGATCGAGTCCGGTGCGTTAGGTGCGGACATAGTGGATGCGACGTCGCAGCAAGGAGTAGATATCGCATACTCAGACGAACAGGTAACTTTCTTCAAAGAGAGAATTCAACCATTGCTGGAGAGCAATTGCCATGAATGCCACGGCTACAGCAACCCCAAGGCGAGTCTCAGACTGACTTCGCGACAACGACTGCTGGCGGGAGGCGACTCGGGCGCGGCCATTGTCCCAAGCGATCCCAACAAGAGCCTCTTGATTCAGGCCGTACGCTATGGGAACGATGATCTGAAGATGCCACCCAACGGCAAGCTGAAACAGCGCGAGATCGCTGATCTCGAAAAATGGGTTCGGATAGGGGCTCCTTGGCCGGATCGCGACGGTTCAGTAGCAGGAGACACCAACCAAGTGCTTGTTGCTCTTCATTATGAACCAGACGAAATCGTATTTCCAGAAACGGGTGAGACGTCGCAAATCGTGGTCATCGCCGAGTGGGCAAGCGGCGAGCGTGAAGACGTCACTTGTTTGAGTCGGTTTCAAACCAACGACGATGCCGTGGTGCGCGTGGACCGAAACGGATTGGCGACTTCCGTTGGTGAGGGTGACACGCACATCATCACGTTCTACGACAATGGCATCGCGGCCATTCCGGTGCTCCGACCGTACAAAGTGACAGGCACACCAAGTGCGCCTGATACCTTGCAAGGCATCGATCGATTCGTCAACGCGAAGCTCGGCAAACTTGGTCTTGTGCCCTCGGAGCTCTGCACCGACGCGGAATTCCTCCGCCGACTCAGCATAGACATGACGGGCACACTTCCAACACCGGACGAAGTAATTGCATTTCTCGCCGATAAATCCGCAGACAAACGCACTGATAAAATCGATGAACTGCTCCAGCGGCCTGCCTATGCCGCATGGTGGGCGAACAAGCTTTGTGACTTTTCCGGTTGCAACCCGACTTCTATCCAAAGTCTGTTGGAAGTCGCCACAGAGGTAGGATACGTAAAGGCGTTGGAATGGTACGACTGGATTTATGAACGTGTCGACCGCAACGAACCCTATGATGAGCTGGTCGAAGGGATCATGCTTGCCCGGTTAACATCGCGGGACGAGGGCATGCCGTACTTCTGGACGCGGCAAAGTCTCAAGCAGCCCAAAGACACCGCCATCTCGGTCGCTCATGCGTTTCTCGGTATCCAACTGCAATGCGCAGAATGTCATAAGCATCCGTTTGACCGCTGGACGCAGGCCGACTTCAACGACTTCGCTCGCTTCTTCGATTCCGTTACGACGAGCAAGCGACGCTCGGCTGCGAGAGACAAGCAAGAAATCCGCCTTCTGCGGAGCCACGTCGTCGCACTTGAGGCCGGTGATGATCCACGGAAACCAATCATGGATTGGATGCGAGACAAAAACAATCCATGGTTTGCCCGTGCGTTCGTGAATCGAGTCTGGGCAGGCTATTTCAATGTGGGTATCGTTGATCCCCCGGACCAGTTCACGCCAGCGAATCCACCAAGCAACCCTGGCCTGCTGGACTGGCTGACGGCAGGTTTCATTGAGAATAACTTTGATATGAGGTGGTTGCATCGGACGATCACGAACAGTCGAGCCTATCAGCGAAGCTGGAGGCCAAACGCGACCAACCGGAACGATCGTCGCAATTTTAGTCGTGCTATTCCGCGACGTATTCCAGCGGAAGTGGTCTACGACGCGTTGAAGCAGGCAACAGCTTCTACCGATAAACAAGAGCTCGTCCGAACGAACCTGCAACGTCGAGCATCCGGTCATCTCTCCATGCGGATGGCGGGGACTCACGCGATGAAGGTCTTTGGAAAGACAGATAGGTCAATTAACTGCGACTGCCAACGGGTCAACGAGCCAACACTATTGCAAGCGATTTTTATTCAAAACGATCCCCTGGTGCGGATGCGTCTGACCGATAGTGAATGGATCATCCAGATTGAGGACGACGAAAACACGAACTCATCCAGCAGGTTTGGCTACGAACCGTCAATCGGCCGGCGATAGAAGCGGAAGTTGCTCGATCGGTGAAACACATCAATTCGGTGAACTCCGTCGCTGAAGGTATTAGCGACTTGATGTGGGCGATGATAAACACGAAAGAGTTCATACTCAATCACTAGAACAGAGCTGATCAAAGAATTTGGATCACGACATGCGTAGTCACATCAATCGTCGCGAGTTGCTGAGAATTGGTGCGATTGGAACTGGGTTGACCCTCTCCAGGTATTTGCGACTCCAAGCGGCCAATCCGTCGGGAAGTGACAAACGATCGGCAATTTTCATCTTTATGGAAGGTGCACCTTCTCATCAGGACACCTTCGATTTGAAGCCGAATGCGCCGATCGAGGTTCGTGGTGAATTCAAACCGATCTCGACGAATGCGCCCGGTGTG
>LWDU01000080.1_pt1 | contig 34936 bp, 27 predicted proteins | sample 727161 | NCBI WGS metagenome assembly LWDU01 (sample SAMN04566230, study PRJNA314399) | hydrothermal vent metagenome | isolation source: deep sea hydrothermal plume seawater | place: Mexico: Gulf of California, Guaymas Basin | collected 2004-07-11 | reverse complement strand
GCATATTCAATAGATCTTCCAGAATTATCCCAATATAACGGTCCCTCTTTTTGTATAGTAGATCCGAATGGTTGGATAACTAAAACTTTATCCTTGTTATATTTACGCTTCAATGATTCGATAGTAGAATAACCAAAAACTTGTTCTTCTGAAGATAAACTTATATTAATGTTGGGTTTTTCTTTAGAAATTGATCCATTTATTAAAATGTCAAACGCATTAATCAATGAACATTTTTGTGTGTAATACTCGTTTAATTGGTATGGTTCTAGTTCTATGATTTGCCTGTCTTGAAGGTAATCTTCAAATAGTCTATTGTGATTGCTATTAAACGAGCGTTCATACAACTCTGTGCCAATGAAAACTTCATCGCGTCTATCGCATACTATAATGAAATCTTTATCTGTCTTTAAACGTCTTTCTAATGCAGGAACTGAGCATAACACCCTTCCAGCACCACCATTAATAAAATACGCCCTTTTTAACTTATTCTTTTCCATAGTAACTCCGTAGTAATTACTGATAATAAAAATGGGGAGCATTACCTCCCCAAACCAATACTATAATCTCTAAACTCTTTTTAATCTAGGTCATAATATTATATATAACGTTTAAATGTCTGCTAATTTTATCGCATTCAATGTTGTGACTAACGACATTGGTATAAGAGGAGACTTGAGGTCGTGTGGATCCACACCAACATATTTCCAAGGCATTGCCACAGATTTTTTATATTCACCAAGTTCCACTTTATAGTTATCTAATGAAATTTTATCATCATCAGCCAATCTAAACTTCGATAATATCTCTATGAACATCTCACCTCTGGCAATACTAGTTCTCATAGTTGGTGTTAATGTATCTCTCAAGATTTGTTTAACTTCAAGCCAATCTCCAGTTTCATGATTATAAACTGGAACGTGATAATAATCATGAATTTCACAATTAGTTTGCTCTTGATATACCTCACCACCCTCTAAAAGTGTTTCTTGGAATTCTTGGATATGAGCTTCAGGTCTCCCCCATAATAAAGATGCAATACCAAAAAGTTCTGGGTTGATATCCAGATCAATTGTGATATTCTTCTCATCATCATATACAGGACCATCCAATTTCTGTGTATAACCAGAACCACATCCTGGTATTGTTACTATCAACTGCGATGGTCCTGTATAATTAAAAGTTGCAGTTAATCCCAAATCAAATCCAGCAATGAATTGTTCATCTGGTATATTATATGTGTAATCTACGTTTATATCTGACATTTTATTTTCTCCTAAAAAATTATTTCCACTCAACTTTTACTAAACCACCACGACCAGTGTCACCCATATGAGAATTATTACCACCCATAACATGTGCAGATGCACCACCGTGTCCAGGATGGTATGTGTGATCTTTATATAGACAACCACCAGTGCAATTTTCTGAAGTAAAGGTATGGATTTGACATCCAGGACTAAACCATTGACATTCATCAGAATCTAATACTGGTGGTCTTGAGTGCCATCCATAATTGTTTGTATCTAAACAACCACCACCATGCAATGGTCTCATACCCCCTGCATCATTTGGGTTTCTTGAACTATCTATTGTTGCTAAGAAACATCTACCAGTCGAACAATCAGCGTAAATTGGGACAACACCACAAGTTGAGCAACCGTTAAAACAATACTCGCCACAACCACAATAACAAGCACCTGAAGTTGTACAATAAGGGTTTTGGAACAGGTAGCATGTACTACCAGCACCATTTAGGGTTCTTAAACAATGCATGGCTTCACAGTTGCTCCAGCAACCCCCATCCGCCTTCAGAGTAGAAATACCTGGACCAGTAACCCCTGACATACAAGCAAAGCCGCCACCAGAATTTGAGCAACAGTATCTTGAACAAGAACAACCAGCACAAAGTGTATAAGATTCGCCAGGACTTACATCCATAATTACTTGAGCAAAAGCCCCATTAGCACCAAATTGGTTTCCACCACAGCAACAAGCACTTCCTGTTCCCCTGAAACTTTGCTCTAGATGCTCCCGCTGGAACGACCCATTGTTGACTTTTACCTTCACCAGTTTTCCAACTAGCACCACAAACCTTTAAAAAATTTCCTCCGTCTGCTCCTTCTGTTAAATCTGATGTGCGATAAAACTCAATGAATTTTGTTAAATCAACATCAAGTCGATTTAATTCTGTTAGTAATAATGATGCGAGTGTTAACCTGATCGATGGGATATCTTCTGTAATTACATTTGCATATAGTCTTTTATACGTCTCCATACCAGTGAGATTTAACAGTAGTGTTACAGCACTAGATATTTCATATTCAGATGCGGCAGCTAAAGATACTAATGTGCTCTTTGGTGTATAAAAATCTCCACTCGACCAACTACTGTCATTATCAATTGGTGAAGGATTGGTAGTACCATTACCCCTAACATTATGATTGCAATTTGCCATTAGTTGATTACAAGAAAGTGTGCAGATGTTACTAACTGAATTTTCCGTAAATCCAGCCTCAATTGCATTACCTGTAAGAGTATTGTATCCTCCAAGTAATGCTGTTACTGATGATATTATTGCTGTTTTGAGTTTTGTTATATTTATAGGATTTAAGTTTTCTGGCATTGACTCGCTGCCCTGTAAGGATTCTCCTATTTCCCTTACCGCATTTTGTAATAGTATATCTGACATTTTATGTTCTCCTAAAAAATTATTTCCACTCAACTTTTACTAAACCACCACGACCAGTGTCACCTATATGATTATTAGCACCACCCATAACATGTGTACCAGCACCACCGTGTCCAGGATGGGTGGCCCAGTCTTTTCCATGACAACCACCACAGCAAGAGCCTGAAGTAAAGGTTTGGATTTGACATCCAGCAGTAAACATTTTACATTCATCAGAATCTAATACTGGTGGTCTTGAGTGCCATCCATAATTGTTTGTATCTAAACAACCACCACCATGTAATGGTCTCATACCCCCTATATCTTCTGGGTTTCTTGAACTATCTATTGTTGCTAAGAAACATCTACCAGTCGAACAATCAGCGTAAATTGGGACAACACCACAAGTTGAGCAAGAACCGCCAAAACAATACTCACCATAGTTGCAATAACAAGGACCACTACTTGTACAATAAGGGTTTTGGAACCTGTAGCATGTACCACCAACACCAACTATGGTTCTTAAACAATGCATGGCGTTGCAGTTGTTCCAGCAACCCCCATCCGCCTTCAGAGTAGAAATACCTGGACCAGTAACCCCTGACATACAAGCACGACCAGGTTCGCTATTTGAGCAACAGTATCTTGAACAAGAACAACCAGCACAAAGTGTGTAAGTTTCCCCTGGAGTTACATCCATAATTACTTGAGCAAAAGCCCCATTAGCACCAAATTGGTTTCCACCACAGCAACAAGCGCCCGATGTTCCCTGAAACTTTGCTCTAGATGCTCCCGCTGGAACGACCCATTGTTGACTTTTACCTTCACCAGTTTTCCAACTAGCACCACAAACCTTTAAGATATCAGTAGATATCAAGGATTCTTCTAACGTTGCTTTTAAACCTGAAGGGTTGATATCATTTTCTGCCAAATGTTCTATTAATACATTTCGTACCACAGCCTTTAACTCTGACCTTTGAACAGATGAAAACTCATTATACATAAGTTTATATAGAATTGCTGAAGGTGATTCAAACCAAATGTCGATAATACTCTTCAGTGAATCTTCTGAATCTGCTGTAGTAAATCCGAGTTGTGACCAGCTACTATTAGTATCATCCTGATTCCCTAATGGAGATTGGGCTGCCCCCCTAACAGCATGATAACAAGAACCGATCTGGCACTGGCATGATAAAAGACAAATACGACATCCGTGTGTATCTTCTTTAAACCCACTTGTATTCGTTGCCAGTGATGCTAGAATATCATCTACCCCAGATATGATAGTAGCTTTTAGATCTATCATATCTAGTGAGGGTAAAGATGGTGGTGATTTAATTTTATCAGTAATTGCTTCAGTTACTTGACTGATAGCATTTTGTAATAGTATATCTGACATTTTCTTTCCTCTTTTTATGTAACTGTAAATGAAATGCCATCAGCATTAACTGTATAAGATTTCGTTTCTTGTGTAATAGAATTAGTTTCTTTCCATGATACTATAGTTTTACCAGAATATACAATAGTGTGAGTTGATAAACCACCAACAGAAATTGTTTCATATTTTCCTAATGATTGATCTGATTTTAGTTCTATTAAATTTTCCTTTGTGAAAGGTACAGTATTAATATCAGTATATGCTTTTGCATCTTCTTCTGATTGATCAGCATATGCTTCTGATGCTACAATTGCGGCAGCAGTTTTACTATCAGAATATGTTTTTGCATCTGCTTCTGCGTTATCAACGTAAACCTTTGTTGCTGCATCTAAATTTGCTTGAGGATTTCCGCTTAAAGTTAACACCCCAGTCATTGTGTCACCAGACTTAGAAATAAAACCTTCAGCACCAGCTGCTAACAATAAGAAACTAGTATTATTTCCTAAACGAGGTTCTGTTCCAGCAGTTACGAGTTCAATAGCAATATAAGAAGATGAACCAGAAGTTACAATATCATCAGGCAGATAAGTGTTGGCACTAGACCAAACACCACGAAACCTAATACCACTGTTGAACTTCAACCACTTACCAGCAACAAGATCTGTATTGAATACGGTAGAAGCATGAGGTAATACAGAGATATAAGTATTACCACCATAAGAGACTACTTCATCAATACCATATTGTGTTGCTGTATCCCAATCGCCTTTAGTATCATAACCAGCAACAAGTTTTGTCCAAGTTTCGGTAACAGTTGGATTAACATTATCGTTATCTGATATTGCTTGAAATATTGAACCACCGTACTTAATTACTTGCCCAATCAGATAAGCAGTAGTACTAGACCAAACACCTTGGTAAGAGAACCCAGTTGTTAGCAATTCCCATTCTGTAGTAACGGTTGGTAATACATTAGATTGTGTTAATTTAGATCTATATGTATTAGCGCCATAAGAAACTATATCATTCAAATAATAGGTAGTGGCACTGTCGTAAGCCCCTTGGAATACTACACCAGATATATAGATTTCCCAAAAAGCTGTAAGTGAGGGAACGTTGCCTGTTGTATCCACTTTTGCTCTATAAATGTTAGGACCATAAGCAACTAGATCATTAGGAACATATATAGTAGCATTATTGTAAACACTTCTAGGAGAGATACCTTCAATGAATTTTTCCCAATATGCTGTAACAGTAGGAAGGTTTGCTGTAGTATCTTGTTTAGCGATATAAGTAGAACCACCGTAGATAACAACATCATTCTTTTGGTAGATACCTACGCCAGAGTAGATACCTTCATATTGGATACCATCAACGAATTGGCTCCAATAAGTAGTATTAGGAGGAGTTTGGTTTGTGCTATCCAATATAGAAACGTAGATCTTACCACCGTGAGCAATACCATCACCAATGCGATAAGAAACACTAGTGTCAAATACTCCTTGGAATTTGAAACCTTCAACCATCAATGCCCAATGAGAAGTCTCAGTAGGAAGAATTCCTGCTAATTTTAGTGCGTAAGTATAAACATATACATTACCACCATATTTAATTACATCATTGGATTCATAAACAGTTGATTGTAACCAATCTCCTGCAAAATGAAACCGTAATTTACCTAAATCTATTAATTGTGTCATATAATTTTCACCTGTAAGTGACCTTTATCCCATTGAAAATTTAAAGAGTTTTGTGACCAAACCCATTGCTTATAGTCGTATTTATCTAAGATACTGTCTTGGGGCAGAACAACAGCAGATACCCCATCATTAATAATTTCGACAGTTAGTTGTCCATTGTCAGGGTTTAGTCTAAACCCATAGAATGATTTATCAGCTAAATCAGATCCTTCATAAAAACCAGCCATTATCCTACCTCCACTACTGTTAGTACTACATCTATAGAATTATCTATCCCACTTTTAATTACAATAGAATCTCCTGCCTTTAAAGCTATTTTGTTTCCCTTCGTTAATTCTTCAGAATCTCCATTGGTTATTCTGAATGCTTTCCTAATGTAAGTATCAGAGACACCGTTATTTAAGACAAGGTCTACTGGAGTTATGTAGGAAGAAGTGTTTGCCACATTACAACTAAGAACTATGCTAGCTGTGGTGGCTGTGAATATTGTTACGGGATTGGTCCCTATACTGCTAATAGGTATGTTTGTAAAATTTTCCATCTAATTCTCCATTAAAATAGGGGAAGTAATTACCACCTGAGCAGCACCATTACCTATCCCTTTTATATTTTTAAAAGACATTATCTATCATCCGAATATGATTGCAGCAGCAATCGAGCTTATCTGGTTAGGATCGGTATTCCCGTTTACCCACACATTAGCATTAGTAGTCGCATCCTTGCAGACGAATGTCTCACCAGAAACAGAGTTAATCCACAGATGTCCTACAGCCGCAGGGTTGGTAGTTACTAAAGGATCAGTTGCTGATACAGTATTGCCCTCGTCTTCAAAATCCTCATCATCGTCGAATATCTCTGCTGGTGTCTTGAAGATTCCTTGTCCGTTAAATGCGGCAAAATCCAACCAGTTCTTCACTGATGGATGGAAATCCGCTTGTCCAGGTTCTGTTCTAGAGTCTGGCACTGGGTCGTGGATGTCAGCCTTGAACTTATTGAGCAGTGCATCTTCATTCTCAAATGCTTTTCCTGGTCCAATTAAAGCATCGAATATTTTCTTAGGAGTTTTACCGAACTTGCGTGTTATAGTCTTCTTTCTGCCGCCAGAGACTGATATCTTATGGTTATCCCCTAACCAAAGAGAATTCTCTGATATATATACATCTCTTATTTTATAGCCTGCTGAACCGATGTCATACGCATTATCCGTGTCGGGGATGATCCCAGAGATCATAGCCCCACCCACGGTGCTCTCACCTGAGGATGCCACGTCCCAAGCACCTTTAGCTGTATATCGGTAAGTGATAGAACCTATTATCAAGTAGTCCCCTGTTGTTGGGCTAGTTGGAAAGCCAACTACGGCATAATCGAAAGTCGCCATATTATTCTCCTATAGCTTAATTTATTAGAAATAGCCTCCCCGAAGAGAGGTATCATTATTTTTAGGAGGATACTAGAAAGTCCCACCGTCGATAGTGCTCGTCCAAGTGGGTGTACCTGAAGAGTTTACTGAGAGGATTTGACCTACACTGTTTCCTGAATCGAAAGTCCCAGGAGCCAACGTAGTTATCGCACTTGATCCGTTACCGTAAACTAAGTGATTAGAGGTTATAGAAGATAGACCAGTACCACCATTTGCTACAGGAAGAGTGTTAGTAACCTTCGCTGTAAGATCAATCGTAGCAGCAGCTATCATCGGATTAGTGATCCCTAGAGCTTTAACACGGAGAATGTCTCCGTCTATCTCTATAGAAGAATCATCAACGTTAACGTCTAGAGTATTACCAGTTTTAGATAAGCCTGATCCAGCGGTAATTTGACCAGCCCCAGAGAACTGTACAAAGCTTAAAGAAGTAGTACCAAGCGTGATAGCCCCATCTGTAGCTAATACAAAACCTGCGTCAGCGTTAGCTGTGCCTTGTTCTACGAAAGTAAATACTCCACCACTTATCTCAAGTGGCGCATCCATGTCTGTAGAGCGAGTTGGTGCACCTGAAGCGTTAACTGTATAGATACCGTTTTCAGAAGCAGTAGCTTGATCTTTAATCAGGATTCTATTACCAGTTGCCAACGAGATACCGTCAACTGTGTCGCCATTCTCGAAGCTCGTAGCCAAAGTTCCAGCAACAGTTGTAGCAACTCTTACAGAGTCTTTTACATCTAAGCCAGTTTTGACAGCATCAACATACGACTTAGTCGCAGCATCTTGAGCTTGAGTTGGTTCAGCGACGTTAGCTACTCTGTTGGCTCCCATGTCGATAATCTGAGTTCCAGCGACTGCTAGACCGTTCAGAGCTCCCACGGATGTTACATTCGTTTGAGCAGCAGTTTGTAAAGTACCTGTGATATTCGTGGCAGTGATGTCACCAGTGCCTAAATTGATATCTTTGCTCGCATCGACAACCAATGCTCTGCTAGCTGTAGCAGTACCTGCAGTAACACCTAACTCCACTGCACCTACTTTGTTAGCTTGAATCTGAGTATCACCTGTGTTGGTGATTAGGATGTCCCCAGACATTGTCACACTTTCCCAATCAGTGCCATCAGCAATCATAATGTTGCCAGATGTGATTGTGTCAGAACCTACGTTGTCTAGAGCACCTAAAGTAGTAGCACCTAAAAACTTAGGAGCGATCTTCTTGAATACATCTGCGCTAGCGTCGTATATCAAAACCCGGTCTGCGTCTGCGTCAGGGTTAGCTACTAAGTCAACTTGACCAGTGATAACATCCTTGTTTACCATCAATCTCTGAACTGCGCCAGTCTGGATAGTAGCGTCTAAGCTGAAAGTGCTAGTAGCTAGATCTGTTAAAGTTACAGAACCACCTAAATCTCCAGCCAATTGGATAGTGGGGTCAGCAGACAACTCAAAGTTTAGCTTGCCTGCTCCTACTCCACCGTCCACATATGTGACATTGATGCCAGTCTCAGCATTACTTTCGACCATTGCACCAACAGTGTCTTGTATTCCTTCTTTACCACCTATTACTTTTTGAGAAGATCCGCTCGTTCCGATAAACAGATTACCTGATAGTTCCGAGTAAGCTAATTCGCCCTCGAGTAAGCTAGCAGGTGCTGCTGTTATCGTACTTCTTTTAATTCTTATTACGTTTGCCATTGTATTAATTCCTTTGATTGTATATTCTGGACATTGTAATGGGGGATGATTTAGAAAAATCCACCATTCATAGAGAGGTTATCGTAGCCTGTATCATCCGACAAAGCAGGACTAGTCACTAGCACTTCCCATGTGTTATTTCTATATACATTCATGCGATCGTTAACTGTGTCGTACCACAAATCTCCTTCAGAGAGATTGCCCCCCATAGGTGCTGCAGTTTGCTGGTACAGCTGGTCTTCTAGGTGCTCTAAAGCCTCCTGTAGGTTCCCAGCAGGCAAATTATTATGAGAGGTTACATTGATGTCAGTTGATGTTACATTCTTTGATATGTCTCTCCAGTCTACTGGAGCAGTCGAGATAAGTATGTATACTTCATTTGTATTGGAATCTATCCACATATCTCCTACTACGGAATTCTTCCAAACACCACCAACAGACAGACAAGCGGATTCCGTTGTATGCGATGATACTTCACAACTACCTAAAGGAGCTGTTGGGGAATAAGCAGTCCTTGTTCCGCTATCCCCTCGTGACGACAGTACGTGCCAGTCATCAGGAAGTACGCTTGGAAATCCAGAAGCATTAGCTACTATATATCTTTTACAGATATAGCTAGACCCTAAATATTGTACTGCGTCTCCTACATAATAATCCACAGTTCCAATCCAAGCTTCTCTCCACACTAAACCTGCTCTACCTTTTGTCCCCTTATCAGAGACTATTACTGTTGAAGATCCAGTGGATAAATCTTTTACGGTTAAATGTCCAGTGGATAAATCTTTTACGGTTGAATATCCAGTGGATAAATCTTTTACTGTTATCGTTGACATCCACCCCCCCTATCTCGGTGTTGAGAAAGTAAAACTACTTCCAGCTGAAAGATCTATAGGACTAGCTTCTACAGATATAGAACCGTAGAGCAGAGTTTCAGAGGATTCTGCACCGGATACATCCAATGCTGATCCTTTCCTCACCTCATAGCTCCATGAGCCTTCTGCCATATTAGTAGTCGTTAATAGACTAGCAGGAACATCTACTGTCCACGTTCCCCCTGCGGAGTTACATTCAGTCCGTGTGTTATTTCCTACTATACTACAAGACCCTACTTCATCCGCTGGAATGTATAATATTACTTCGAATATCCCTGTGGTCGTCTTTTTCCCACTACCCCTGCCGGATGTCTTAGTCTCCACCTCTCCGTATTTGAAATGGATTGGTACAGAAGTCTCTCCGGACTTCGTTGCCATTCCTGCAAAATACATATAAGGGTTGCTGCCGAGATCAGCGAGAAGAGTGGGTACACAATTAGAATCTTCTAAATTTAATACCTTCGACCAAGTTTCTCCCTTCCTGATCGTAAAGTTTGTTGCTGCCATATTGTTCTCCAATTTGGATCATGCCTGATCTAACTCTCGAAAATACCCGTAGTAGCCCTCCTCAGGCTCACTACAGGATGAAAATTTGTTCTTTAGATAACGGGGAGGGTATGAGGATTTCATCCCTACAACCTCCTCTCCATACGTGCCCTTAGATCCGCTACCTCTTTAGATAGCTCCTCTATGGTTTCTTGCTGTTCTTTCATACCCTCTATCAATAAGCCTACCATAGTCCCGTAGGACACTGACAGATGATCTCTGTGGACATTCACCGCTTCAGGGAGAACCTCTTGAACTTCCTGCGCGATAACCCCCGTGAATCTCTTATCTGTACACTGATCAGCCCGAGTGAAAGTTACTCCTCTCAACTCGACGATCTTATTCATAGCATCGGGTATCACTCTTATATCATCCTTGAATTTCTTATCAGAGACTATGGTTATATCCCCTGAAGCGTGTAAATCGCCACAGAAGATATCTTCCCTTCCATTGGTCGCGCTATCTGTAGACTTAGTGTTACTCTCTTTCTCTCTCATTTGGTTAGATATTTATCACCCACAGTGGTAAGTGACCGGAACCATTCGAACTTCTTCCGGACTGGTAAAGACTATGTCAGAAAGACACTTAGCTATGGTGTAGTTGCGCATCAAGTCATCTTCTTGTTTCATACCTTTTCCTGGTATTGAAGAAGAACAGATGTAATCCCCTGCTTCGAGATCTCCACCTTCTCCGCACACGCTGATACCACCTTCCCCGAGTGAATTAATTTCAATAAGGGAGTCCGAGCCGATCAGTACTAGGTACTCTTCTTTTATCTCACGTTTCTCAGTTAGCTTTGGTTTAGTACCCTTACTCAATATATCTATCTCTACCTCGCCTTCATCAACATAAGTAATCTCACAGAAATCAACTGCCAATGAGGTCAGGGCAACCGCAGAAACGCTAGAGACTACGCCAATCGCTTTCTTATCTTTAGCTGTCGTACACCGCTCCACACTAATAAATGCGTTATCTATCGAAGCGACCTGTGAAAAAGAGGTACTCACAATATCACCCACCGCCAACGTAGCGTCTCCGAAGCAGAGATGAGAACCAGTGAATGGGCTATAACCTAGTTCAGCATACACCTTCTGATTCGTGGCAAAACCCCACATGCCAGCCGGATGAGAAGTCTGTCCGTTAACGGCATGGTTCTGGGATGCACCTCTCACACCTGTCCCACCACCTTGGTTAAGACCTACGATTGCTTCAATACCGGCTGAGTAGTTTACCGCCTGTACCGCATATTTACTAGTACTTGTACCCAGTACACCAACAGTGTCGTTGGTTTGTCCCCAGCCGACACAGCTCCATGACCCCCCAGTCTCGGCCTCACCCACTACGCCATGTAGAGAACCCTGTCCATAAAGCCCGACTTGTGCACCCACACCCGAGGCTCCATCTGCCACGACAATTGCAGTTAAATGGGCATATGAGTCCAACACCACTCCCTCTTCCGAAGAGAACCTAGCATACTTGCCGAATAAGGCAGTTGCCGAAAGCTTCTCAGAAGAGATAGCTCCAGCAACGATAGCGTCAGAAACGACGGTTCCATTGACTAACAGAGACCCATCTAAGGATAGTGCGAAGGCTTGCCAATCATTGGAAGCTAGACCTGTACCATCATGTATTGCATTACGGGTTATGGTTTTAGAGTTACTAGTAACGACTGATCCGCTGGTGATAGTATTCTCCAAGGTTTGGGTTGGACCAAAGAACTGAGAGGAGGAACGGCTTGTATAGTTAAACCCTGTGTTTGACCCGATAGTCAGTCTTCCCTTCTCAGCGAACCCTGCTGTAGAAGAGACGGTGATTGCTGTAACACTCCCAGCGAATGACCCTACCAGGATGGTGAAGGGGGCTGACGAGTCGTTATAGGCGATGGTTACCGTATCCCCTGCGATAGGGTTACTGCCGGTTACATCGACAACTAGCTGGGTCGCATGTTGGTTAAAAGCATCACTTCCTATCTCTGGAGCATAGCTGACGGAGATCTCTTTCGAGTATCGTCCAGCACCGCGATCACCTGGTTGGCCTGGTTGGCCTGGTTGACCGTCTTGTCCTGTGAGCTGTATAACTTCTCCCCAAGAGTAGTCCCCTGTGGAGCCGATCTTAGTTCCTAAACAAGTCCACAAGGTGTACGACAATGTAGATGGTGGAGGGGAGGAGTCTGACCAACCTGTTGGTATCCCTGCGGAGTCTAGTGGTCTAGCAGGCTCTGTGACTGACTCCCTGAATATAAAGTTCAGAAGGTCTCCGTTAACACCGTCGTATCCCCTAATTGATGTATTGACTGGTTTGATGAACAGAGAGTTATTCCCTATGCCTGTCCAGTTCAATATCACGATACTAGCCCATCTAGCGGTACTTGTAGGTGTGTAAGTAAAAGCCTTGGTCTGGTATGAAGTGGTTATCGCTTGGTTCTCAACAAGAGGAGAGATAGGTCCAGTACGAGTGTCCTCTTGGACAACTGGGTTACTCGCTGAGTTAGACACTGCCACCTTCCCAGATGGCAAATCACTGTCATATTCATACACCCGTACATAGAATCCAGTTCCAGCAGCTGCGGATGCCTTGTAAGTCACAGAGAACTCTACAGTGTTCCCTGATTCTACATTAAATGCGGGATACGCCATCCCGATGGAGAAATCAGTGTCACTTTGTAAGACAAGAGCACCTTCTGATTCATCATAAGTGATTGTGTTATAATCTGCGTTACTATACGCGGGCACAGCGTCAATCCCTGGACCACGAGCTATTGCTCCATCCGCACCAGGGACTCCGTCATCTCCGGTCACTTGAGCTATTTGACCCCAAGAGAAGTTTCCTGTTCCAGAGGTTTGTCTCCCTAAAGTAGACCATAAAGTGTTAGTAACTATCGCAGGAACTGAATCAACCCAACCAGATGGTACACCTACTGAGACAGCTGGAACAGAAGGCTTAGAAACAGCATCTTGAAATACGAAGTTTAAGACATCAGCGTTTAGCCCATTGCCCCCTCTCAGTGTGTTAATCAGTACTCCCCAGCTTCCCTCATTTTTGAGGTACACAGACTCATCGCTGGTTCGTAAGTAGTAATCTCCGTTTTCACCAAGTGAATTGGGAGGAGCTCCTGCTCCAGTGTGCCAAGTAGCTCCGTCTAGGATAGATTGGGTTACTCCGTTAGAGGAAGAAAGAGTAAGAGTGTTACCTGACTTCGTTACGTTGACTTTATCACCTTCTCTCACCTTGAAAAAAGTGATAGTATCGGACAAGGTATCGGTCTCTCCTGGCAGGGTCTCTGACGAGACTGTCTTGGTCGCGGTGACAGACACCCTTGTTATCTCCTGAGCGTTAGTCTCAAAAGCGAAAGCTTTCAAAGTCGCTGATAAGCTCTGTGGAAATATTGAGTCGAACTTAGAAGTTAAAAGAGTTATGTCTGTAGCAACTCCAGCTGCCGTGAAAGCCGTAGCCGTCCAACTTGTTATGGAGGAGTTGTCTTGGAAGTTGAGCAACTCCACGCTTAAGCTCGCTACACCAGTGGCCGTGGTTGTAGGATTACTGTCCTCGAACTCAAAGGAATGACGACTAGTTGTCAGCTTCAATAAGCGGGATCCATTTATTCCAGCTATCGACTTACTGATGCTGAAGATCTTACTAATCGAGACAGATCCGATAGTAGCTTTGAAAGATACAGAACCTCCTGCTTCGGTAGTAGTGCTAGAGAACCCTGTGACTGAATAAACACCGTTCGTGCCGATAGTCGCTCCAACGACACCTGTAGAGGATTCCACTGAGAAAACTACACCTCCTGAAGAGGTAATATCCTCAGTCCCTTGGAACACGACGAACTCTCCTCCTACAGAGAAAGAACCCGCGTCACCTGTAGAAGTAGCTGCGACTGTCTCGACTTCATTAGTCAAGAACCCAGCGAATGGGTCTTTCCCCTTCTTAGATTTAGAGAAGGACTGGACTATCTCAAACTTCTGAGAAGTTGTCCCTATTGGTCCAGACACTTCTACTTCGAAGGTTCTCGTGCCGTTGTCCTCTGTAAGAGCGGCAATATCATTGATCGTGTGGTCTAGTAAGATAGCTCCGAAATCTCCATAAGAAGGAGTGATCAAATCATTGGAATCGTTCAGAGTCAGAGTACCGGACTGTTTGACCAGTCTTATCCGGAACTCATCTGCAGAGAGACCCACATTGTGTACTGCTTGTAAATTTATTCTTTCTGATCCATAGAAAACTGAGATATCAGTCCCAGATCCTGAGAAAAGGTTAACTGTTCCTTCTGAATCAGCGACAACGGTGTGCGCCTCATTTGATTGAAACACATGGTAAGCACTGTCTCCTGCTCTCAATCTGTGGATAGTCACCTGATCAACGAGATCATCAAGAGTTGTAGCAGTTCCGTCGGTAGCTGATGCGGTAACGACGACCTTATCATTGCTTCCAAAGGAGGCTAAGCTTAATGTCCTTGCCCCCGCAGTCCCACCTAGCGTCACGGCTGGGCTTGTGGAGTAAATTACTTGGTTGTTGAATCCGAGATTACTCACATGTTCACTAAAGGTAATCACCTGCCCCGAAGGGCTAGGCGAACCGTTAGTGTCATAAGAGAAGAACTGACTATCTGACAATAATCTGAATCTCTTCCCCGTCGTTACATCTCCTACGCTAGTACTGGCTGAAAAAGTAGCCATATCTTACTCTCCTTAATTTATGTTCTTGTAAGCTTATCTTAGAACCTCAGAGAGGAGATAAACGGTTATAGGGTTGAAACGGACACTCTGTAAGAATTCTCTCCGTCCGATGAGATATCCTCTGAGTTTACGTTAAGAGTGTGCATCCCGATTCCAGACCCAACAAGCCCCTCTGCTTCCCCTGGCTTCTTGCGAAACCATTGGAAAGTGTAGTTACCTGAGCTGGTATCTTCTGTTGCTCCGACCAGTATTACTGCCCTAAGCCTGTAGTTTCTTTCTGTTGTGACGGCTATTCCACCACCACCAAGTGAATCTCCATCCTGGACAGAGATGAACTTATCTCCCACGAGATAAGTGACACCGGATGTGCCAGCAAGAGTATTCCAATCCCCCTGACTAGACCCGACGGAAGTGATAGTGTACTGATGGCTCTCTTGTATCTCATTCAAGGTGTGAATTAACTCCTCTCCAGAGAACTCTTTGCCGTCCTTAAAGAAAGCAGGAGCGGGTACATAACTCCCGCTACCAGCACTTTCTTCAAACTCATGCACAATATCAACCTTGGTAAAGTCTGAGCTGTCGATGACCTTCTCTAGATAGAAATCTCGAGTGATCTCAACAAGGGCTTTAGATACCTTGCCAGTTCCAACTGAACTACCAGTGACAGTAAAAGGAAGACCAATTTGAGGGGTTACCCCAGCAGGGAAACCTGCGTTGATCCAACTAGTTTGTGTGGTGTTTCCTAACTCCGTGATGATATATCTTCCTCCGCGAGAGAGGGTATCACCATCGCTGACAAGGGTATTCACGCCATCAGAAATAGCTACTTGTAGAGTAACAATACCAGGTGCATTCCCTGAAGAGGAGATACCTGTTACCGTATAAACACCAGTAGAGTCTATCGTAGCATCTGATGCTGGAACTCCGTTCACCTTATTGATACTGTAAAAGATGTTATTAGTAACTCTCACATCGTTTGTGAAAACTTGGAATTGTCCACCAACGGAGAATGAGCCACTTGTGGCGTTAGAAGGCACATTAGAAGACTTATTAGTCAGAGTAGCTGTATACAAACTCGCCAAACTCTTGGACTGTGCGGTCGGAAGTCTTATCCACTCTCCTTTAGCTCCTATCGCACTAATTCCTCGTATGTCGATCTGATAGTCAGCTTGAGGTTCTAATCCTGAGATCTCGAAAGGACTGTTATCTGTACAAACAGCTTTCTTGATCAGAAAACTCCCCTTAATACCTCTAAATGGTCCACCAATGATAACCTGATCCGCAATGGAATTAGGTTCTCCTGGCTCAAGTTCTACGTTAACATCTGAACTCTGAAACCAACGTAACTCTACTCTCTCAAGAAAAGGGTCAGAATCTTTGAAATGGACAGACAAAGCACTGCTCGGTACACCATTCTTGATGCCAGAGACTCCAGCATCTTCTGCGTACAGAGAAGCGTCATCAAAAGATGTGATTACTTGTCCAGAAATCATATCAGCAGCAGAGAAATCCGCATCACCAGCTTCTGTCCTGAAGGCTGCGTAAATAGTGTCACTCAAAGTTCCTTCAACAGTCGCAGCAGCGATTAGATCTCTATTGTCTTGAGCAGCTAAGGCCATAGCATACGCTACGTTAGCTGCAGACTTGAAACCTTCTGGAACAGCATCTTCAGGGTCGATGTAAGAAATGTTCTCTCTGCTGAAGAAGAATACAGAATCCCCTGGAGCAAACACAGACAACTCCTCAAAGGAAAACAAGCGAGGACGAAAAGCTGGGATAGCCCCATGACCTATTCGGGTAAAAGGTGTAACCCTTAGTGTGTTGTATGGTTCACCTGATGCGTTAGGAGAAATCCGATCTCCACTGTTGAACACCCCTTCAGGGAGTGGAGCCGTCAGGAGAACGGTGTAGAGATCGAACTCCTCAAGAGCTCTGTTTACTTTTTCTACGATCACTCCTGTGTCGGTACCATCTCCAAGGGAAGAATCTATCTCGTCTCTCGCTCCATCAGGGAGTACAGCAGGAATGTTAACGGAGTAAGTTTCTGTCTGGGCAACTTCTCCTGTTCCTGCGTCTCTCTTGACAACTCCACTACCAAGTCCAGCTCCACCATTAGATATGGCAGAGATTGTGCTGTTAACTACGTAGTTAGCACCTGAAGTCCCCGCTAGGAAATTCCAGTTAGCTTGTGTGGTGTCTCCTAAAGAAACAATCTGGTATACCTTGCCAGCGAGTACTTGAGTAACGTCGTGTTGAATAGTAGCAAACCCTGCGATAGTTATTAAACTTCCGACTGGATAGCTAACCCCTGTTGTCCCAGCGATTACGTTAAAAGTCTCTGGGAGAGTATCGCCTAGTGAGGATATGCGGTAGGTCTTACCAATCTCTACTAGAGAGAGAGGTATTCCTAACGAAGAGTTAATCGTAACGTCTATGTCATCAAGGCTTGTCTGCTCAAAAGAGTACTCAGCAATCTTGCCTCGCACAACTGTGGATCCGATATCTGGAGCAGCAGTCGCATCTCTGAACCCAGTGTTTGGGGCGAAATCTCTTTTCTGGATAGTTCTGTCTTGATAGTTCTGGCTAGAGTATTCTGAAGCAGACACATGCAGTGAGATGCTATCCCCTTTGGCCTCCTCCAGTATTTCGGAAACCCTAAATATCTTAGGGGTATCCAGCTCCAAGTTCATTGGATCAAAATTTTCTGTCTTGTATCCCCAACCAGGTGTCGCATGGCGTAGCGCTATCAGCTCTCCAGCTCTTAAATCGAGAGAACTCAGATCAACAGTGAATCTAACCGATATAGTTTGGCGAGAGTTGTTGAGAGTAATAGCTGCGAGTCTCTCAGCTTGCACACTCCCCCTGCTCAGATGCATCTTCAGCGTTTTCTCTAAAAGAGGTTCATCTAGATTAGCCAGAGATCCTGGCAAGGAAGGGTCGATGTAGTATGGGTTACCTACTCCAGGTGCCGGTGTGACTCTGGTGTCAATGATAAGCTGATCGTACTCTTGTTGCCCTTGATCATCAGATGGGAACTCGAATGTCAACCTATTGATCATACTATCGAAACCTCCGCTAGATACATCTATCTCTCCGTACATGTCCTCTTCTGTATATATCCTCTTAACCTCTTCCGCTTCTCCAGTGAAAGCGATGTCTCCTGGTACGGAGCTTCTTGTGGCAACGAATGATTCTCCAATTGACGGGGAGTTGCTGGCTCCGAAGTCAGAGAATGAGCCATTTTGGCCGGTGTCATGAATTATATATATTTTCCCTACCATCAGCCCATCTTTCGCGGACTCTATATCTCGGGTGTCGCTGGCAAGAACTCTTTGAGACTTGTCAGAGATAACTCCGAATCTCCCAAGAGTATACGTGAACCAAGCCCCTGAGTTCATACAGATGTCTGAGATATTTCTATCTAGATCCTGTTTTGGATTAATAACCCCGTTGATCTCATAACGAGGTGAGAAGTCGTCCCTCCCATCAGTCGCTAGGTTACCCACCATCTCTCCGCAGAACCTCGTGTGATCGAAGAAGGAGTTAAGATCTAACTCTTTGTCCGCGAGATTACACCCATAAATAGGGTTGGTGAGATAATCAACGAGAATCTCCCCTGGGTTACGGGAGTATGAAAGCTCCGTGCTTAGTGTACCATTTACACCGAAAGTTCTGATTTTCTTTCCTTCCAAGTAGAAACCGATTCGATTAGATAGCCCATGTACCCTCCTCTTCGCGCTATATCTTAGCTCGATATAGACGTAAGCGGTATCAGGCATCGTCCTGTCTTTTTTATTTTTTCTCCAACGTACACTTTTCTCTTCCATCTCAACACATCTGCCACCTTGTGGGTAAGCTCTGAATTTGATGTTTTTGAGAAGGTCTTTAGACTTTTCCCCATAACCCCTGTCTCCAACCACCGTAGTAGGTTTTCGAAGTTCTGTTACTCCAGTTAGACCGATATTTCCGTCGATACTCCCTTGGACGTCATCTTCGTCGTAGTCCCCTTGTCCTTCGAAGAAAACTAATTTATCATCATAGTAGACCTTACCAATACTTTCGCATGGACCCTCTGCCAATGAGATTATGAAGTACATGTACTCATTGTTCGGGCTGATGTCTGCCATGGTGATTGATCCAGCGCTTTTTCTGTTACCATAGACTATTGGAAGCTTATTAGATGGATCTGTTGGGACTCTCTGTCTAACCCCTTGGTCTGTCGGGGCAGAACCAGCACCACCCATTAACGCCATTACGACTGCTGATATTACCGCGATTACCGCGATAGCTACTACCACTCCAACGACGACTGCCGCAATGGAACCTGCAGCCAGTGCTACACCGACCGCTCCTGCGACATATACACCAATTGATGAAAATAATGCCATATTAACCTCCCATTACGTAATGAACTTCCGATCTCTCGAAATCTTGAAGAACGAGGTTCTCTATTTGCTCTCCGGAACCAGTTAAGGTCGCCACGAAGCTAGCACAAATGTCTCCACCTTCTATTAATTCTTTTGAATACTCTACATATCTTCCGTAGAGTTTTATACCTGCTTTCGTCTTCCGATATTCCGGAAGTACATACCAGGCAATCTCTCTCATCTCTCTGATGTCTGCTGTCCAAGAGTTTACTCCGATAGCTCCGAGGATTACCCCCACAGTTTCTTCTTCTTCTTCTTTATTTACCGCTACGAAGCAACAACCATTCATAAGACTATAACCGACCATTCCTCCTACTGCCTGCGGACTGAAATGCTTAGAGCCATTCTTGACTCCAGACTCTCCAGCAAATTTCTCCAGTAGATGAATTATCGACAGGATATCCTCTTGTTCTGCTGCTCTGACAAAAATACTCATATCACTCTCCTACTTTAATAAATGACACCCAGACTAGTCTGTCTGAGCTAGGGATGATAGGGTGTCTCATGTGGAACATATTAGAGGGATATGCTATCATCCGATTAGGCTTTCCCTCCGTGAATTCTCTAAACGTCCAAAGACTCTCATCCCCATACTCAGACTCATCTTGCGCAGCCCCTTTAGGCAACCTATCTCCATGAGTTACATGGTCATAGAACCCTGTCCCACCTTCCGTTATGTCCATAAAGAATACGACACCGTGGGTTGGTTGTTGTCCTAAGATATCTCTATCGGAGTGAACTCTCAAATGTGTATCGATGTCCGGAGTGTTGCTCCGAAAATAGCTAGTAATTGTCTCGAATTTGCCAAACTCTTCTTCTAGTGCCGCATTGAGCTTTCTCTCAAAGAACGCAGGGCAACTTGAAACGTAGATGCTCGTATCATCTCCCCTGTCTAATGGGTAGTATGAATGGCTTCTCGCAGTGTTCTGGATAGCGCTAAGCATTCCTTCATTAAAAATGTTATCTTTTATCATTTTATATTCTCCTAATTTAGACTAGGGAGGAGCACCATCTCGTTGTAGGAAGATATTCTCCAAACTTAACCGTTGGGTTGTCTGAACTGTTATCTTCTTACTACGAGGAGGTACACCGCGTCTAGGTGAGCTTCTAGCCTTTTGGCTGCTCTTGTGTTTACTTCCTATTTACTTATAAAACGTCCTACTAAGTAGCATATAGGCTCCATTATGACTCTCTCAATACGAGCTCTCATATCCCTCTTCTCTCTTCCACGCTTAACTGCCCAGATATCTGAAGTCCTTCTTCTAGCAACTCCCTCTAACCAGCCTGTCAACCAAGGGTTATACCAAGCTTCTGTGTACATCCTTGTCACAAGAGGTTTGAACATCGTATGATACCCTTTCTCATGGTAAGGAGTGAGTTCAGATGACTGATCTAGCCAGATAGACTGACGGAATGAACCAAAACCGTAGTTAGAGTTCATAGCTGTGCAGACAATCTTGCCGCCACCATCCCCAGAAGATCGATGACCTTTACCAAAGTCAGGTGCGTACATTGTAAGTGATGATACAAATTCCATACTGTAATCTGCCATAAGAGGTGTGGTGTAAGAGTTAAGGTGTTGTTCAAACCCAGCTTGGTTGGTGTATCTTCCAGTCTGTCGACTAAGTAAGGATACCAGCAAAGAACGACAACTTAAAGATACCACAATTGTGTCTTCTGAGGAGAACCTGTAATCATCTGAGATACTGTATGAGTGAACTCTTCCTGCCCAACGAAGGTAAGGCGCGTCAACTAGCTTCCCTGTCCGAGAGTTATAGAAACCTCTTCGTATGTAGACTCTGGAACCTTCAATAGGGTTCGCCAGTACAAGGGAGGTAGTAGCTTGACCTACTCCAGACAAGGATATACTAAGAGAATTATCTTTAGCTTCTAAATCAGATGAGATATCACCGAAGCCTAACAGATTTGAGACAGCCACGAAATTGAACAAACCTGGTTCATCGAAGTCAGTAGGATTCTTTATGTCATGGAAGTGATTAGTTAATCTCGTTACAGGGTTCGATCCCACTTTTATTTCCAAGAAGTCAACTGGCCAGCAATCCTGAGGAACATACCCTTCTCCATCTCCGTTATCTACGAGACTTGCTGCCGCTTGGGTGTTCGCTATCGAGTGACCTGAGTTCTTTGTGTCGAAGTTCTTGAAGAACTGCCCTTCTATCGAATCCGCAAAAGAGTCCAAGATACCTTGCGTGGTGATTATCCCTTCAGTCAGTTCGTTAGTGTAGTAAGCTAGTCCTCCTGGGTCTGCTTCCCTTCCGAAGAAGGATAAGTACAGATCTTTAACGATGTTCTCTGGCTCGGAGAATTGCTGAGTAAGTTGTGCTTGAGTTACAGTTCCGAGATCCAGTGCGTCAGCGTAGAAAGCTAGTCCTCCTGGGTCTGCTTCACGAAGGAAGTAAGTCAAGTATAAACTTCTTACAAACGATTCGGCTGCTTCTGATGCCATATTAGTCTCCTATATTGTATTCTCTATAACTTCCTCGAAAGTTACAGAGCCAAACTCCACGATGTCTCCGGCTAGGTAAGTAACCTTGGGTTTCTCTCTGAGCATCATGTGGAAGGCTACGTCGTTGCCGAATACGATAGCACTTGCAGGATCTGGAGGATTAACGAGAGGTGTGTTTAAGTTAATATTCAAGTTCCCTGAAGAATTTGATATGTAATTGTGTACAGCAGATTTACCTGCTGCGGGGGTGCTGGTGAAGGTAGGTGCGACTTGGTATACCTTCGTAGAGCCTGACACTTGTAAGTAATCTCCTGTCTTCGCGAAGGAGAGATCATTAGCCTGTGCCGCCATTATCTCTAAAGAAGTGCCAGTTAAATCTGGTGTTCTCACCTTCGGATCTCCCGACCAGTTCCCCCTAGGAGAGGTCAGATGCCTTTCTTCACTCGTTCCTTTTTCAAATTTAAATCTCAGGGTGTTCTCCCCGTAGTTCAGAGAGATTATCTCTTCTTGTATTGCATAATACTTCTCGCTGTGTAAGCTAGCAACTCCGAGTACGACTGTCAGATTGTACAGGACTGGTCCACGCCTTTGCGCTGACCGCCTCCCACTCTGGGATTTCACCTGGGCTATACTTACTTGTTGTGATAGCTCTATGCTCTCCGCGTATCGAAGGAGACCTTGTCCGTCTATTATCGCCATGTTAACCTCCTGCTGGTTTATCCCCGATTATCTCGAGAGGCTTGTTTAAGAATTTGGTATTGCGTTGTATCTTCTATCATTGTTGGTTTATACATACAAAAGGAGAGATGCCTCTAAGTCTCCTAAGAGACATCCCCTTTTCTTATTAGCGATCTGCTCTGCTTCTTATCCCAGAACCTTGTCTCTGGCCTCTGTTGTTGGCCTGATTAACTTCTTTATGGGATTGTAGAATGACCCTTTTGATTTGGTCGATAGAGCGTTGATCGACATTCCCTGAAACATTCACGTTAGTGGTGTTGTAGGTATTCTCGGCTTTTTCACTTGTTGGTGACATCTTGTCCACCACAGGGGGTGCCCGCATAGCTCTGGATTTTCCTGTGGTTATTCCCCCCTCACTCTTGCCGGCTGGTCCACCGGTAGCAAATGCAGCTATTCTACTGCGATGGTTATCTCTCTGAGCAATCCTAGACATTATCTCATCTTCAGATTTACCAGAGTTGATAGCAGCTAATACATCAGAATACTTCTGAGTTTGAGCAGCGTTAATGACATACTCACCGTTTGATAACAGTGCTGGGATGCTGTCAGATGTTCCTGAACCTGGACCACGGAGTTTACCACCTGATGATACATCAACACCTTGCTCGGTAATACGTCCTCCTGTCGCAGCAGCAGCAATAGTAGCTATTTGAACAGCACCCATTGCGCCAGCTATAGCAGCAGGAGCGATACCAGCAGGGATACCAAGAGTAGCGAGAGTCTTAGCAACAGACAGAGCTGTAGCGACAACCGCACCGATGATAGACATTGCTTTATGCTTAGCAGCACCATCTTTACGAGACTTCTCTTGAGCATCTTCCCCACCCTGTACAGCAACAGCCTTAGCAGCTTCGCCTTCAGCGACGATACCAGTGCCTTGAGTACCTTCTGCACCTAAGACAACCAGACGATTAGCAGATTCCTCTGCCGATACCGCTGTAGCCTCTCTCTGTTTCTGTATTAACAGACGCAGATAGGACAAAGGATCAGAAGGAGTTCCTCCATCATCTCCACCAGCGCCACCAGCGCCACCAGCGCCACCACCACCAGCGCCACCACCACCAGCGTTCATAGCGCTTTCACCTTGCTCGCCAGCAGCTAGAGCACCAGCAGCCTCTACACCTTCTCCCATAGGAGCTTGTATAGCATCAGCTACATTGGATTGTTGCCCAGTGTTTAATACCACTTCACCTGGAGTCAGCATAGCAGGAACTGTGTCAGTCCCTTTAGATACGAACCCACCAGTGTTGAAGTATTTAGGAACTAGTCCACCTGTTGACATAAAGCCTAGGTCTGAAGCGGAACCCCAGTCCGAACCGTAGTTAGAGAACCCACCACCGAGTGAATCTCCTGAGAAGCTACTGCCACCCAAACCAGAGAAACCACCACTAGCGTCAAACCCTGAACCAGAAGTGTCACCTAGTCCACCGAATGATGAACCAGAGTCGCCTAGACCACTGAAGCCCATGCCTCCGCTATCTCCGCTACCACCGAACATGCTGCCGATACCACCAAGAAGTCCACTAAGACCTCCAGCCATACCTGCGCCTGAACCACCACCGCCACCGCTGAATAAGCCAGCTAGACCATTCATCAGTCCACCGAATATACCGGACAGACCTTCCCAAGCACCAGAGAATACTTTCCCTAACCCTTCGAATAGTCCATTGTTGGAGAGGGACAGACCTTCTGTCATGTCTTCCAAGTTGTTCTTCAGCACAGGGGCGAGACCTTTGCTCCACTCATTAGCATACATTGCTTTGAGGTTTTTCATTGCCTCTTCGTTGCCTTCGTTCGCAAGTAATCCTGCTTCAGCAGAAGCTACCCTGTCACTGGCAATCATCTTAGAGAAAGGACTATCTTTGAACATTTTGATCATGCCCTTGACATCTTTACCACCAGCTACACCACCAGCTACACCACCAGCTACACCACCACCAGGATTATTTATGTCCTGAACATATAACGCTTTGCCTGCGTCAGATCCATCGTTCTTAGCAGCTTCAACTTCAATGCCGAACATCTTTTCAAGACCAGTGCCTTTAAGAACCGTGTTCAACGCATCGTCGATCATAGCATCTTGGTACTTCTGGAATATACCTTGGAAGACTTGCTTGAAATCTACATCTTTGCCCTTCAAAACATCCTTGAGAGTAGTTCTCAGAGTGTTCAGAGTATTAGTAGTAGCCTCTGCCATAAGCTCCGCGAAAGACTTCATGTCATCGAAGAAACCAGTTACAGCAACACGGACACCGTCCATACCCTTATCAGAGTACTTCAAACTTTCTTTAGCAAACTTCTTCTGCAGAGCAAGCTTCTCAACCTGGAATATCTTATCAGCTTCAAATTGCTTAATACGCTCTTTCTCGACCATAATATCTAGATCTTTATGGATGTCAGATAAGGTATTAGCCATAGCAAATTTAAGACCCGCCATAGAACCTGCTAAGCCTCTTTGCAGAAGACCGTTCCTTTCGTCAGCAATGGCCTTCTCCTGCGCTATTATCGCTTTGGCGTTGTCAGAGATCACCTTTAGACGAACCGAAGCAAAATCAGCTCTTATAGACGCCTTGTCTTCTCCTCCAGCCTTTAGAGCGTTAATCTCTTCGACCTTAAGAGATTCTAATGCAGATTTGTGTTGAAGCTCGAGAGATTTTACCTCATCAGAAGTAGCTCTCGCAGCAAGACCTAAGCTCGCTATCTTTTTATCAAGTGCAGCTATGCTCGTATTAGCGAGATGATCACTAAGACTTTTCTTCTCAAGAGCATTGTGTTCTTCCCTCACAGCAGCGAGTTCTTTCCAGCCAGCTCCGTGTACAGAAATAAACTCCTTCTGTAGGTTAAGACTTCCAACTTCTAAGCTTAGCGCAGCTTTAACATTTTCATCAGTAGTAGATTTGATTGAAAGATTAAGTTTAGCGATAGCGTCATTTATCGGCTTTAACGCCTCTGACTTGCTATCTCTCTCTATCTTGTCCTTATCAGATTTAGTGCCTTTAACTTCCTCAGCCTTGAGCTTGGCCTTAGCCACTTCAAGATCTTTATTAGCTTTATCTATTTTCTCTTGATTCCCTTCCTTACCGGCCGCAAGAGAGTCGATGTACTCCTTATGCGCTTTCTCAGCAGCTTTAACCTTAGTTTGATACCTATCCCAAGCAGTCGCATCTGGAATACTGCTTTTAACTACAGCCTTCCAAGCACTCTCAAACTTGGCGGTATCTCCGAGGAGAGCAGCCACGAAGGCAGGTCTATCTCTCTCTTTCGTGTCCACTGTGTTTGATTTAGCTGAGGAAATTTTATCATCAATTTTATTGATTGCCTCCCTGGATGTAGCTACGTCGCCCTTTGCATCGAAGAGTGTCTTAGTGTTTTTGTTTCTTCCTTTGTGGATAATACCTGCTTCAGCGGCTTTACTAGCCTTAACTGCTAGCTCGTATTTAGCCTCGGCAGCTGCCTTCTTCTCAATAAGTGCAGTAAGCTCCTTCTGCCCTGACTTAGCTAAAGCGAGGTATATGTCGAACTTTCTATTAGCTTCCTCTTCTTTGTCTGCTCTCTTCTCAGCAACAGACTTCATGCTTTCCTGAACCTTAGCCCAGCTTTCATACAGCTTGATGGCGTCGTGGCCTCGTAGGTCTACCCCTCCTACCTCATCTTTTATCTTCTTCAGACGCTCAAGGTATTCGGCCTCTTTATGTAGATTGTGGAATACTTTTGAAAAAGCAACTAGCTCAACTGCCCTGCTAGACTTCACAGACTCTTCGACTTTCTTGTATTGGGCGTCAACCAATTGAAGAGCTTCTGTTTGTTGGTCTTTCTTCATCGGTCTATTACTTAGAACTATTAGACGATTAAGCTCAACATACTGTGCGTTCACTTCAGCTTGAACTATCTTGAAATTCACCAGATCTTCAGTCATCAGAGCAAAGGTTTCAGGGACAGCTACCCCCTCACCAGCCGCAGTAGCTCTAAACTCCGCATTTATCTTCTCGACTTCTAAAGCAAAGTTTTTAGCAGTAATTGAACCTTTAGCCAGCTGCTCAGACAAAGCCTGAATATTCTTGTAAGCTTTCGGCATCTCGTCGTTTATCTCTTCTACCGCGTCTTCAGCATCTACACCCCACCACGTGGATTGATCCAAAGTGCCACCTTCCACTTGAGAATCAATGATGTCCATAAGTTGCTTCTTAGCTTCTTTTGGAGCAAGACGAGACACCCAAGTTGGTGTAGTACTCGCATACTTCTTAAAGATTTCTCCGATATTCTTATCTAGCTTATTGGAAGCTTGGAGCATCCCCTCACCAAGATCTTTAACAGGATCTATGATTATCGAGTGGGTTATCTTCTTGACCTTTTTTATTGCTTCTAGGTCGAAGCCTCTGCTCTGCATTCCGAGCTTAGCCTCTGCGAGAGCTTCACCTATCCCGTCAATCCCCATCAACCCTTCAGAGATTATTCTAGGCAGGTAGTCTACCATCGCGAGTTTGAAGTTATTAGCTGCTCGCGTCATCCCCCAGTCCAACATGTCGGAGGCTTCCATCATCACACCCCGAATATTATCTCGGAAAGTCAGATCAAATGACATCTCAAAATTAAAGACATCAGAGTTATCCATCTTGGTTTCGACCCTTTCCCAAGCTCTAGACAGAGGACGGAACAGATTCTCTTCGATGGCACTGCCCGCTGCGTACACGGCAACACCAAGTCCGACGGTCAAACCAGCCATCGCAAGGCCTACACCGCTCGCCATAGCTACAGACGCTCCTCCAACAATAGCAGCAAGACCAGTGAATCCAGAAGAAAGTATACCGAAGACTACACCTGGACCAAGAAGCATTGTAGCTGTCATGATTCCGTCTAACAGAGTACTCATCAGACCACCAGAAGCTTGCTCTGCTTGAATCCCAGCATCTATTCCTGCGGTAACACTCTGACCAATATCTTCTCCAAACTCAGTAGCATTAGCATCACCGGAGAAGAATATAGAAGCTAAGGACAGACCTGCTACACCCAGTGCTGCTTTACCAAAGCCTCTAAAAAAGCCTTTTCCTACGGAAGCACCCTGACCAGCACTTCCTTTCCCTACCTTGCTCAAACTTTGGGAGGCAGAGAGGGTATATGCCTTTACTTCGGCTTGAGCTTTTACCCTACCACCTGGACCAAAGGTAGCCATTGTTGCCATTGACTTACCAGCTCCAGCTTTCTTTTTAGAGAAGGTAAACATCCCTAGTATCTTCTTCAATCCGGCTTTTACTTGCATACCAGCTACCTTGATCTGAGTGTTTATCGGACCAAAATGCTCAGCATAACCAGATTTAATGTTCTTCGCATCTGCCTTCATGAATTTGCTCATATCTCGGGAGTACTTCCTCCAGATATGCTTCGCCTTCTTCGTGTAGATGTGTAACTTCTTGGCTCCGATGCCGAGAGCTGCTCCTTGCTCATCTGTCGAGAACATAGTTCTCATGAAGAGTTTAAGAGCCTTCGTCGCACCCCAGATACCAACTTTAATGGCTATGAAAGCAGTTACGAGTTTACCGACGATACTGTCGCTGTCTATTCCAGTAAATATGTCCAGGAATAACCCAGCTGCATTCATTAGAACTTCAAATGGACCCTCGAGTAATCCTGTTAGACCTCCAAATACTCCCATCAGAGTATCCTTCAAATTTTCAAATGCGGTTTTAGCCTCTTCTGCAATCTTAGGGAATAAGTCAAGTATCCCGCTCGCATCTCCGATGGCTGCACCGATAACAGCATTAACAACTGTACCTAGGGTTCTTATCGCTCCTCCAATGTATGTGTCTATTCCTCCCGCGAGGATTTTAACAGCGTTAAGAATCTCTCCTTCCCGTATCGCCTTGCCTATATCTTTCAAGGCATTGAACACTCTCTCTCTGTGCATAACCAACTGTACAGGGATAGTCATTAACCCAACCTTTGCGACAGTTTGCCCAACAGCGTTCACCAAGACAGACTCATTTGCAACCACGGTAGACGCTGTCTGCATGGATTTAGTAAATCCGTCAACTAATGCGTTATGGCCAAATACCCTGGTCATCGCAGCGGATATGCCTCTTAGTATCCCAGTAATTGAGTGTGAAAGATTGAGGAAAGCATAGTGTATTTTGAAAGTAAATTGCTCAGCGAAGTCACCACCTTGACCCATCTCTGAGAGTGAGCTAAGTATCGATTTCTTTAACTCTAAGAACTTCCCTTTGGTTTTCTTGAAGATATCTCCAGAAACCTTTGCCATTCTCTTCTTTAGCTTTTCGAAAGATTTAACCACTTCCTCCCTTATCTCCCAAGAGGTTTGTATAAGCGGTTTAGCGAAAGAGTATTTCCAAGCTGCTACTGAGTCATTTATCAGATCCCAGATGATAGTATTTCCTATCAGTTTCTTGTATAGACTCTTGAAGGCTCTGACTACTCCTTCTCTAATCTCCCAAGAGATATCTACGAGATTATCTCTGAAGCCAGACATAGCCCTCACAGATTCACTTAATATCTTATTTATTACTACTGCAATTATATTCTTACCGGAAGAGAGTATCTCCTCGACTTTGTCCAAGAAATCTCCGACAGGGTCAGTCATACCTACCGCCCAGAACTTATTCCATTCCCGAACACCACCGTACAAATAGTACCGCAGGAAGACTTGTGACACTTTCCTCAGTGCGCCTCCTAGTATTTCGGCTATGTTGAAGTTCTTCACAGCCTCTACTATTTCCCCCATCATTGCATTGAAGCTTTGGAAGAATACCGCGAACACATAGGATGGTCCATAGTTCAATACGTCGAAGAACTTGTAGAACATGCCCCCTGTTTTAGCCAGGGTCTTTGACACCATACCCCAGGCTCCTTTAGTGCCTGACTGGTAGTCTTTAACTGCTTGAGTAACAGAACCCAGAATACTCGTCATCCCGTCTGCCCAACTGCGGAATAATCCGAGAGCTGATCCTTGTAGCAAGGACTGCATAAGTCCATCGAAAGCAGAGGACATAAGAGTCAATGATCCTGCTAAGTTGTCCATTCTCAGGTCAGCCATTTTCTTAGCTGCCCCATGAGCATCTCTCAGACTGTCACCGAGTTCACCGAGTTGACCATTAAGAGAAGCCTTTGCTAGAACACCAGCACCTGATGATGCCACTCTACCAAAGATAGCAGCGAACTTACCAGCATCTTTAGTTTTCGATCCGATCTCTCCCATAATCTCTAAGAAAGGTCGGAAGTCTCCTGATACATCTCTTGTTGCAACTCCTAGTTCTTCAAGTGCTCCTCTTGCTTCCGCTGAAGGCTTCTGCAACCTTAACAGCATTCCTCTTACGTTTGTTCCAGCTCGAGTACCTTTGATACCCGCATCAGACAACTTGCCGATGGCTGCTACGGTATCTTCTATAGATAACCCAGATTGTTCTGCGACTGGTCCAACATAGGATAAAGCAAACCCTAGCTCCTGAACGGAGGTGTTAGATTTCGACGCAGCCTTCGCCATGACATCTGTTACTCTTGCCAGATCCTTTATCTTTAGATCGAAACCAGCTAACACGTTACTCGCGATGTCAGCAGATTCGCCAAGACCGAGTGCACCAGCCGAAGCTAATGCTAGAGTATCTTTCGTTGCTTTGAAAGTATCATTGACAGAGAAACCTGCCATTGAAAGCATCAGCATTGCTTCAGAAGCTTCACCAGCAGTGAACTTCGTAGTCGAACCGAGTCTGAGAGCTTCTTTGTTTAGAAGCTTCATCTCTTGCAGAGAGGCATTCGTAGTAGCACGAACTGCGCCCATCCCTTTTTCAAACGCGACAGCGGAGCTAAGACCCTTCGCCCCGAGAGCAGTACCGAGCACAGCTCCCATGATTTTGAGATGCCCACCTATCTTCTTTAATTTTTGTCCCAGCCTGTCAAAACTCTTGTTCATTCTAGCTGAAGAACTGCTTAATTTATCAAAGCTTTTACTGCCTTTGATCCCGAATTCTCTTATACCCTCTTGTGTCTTATTTACCTCTTTGAACACTTCCTTGAGGTTAGAGTCTACCCTCGCGAGCTTCCTGTCGAGATCCTTGGTAGAGGCTTTAAGTATTATGGTCGACTTAAATTCAGCCATTATTTTCTCCTCGTGTATATTTCTCTAATTAGATAGACGACAAGTTGATTTTCGTATTCGATATTCATCCTTGATCATATTACATTCTTAGTCAAGCGTGAGGATTATACCCTTTCGGGTTCCCATCCTCGTCATACAGACCCGCAGCTATCAGCTGCTTCTTCATTCTGTCTGGAGTGCTATCCCATTTTATTAAGTTATTTCCATCATTCTTTTCCTTCTCCTAGCTGTGGATAGATATCCTCCATAGATAACTCAGGGGGTTTCCCTCCCATTGCTCCATGGACTTGCTGGACAAGTGTTATTATTAAATTCGCTGAACGTATAAAAGCAGACTCTTCTCCAAAACCTACTTGGGAATAGTACTTCTGATACGCTACGTATTCTCTTGCGGTCAATTCAACCTTGAGACGACTTAGAGGAATGCCTAGCTGCAGAGATAGTGCTAACTCAAACTTTTCTTCACGTGTTAATCTTTCGTCTTCCTCCACGGCTCTCCCCTCCTCTAAGTGGACTCTTTAACACAAAATGGACCCACATCGTACCCATCGGGAACTTGCAGGTCGACATTGTGCACTCTTATATCTCTTACTCAGAGACACCTAAACCAGAAACTTTCAATACAGCCTCTGACACTTTATTCAAATCATTCACTGACATTTCCATGAGGTTGTTCATGTCTGATTCTACAAATATTCTTTTTCCATCTTCATCAATGACTCCATGGATAATAGACAGCACAGCTGCCTTCAATTCTTTACCTTCTCCCAATGTGCGCATCTTGTCGATTGCTGCAGCTGATAACTCTTGAATTCGAACAGGATCTTCACCCCAGTTCGGCACAGATACTTCGTCAGTTGCTAAGGTGTAGGATTTAAATAGGTCTTTTTTGTTCATTCTGATCTCTCTCATTTTGTATGTTTTAGATTGAAGAGGTTATCCTCTTCGGATTTGTATTCTTACTCTTTAGTAAAGGAGGGAAGAGTAAACTTCTTCACTTCTTTCACTTCTTCTACGACTTTGACTTCTACAGGCGCGAACGCTTTATACTCTTCCATAACAGCTTTAGCTTCTAAGCTTCCAGTCTCTTCAAACTTCTTCTTATAAACTAAATAGATATTCTGTGGTGAGGTTTCCATAATAATCTCCTAATAATGGAACCAGCCCCGAAGGACTGGCTCTCAGTTACTTACTTCTTATACTTCAGCAGCGAATGACTCAGCGCCATCAACTACCAGAGTAGCACTCACTTTAGCAACGTCATCGAATGCAGTGTCAATACCGAAAGAGGATACGAAGCTGTTGAAAACAACTAATTCCCCTAGAGTAGTAGCACCATCATCTGGAAGCCATTTGATACCAGCGGCAACAGCAACACCACCAGCAGCCAATTCTCTGATCAACAAGTGAGCAGTCTCACGAGGTGCCCAGTAAATAGTAGTGTCTAATTGACCACCGTCTAATTGACCACGTAGCTTACCTTTGAAACGCTCACCGAACTCAGGGACGTCAACTACAGTAGCTTCGTTAGACAAAGAACCAATCTCTGATAACAGAGGGACTTTAGCGAACTCAACTGTGAAACCTTTGTCTAACAAACCTTTTACAGATAAGTCAGCAGTAGCTAAAGTCAAGCCAACCGCGTGTTTGAAATATACACGGTATTCTGCAAGACCAGTTTCTGATTCCAGGAATACTACTCCATTAGCAGCAACTACTACTGAGTTAGCAGCAAGAACAGCGCTAGATGGAACAGTAAACCAAGTGTTTACCGCAGCTTCATCTACGCCACCAGTAGCGATTGCGCCACCTAAGTATAACTCCGAAAAGGAAGTTACGAATTTATTATTTATAGCCATGTTAAATATTTTTTTAGTTTGAGCTTATTAGCTCGTATAGTAATCATACGAAAAGTCGATTATATAATTTAGATAACCACTGTCATCATCTGACACCTTTCTTACAGCTCCTGCCATTACGTACAGAGTCCCTGCTCCAGCGATACCATTTCCTCCAGATGTGAAGGACATGACATCATTGATTTTATCAGCGATTGCTCTGACACGCTTAGTGCCATTACCATGTTGTGTGGATATTTTGAACCTCATAGTTCCGCTTGTCTTTCTATCGTTCTTGTTACCGAACGACTTAAGGGCAGAACCCGCGTCTTCTATTGAAAGTGCTACCCAGTCTTTACCAGTCGGTTGTTTAAACGTCCGACCTTCTAGGAATACTTCAAAGTCATATGGAGCACCAGCAAAGAACCTTGTTTCCAAGATCTGTCTAGTCTCCTCAAATATAGTTATTGACATACTACCTCCTTGATCTTACAGCAGCTAATGCTGGCTGTGTGATACCATTGGGAGATTGCTTCGATCTTCCTTCATCCAAGCTCTCAATGTAACTCAATCCATTCGAGATGTACACGTTAGGGTGTCCTCTCGTATCAATGGACTGGAATTTAAAAGAAGTATCATCGCTCGTGGAATAGTCCGGAGTATTGATCTGGATGTGCCAGTTCGCTCTCGCTCTACCTGTGTCTACAGGAGTCCTTTTCAAGACTTCCCCAAAGACATCAAATGCAAAAGCTCGATACTCTTCTTCGGTCTGATCATTCACGTGCTCAGTCACAACTCTGCCAAGATCTTTAAGATCGAATTCCTTGGCCATCACTTCCTCCCGAGGGATATTTCATATACAGTATTCTGTGACTCCATCTTGGAGCTGGCAACTTGCCATGGAATACCATTGATAGAAAATATCTGATCTACGATAGGTGTGAACGAGATGTTCCTTGCTATAACGATTATATCTAATGTAACTTTGAAACCACTTCCGTCTTTAGGGGAAGAGGATTCTGATAAAAGTACTGCGTTGAAAGAATGGTCGGTCGAGCTACTAGTTCCGTATGAACCAGTGACGGGGTCGTAGCTTGACTCTCCAGTTATTTCAGTAAAGGTCACAGGGTTGTATAGACCTTGAGATAGCAGAATTGCATCTGCATTCTTCATGTGGTCATCAAAGTTGATCGCCATATCTAGCCCCTCCTAAGAGTTGCTCTAGAAACGGTTTTCATAGTTGGATCCAGCTCCTTGACTACATGTAAGTAATCTCGGATTATCTGGTATACTTGCTGTGGCATATCCGTGGTAGACACCTCGCTATCTCCTCTGAAGTTTAAACTCACAGAGCCAAGTGACAACGAAGACAACTGGTCAGTGTACTGAGACACTTCGTCAGTTGAAGTCGCTGAACGCTTGATAAGATACAGAGCCAACTCGGCAGTCGCATCCATTAAGAATGGAGGAACGTGAGAGTCAGACAAGTAACTTGGAGATTCAGTAAGAGTACGATGTCTGTCTTCAAAAGACCGACGACGATTTCCCTTACCTTTCAGTGCGTAATTGCGGTTGGCAACCCACTCCCTCGGCCAGCTCATCGCTTGACTGTAAGAAGTAGGTTGACCAATCCAGGATTGTCTATTTAAGATGTCAGTTGCCCAATAGAGGGCAGAGATGCGGGTGTCATCCGTCGTATCACATGTACGCCAGATATCATTACCGAGTCTACGACTGTGATAGATATCCGCAAATTGAGAGGAAGTGTAGCTATTATACACGACTTTCGTTGAGCCTATCACGTTGTCCCCAGCGGGGAGATCGATAGTGGCTAACAAATGTGTATTACTCGTAGCTACAGCTATCCCATTCGAGATGCTTGTTATCACGAAGTCATCATCCTCGTAAGTGATTATCTCAGGTATTGGAAATTGAGACATAATTCACCCCATAGTTATTTATATTATACAGAACCTCGAACTAAACCTAATTCAGAGAAAGAAGCTAGACCACAGTACCATTTCACGCGAGTGATTTCAGCATCAACATTTTCACGTGCGCCTAATTTCTGTACTTGCATACCTGCAGATTTAGCAGCAGTCAAACCAGTAATACCGTGAGTGAAAGTTCCGTCATCTAAAGTACCAACGTATACGTGGTTCGCAGAACCAGCAGTTGTTTGGATGAAGTCATTTCTGAAGATTGGAATACCGCGATAGCTTTGAACTTTCATGATACCACCAGAAGACATTTTAACTTCCATGACATCATCATAACCAGCTGCAGAGATAGCACGCAAGAAGCCAGTGTACTGACGAACGCCACGACTATGCATCATGATGTAGTCAACCATACCGTCTTTGTCGCGGACTTGATCAATCATAGTATCAAGAGCAGTGAA
>LWDU01042027.1_pt1 | contig 34945 bp, 30 predicted proteins | sample 727161 | NCBI WGS metagenome assembly LWDU01 (sample SAMN04566230, study PRJNA314399) | hydrothermal vent metagenome | isolation source: deep sea hydrothermal plume seawater | place: Mexico: Gulf of California, Guaymas Basin | collected 2004-07-11 | reverse complement strand
GATCAATCAGTGCTTGAGCGCTGTCTACTCGACTCGGCCCAACCGCCACTGGGCAACCGGTTCGTCTTGCCAATATTTTAGCCTCGTCACCGACTACCCTTGAGTCACTGTCTGCTCTTACTTGTTGTGGCCAGCTCGACGCGATGCCACCATAACCACGACTGATAACGCCTGGTGTGTAACCCGCAGATTTAAGCAGCTCAGTCACCCAAATAACCAATGGCGTTTTTCCCGTCCCACCCACGGTTATATTGCCAACGACAATAACTGGCACGGATAAACGCGTAGACCCAAGCCAACCTTTGTTATAAGCAATGGAACGTAACTTAACGATCAAGCCAAATAACCCGCAATTGGGCGCTGCCCATACCACATACTGTCAAAAAAACGACTGGTTTTATGCGCCATGATAAATGTTACTTGGAGGTTTTTGGAGTCGGCTCATTAGCCGCAAACGTAATATTAACAAAGCCTAATTGACTTGCTGCATCTAACACGGTAATAACCGATTGATGCGTTGCTTGGCCATCAGCACTTATCAACAACGGAGGGTTCTGTTTATCGCCAGCTGCCTGTTTTAGCGCTTTTTTTATGGTGTCTAAACCTGAATTAACAACCTCTTGTTCATTAATATAGAAACGGCTTTTTGAATCGATGCTAATTTCTAATACATCGAGTGCTTTCTTCGTTTCACCGGATGCTTGCGGCAACTCAATTTTTAGTTGCGTTTCACGATCAAAGGTTGTTGTTACCATGAAGAAGATGAGTAACAAAAAAACCACGTCTATCAACGGCGTCAAATTAAGATCAAACTCCTCATTTTGTTTCTTCTTGAAGTTCATGACGGTTACTCACGATCCCCGTGCATCATTTCGACCATTTTAAGCGCTTCGTCTTCCATTTTTATCACGAGCTCATCAACTCTACCTCTGAAGAAACGGTAAAACATTAGCGTAGGAATGGCGACAGTAAGGCCTGAAGCCGTGGTAATTAATGCTTGTGAGATTCCGCCAGCGAGTACCGCTGGATCACCGACACCGTGCGCCATAATGGCAGCAAATACCTTAATCATGCCAATCACCGTGCCCAATAAGCCCAATAACGGTGTGATTGAGGCGATCGTGGCCAATGAATTTAAGTATTTTTCAAGCTCATGAACGACTTGCCGGCCGGTTTCTTCAATACTTTCTTTCATGATTTCACGACCGTGCGAGCGATTAAGAATCCCAACTGCCAACACGCGCCCTAAGGGAGAGCTAGTTGATAAGGTTTGCAGCTTGCTCTTATCCAACTGATTTGCTTTATGTAATGACCAGACCGAAGAAACCAATTGCGTAGGAATGATTTTATCGCGGTTTAAAGACCAAAATCTCTCGCCAATAATTGCTAATGAAATAATTGAGCACGCAACGATCGGAACCATCAACCAACCACCAGATATTAAAATTTCAAGCACAGCAACCTCTATGGAAAATTATTAAAGTTGTCGTCATACTACTTTATTTTTTACCGCTAGGCACCACTTCATACGCCATTTATGTCGAGTTGATGGCGTTTTAACGTACCCAGTTCCAAAACGTTGAATGTGCCTCACGATAACTTTCAATTTCAATCGGCTTATTGGCTAAAAATTTAACCGTTAACGCGCCATGATTCGCGGTATCAAAACTTATCACACCCTGCTTAGTGTAGCGTTCTACTACCTCTTGCTTAGGAAACCCAAAACGGTTTTTATAGCCCACTGGAAATAAAACATAACGGGGGTTCACCGCTTCAATAAACGCTAAGGTAGACGATGTTTTACTGCCATGATGTGGCGCAACAATAACATCTACTTTCAGCTGCTCGGCTTTATATTGCAATAACGAGCGTTCAGCGCTCCGCTCAATGTCACCTGGCAATAACACGCTGCCGTTAATTGAACTAACTTTTAACACGCACGAGCCATCATTACCTTTAAATAACTTAAAGCGACTCGGGCTTAAAAATTCAAATTCGACGCCATCCCATACCCAACGCACTTTTTCTTGACACTGTCGCGCATTAATCTGTATGAACATCTCAGGCACACTGGTGCTAAGACTATTAACCTTAATATTAGCCAGCAGTGTTTTCGCCCCGCCCGCATGGTCATTATCGGCGTGACTGATGACCAATGCATCTAACTGATCAACTTGTTTACCGTGCAAGTAAGGCAAAATGACGTTACTCGCTAAATCACTTTTTTCATTGTATTTTGCGCCCGTATCAAATACCAACACGTGATTAGTCGTCTGTATAACCGCCGACAAGCCCTGCCCTACATCTAACAACGCCAACTCAAACTCTGCATGTTTCAACTGGCTTGATTTTATTGGGAAAAACAAGGGGATAAACAAGGCACATGCTAACGGTTTTGGGATTAAACCTTTCGGTAATAACACTAAAACAACGCCTATCATCGCGATAACACAAGACACAATCGACACACTTGATATTGTAAAAAAAGAAAACGTTACGTTACTCAAAAACTCCAAAAAAAACCACATAAAGTCTATTAAGCGATCGACCAAGCTAAGCACCAGTACGCCTATTGACGCGCTTAATACACTCACTAATAAGGCAAACAATAGTAATGGCACGACTAACACACTGACAAAAGGAACGGCTAGCATATTGGCTAACGGTGCGACCAATGACACTTGCTGGAAAAAATACAATACCAGCGGCATCAAACCAATCGCGACCCACCATTGAATCTGAAATAGTTGGCCCATCCAATTCAGCGTGCCGATTCGCCCAACCAAGCTGTACAAAATAACCGCAACAGCGCCGAACGACAGCCAAAACCCAGCCGACATAACAGCAAGCGGATCAAACATTAACACCGCCACTAACGCCACCGAAATGATATGAAATGGCGTGTAATGTCGCTGCCAAAACACAGCACCCATCACAATTGACAGCATAATGAGCGCCCGTTGCGTAGGCACAGAAAAACCTGCAAGTCCAGCGTACAGCCCTGCCCCCATTAAGCTAACGATAATCGCATAACGCATTGCTTGCTCTCGTATACGCGGTACCCTCAAAACCAACCAGCGCACAAACCCAAATATTAACGCGCTAACTAAGCCGATATGTAAACCCGATATCGCTATTAAATGCGACGTGCCCGTCTTACGAAACACATCCCATTGAGCACTGTTAATATCACTTCGATCGCCCAGCACCAACGCTTTGACGACCCCAAGGTGTTCGCTACCCACTAACGATTCATCCAAATACTCTTTAAGTGACTCGCGCAAGCTACCAATGTCCCAACGTGATGCCTTTTCAACTCTATGATTATTTTTGCTCTGTCTGACGTAACCGGTTGCGCCAATACGCTGTTGAAACAACCATTTTTCATAGTCAAAACCATAGGGATTAGCTAAACCATGTGGCCGCTTTAATTTTACTAAAAACTGCCATTTTTCGCCCGAACGTAAGTACTTCCCACGGCCATACCAATTAAGTCGCATGTAACGGGGGAAAGTCTGTTCGCTAGCCTCAGACACCATACTGTCTAGCCTTAACAAAAACCGAATTGAGCGCGCCTCTTTGATGGGCAAACCAACAACTTGGCCTGTCACCATAACCTCTTGCCCCTCTAACGACGAGGGGAGTTGTGAGTGCTGAACTGATAATGAATAACCCGCCGCCCATACAAAACCGAGCATAAAAAAACTTAGCCAAGGCAGCCGTTTAAACATCAGTAACGAAAAGATTGCTGTCACCATCAAATAATTAAACGCAGGCAACACATCGAGCCATTGAACAGACAAAACACCTGTACAAAAAAACACTGTGAATTTTTGAAAATTATTCATTTTGCCGCGTCCATGCTCTGCTACACTTAGATTAAAATTTATTCTTATTTGTATGCCAAAAAGAATCATAAAAAAATATTTTCCTGATAGCGACACCATCAAGAAACATAAACACCTTAAAGTGTTCGGTACGCTATTACATAACCCTAATTTATGGCACTTAAACCGTCGTTCCTTCGCAGGCGCCATTGCGGTCGGCTTATTTATTGCTTTTATCCCATTACCGACACAAATGGTGATAGCTGCCGCGGCCGCCATCGCATTACACGTTAACCTACCGATTTCGGTCGCAACGGTCTGGGTCACCAACCCCATTACCGCGCCACCGATGTTTTATGCCGCTTACTGGGTTGGTGCGTTATTAATGGACATTCCGCCCAGCGCCCAAGATTTCGAATTTTCAATTGACGCGTTAGTGTCAACCCTTGGAACCAGTTGGCAACCTTTTCTTCTGGGCTGCTTGGTACTCGGCACTGTATCGGCAGCCGCCGGTTACGCACTTGCCAGAGGTGTTTGGCGCTGGATTGTTGTTAGAAAGTGGTCAGCTCGTCAATAACCCATCTTCAAGCGTTAATACTCTGTCCATCTTGCTCGCTAGCTGGCTGTCATGCGTCACCAACAGTAGACTAATATCTAGACTTTGATTAAGCTCCAGCATGAGTTCATAAATTTGCTCTGCCGTTTTTCTATCTAAGTTGCCCGTGGGTTCATCCGCTAACACGCATTTAGGGTTAGTGACCAATGCCCGGGCAATCGCAACGCGTTGGCGCTCACCGCCAGACAGCTCCGCAAAACGATGTTCCACTCTATTAGCTAAGCCTACTTGACTTAACATTTGAAACGACTTTTCTCTTGCTTCTTCTGCTGACTCACCACCGATTAACAAAGGCATAGCAACATTTTCTAAGGCGCTAAATTCACCCAACAGATGATGAAATTGGTAAACAAAACCTAACTGTTTGTTCCTCAGCGAAGAGCGTTCTTTCTCGTTTAACGTACTTAGGTCTTTACCGCCCATCATCACCGTGCCAGATGTTGGCTGATCTAAACCACCCAATAAGTGCAACAAGGTGCTTTTTCCAGAGCCTGACGTACCCATAATCGCTAGTCGTTCGCCTTGCTGCAAGCTTAAATCAACACCTTTTAACACGGGCACAACAAGACCTTTTTCACCAAACGTCATAGTCAACCCTTCGCAACTTAGTAATGCATCACTCATAACGTAATGCCTCCGCCGGATTCACTTTAGAGGCCTGCCAAGCTGGGTAGATGGTCGATATTAAAGAGAGAATAAATGAATACGTTGCAATGGTGGTGACGTCAGACCAGACCAATTTAGACGGCAAATCACTGATGTAGTAGATTTCCGCCGGCAAAAACTGCACTTGGAAAAAATGCTCAATCGCCGGCACTATGGTTTCAACATTTAGCGCTAAGGCAACGCCCGCAACCACGCCAACGAGGGTGCCAATTAAGCCAATCAACGTTCCTTGAACCATAAACACGCCCATCACCGAACGTGGCGTAAAACCGAGCGTTCTTAAAATGGCTATTTCGGACCGCTTATCTGTCACCACCATAATAAGTGTTGACACGATATTGAAGGCCGCCACGGCAACGATTAACATCAGGATGATAAACATCACCCGTTTTTCTGTTTTTATCGCTTTGAAAAAATTACTGTGTTCCATGGTCCAGTTGGAAATGGTGTAATTCGGCGTCAATCGTTTCGCAATTTCACGCGTCACACGAGGCGCCTCGAACATGTCGGCAAGTTTGATGCGTATCCCTGATACGCCGTTGTTCAACCGTAACAATTTAGATCCGTCACCCAAATGAATCAGCGCTAAATTACGATCATATTCATACATACCAACTTCAAATAAACCGACCACCGTGAAACGACGAAGCCTGGGTAATATACCAGCCGGTGTCGGTGTTACTTGCGGGGTAATTACCGTGACTTTATCGCCAACGCCAACACGTAAGAAACGCGCAAGCTCCGCCCCCAGCACCATGCCGAAACCTTTCGATTTTAGTTGTTGTAACTTCCCCGCTGTCATTTTGTCGGCTATATCCGATACTGCCCCTTCTCTTTCAGGAAGAACACCTCGCAGCAAACTACCACTAACGCGTTGATTCGCGCTCAACATAACCTCTGCTCTGACAAAAGGCGCCCACCCAATCACGCCTTCAGCGCCGTCTAAACTACCACCTAACTCTTGCCAATTATGTAAGGCATTTTGAGACTCTTTGATGGTCACATGAGACGCCATGCCCAGTATTTTTTCTCGTAATTGCGCTTCAAAGCCATTCATCACAGACAACACGGTAATCAGCGCCATCACACCTAGCGCTATACCTAACATGGAGGTCATACTAATAAATGATATAAAACCCGAGCGCTGTTTCGCTCGCGTGTATCGCAGACCAATAAATATTTCGAGTGGTTTAAACATAAGTGAGAATTAGAGCATAAATTACACCCGTTAGTCGCGTTACGGCGAATAGAAATATCAATGTATTGCCTTTAGGTACTATATTTAAGTTACGCAACTTAAAATTAAGGGAATAATCATGATAGTACAGAAAACCATTCTAGCCAGCGTTTTATGTTTAAGCGCTTTTGCCACAAGTGCAGACGTTTTATTGATTGATGTCATCAACAAGGAATCGATTAACAGTGTTACTGGCTTACTAAGACCCAGCAACGGTCAATCGATGGATCAAGTAACATCAAGTTTCGGCGAACCCGCTAAAACGTACCCTACTATTGGCGAACCACCGATTACCCGCTGGAATTATTCAAAGTTCTCCGTGTACTTTGAACACAACTTGGTTATTCATAGCGTCGTCAACAAACCAAAAAAAGCACCTTAACGTTATTTTTTTGCAAACACTAGCAAAACGATATACAGTGCGCAATAACCTTATAACTATTCGGCTTTAGGATTATACATAAACAATTCTTTGGAGATTAAATGAAAACTATAAAAATGTTCGCAGTATGCTTGGTTGCGTTAACTGCGTTTGTTAGCTTTAGCGCGACTGCTAAACCAGTTAACATCACACCTGACACGGCTAGTGTTGAATTTACAGTAAATGGTGAAAAATTCACGATTGCTCGTAACCAAGACAACAACAACATGATTGCGTCTGACTACGCAAAAACATCACGTCCTTGTCCTCCTTTTTGTATTCGCCCAATTAAATTAGCACCGGGTGTTGAAACAATTGGTGAACTTGAAGTGATGGATTACCTTAAAAAAATGGATAGCGACAAAAGCATCATGGTTATCGATTCACGCACACCTGATTGGGTTGCTCGTGGCACAATCGCTGGCGCAGTTAACATCCCTTGGACTGGCTTAGATGCTAAAAAAGGCGCAACTGAACTTGATATTGAGCTTATCGTTATTGATGAGCTTGGTGCTGACAAAGACGACAATGGCAAATGGGATTTCTCAAAAGCTAAAACCTTAGTTATGTTCTGTAATGGCATGTGGTGTGGTCAATCACCAAGAAACATCTACTCATTACTTAAATTAGGCTACCCTGCTGATAAATTAAAATGGTACCGCGGTGGTATGCAAACTTGGAACGTTTTAGGTCTATCTACAGTTAAACCTAAATAAGCAAGAATTCGCATTATTTAAAGGCCTGGCTTTTTAGCCAGGCCTTTTTTATTTCTACCATTTAGAAACCATCCAACCTGTGTTTATGCGAAAATGCCTGCTTGTTTTTTCAGTGATCACTCAGCATGTCAGCCGTTAACTTAGCCCTTCCTAAAAATAAACACCACCCCATTGATTGGGGCGTATTTGACGGCTGCGCCGATGCCTTACAGATCGCCAACACCGCCCAAGCATCCGACCAACTGTTCATTGTTGTTTGCTCAGACACACAGTCCGCTTTACGTTTAGAACGTGAAATTCCGTTCTTTTTAACTAACGAGCTACCTTTGATTTATTTTCCTGACTGGGAAGTACTGCCTTACGACAGCTTCTCGCCCTTGGGTGAAATTATTTCCGAGCGACTAGCAACACTGTACCGCTTGCAAACATTAAAACGCGGCATACTGCTGGTCACCGTTAATTGCTTATTACAACGTCTCGCTCCTAGAACGCAATTATTAGGTGAGTGTTTTTCACTCACCACCGGCGACACCCTTAATATTGATAAAACCCGCTTAAACCTTGATTCACTAAGCTATCAAAACGTACATTCAGTACAAGAACATGGTGAATATTCCGTCCGCGGATCCATCTTCGACATGTTTCCAATGGGCAGCAAAAAACCCTATAGAATTGACTTGTTTGACGATGAAGTCGAGTCCATTCGCACCTTCGACGTGGAAACACAGCGCTCAGATGAACAGGTAGATTCGATACAACTGTTCCCCGCACGTGAATTCCCCATCAATGACAGTAGCATCCAGTTGTTTCGGCAAAAGTTCAGAGAGCACTTCCCGACTGTATCTGACAAAAATGCTGTGTACCAACAAGTATCAAAAGGCAATATCCCAAACGGTATCGAAAACTATCTGCCTTTATTTGTAGATAGGACTGAATCGTTTTTTGACTACATAAGCGAAGCAACCCTTATCTTACACGGCGACATCCAAGCCGCTGGTGATACGTTTGCTCAGCAAGTCGTCGAACGCTTTGAACACCGGCAACGTGATATTGACCGCCCTGCGTTACGACCCGATTTACTGTTTCATGATATTGAAAGCTTTAATAAACAGCTGTCAAACTTCCCTCGTATCAGCCTCAGTAGTCACATCGATGAGCTAGATAAAACGGCTCTTATTAATCCGAAAAACACGGCTGATGAGCAGCCTTTATTCAAGGTTCTACAAACCAACGAACATAAAACTCTGTTTATTGCTGAATCGGCTGGCCATCGTGAATCGATGTTATTGCAATTACAAAAACTCAATATTCGACCGCGCGTTATTGAACACTGGAAAGGGTTTATCGACAATAACGATTCACCCTGCATTGCCGTTGCACCCATAGATGAAGGACTAAGCACTGATGCCTTCTCACTGATTACCGAGAACAATTTATTCGGCACGCGTGTACAACAACGACGTCGCCGACGGTCATCGTCTAGCCAGCGGCTTGAAAATATTTTCAACAGCCTAGCTGAACTTGAAATAGGCTCGCCGGTGGTCCACCAAGAGCACGGTGTTGGCCGCTATATTGGCTTAAAACACTTGGTTGTGGACTCCATTGAAACAGAGTTTTTGACCCTCGAATACGCGAATAACGACAAACTCTACGTGCCTGTTTCCTCGCTCAACCTGATTGGCCGTTACATGGGCACGCAGGGCGATAACGCACCACTACACAAGCTTGGCAGCGACCAGTGGGAAAAGGCGCGTAAAAAAGCCCTTAAACGCGCTCGCGATGTAGCCGCTGAGTTACTCGACATTCATGCAAGACGCGCCGCTAAGCCAGGTAACCCCATGGTGGTTGAATCGGCAGAGTATGACACCTTCGCCCGTGCGTTTCCCTTTGAAGAAACTGAAGATCAAGCAACCGCCATTGAGCAAACTCTACACGACATGAGTCTAGCAAAACCGATGGACCGCGTTATTTGTGGTGATGTGGGCTTTGGCAAAACCGAAGTCGCCATGCGCGCCGCGTTTTCCGCTGCAAGCAACCATTACCAAACCGCTATTTTAGTGCCCACCACTTTATTGGCACAACAACACTTTCAAAACTTTTCTGACCGTTTTGCCGACTGGCCGATTCGCGTCGAAGTATTGTCGCGTTTTGTGAGCGCTAAAAAACAAAAGCAAATCATTGCGGATACCGCTGCAGGCAACGTCGATATTTTGATTGGCACTCACAAACTGGTACAAAAATCATTGGTATATCACAACCTAGGTTTGGTGATTATTGATGAAGAACAACGCTTTGGTGTTCGCCATAAAGAACATTTTAAATCCATGCGTTCAGAAGTCGACATGCTGACATTAACAGCCACACCGATCCCTAGAACCTTGAATCAAGCGATGTCTGGCTTACGCGACATTTCCATTATCGCTACGCCACCTCCAAACCGTCACGCCATAGAAACGTTTGTATCAGAATGGAACAATGGCTTAATCCAGGAAGCTTGCCAACGAGAAATCCGCCGTGGCGGGCAAATTTTTGTATTGCATAATGACATTGCCAGCATGGATCGCATGGTGCTTGAATTACAAGAACTCGTTCCTGACGCTAACGTTATGAAAGCACACGGGCAAATGCGTGAAAGCGAATTGGAACACATCATGTTGGATTTTTACCATCATCGCTTCAATGTACTCGTCTCCACCACCATTATTGAAAACGGTATCGACCTGCCCAATGCCAACACCATCATCATCAACCGCGCCGACAAACTGGGTTTATCGCAGTTGCATCAATTACGTGGCCGCGTGGGTCGCTCGCACCATCGCGCCTACGCGTATATGATTATTCCACCCGACGGCGTGATGACCAACGATGCTAAAAAGCGCATTGACGCAATACAAAGCAGCGCTGATTTAGGCGCCGGCTTTAGCCTCTCAACACACGATATGGAAATTCGTGGCGCCGGCGAGCTACTCGGCGACAGTCAAAGTGGTGACATTCAAGAAATTGGTTTCACGCTGTACACCGAACTGCTCGACAACGCCGTAGCGGCCATTAAATCTGGTAAGCAACCTGAGCTTGAGCAACGTATTGATACCGGCCCCGAAATTGACCTACATGAAAGCGCGCTAATTCCAGACGACTATTTACCAGACGTCCACAGCCGCCTTGTTTTGTATAAACGTATTGCCAGCGCCGATAACGTAGAAGACTTACGCGACTTACAAATCGAAATGATTGACCGCTTCGGCTTATTGCCCGACAGTACCAAATGTCTGTTTGGTATCAGCGAAATAAAGCAACTCGCCAACCGAGTGGGCGTTGAAAAAGTGAGTTTCGGAAAGTCCAATGGCTTAATTCAATTTTCTGACGCGCCACGTATCGACCCCGCAAGAATTATCGAGTTAATTCAAACACAGCCACACGTTTTTCAACTGAGTGGTCCACAAAAAATACGTTTTACTAAAAAACTTGATAGCACCGAGGCTAAAGTTGAGTTTATACTCGAACTACTCAATTCAATAGCACTGACTGAACACTAACTTATGCTGACTTATCGCGTTTTAATTCTCACCCTTGTTTTTCTTGTTTTCAACAGCACGGTTATGTATGCAGAAAACCATATCGAAGAAGAACAAGAAGAAGTTGACTGGTACAGTGTTGAATACATTGTTTTCGAAAACAACCCGCTCAGTAATCAAGCCTTAGAACCTTGGACAAAAGAACCGTTCGATATGCCAGTCGGCGCTATCGAGTTAGACAGCCCTTCTGCTAACGACATTCAACAAGCAACCCTCTCAACTGACCGCATAAAACCCGTCGTCAGCAAAGCATTTAGCACACTCAATATTGACCAGCAACAACTTCATGGTGTGGTAACACGACTCGACAAACTATCGTCGTACACACCCATTGCTCATGGCGGCTGGATTCAACCATTAGAAGAAAAAAGCGCGTTGCAAGCCATACAAATCGTTCAACAAGCCGGCGCCATTCAACTTGAAGGAACGCTTACCTTTCACCGTGGCCGCTATTTACACTTAAATGTTGATTTGCAGTTAACCGAAATGATGCCAGCGACGCTCGACGCTAACTACATGAGCAATATAGCGATACAGCCTGCAACGATGTACCGACTAAAAGAAACCCGGCGAATTAAAACCAGCGACACGCACTATTTTGATCACCCACGGTTTGGCGTAATGGTTATTGTAGAAAAAATCGACTCGCCTGAAGCGGCTGTTTCGACAGCCGACTTAATTCAAGAACAACCGACGGTTGAAGCAACCGAATTAGTGCCAGTAGGCCCAAGTAAATTAAACGAAAACTAAGCTGAATACGCTTGTTTCGTTGCGTTGTAATCAGACACAATCGTATCAATCGCTTCTTGTTCAAATGGTCTAAGGCCCGACACCACCATATCCTTCGTGCCGTGCCCGATGTTATTTCCGTCGACGAATAAATCGAACTCCAGTTTTACGCTGCCTTTTTTGCCGTTCACGTTCATCGAGGCACCTGAAAATTCTAGCGCTAATTCGCCGCTGGCAAATTGATCAATCTCAATCACCATGTCTTTATAGATAATTAACGGCCTAGCTGGGTTAATCATCACGTTATTTTTTTTCATTAAATCGATCAAAATTTCAGGGAACGTTCGGCCTGAAAACTCGACGTATTTCTCAATCAAGCTTGAAATAAAACGGTCATCGCGACTGATGTTGCCCGAACTATGAATCGTCATCATCGACTTATCGTTTTGGTCTCGCAAGCTGAATTCAGCCAATAGTTCTGATGGCAGTTTAACAATGGATTGCTCCGTCACCATACTTTCAAAGTCAAAGCGCATCGATTGGCTGACGCCTAATTCAGTTAGCGCCACTGCAAACAACAAATCGCCGGGCACGCAAAAACGCTTTGCATCGATGTCGTGCAAGGGATTGAAATCACCGGCAACGGATTTTGCGAACAGACTTGCTTGTTCACGGCTAACATTAACTAACTGACTGTCTAAACTATAAAACTGCTTTAAATTCATGGCTTTTAATATTTCTAATGACGTGTTTATTATACTTGAAATTAACTCGCGTTTATTTTCATCTACAACACCAATGCGGTTAATACCCTATGAACTTTATCCATACCTTTAGATGCAAACGCTTCAATCTTATCCATGCTTATTTCATCACCCTCAAGCCCTGCCGCCCAATTAACCACAACGGCGCAACAGGCATAGTTTAATTTAAGTTCTCTCGCTAACCCCGCTTCTGGCATACCCGTCATGCCGACAAGGTCACAACCATCGCGTTCAAGCCTGACCACTTCGGCCGCAGTCTCTAGCCTTGGACCTTGTGTGCAGGCATAAACCGCCTTATTCAATACTGGCAAATCTACGTCAGCCATAGCCGTAATAAGGCTATCTCTAAGCGTTGTCGAATACGGGTTAGTGAAATCAATATGCACCACGTGCTCTAAGTCCTCTTCAAAATAGGTAGACGAACGTCCCCAGGTGTAATCAATCAGTTGATTAGGCAACACCAAGCTTGCAGGCGGCATCGTTTGATTCATACTGCCCACCGCAGCCACTGCCACAATGTTCGTCGCACCGGCTTCCTTTAGCGCCCAAATATTCGCTTGATAGTTAATCTTGTGCGGCGGAATGGTATGCCCATATCCATGTCGTGCCAAAAACACCACCTCAACGCCATTTAATGTGCCGAAGGTCAATGCCGACGAAGGTTCTCCATAAGGGGTCTTAATGACCCGTTTATGCACATCATCAAGGTCAACCAACTTGCTTAACCCTGTTCCGCCAATAATTGCTAAGACTGACATAATAATTCCTCTAAATTTTCTGGGCAGGCGAACAAACCATTCGCATTACGCAAATAACCTTTGTAGTCCATCCCCATGCCGAATAAATACTCGTTACCCGCCTGAAAGCCTACAAAATCCGCCTTTATCGGCTTATTCTTTGCAATTGCCTTATCAACGAGTACCGCCGTATAACAGCGTTCAACCCCTTGTTGCACGCAATATTCTTTTAGCTTCGCCATGGTGATGCCTTCATCCAATACGTCATCAACAATGATCACGGTTCTATTTAATAATGGCGTTGTTGGCCGTTGTTTCCATACTAAATCTTCACCGACCATTTTTCCTTGATAGCGCGTTGCGTGAATGTAGTCCATTTCTAATGGAAAATTTAATTTAGGCAGCAAACGGCCAACGGCGACCACAGCACCCGTCATCACACACAGTACGACTGGGTTCATGTCTTTGCACAGCCCGGCAATGTCTGCCGCTAAGCGAACAAACATCAACTCAACTTCACGTTCATCTAATAAGCAGGCGCTGTTATTTTCAACGATTTCAATTTCAGCCAATGAAACGTTCATTTAACTCAGTTCCTCGATAATGTTATGACTGCGTTGCCATTGTTTTGAGTCACGAAGCGGTTCAGATGACATTAACGACGTCGGACGCATGGCCTTTAGACGTTCAACCGAATCTGTATTTATTGCCATGCCATTTAAGCCGTCAATGATTTGCTCGACGGCTGAACGATCATTACACACCAAGGCCATATCACCACCGGCTTGCAATGCCCGCGTTGCGCGCTGCACATAATCACCCACCACACTGGCGCCGTGCATGGTTAAATCATCACTAAAAATAGCGCCATTAAAACCTAATTGCTTACGTAACACCGTCTGCAACCAATAATCAGAAAAACCGGCGGGCGACTCGTCCATTTGTTTATAAATAACGTGCGCCGGCATAATGCCTTTCATGCCCGCAGCAATCAGTTGTTTAAACGGATAGATATCCTCTTGCATAATCGCCTCGAGTGGGCGCTCATCAACAGGAATAGCGACATGAGAGTCTGGCGCGACCGCCCCGTGCCCAGGAAAATGTTTGCCAATGCTCGCCATGCCCGCATCCGTCAAGCCGCGCTGAAACGCCTCGGCAACGTCTGCTACGGCTTGTTTATCACTAGAAAAAGCGCGATCTCCAATTACTTCGCTACAGCCGTAGTCCAAATCGAGCACTGGCGCAAAGCTAAAATCTACGCCCACTTGACGTAATTCAGCCGCCATTAACCACGCCACTTGTTGTGCGTAGTCTAATCCACGTTGCTTATCTTCTGCGTAAACATCGCCTAAACGCTGCATGCAGGGTATTTGAGTGAAACCTTCTCTGAACCGCTGAACTCGGCCCCCTTCATGGTCAACCGCTATCAGCAGCGGTTCTTGCCTTAACCGATGAATCTCATCACACAACAGCGTTACTTGCTCAAGCGACTCGTAATTTCTTGAGAAAAGAATCAAACCACCCACCAACGGATGGTTAAGGATGTCCCGATCAACTTGTGAAAGCTCGACATCTTCGATATCAATCATTAAAGGCCCAAGAGGCATAGGCGATTTCATTTTTATAGTCTATCCTTGTTATTAAGCTTTCAACCCAGCATAAAACTTTTGGAGATACATTATGCGTTTAGTCGTTTTACTGTGTGGTTTTTTATTATTTACATCAAGCGTATTTGCCGAAGAAGGCGATGAAACAGAAGAAGCCGCCGTTCCAGAGATTATTTATTTACCCTTAACTCCACAATTTACCGTTAATTTATTGGGTAATAAGCATTATTTACGCACATCCATCGAATTACAGCTGGCCAATGCCGATATTAAAGAGGCCATTACTGCCAACGATCCGGCTATACGCCACGCACTCATCGTATTATTAAGCAATAATTATATTGAAAATATTACAAGCATTGAAGGCAGAATGGAACTGCAAGACAAAGCCGCTGACGTTTTGAACGAAACATTAAAAAAATATGCGAAAACTGAAGGCGTTGACAAAGTGTTATTCACCGACTTCGTATCCCAATAATACCCTCCGAGATAAAACTTACTTATTCGTTTATTGACACCAGCGTACCAACCGGTATTCGCTCGAAAAGATCAATCACATCTTCATTTAGCATCCTAATACAACCGTGCGAGGACGGTTGCTCTGAAATCAGCTTGTCAGGCGCGCCATGTATATAAATAAAACGCCGCATGGTATCCACATTACCTAAACGATTTTTACCTACTTCAAGCCCAGATAACCATAAAATTCGCGTTAATATCCAATCTCTATCGGGCGACTCATCCATTAATGTTTGCTGAAATATTTCACCGCTAAAGCGCCTACCAACAAACACGCTGCCTATTGCTGCATTTCCACCAATTTTTGCACGAACAACATGCTGGCCACGCGGTGTACACTCACTGCCAAACTGTTCGCCCACGCCATTCTTCGCGGTACAAACTGTATACGATTTAACTAACGCATCACCCCGATACAGCATCAACGTTTGTTGCTTTACATTAATCGTTATTGTGACTAAGTCGTTTGTCATTTATTTTACAAACAACGCAATAGATTCAACGTGTGAAGTATGTGGGAACATATCCATCACGCCCGCTCGTTTCATCGTATAACCCAGCTCATTGACTAGAATAGCTGCATCACGCGCCAAGGTCGACGGGTTACATGAAATGTATAACACATGTTCTGCGCCCCATGTCGGCAAATAATGCAGAATTTCCTTTGCCCCCAAACGCGGTGGATCAATCAACACTTTATTGTATTTTTGTTTTGTCCAAGGCTCATCCGCCACTTCTTCCATCAAGTTAGCGGTATAAAAACTGGCATTGTTTATGCCGTTTTTGTCGGCATTTTTTTTCGCCCGTTTAATTAAATCCTCGCTGCCTTCAACGCCCGTTACATGACCCGCCACTTTGGCCATTGGTAAGGTGAAATTACCTAAGCCGCAGAACAAATCGAGCACATTGTCATTTTCATTCAAATCCAACGTCTGCAATGCCCGATTAATCATTTTCCGATTGATTTCTACATTCACTTGCACAAAATCGCTAGGGCCGAAATACAAGGTCACATCATTTGGTAAGGCATAACTAAGCGCAGGTTTTTCGCCGCTTAAAGGCGCAATGGTATCGGGGCCTTTAGATTGCGTGTAAATATCAACCTCTGCTGACAGTTCAAACGCACTCAATATAGCGATATCGTCATCGCTCAGGGGTTCTAATATTCTAAAAACCAACGCCGTTCGATTGTCACAAATGGATACTTCAATTTGTGGTATTTTGTCTTTTATCGTTAGCCCGCCTATCAAAGCAGAAAGGTCCATCAATCGTTTACCAACCGATGGATGGAGTACTTCACAGGACTCTATTTCAGCCAAAAAGGGGCTTGCCTTTTCTCTAAAGCCAACCAACACGCGACCTTTTTTAATCACGTCCTTAACGCCTAAACGTGCGCGGTGGCGATAACCCAAAAAAGGCCCGGTTAACGCAGGCCAAAGTTCAAAGTTTTCAAGCTTTGCAATGCTTTTAAATTGGTTTATTAAAATGCTTTGCTTTGCCAAAATTTGCTTTTCAGGGTCAAGGTGCTGGAGGCTACAACCGCCACAAATAGCATAGTGTTCACAGCCGGGGTCGACGCGATCTGCCGACGCTTTCAAAACCTCTGTTACTCGTCCCTCGGCAAAGTCTTTTTTCTTTTTACTGTATTCAAACACCACCTCTTCACCCGGTAATGCGCCCGCAATGAACACCGCTTTTTCATCCACATGAGCTATTCCACGGCCATCGTGCGCCATTGACTCTATGCATGCATTTGCGGTTTCTGGGGGTAATTTCTTGCGTCTATTTCTACGTCTAGCCATATCGTTTACAACACCTACTCTTATTCATCATTGAGCGATATTTTAAACGTTAACGCTAATTTAATCTGGAAAAATACCAGTTGAAATATAGCGATCGCCACGATCACAAATAACCACCGCAATCGTCGCATTCTCTAATCGTTTAGAAAGTTCAAGTGCAACGTGTGTTGCACCACCAGACGAAACACCACAAAAGATACCTTCTTTTTCAGCCAACAATCGAGTCATGTCTTCCGCCTGCTGTTGACTTACTTCAAGAATTTCATCGACGCGCGTACGGTCGTAAATTTTAGGCATGTATTCTTCAGGCCAGCGACGAATACCGGGGATTTTTGAATCGCCCTCGGGCTGCACGCCAACGATGCGAATGTCATTGTTTTTTTCTTTCAGAAACATCGATGTGCCCATGATGGTACCCGTGGTGCCCATCGAACTGACAAAATGCGTAATTTCACCTTGGGTATCACGCCAAATTTCAGGACCTGTGCCACTGTAATGCGACAAAGGATTATCTGCATTAGCAAATTGATCAAGCACCTTACCTTCGCCGTTCGCTTCCATTTTTCTCGACAGGTCTATCGCTGCTTCCATACTGCCTGCCGCCGGCGTCAAAATAATTTCCGCGCCATATGCTTTCATTGACGCCCGCCGCTCAGCGCTCATGTTATCCGGCATGATTAAAATCATCTTATAGCCTTTAATCGCCGCCGCCATTGCCAACGCAATACCCGTATTACCGCTGGTTGCTTCAATTAAAACATCACCCGGCTTAATCTCACCGCGTAATTCAGCTTGTTGAATCATACTGATCGCCGGGCGATCCTTGACAGAACCTGCGGGATTATTACCTTCCAGCTTCAATAAAATAGTATTGCTTGTTGAGTCTAACCGCTGCAATTTAACTAACGGCGTATTGCCAACAAAGTCCTCAATCGTGGGGTAAATCATGTCTTCTCATAGGAGTTAAATCAGTGCGAACGTTATCACACCTTTGCTACATACCTTAATAGTTTTAAGTTATGTGCTTAGTCATGGCCATTGATAACTAAATAGGGGCAATTTATGCTAATATTTTAGAAAAATAATAAGGTTATCTCATTGGGGAATAAACAAGCACAACCTATTAAGGCACTAGCCTGTTATGTTGGTTGCGCACTATTCATTATATCAAGCACCGTTAAAGCCGACGATCGTGACGGCTTGTCGTTTTTCAATGCCGATATTCCAGTCGTTTTATCTGCCACGCGGTTGGCTCAAACACAAACAGAAGCCCCCGCATCCATCACCGTTATTGACAGCCAGATGATTAAATTATCTGGCGCTAAAAATATTGCCGAAATTTTCCGCCTAGTGCCGGGCATGCACGTTGGTTATTACCGCGGTAACAGAGCGGTGGTTGGCTATCAGGGCATCAGCAGCGAATACCCCCAAGGTGTTCAGGTTCTTATTGATGGAAAATCTGAATACAGTCCTTTATTCGGCGGCATTAATTGGGCTAACTTCCCATTACATATTGAAGATATCGAGCGAATTGAAGTCATTAGAGGCCCCAATAGCGCCACCTTTGGTGCTAACGCATTTCAAAGCGTCATTAGTATTACAACAACTCATGCCAACCAAATAAGCGGAAGCCAAATCAAAGCAACCTTGGGTGAACGGGGCTATGAAAGAACGTTTATAACCACTGCGCAGCAACTAGGTGATTTAGATTTTAGAATTAGCGCCAGTCATCTCGACGACAATGGCTATAAAAACAATGCCGACGATAACCGCCAAGACATGTTAACTGCTCGAGCAGACCTTAGCCTTACAGCACAAGACACGCTTCAACTATCTTTTGCCGCATTAAACACATTAAGAGAAACAGAAAACCCCTCAGACTCAACCGACCCAATAGACCCGTTGCGTAATCAAGACGAGTCACATTACGCGATACACGGCAAATGGGAACACCTCATCGATCAGGACCAACATTTTTCCGCGCAGCTTTCTTATACTGTAATGAACAGTAAAGACAAATATACGACTGATGCAAGTGCTTTATTTGGTCCAGGCGCTACTTTCTTTGCTGATCAAACTGCCGCGTATGACCGTTGGGATTTTGAATTTGAGCATTTACTCAAGCCAACTGAATCAACTCGCTTAGCGTGGGGAATTGGTCTACGGAGCGATCGTGTGACCTTGCCATTTTGGACTGGAACAAATAAAAAACACGACAACTCTCTGCAACGTATATTTGGCAACCTCGAATGGCGCACCACTGACAAACTCATCATTAACGCTGGGGTACTTTGGGAGCACAGTCAAATTGCAGGGGACAATGCGTCTCCACGTATTGCGTTTAACTACCTACTCACTCCACTCAATAGTATTCGTTTTATTGCCTCACATGCATTTAGGACACCTGTATTAGTTGAAAATAATTTTGATGCGAAGGCTGTTTTCCAAACCGGTTTAGGCGAAGTAAGTGTTCCCATTCTTTTAAATACAACAAATTATGTACAACCCGAAACGATTGATGCGATTGAGCTCGGCTATCATGGAATCTTTTGGAATAACGAGTTAACCGTAGACATTAAATTATTTAGAAATGAATATAATCATTTAATTGACACCAATGATATGGATGCCATCAATGGCATAACGTTAAATGGCTTTCCAGTTCCAGACGGCCCTAATACACCCAACCCAATTGAAGTAAAGTTGTTAGATAACTATCATCACGCCGAAGTAAATGGCTATGAAATTGAAGTAAACTACCGCCCTAGCCAACAAAATTTACTGCACGTTGGATACAGCTACAACCACATTGCGAATAATGAAGGTGCTGAACGTATTGTCGAGTCCGTTCCGAAAGATACCTTTAACTTGTTAGCATCACATACCTTTAGAGATAACGCGTGGGCAAGCTTAGCTTTTTATTACACCGGCAGTATGGAATACAAAAACTCTGGTAACCCGCAAGGTCCGATGCGCCGGATAGATATCAACGCCGGCAAAACATTTAAAGTCTCCTCAAAACAAAAATTGGATATTAACCTGACGTTACAACTCGCGCTTGATAAAAACAAAGATTTCCTTAATGGCTTTAACCTCGATAACCGCGCTTTTATAGAAGCCAGTTATACGTTTAATTAGACATTACAAGGATGAGCACACAATTTAAAAATAACGAACCCGCTCCATTATGAAAAAAAACAAAATAATAGCCATAATGTCATTTTTTGCATTCAGCGTGGTCACACCGTATGCCGTCGCTAATGAATTGTCTTTGTTTAACGATGAAATCCCTATCGTATTATCCGCCACACGTTTAGCGCAGCCGCAAACAGAAGCCCCTTCGTCCATCACCATTATCGACCGGAAGCTGATTAAAGTATCCGGTGCCAAAAGTATTCCCGAATTATTCCGGCTTGTTCCTGGCATGCACGTCGCCTATTATCGAGGCAACACACCCGTCGTGGGCTACCAGGGCCTCAATGGTGAAAATCCGCAAGGCGTACAGGTTTTAATCGACGGACGCTCTGTATACAGCCCCCTATTTGGCGGCGTTGATTGGTCCAATATTCCCTTAGTCATTGAAGACATCGAAAGAATTGAAGTTATCCGTGGTGCAAATGGCTCATCCTTCGGCTCTAACGCCTTCCAAGCTGTCGTGAACATAACCACTACGCACGCAGTACAGTCTAATGGTTTCGAAGTGAAAAGCACTGTGGGTGAGCGTGGCTACCAACGCACCTTACTAAAAGGCGGCATGTCATTTTCAGACATTGACTTTCGAATTAGCGCGTCACATATTGATGACAACGGCTACAAAGGCAATAGCGATGACACACGACAAGACTTACTTACATCACGTATTGACTACCAAATAACTTCAAACGACAACTTACAAGTTAATTTTGGCGTTGTTAATTCGCTTAAACAGACTCACAAGCAAGGATCACTTACTGATCTTTTTGAACCCTTAAGGTACGTGGATGAATCTAACTACTCGCTTCACGCCAAATGGGAACACGTTATCTCAAACAAACACCAGTTCACTACACAGGCTTCTTATACACGTCATATCAGTAAAGACAAGGTTACATCGACGTTTGATACTGCTGACATTGGACTGGATTTCAGCTTAGGAAACGTCGTTTCTAATTTAAATTACACCAACTATTACGACCGTTACGATATTGAATTTGAGCACCAACTTCATTTAGCTGATTCCATACGTGCTTCTTGGGGTTTAGGCAATAGAAATGATCGTATTTCACAACCCTACTGGTTAGGTAATGAGCATACATTCGATAATTCTATTCAACGCGTTTTTGGTAACCTTGAATGGAGACCAAGCGAAAAATTTATCATCAATGCCGGTGCTTTATGGGAACACAGTCAATTGTCTGGCGACCATGTATCTCCCAGGCTTGCAGTTAACTATTTATTAACGCCCTATCACAGTATGCGTTTATCTGTTTTACGCGCGACAAGAGCACCTGTGATAGCAGACAACAACTACAACACCGACGTTAGCCTTATATCCCTTGATGATCCAGGACGCGTCTTAACTCAGCCTATTTTTAGGTCCGTATCAGGCCTTGACCCTGAAACAGTCGATTCTCTTGAACTTGGTTATCACGGTTTGTTTCTCAATAAATCACTTACACTTGACATCAAGCTCTATAGAAACGAGTACAACAAACTCATCGACACGACACATCCCGATAGTTCACCTGCAATTTTAACTTTTAACAACGTCGTGATTCCAGACCCAGACGACCTAGATATTGATTTCACCACATATACCTATGACAATCTTCATCATGCAAACATCAATGGTTTTGACATTGAAATAAATTATAGACCTGACAGTAACAACTTGCTTCATGCAGGCTATGCGTACAACCATACTAATGTGGGGCGAGTAGATGGCAACAATGACATTAAAAATATACTTTTCTCTGTTCCCAAAGATATATTTAACATTCTTGCATCCCATACCTTCGATAACGCCTATTGGGTAAGTGCCGCTTTTTACTACACCGGCAGCATTGAATACCTAGACGCCGGCAACCCCGTTGGCCCCATGAGACGTTTGGATTTAAACGCTGGTAAGACATTCAATGTCGCGGAAGGCCAAACCATTGATGTAAATTTCACCTTGCAATTAGCACTCGACAAAAACAAAGATTTTCTGAAGGAATTTACGTTAGATAATCGCGCTTTTATAGAACTTAGCTATGTTATTAATTAACAGGACGTTACTTTTATAATTCGACAACACATGGATAAGCTAAATTCAATTTTCGCAGCCCTTGCAACGCTTCTTTTGTTAGCGAGCATACCAGCTGCGTCGTATGCTGAGCAGGACGGTATCTTTTTTGATAACCAGATTGTTCCTATCGTGCTGTCTGCGTCGAAATTACCGCAACTACAGACAGAAGCAACTGCGAGTATTACGGTTATTGACCGAGCACTCATCAAAGCATCTGGCGTCACTCAAATACCAGAGTTATTTAGACTAGTACCGGGCATGCAGGTAGGCAATGCCCGTGGTAATTTCCCTGTTGCTGCCTATCAAGGGTTAACCTCAGAATTCCCGCAAGGCGTACAGGTTGTCATTGATGGCACTTCCGTATACTCACCTATCTTTGGCGGCGTTATTTGGAGCACATTACCTATAGAGCTAGAAGACATCGAACGAATTGAGGTGGTTAGAGGGCCAAACAACGCCTCTTTTGGGGCCAATGCGTTTCAAGGCGTTATCAATATAACCACCACCCACGCATCGCAAGCAGCGGGGGTAAAAACTAGCCTTAGGGTGGATAACAACCAAGCTGAACGAGCTTTTTTTCGCTATGCCGGCGCGCAAGCTGATGGCCGATTAAATTACCGGCTTAGCCTATCCTCTGAGAAAAAAGAGGGTTATACAGACTTTTCTGACGACTTCAGTAAAGATGCCTTATCAGGTCGCATCGACTACCGTGTTGATACACAAAATACATTCCAATTCAATTTCGCCACACTCGACTCTAAACGACAAACGCAAAACCCGAATCCATTATCTCCATTCATTCTTTTTGATCCCAAGCGCGACCGTAATGAATCCACGCAGTTTGCTCTAATAGCATGGGAACATCAAATCAATAACGGCGAACAAGTTCGCACACACTTGTCATATCATCACTTTGACGGCAAAGATAAATATAACGTGCCCGCCTTCGGAACGTTTAACACTACCAGCGAATCAACAACTTGGGACCTTAATGCAGAACACATTCTAAAACTCAATACTGCACAACGTTTAGTTTGGGGTATTGGCGCCACACACGAATCTGTTTACGCACCATTTAGAATCAACTCAAACAGCACTAAAACAAACACACGCGTTCGCCTTTTTGGCAACTTAGAGTCCCGTTTAACTGATCGCCTCATTCTTAACACGGGCGGGCTGATCGAGCACGAACAAATATCGGGTATGAACGTTTCACCGCGCATGGCACTTAATTATTTAACCTCTCCTAATCATGCCTATCGGATAACGGCCACAAAAGCATTTAGAACACCAGTGATCACCGAAGAAGCTCGAGATATCGCTTTATTTGGCGCAACATTGCAAGTCTCTACCGATAATTTAAAACCTGAAACGGTCGTTTCATATGAAGCTGCGTATCACGGCATTTACCTGTTCAATACACTTAATACTGACGTGAAGTTATTTCACAATACTTACAAGCAGCTTATTAACAATGACATCAGCAATACACCCGATGTATTAGACAATATGGACAGCGCTAAGACGTACGGTGCTGAGTTTGAAATAAACTACCGACCTGACCGTAACAACATACTGCATGCTGGTTATGCGTTCACACATGTCAAGCAAGCCTCAGACGAGCGCTTAACGAGCTCAATACCTAAGCACAATTTCAATTGCTCTTTTCGCACCAATACGACAATGGTTGGCGTGGTGGCATTGAGTATTACTACATGAGCAAGATGCAATACCTAGGGGGGCAAAACGATCCACAAGCCGCTTTTAAACGCCTAGACCTTGCAGCCGGAAAGCTTATTAAATTAGGCGGCAACCAGTCCATTGATATTAGCCTCAGTTTACAATTAGCTCTGAACAAAAATACCGATTTTCATGAGCGGGCTACAGCCGATAACCTCATCTACTTAGCGGTGGAATATCGTGCTCTTTAATTCATCTCACACACTACGTTTTTATCGCTTATTGGTCATTACTGCCCTGCTTGTATTGCCCATTCATTCCTGGGCTTTAAATATAGCACTTGTTTATAACGAAGATAGCGGTTACCAACAGAGCTTTATGGCTGAATTTGTCACCCAGGCTTCATCACACAACAAACTTAATATAACCAAAATGCCGGCGGCTTCATTGTCCATATCAGCTCTGAAAAACAAGCGCTTCGATACCATTGTCAACCTTGACAACGCGACCGGCGAAAAATTGATGGTTTCAAATTTAGCCACCAACACGTTCCATGCGCTAACCACACTAGCGCGTGCGAGAAGCTTTGCACCTTGTCTACCTAAATGCTCAAAAAGTCTTCCTCGACATCGGTTCTTTGTGCTTGATCAACCACCTGCTCGGCAGTTGCGCCTAATTCAACTCATTAGCCCATCCCTGACTAACATTGGCGTTATCGTTACCAACAAGTCTGTAACACAGCTAAAGCCCTTAATTCGGTTTGCTAAACAACATAAATTAACCATCAGTGAGCACATTACTAATTCCGACAATATGCGGTATCAAATTGATGACGTGTCTAAATCTTCGGATGTTATTTTGGCTGTCGCAGATACCGACATATACAATGTGTCGTCTCTTTCACAAATTCTCTTAACCAGTTATCGATACAGAACACCCATTATCGGTTTCTCTAAAGGGTTCATAAAAGCTGGTGCCATAGCGGGCGTTGTTAGCAATATGCAGCAACTCACTAAACACCTTATAGAAAGCTTGGCATCTCCAGAGGTGCTGAAGAAAAATTTAAGCAATGTCGTGCACCCTAAATACTTTAACGTCATTACCAATAGGAACGTCGCCAAGAGTTTAAACTTACACTTCGCAACCGACGACGAATTAAAAAAACAGTTAACCTCGTATGAAGCTGCTCGATAGGCTGCAATTAAAAGACAAGCTGTTACTTCTGGGCGTCTTACCTCCTGCCGCTCTTGCTATTATTCTCGCTGTCTATTTTACCTCGACACGTTTAAACGACATGTACGACTTAATCGATAAAACCAATGAGAACTTAGCCCGTTCAATAGCTGAGTCGAGCATCAGCGGCGTGTTCTCTGGAAATATAGGCATGCTCAATTCGTTAATAAAAAAATCCTTAAACGAACCCGATATTATTTCCATTGAGATTACCAACAAAATAGGTTCCGTCCTTACCCAAGAAACAACTCCGTTAGCAACAACTGCTTTAATTTTAAACCCACCTAAAAAAATCATACGGGCTATTAAACTGGAGCTTTTTGATCAAGAAGAAGAATTTGATGCCTTATTAACTGACGGTACAACAAGTAACAACCAGATTATTGGCTACGTCGTCCTCTCTCTTTCATATGACTCATTGAAAGACCGGCAACAAAACATTCTTTTGAACAGCTTTTATATTACGTTACTGCTTCTCGTTGGCATTGGCCTTATTGCAAGATACATCAGTCTGGCCATTGGGCAGCCCATACTTCAGTTGGCAGACGACGTCAAAGACATTACTGCAGGGAACTACAGAGCACCCAGTATTCCTCCCAACAACAACGACGACGAAATTTCTATTCTCGCTAATGGCATCCACAACATGGCCATCGAAATCGGTGGGCACCAAAACCAGTTACAAAAAAAGATCAACGTCGCAACCCAAGAGTTAAGATTGCAAAACGAAAAACTTTTCGCTGCACAAGAAAAAATCATCCGGGCCACTGAAGCTAAAACTCGGTTCATTTCTCATATCAGTCATGAAATACGTACGCCACTCAACGGAATCATTGGGTTTCTCGAAATCATCCAAAAAACCAAACTCGATAATGAGCAAAAGAAACTGGTAAACGCCTCACATTTATCGTCAAAAAACTTACATGTTATTATCAATGAAGTACTCGACTTAGCCCAACTTGAAGCAGGCAAAGTGATCGTTAACAAAACAAATTTCCAAGTCGAACAAATCGTGCAAGATACCCTCATGCTTCTAAACGCCCAAGCAGAAAAGAACGGCGTCTCCCTTGAATATCAACACGATAAAAACACACCAGATATTATTAACCAAGATGCCGTTAAATTCAGTCAGGTACTCATTAATCTAATTAGTAATGCGATTAAATTTAGTCCAAATTCCACCGTTAAAATTTCATCAAAAGCACACAAGCTTAAGAAAAACCAACTTGAATTTTGTGTTACCGATGAAGGCATTGGCATAAGCGAAGGGGATAAGTCAAAGCTCTTCCAAGAGTTTTTCCAACTTGATAATTCAACCAAAGCACAAGGGACTGGTCTAGGCTTGGTTATCACAAAACATTTAATAAATGCTTTAGATGGAGAGATTAACGTCTCCAGTAAATTAGGCAAGGGCACTACATTTTGCTTCTCATTCCCATTTGGTGATGAAAAAAATACTTACGACGCATTAAGCAAAACAACTGAAGTAAATAGTCCATTACCAGACTTATCGTCTAAACGCATACTGGTAGCCGATGATAATGAAATTAACCGCCTACTGCTCGCTAACCTATTAGAAAGGCAATATGCCCAAGTAACTTGTGTAGAAGACGGTCAACAAGCAATAGACATAGCCGCTACGACGCCGTTTGATTTAATGCTATTGGATTTACGCATGCCATATAAAATGGGCAATGAAGCCTTAGATGAAATTCGAAATCAGCCTAACAACCCTAATTATAAAACCCCTGCGGTTGCTATAACCGCTCATATTACATCGGGTGAAGAAAAGGCTCACCACATTAGCTCTTTCGACGGCTACCTGATAAAACCCATTGATCAGGCTCAATTTTTTTCATTAATCGATCAGCTTCTTAAAGAGCATGATTACGAAGAAAAACCGTTTATTTCTTCAATAAAACAAACGTCCACACTCACGACCAATCAATCTTTTGATTACAACATGGCGCAACACAGTATGAATGCAGATTCTGCTTTTATGTTAACCATGTTTGAAAAGTTTTTTGCTGAATTACCTGAACAAGGCACTCACATTTCTAACCTTATCAAACAAGATGAAAACTTAGAAGCAGCCGAAGCTGTTCATAAAATTAGCGGTTCAGCCGCGTATTGTGGAGCGCCTTTACTCAGAAATATTTCCAAGCAATTAGAAACTGAATTAAGAAAAAACAACTCCATTTCCACCGCCGATTTACATCCCAAGTTTAATAACGAAATCCAAAAATTATTAGCGAATAAAGAGCAAATACTCACCTCATTAAAAAAGCCCCTTGAATAACAAGAGGCTTCTCTCAAACTTATTACTGATCTTACTTCTAAGGCCACCAATGTTTTAAGTGAGACAAATCTTTACCCCAACCAACATACGCTGTAGCCATACCGAAGAACATATAAAACAATATTTCACCCGTATTTAAACTCAATAACGTAGTCACGGGAGTCATATCTGACAATCCATATGCTGCAATAATAATGCAAAGTGGTCCGACTACTTGATTTGCCATTCGAGCATAAGAACTGTCGAACAACAACACCGACGCGAGTAAAAACATACCTGAAACAATATGACCCGCATTTTGAAGTGGTGATAATACAAAGAACAAGAATTGCTCACCTGCATAAGGAATACCTATAACACCTAAGGCTATTAAAAAGAAGCCGATATACTTTGCATATTCAATATTAACCTTATGATGATTTTCCCACAAACATTGCACACCTTCTTCAACATGCATGTGTGTGTGACGCTCGACTGTAGTACCCATGAGATACCTCCTAAAGCTAGTTAATGTGACTATTCGGCATTTAAATTAAGATTAAGTTCAATTAACAGCGAATTTATGGTGCCGCACATTATTTGTCGATACGAAGATTACATTATTAGGCCGTCGCTATAATTTAGGTCATACCTATAATGCTTCAGCCAAGTTATTCAAAGCAACCAAAACATCCATACTTGCCGCCTCCATTGAACTTAGGTCCTCAAGAGATTCCCGCGTTTTACCTGTTTGCAATTTTTTAAGCGCAGACAACCCAAATTCGTGAACCATTTTATGTGGCCTTTCCACATCTGAAAAACCACTTAGTCTTGAAAAGTTCTTATTACCTTCCCCTTGGTAATACCACTGACCTAAACGACACGTTGTGTGATCTGCAAAATCATTCGCTGACTTCTCCGATACACCCATAAAAACTTTATATACTTCAAGTTTCCATAATAGATGGTCAACCTTCACAACTTCAACAAAGCTTTTAAGCGCACTTTGGTTAATGACAACTTCCATTCCATTTGAAATGGCAATCATCTCATCCATTTGCACTTTTGCATCTGAGCCGACCTGGCTAAAGTTCTCCGAGCTTGTCGCAACACCTTCAATTTGCTGTCTAGCTTGAGATGTTTCAAGTTGAATCGCATCAACTAAGATTGCAATCTCATTTGTCGCATCCCCAGTTCGTTTCGCCAACGAACGAACTTCATCCGCCACCACAGCAAATCCTCGTCCCATTTCACCCGCTCGCGCAGCTTCAATTGCCGCATTAAGCGCCAATAAATTCGTTTGATCCGAAATATTCTTAATTAAATGAACGATACCGCCAATTTCTTCTGCTCGGTGACTCAAGCCTTCAACTGTTTTAGACGTATCAACAATTTCACTGGCCATGCTCACAAGGGCAGTAGCAATATGGTCCATCGATTCACTGCTCTCACTCGACACCTCGACCGCACGAACCATATTAGATTTTTCATCACGTAAAGATTGAGACACCGCCAATAATGACTGCTGAACTTCGGCAACAAAAGAGGAAAACGTCACCATATTTGAGAAGACACCCCTAGCAATAAGCATTTCATCCTCATTTGCTGACGCGTCTGAAAGATTACTTTCGATATTATTAGCCTGTGAAGCTACTTGCTGACTTAAAGCAGCATTCTTGTCCTTTTTTCCGAAAAACATGCTCGACCGCCTGTGTTAGTAATTTGATTCGTCCATGAAAATAATTTTCATATCTCTAATGGTAGTCTAAATATAAAATGTTTTTACAAAATAACAAGAATAGCTAAGGTATTAGTTATCCGTTTTAAAATAATCTCACAAAGAATCAATTTAAGCGTTCATAACGTGATCGCTTCTAAGCTTACTTGACTATCATTCCACAAATAAACGATAATCCTCACGCTTTTTGGTATTGAGCATTGCGCTCAATGAAAAGGGAAGTTGGTACGGCATTAGCCAAACCCAACGCTGCCCCCGCAACGGTATATAAGTAACGTGTATCAACAGCCACTGTGTCAAACATGGGAAGGCGATACATCGGCATTCAGCCACTTATGAGCCCGGAGACCTGCCCTAAGCAAACTGGTACGTTGCGGGTTGGCAACTTGGCTGATGTTGATTCTTCTTCTGTTTTTCAACCTCATCAAATTCTTCTCGTAACGCGTATTTTATTGGCGCGGGGCTGCGCCTTACAACGAGGAAAACTCATGAAAAAAACTATTCTTGCGGCAAGTGTTGCTGCAGCACTATCGCTTACCCAAACTACTGCTTTTGCTGAAGATGATTCGATGGTGGTTACGGCATCAAGATTTAGCCAAGAAGCTATAAAGTCACCTTCTCATATTTCAATTATCACCCAACAACAAGTAAATGATAGTGGCGTACAAAATGTCACGGAATTGCTCCGCAGTCATGGTGGAATTCAAATCACTGACACGTTTGGTGATGGGAACTTAACCATTGTTAGCATGCGTGGCATGGGGGAAACAGGTGTTTCTAATGTTCTAATTATTGTAGATGGCCGAAAGCTAAATAACCCAGACATTTCTGCTCCTGACTTAAACTCTATTTCCCTAGATAATATAGAGCGTATAGAAATCATTCAAGGTAGTGCTGGAACGCTTTATGGCGACCAAGCTGTCGCTGGTGTTATTAATATCATTACCAAAATACCATCTAAAAGACACTTGCATGTTGCAGCTGGCATGGGAAGTTATGATAAAGAAAATTACGCGTTTTCATACAGTGATACTTTTGATAATGGGTTCAGCCTTAGGTTCTCAGCCGATGACTCTCAAAGTGATGGATACAGGGATGACAACGACAAAGAGCGCACACAGTATTTTGGTCGTGTTGATTACACACATGACAGTGGCAATATTTTTGTTGAATACCAAGAAGTTGAGAACTCTTTTTTATCTAGAGCCGCACTCTCAAATGCACAAGTAAACAGTGATCGTAAACAAGCAGCTGGTTTTATTTTATTTGATGGCACCACAAGCACACGGCGTGCGGGGATAGAACAAAAAATTTCCAAAAATTGGACACTATTAGCTGAATTAACAGATCGTGACTTTGACAATGAAAGCCCCTCCCAAAGCATCTCTTTCGGCACCTCTTTAACAACCACCCAAAGAAATGTAACTAGTTTAACACCCCGAGTTGTAGGTGTGGTTCCCATGAGTGAAGGCAAAGCCTTAATTACAGTTGGTGCAGATATTGAAGATGAAAATTATGTTATTAACAATACATCAGTAGGCGGTTTTTTTGGAGCTTCTGACTTTAATAATAAACAAGAACGTCAAATATATAGCGGTTATGCTCGCGCTTCAATTCCTTTACAAAAACAAACAACGTTAACGGTAGGTAGTCGTTATTCAGAGATTAATGCCGAGTTTACGGGTGCAGCTAACTCATTTTTTGGCTCTTCTAACTTGGATTCGGACTTTGATGATAACGTCACTGTTTTTGAAATTGGTCTTATTCATATGCTAAGTCAAAACCTTAAAGCATATATTCGTCGCGATGAAAACTTTCGCTTTGCAAAAACAAATGAATTGGCCGATGTTTTTAATGGCCTAACTTCACTCGATACGCAAGAGGGTGTGTCGATTGAAACAGGTGTTGAGTGGACTGATAAGAAATATTCTTTAGCTTTAAATGTTTTCCAACTAGATATCAAAGACGAAATTGGTGCTATTACAGATTCATTTGGCTCAGTGTTTAATATCAATTTTGATGACACAAGGCGGCGTGGACTCAATATTGAAGGACAGGCTAAATTATCAGATAGTTTCGATATCGGGGGGCAGTACAGTTATGTAAATGCGGAATTTACGCAAGGCGCATTTAATAACAATGACATTCCATTTGCTGCAAATCACCAAGCATCAATCTTTGGAACTTTTAAACCCAATAAAAACCTTCAATTATTTGCTGAAGCGCTCTATACCGGTAGTAAATATAGCATTGGTGACTTTGACAATACACTTGGTAAAAGAGGTGGATATACTGTTTTTAATGCGGCAGCTAGCTATATCATCAATGCTTTCACTGTCACGGCTCGAATAAACAATATACTTGATAAAAAATACAATGAAAATACAGTGAACACCCTAGACTTCTCATCTTTTCCTTATAATGAAACGTTAGCATTTAGTCCTTCACCAGAGAGAAACTTCACACTAAGTGTTGCTTACGATTTGAAGTAAGTTTTAGGTTCGGCTCCAGGGGAGAACCCAGTTCTCCCCTTGATTCGTTCCATACACAGCATCGACACCATACACCATTTGTAGGTTTTCAACGGACAGTACAGCCTTAGGCAACCCTTCGGCCACCTTTCGTCCGTTATCCAGCAACACCAAGCTATCGCAATAACGCATCGCTAAATGCAGCTCATGCAGAACAACAATAACTGCTTTACCTTTTCTCGCCAGTGCGTTTAATAGCACCATCACATCAATTTGATGCCGTGGGTCTAACGCAACGATAGGCTCATCAGCTAATAATATATCTGATTCTGTGGCCAAGGCGCGTGCCAACATAACGCGTGCGCGTTCACCGCCGGACAAGGTATTAACGGTTCTACCGACGAGGTGTTCAATATCTGTTTCTTTAATCGCCTGCTCTATCGCTTGCATGTCCACATCGCCTAACTGTTGGCTATCTTGATGGGGATAACGCCCAAGAGCAACAAGCCGTTCAACCGTTAATGGCCAATGGCAAACACCGGTTTGCGGCAAGTACGTCACTTTTTTTGCAAAGCTATTACTCGCTATTGTCGCCGCATTAACTCCATCAATTTCAACCATGCCAGCATCTGGCTTTTGAAGTTGGGCCAGCACCCGCAACAACGTCGATTTGCCCGCACCATTTGGCCCAATCAGACCAATGACACTGCCCGCATTAAATTCAATAGAAACATCATCTAACACCGTGGTATCAGCAAACGACAAACTGATATTTTTCACCCGCAACATTATGATGCCCACTCACGACGCGCTTTTAAAATTAAGTGCAAAAAGAACGGTGCGCCAATCAGTGCTGTTAGCACACCAATTTTCAATTCTGTTTGGGTTGGCAATAAGCGCACGGTAATATCTGCTGCCAACAAAAGCACTGCCCCAGCTAATCCACTAATCACTAACAAACTGCCCGGTTTAAAACCTACAAATGGACGCAATAAATGCGGCACGATCAGCCCAATAAAACCAATTCCCCCACTAACAGATACCGCAGCACCCACCGATAGAGCCACACCAATAATAATTTTCTTATTCAACACTGCAAGGTTTACACCCAATGATTGGGCGGTATCTTCCCCGAGTGATAACGCATCCAAGCCACGCCTTGCACTTAACATCAGCCACCAGCCGATTAATGTAGTTGGCAAAATCAACCACACATGTATAAAACTTCTGTCGGACAACGACCCCATCAACCAAAAGAAAATTTCCAGCGATGCATAAGGATTCGGCGCAAGGTTTAGCGCCAGTGCCGTTAATGCACCAGCCAAACTGCTGATCGCCACCCCCGCAAGAATTAACGTGAGTATGCTGCTGTTTTTACCGGTAAGGGTATAGAGCAATATAACCGCCAATAAAGCGCCGGCAATACCGCCCAACGGCAGCGCTAAAGGAAAAGCACTGGATAAGCCAAAATAAAACACAATCACCGCGCCTAAAGCAGCACTAGCCGACACACCAATCACACCCGGTTCAGCCAATGGGTTACGCAACATACCCTGCAATGCCGCACCCGATATACCCAATGACGCGCCAATAATCAGTGCCAATAACGTACGAGGCAGCCGAATCTCATAAAGAACCAAAGACTCAACTGAATAATTTCCTTTAAAAATATCGTTTAAGCTATTAATAATATTTAAATTAATATCACCAGATTTCAAAGAAACAATAAAAAGAACCAACAAAGCACTCAATAAAATAAAGACAATGCGTCGCTCTTTTTTAGCGTCTGATAAATGCGACAAGCTATTCATCAGGGCTATTTCCACTCAAGCTTTTCTGATGACCCATTTGCAACCGCTCCACCGCCGCAACAATAGATGGGCCGGCGCAATCCCAATAGCTGTCCGGCATAGAAATGGTTATCGCCTGACTGGATTGTATATAAGCTTGTAACGCAGGGTGCTGAAGCACTTGATGCGCCATCGAATTAGTGTTCTCTTGATAACGCCCTAAAATAAGCACATCAGGCTCGGCTTTAAGCAACGCCTCCATCGATAATGGCGCAACATAGTCCAAACCTTTCTCAGCTGCAATATTTCTAAAACCAGCCATGATCAATACTTCATCAACAATCGTCTGCTTACCAGCGCTAAATCCGTTCGCGTAATAAATTGCTGCTTTTGGCGAGCCACTCACACGCGTTGTGCGGAGTAAATCTAATGAATCCGACATAGTGCGCACCATGGCTACCGCTTGCTCAACTGCGCCTACTTCGTGGCCCAGCTTCATCACTTGCGCCTCTATTTCCACCAATGTTTTAGGCAAACCAATTTGAATAACCGAATAACCCAACTTCTCCAATAAATGATTGGCTGTTTGCGAAGTGAATGCACCTGCAACAATAAGGTCTGGTTTTAATGCAATAATTTCTTCAACACGACCATTGTGCTGATGGTATTGGAGCGCCCTTTCATGTTGAAATGAAATGCCAGAATCACTCGCCAAATTTGTAATGCCCACCAGCCTCTCGGGCGGTAACATCTCAATTAACAACTGATCCGCACATAAATTTAACGAAACAATACGTGGCGAACTTGCCACGTTGCTAATACTAAATAATAGCACTGCCACACAACAAATCAGCTCCATTGTTTGTTTTAAATTCATTAAGGAATTATAAAGATATTTACAACAGGGCTGCTTAACTAAATACTGACTTATAGGGTATTACTCACTATAAAAGCATTAACCAACAGCCTAAGGCTTTCGAAAAAATAAAGGCATGAGGTGTATTGATCGGGATGAGAGGATTCTAACCTCCGACCACCAATCCCCCAGACTGGTTTGTTTTTACTCTAACTAATTGATATTAAAGATATACCAGTATTTATTGTCTAACCTTTTGCGCCAAACAAGCCCTTTATTAATCAATAACTTAAAGCACATGGTTAGACACGTCACTTACAAAGCGCTTCCTTATTCAAGCCTCTCTTCAACATCAACACTTTCATGAAGAATACGGATGATAGCGATGTCATCGCCTAACTGTCTGTATACAATTAA
>LWDU01039588.1_pt1 | contig 34948 bp, 34 predicted proteins | sample 727161 | NCBI WGS metagenome assembly LWDU01 (sample SAMN04566230, study PRJNA314399) | hydrothermal vent metagenome | isolation source: deep sea hydrothermal plume seawater | place: Mexico: Gulf of California, Guaymas Basin | collected 2004-07-11 | reverse complement strand
CGCCTGCGCCAGCACCACCCCCGAAAAGCTCAAAGGCGCCGAACACTATTTCTCCGAAGGCCAGAAGGCGATGGGGAAAAACCGCTGCATCGAGGCCTCCGAGCAGTTCCAGCGCCTCGTCAGCAATTTCCCCGGCTCGCAACGCGTCGCCGAGGCGCAGTTCATGCTCGCCGAAGCCTACTTTTGTAGCGAGGACTGGGTCAACGCCGCTTTCGAATACCAGCGCATTGTTGACATCTACCCCTCCAGCGAATGGGTCACCGAATCGCAGTTTAAGATTGGCGAGGCCTATTTCCGCCAGCTGCGCCGGGCCGAGCTCGACCAGAAGGAAACCTTCGAGGCGCTGGCCGCCTTCCGCTATTTCATCGAGGACCATCCGGATTCCCCGCGCGTTGAAGACGCCCGCCAGCGCATCGTTGATTGCCGCAACTTGCTCGCCAAAAAACAGTATGAGGGCGGCCACCTCTACCACCGACAGGGCCATCTCGAAGCCGCGAAGATCACCTACGAAGAGGTCCTGCGCAGCTACCCCGACACCGACTGGTACTGGACCACACTGTTCCGTATGGGCGAAATCGCCCGCACCCAGGACGATGTTGACCTGGCGGTGCGCTACTGGAAAGAAGTGCTGCAAAATAGCGAAGATGACGAACTGATCAAGGACGTGCAGAAGCAGCTGTCGAATTTGGACAAATCGGCGGATTAGGCATGCGGCGCATCGGCGTCATCGGCGGTACCTTCGACCCCATCCACAACGGCCACTTATTACTGGCCCGCTTCGCCCTCGAAGAAATCCCCCTCAACGAAGTGCTCTTTATCCCGGCGGCCGACCCGCCGCTTAAACCGGGCGCCTTCGCCCCGGCGGCAGAGCGTTTGGCGATGGTCGAACACGCCATTGCCGGTTGCGACGATTTCTCCGCCTCCCGCGTCGAGTTGGACCGCCCGGGCAAATCCTACACCGTCGACACCCTGAAAACGCTGCACCAGACGCACTCGGACAGCGCCTTGTTCTTCATCATCGGCGCCGACAACGCCGCGCAGATGAATTCCTGGCATGATCCCGAAGGCATTCTCGCGCAATGCACCGTCGTCACCGGATCGCGGTCGACCAACACCTCCGGTGGCGACACTAGGCTCATTGACCGCCTGCTCTTTATCGACACCCCGCTCATCGACCTTTCTTCGACCCAGATCAGAAAGCGCCTAACCGCCGGCCTCTCTATTCGCTACATGGTGCCCGAAACGGTCGAAACCTATATCCGCGAGAAAGGACTCTACACCACGCTATGTTCATGACCCATCTCGAATGCGCGCGCACCGGCCAACACTATGACGCCGACGCCCTACACAATCTCTCAGAGGTCGGCGCCCCCTTACTCGCCCGCTACGACCTTGAAAAAGCCGCTGCCGCGCTCTCCCGCGAACAACTCAGGGACCGACCGGCCAATATGTGGCGCTATCGCGAAGTCATGCCGATTAGTACTCCCGAAGAAATCGTCTCCCTAGGCGAAGGTTTCACGCCCGTACACCACACCACGCGCCTAGGCCAATGGGCTGGTTTCTCGCAACTCTACATCAAAGACGAATCGCTAAACCCCACCGGCTCTTTCAAAGCCCGCGGCCTCTCCGCTGCCGTCACAGCTGCCAAGGCGCGCGGCGCAACAAAACTCGCCATTCCCACCGCCGGCAATGCCGGTGGCGCGCTTTCGGCCTACGCGGCCACCTGTGGGCTGCCCGCCATCGTCTTTATGCCGCGCGACACACCCTCGGCCTTCGCCATCGAATGCCAATCCTGCGGCGCGGAATTAGAGTTAGTCGACGGCCTAATTAGCGACTGCGGCAAGATTGTTGGCGAGCGCAAAGAAAAAGAAGGCTGGTTCGACGTCTCGACGCTCAAGGAGCCCTATCGCGTCGAGGGCAAAAAGACCATGGGCTACGAGTTGGCCGAGCAATTCGCCTGGACCTTGCCCGATGTGGTAATCTATCCCACTGGCGGCGGTACCGGGCTGATCGGCATGTGGAAAGCCTTTGCTGAAATGGAAAAGATGGGCTGGATCGGCTCCGCACGCCCGCGCATGGTCTCGGTGCAAGCCGAGGGCTGCGCGCCGATCGTGCGCGCCTTTGCACAAGGCGATGAAACGGCTGAGCTGTGGCAAGACGCGGCGACCGTGGCCTCCGGCCTGCGCGTACCCGGTGCCGTCGGCGACTTCCTAATGCTGCGCGCCTTGCGCGAAAGCGGCGGCACCGCCGTGGCCGTCAGCGACGAAGAGCTAGTCGAGCATTCGCACACGATCGCCGCGCATACCGGAATTTTCCCCGCGCCAGAAGGCGGCGCGACGTTGGCTGCACTGCTCAAGCTGAAGGAGCAGGGATTGGTCGACAAAGACGAGCGCGTAGTACTATTTAACACCGGGTCGGGCTATAAGTATCTGGAGGCGTTGTCCGGGGGGTTGGTGTCTTGACGGATTTCGGGGCGGCGTCTATTTTATAACTCTGCTTTAAAAGTGCACCCATAGCTCAACTGGATAGAGCACCTGACTACGGATCAGGAGGTTGAGGGTTCGAACCCCCCTGGGTGTACCATTATTATAACCTATTTAAGTATAATAGGTTACGGCAATTTGGAAAAGTTGTCGACTAATAAAAACCTCCTATTGACTTCTATTAATCAGATGGTCAATAGGAGGTTTTTTTATGTGTCTGAATCAGTGTTTTGAGATGTTCATTAAAGAAAAAATACTGGGTAATTGTACTCCTTCCACTATTACTTTTTATGAATATACCATTTTAAAACTAATTTCTTTCGTTGAAAATCAGCAAGGTGATTTACTTGTCACTAACCTTCATCAGTATAGCCAACCGTATTTCCTTGCTTTGAAAGACAACCCTAATCTCTCACCTCATTCATATAATACTCTTATACTAGGGGTAAAGATCTTCACTCGGGCTCTGTTCTCTGAGAAGTATATAGAGAAGGGTCGATTATAGTCGGAGTCTTGCCTTTTATGAATTTGAGCGTTCGATTCTAAGATAGTTTAATATCCATCAAGTCTCGCATCCTACACACCTATAACTCTCAGAACGTAAACGGGACATAAGGTCCGTCCTACTCACCTCAGTGTCTAACAAAGAAGTATTTGGGGGGGTATTTTACCTCTCTCATACGACTTCTTTCCAGTTAGGTTGAGGGTATAGGTAAGGTGGTTAAAATGGATTGTGGCGTGATATAGAGGGTGGTTTCTACTTCGTTTAATGATCCCAATCTTTGTTCATACAGCCTGCAGAAATCGCCATTGATTTCATAACCGACAAACTTTCGACCTAAATTCAGAGCCACAACACCGGTAGTTCACTTCCTGCAAAATACATCCAGCACCAGATCGTCTTTCTCCGTAGTAGCTTTTACAAACGGCTCAATAAGTTCCTCCGGAAACATTGCCGGATGCTCTATATTCTCGTCCAGATTCATTGAAGCTACATTGGTTTCTATATAATCAGACGGAACCTAAAGCGCTGCGCGAAAAACAGCCGCTAGTTGTGCGGGCGGAACGCGCAGTATTGAAGGATTGATCTTGAGCGTAAACCATTGGTCGTCAGGCGCGGGCGGCGCCAGAAATACCTGGCGCTGCCGCAACCTTTCGCCGAACTCCGGCAAACTCGCATCAACGACATGCAGCCGGACGATGTGGGTACCTTGCGGAATGCGCTCAACGCGAAAGACAGGGTCCTCATCGAGCAGGTCAAACAGCATTTCGGCTGCCGACCAGGCCGCGCTATACGCTTCGAGAAAGTCATCCGCATAGTGTAGGGCGACGGCGGCCTGCGGCCAGGCTTGTGCCAAGCTGCCGCCGAACATCCGACGCTGGTGGTACAAGTCTTCGATGAAATCGGCCGGGCCCGCCAAAATGGCCCCGGAGGCCGAATTGAAACACTTCGACAACGACACGAAGACCGTGTCGAATAGCGCCGCCTGTTCCGCCGGGGCAATATCCCGGTGCACGGCCTCCACGAAAAGACGCGCGCCGTCGAGGTGCATCTTTATATCTTGCTCGCGAGCGAAATCCGAAATGCACCGCATCTCCTCGTAGTCGAACATCGCATCGTCCTGCCGCCGCACCAATGACTCGATCGAAATAACCCCAATACGGGTAGCCGCGCGCTCATCGCGAAACGAATCGATCGCCCCCTGAACTTCCTTGAGTGTGAACGTCGTGCGCCGTGGCGCCAGAGGCATCAGATTCAACCCGCTCAGCGTCTGAGTGCTATCGCCGATATCCCTGTAGATATGGCTTTCCGCCTGCACAACCACCTTGCGGTCGACGCTGGCCAACTCGCGTAGCGCCATATGGTTGGCTAGTGTGCCCGTCGGCATAAAGATCGCCCGCTGCTTGCCGAGCAATTGCGCAAACTTCGTTTCCACCTGTGCGACCGCGCCGCCGAGACTGTAGGAATCGGTGTGCACCGACCCGTCCGCCGTGCACTCTAGTAAGACCTCGGCGAATTCGGATGGCGTCAGACCCAGCCCGTCGGAGATGAAGTTGACCGCGCTCTGCATACTCTACATCCCTTGTTAATAGTATAAACGGAGATTAAATAAAAAAATACCCGATCGTCAAACTAGGCCCCACACAGAAACTCTGCCAGTACCGCCAATCGCCTGTTGCAAAACATTGACACGCAAGCGCAGCCAGCTTAAACTCGCCCGTACCGATAAGCCACCAAATCATATTTCCCAATAGTTGCTATTTTGAGGGAGCATAAAATGAGCACCAGTCAGCCATCATCGTCCAAATATTACCGCGCCACGGCCTTTGCTGATTTCCAACCCGAACTTTCCGCGCCCGGCGGCACACCCGAGCGCACCACCTTCTTACAGGAGCACGGCTATCTGATCATCAACGACTTCGTCGACCACCCGATGATCGCCGTGCTGCGCGAGGCGGGCCGCCGGGTGACCGAGGCGTGCGCGCCTGAACACGGTTATAACAAGATCGACTGCTCAAAAGGCTATGTGCACCGCGCGAAAGAAGACGAGCCCTGGGCGATTCGCGGCCTGGTCCACCCCGCATTCAACGAACCCAGCTTCGCCGAATTCCACGGCTGCGAAGAATTGCTCGACTTCGTGTCCTCTTGGTGCAACGGGCTCGGCCCGGAGGATATGGCGATGAGCGGCCTACTATTGTGGTGCAACCCCCGACGCAATGAGAATGGACCGAGTTGGCACCGCGACGTGACCTGGTGGGGCGATGGCAAACCCTATTTTTCGCAGCAGGACAACCGGGGAGAAGACATTGAAGCTTATTCCGAGGCAATCGAAAAAATTCGCTGGGATGAAATTCGCGCAAAAAACGCGAAGAATATCACCGAACGCAATGGGGTGAGCATGTTCCTGGCGCTGGTCGACGATGAATGCCACGAGGTCATACCAGGCAGCCACGACCGCTGGCGCACGCCCTTTGAGCACGACGTGCTCTTGCCGCAGAAAATGAAGGACGCGGGCGTGCCGCACACCCCCAGTTGGAATCGCGTCGACCCATTGCCCGAGCAAGTCGCCATCCGGCTCAAAGCCGGAGAAGCGCTTATCCGCAACGGCAACAATATCCACACCGGGCACACCGTACCTGCTCGCGAGCGCAACTCCTTGTCGGTCGGGTGGTCGAGGTGGGCGGGCCCGACCACCGAGGAACCAGCGGTCGCCGACGCGCGCAGCGCCTGGCAGCTTGACCCGGCTGTGCGCGAGGCGATGCCGCACGAGTGGATGAAGACGGCGTGGGACCGTTGGGCCGCAACGCAAGAACTGGGCGATGCGCTTGAGGACCGCTATCCGGGTTTTGACGTAGCGCGCATCAAAGCCGGGGAAGTCGCGGGTTGGCGCAGCCAACTGGAACAGCAAGCGGCAGCAGCGGGCGACGCATGGCAACCCTATCAGAAGGTGGAATAAGACCGCCAGGATTTTTCGTTATGCCTCCTGCGCTTCGCGGCGGCGGCGCCAGGATGGCGCGTTTGCGCTCATCGATATCTTGCCACGGGTCTGCATCCGTCGGGCTAAAAAAATTATCCGTGCCGGAATAGGCTTCTTCGCGGTCGGTGTATTTATAAAAAAGGGTGGTCCGCGGATTCGGCATCGTCCATGGCAGTGTGACATGGCACAAGGCCTCGGTAAAGATAATCGCGGTGCCGGCACGTGCCGGTACGCAGGTGACCATCGGATGCACTCCCTTAGACAGGTCGACCCAAGCCTCCGGCACGCGGTAGTGCCCCTTGTGCGAGCCCGCCAAGCAGCCGAACCCGCCCCCATTACAGACCGTATCCTCCAGCTCGAAGGCCACGGTGACCAGCCCGTTAGCGAAAGTCCCACCGTCCGCGTTGCGCTCGTAATAGTGCGTGACCAGCTCGTGCGGCCGGCTGGGATCCAGCAGGCGTCCGTTGCCCCCGTGTATGGTCCCCCCGGCGAGACCCTTGTTGAAGGTGCCGTGTGTATGCACGTTGATATGGTCAATGCGAAACGGTGGCAGTCCTCCTGCCCTCAGCCCACCGTATATCTCATCCAAAATGCCGGAGATGGCGGGCGGATCCAATAAGTCGAAAAAGCCCTGTGACCAAAAGCCGCCCCTGTCCGCGTGCTGTGAGTGCAAATCCGGCCCCTTTTCATCGACAGTGGCCTTAAGGTCGGCGACTTGCTCGGGTGTAAGGGCGTCTTCAACGGTCAAAAAACCCCACGTATCGAAGGAAAAAAGCTGTTCTTCGTTCATCGGGAAACTCCATTTCCTTGTAGATTTCCAACCTATTCTAATAGCCGTTTAGGCCCCGTTTGGCATTTGTGCGACTCATATCGAACCGAGTACGCCTATGTGAGTTAGTGCGCCCGACGGCAACCTGCCAGAGGACCGTGCTGTGATTTCTCTGGCAGGTGATGCCCTACCCGCCCCCCAGATCTAAGGTATTTACCCCGGACCCACGACAAAGATCCAACGTGAGAAATCTGACTTGGTGCTGATGGATGTGCGGATGCCCAAAATGGACGCTTTAGAAGCGATCAAGGCGTTGCGGGAACGCGAAAGCGGCGGGGACCGCTATCTGTCGGTCATCGGCCTGACCGCTAATGTGATAGAGGGTGGCCGCGAGAAATGCCTCAAAGCCGACATGGACGGTTATGTCCCCAAACCGGTGCGCTTATATATTCTCCCCGATCCTCGCCCTTACCACCCAACACCGCCACATAGCCCCTCTTACCGCGGAGACAAGACCCCGCCACAGCTATTTGCGGGTAATCTCTTCGCTGCAGTGCGGGCAATAAAACTTGCTGCTCGACTTGCGACGTAAAGCGCCGACAAATCCCGAGCCGAGAATACCGGCTGGCAACGCAAAAAGACCGATGCCCAGCAAGGCGATGATCGCGCCAAAGAACTTGCCGAGCGGCGTGATCGGATAGATATCGCCGTAGCCGACCGTCGTCAGCGTCGCGACCCCCCACCACATCGCGGCCGGAATGCTCGAAAAAGCGACGGGCTGGGTTTCCTGCTCGACGTGGTAGATAATCGCCGAGGCAAATACCAATAAAAAGAGAATGACCAGAAAGACCATTGCCAACTCGCTCTTCTTCATCCGGTAGACGTCGGTGAAAATTCGCAACGACTCCGAATAGCGGATGACCTTGAGCAAGCGCAGCAGCCTAACTAGCCGGATCAGCCGCAGCATACGCGCGTCAAAAGGGAAGAGCAAGGGCAGGTAAAAAGGCAGGATCGCCGCCAAGTCAACCAGGGCCATCGGCGTGGCCGCATAGCGCACTCGACCAGCCCGGCCTTCGGCGAACTCTCCGCGCTCGGTACAGACCCACACGCGCAAGAGATATTCTATACTGAAGACAATCACCGAAATGTTCTCGAAGCGATGAAATATCTCGCCGTATTCCTCGTTGAGTCCGGCGACCGATTCTAAGAGAACGACCAAGACATTAAACAAAATCAATAACAACAAGAAGAGATCGATGCCCCTTGCCAGGCCCCGGCCGTCTTCTTCCATAATCTCGAATAGAAGTCGTTTTGCGTTGCCCGCCATATCATTCGCCGCCGGGGCGGTTATTCTCTCTCATTTGCCAGCTGGCACAGAACTGCACCGAGGTTGGATTCGTCGAGCATCGGCGTAAAGCGCTGGCGAAAATCCGCACTGGCCCGCCGGGCGAATTCCCGTTGCGCCGCCTCCAGACTTCCAGCGGAATTGGCCTGGATTCGCATGAGGTATTCGGCGGTTATTCTGTGCGGCAGCAATCGCTCGTCTAGCGCTTCGTGTACGGACTCCGTGCTCTGCTCCGTCCATATCGTGACGGCAAAGTCGACCGGGCGCGTATCGAACAGTAGAGCGGTCGGCGGCTTTTTCTTCGCGTAAACCAGGCTTATCAACAGGAACAGCGCGAACAATCCGGCCAGCAGCAACGTCGATTCGTCCATCACAGGTCGATCCTCCGGTTTCACTTGCTGAGTATCTTACGCTAATATAATCAAGTCGCGCTTAAATAGCCCCTGAGATCTATCTTTTGTCCCAGCCGCGTGGGGGGAATATATTAATCCCGACACACGCGAGATTAGAATGGCTCGCGTGTCCCATGCATTTACCCGAGCAAATACACGGAGTTCCCATGAAGAATTTACGCGTTGGAGTAGTGGGTTGCGGCGGCCGTGGCCGCGGCCACATGCGCTTGCTGCACTCGTTTGCCGATACCGACCTCGTCGCCGTTTGCGACCCCTTTGAAGAAAGCAGCAAAAAGGCTGGTGAGCAGTTCTCGGTCGCGGCCCGCTACGAAACAGTAGAAGAAATGCTCGACAGCGAAGAGCTGGACGCCGTCGTCATCGCCACCCCGGCCCACCTCAACGCGCAAGCGGCCCTACCAGGTCTCGAACGCAGCATCGACACCTTGATGGAAAAGCCCCCTGGCATGCACCCGGACGAAACCCGCGCACTCAAAGCCGCCGCACAAAAAAGTGGCGCCCGCTGCATGGTCGGCTGGAACCGCCGCTTCGACCCCTATGTCAGGCGAGCGCAAAGCGAGATCAAGGCCCGCGGCTCCATCTACCAACTCGTCGGCGAATTCCACAAAAGCCTGAGCGGCTTTGTAGCGTCAGGACGCTTCCCGGTGGAAGTCTTGGACAATTTCCTCCTAGAAACCCCCATCCACTCGATTGACCTAGTCCGCCACCTCGCCGGAGCCCCCGTCGCCGAAGTGCACAGCTTCGTCCGGCGCGTGTCCGCCTACAAGGACGTGTACGCCGCGCTGGTCGTTTTTGAAAACGAATGCGTCGCCCAGATCAGCGCCAACTATACCACCGACGCCCGCCTCGAACGCTACGAAATTCACGGGCGCGATATTTCCGCCTATCTCGAAGGCATCAGCGGGGGTGAAATCGTCTGCGACGGGGAACGGAGGCCAATCGAAGTGGCCGGCCCCGACAGCACCGCGGCGCAAAATCGCTATTTTTTCGACTGCATCAAGGAAGGCCGCCCGATCGGCGCACCGGCCGCCGACCTCGACGAGGCCATCGCCACGATGGAATTGGCGGCAGCGATATTGGCCGGCTTGCGCAAGCCTTAGGCAAGTTGTGGTCTATCTAAGTCCAATAACGACGATACTGCACTATTTTCTGATACCTTCTTGATAGGTTTAATATCGCGTGATTACGATCCTACTGCTGCTGCTTTTTTCGGGCACTGCCATGGCACAACCCACACTGGCCCTGATCGAAAGTACCCTCGCGCTCAAACACCCCGTAGCACAGCTGAAAACCGATAGCCTTGCCACCCGCCTAAGCACACCGGACAGCACCGGAGTGCTACTCTTTGACGTGCGTCGCGCCGACGAATTCGCCGTCAGTCGCATCCGCGGTGCGGTGCGCGCCGACCCCGACCTGACAGCCGATGAATTCGCCCGGATGTTTGCGGGCGCTTTAAAAGAGAAGGAACTAGTCTTCTATTGCTCGGTGGGCTATCGCTCTGCGATATTGCTCGAACGGGTACAACAACAAGCGCTGGACGCGGGGGCGGTTTCGCTGGCGAATTTACGCGGGGGAATATTCAGGTGGTACAACGAACGGCGGCCGCTGTATGATGGAACGGGCAAGGTCGACACCGTGCATCGCTACGACGCGTTCTGGGGCAGGCTGTTGAAGAAAGAGGACTAGCACTGGCCTTGAGACCTGCCAGTTTTCCGCCATCACCTTCCACGACTCTTTGACGGCATAGTCTGCTGACATTGTAGGCCGCAGGCAAGATGCCCACGGCGCAAAATTACTTTGGTAGTATCTTCCCAGTTGGCCTCCGGCTGCTGCTCCATTACCGCGAAGAAGATATTATCGGCCAACCGAGTCAGACTTTCCGAGTCAATGCGGTGTCCATTCGTCGAAGAGATCGAAAGAGTCGAACGGAGTCTATGCTCTTTTAATTGCGGCCCAGCGCCTTGAGCAGGCTGCGGGCCAAAGTGGCGATATTAATACGCCACGATGATCTCCACGTCCTGGCCATCGAACTGCACCTGATTGGCCTTCTCGCGGACATTGCGGCTCATAACAAAGAGAATCTCGGCGATTCTGAGCGCGGCCCGCTGGACCAGATACTGATAGATATTGAGGGCAATGAGGATCGCGATCCAGACGGTAAGAATCATCGTATAGATATTGATAGGGAGAGTCTCCAATAGTGGTTTCACCTGCCCTGTGCACCGCTAAGACCGATGCGCAGGGAACAATAAGCCAATCATATTTCAGGTGAAATCCCAACATAAAATGCAAATGGAGAGACTATTATGCCTTCGGTCTACCTATCTCGATTAGTTCTTAACTATTTGATAATCAGTATGTTTTTGAGCGTGCGTCTCACGCTAGGGTCAGGGGGGCAAGTAAATTTATAAAAGGGAATGTGCCCCCCCCAGCCCGCTCTACTCCTCACTATACTGCAACTGGTGCAACCGATAATAGATCCCCTGCTGCGCCAACAACTCCTCATGCCGACCTTCCTCGCGAATCCGGCCGTGGTGCATAACCAGAATCTTGTCGGCGTTGCGGATCGTCGAGAGCCGGTGCGCGACCACGATCGACGTCCGACCGTCCATCAGCTTATCGACAGCCTCCTGTATCCACATTTCGGTCTCGGTGTCGATATTGGCCGTCGCCTCGTCGAGGACCAGGATATCCGGCTCGGCGGCCAGGGCCCGAGCAAAGGCCAATAACTGCCGCTGCCCGGCCGAGAACGAGACACCGCGTTCGGCAACTTGGTGGGCGAGCCCCTTCGGTAAGGTGGCGATAAAACGATCGGCGTTGACATCGCGGGCAGCCTGTTCGACCCGATCGCGCGAGGTGCGATCCAGGCCGATATTGCCCTCGATGTCGCCGGCAAACAAAAAAACATCCTGCTGCACCACGCCGATATGGCGGCGCAGCGCTTCGACATCCCATTCGCGTACATCAACGCCGTCGACTAGGATCTGTCCCTGCTGTATCTCATAGAAACGACTGATCAGATTGATGATCGTGCTCTTGCCGGCGCCGGTCGCACCGACTAGGGCGATGCTCTGCCCTGGTGAAGCCCGGAACGAGGCCTCGCGCAGGACCCAATCTTCCCCTTCGTATGCGAAAGAAACATCGCGGAACTCGATCTCGCCGCGTACGCGCTCGGCCCGGTAGCCGCCGCCCACAGGTTCCGGCTCGTAATCGAGCAGTTCAAAGATCCGTTCGGAGGAAGCCATCGCCATTTGCAAAGTCGAATAGCGCTCAGCGATATCGCGAATCGGCATGAAAAAACGCGTCACGTATTGTAGCATAGCCACCAGTACGCCCCACTCGATTTGCTCTCTGAGCACCTGGCCACCACCATACCACAACACCAGGGCCATAACCCCGACGCCGCATAATTCCATAAAGGGAAAATAAAGCGAATGGTAGAACGTGCGTTGCAGCCTGGCATCGAGATAGGCGTCGTTGGCCTCGGCGAAGCGATCGGCACTGCGCTGCTCGCAGCCAAAGAGCTGTACAATCTCCATGCCCGAAATCACCTCTTGCAGCGAGGCCGTGAAACGGGCGAAACGCGTCCTGGCGACCCGGTCGGCACGAAAGGTCCTCTGCTGCAGCCAGACAATGGCGATAAAACACAGCGGCAACGCCGCACTGGTCAACAGGCCCAACTTGACGTCCATATAAAAGATATAACCGAGAATTGCGAAAATCGTGAAGATATCGCTGAGCACCGAGACCACGCCGTCGGTAAAAAGCTCGTTGAGCGCGTCGACGTCGCTGGTATTGTGCGCCATTAGCCGGCCAATTGGGGTGCGGTCGTAAAAACGCAGCGGCAAACGTTGCAGATGCGCAAAGATCTGCGCCCGCACATCGCGCATCGCCCATTGGCCGACCATGCTCGTTGCCCAACCCTGGGCATAGCTGATCCCGAACTGCAGCACCAGCAAGCTCGCATAGACCGAGATCACCCAGCCCAAACCCTCGGCGTCGCCGGGCAGGATGTAGTCGTCGACGGCGATTTTGGTGAGAAAGGGGCCGGCCTGCTGCACGGCGGAGGCCGCCGTAATCAGCGCCAAAGTCAAGAGCATCCAGCGCGCATAGGGCCGCAGATAGCCCAGCAAACGGGCCAAGAGCCGCGGATCTATGCCCGTGTCATCGACCGACTCTTCCGCGCTCATAACTCGCTCAATTCCTCGACCAAATGCTGCCGGCGATACATATCGGCGTAAATCCCGTCCTGCGCGACTAGTTCCTCGTGGGTGCCGCGTTCGGCGACCGCGCCCTCGTCGAGAACTATAATTTGATCGGCGCCCTTGACGGTGGAAATCCGGTGGGCGATAAGAATCGTCGTGCGCGCGGCCATCACTCGGCGCAACGCCTTGAGGATCTCCTCCTCAGTGCGCGTGTCGACGCTGGCCAGCGCGTCATCAAGGATCAGGATCACCGGGTCGCGGGCGATCGCGCGGGCGAGGGCCGTGCGCTGTTTCTGCCCGCCCGAAAGCGTCACGCCGCGCTCGCCGACAACCGTTTCCAAACCAGCCGGGAAAGTCCCCAAATCGGTTTTGAGTTGCGCGGACTTCACCGCCTTCTCAACCACCTCATCCGCCGTACCCAAGGTGATATTCTCGCGGATAGTATCCGAGAACAAAAAGGTGTCTTGCGGTACATAACCGATGGCGGCGCGCAGTTTCTTCAGCGGAATCTGCTCAATCGGCACGCCCGCCTCAATCAACCGTGGCACTAACCGCGCCAGCGTGGTCTTGCCCGACCCTACTCGACCGACCACGGCCAAGGTCCCGCCCGCCGGAATCTTAACATCGACACCGCGCAATACTTCTTGCCCGTCGTAAGAAAAATAGAGATCGCGAAATTCAATCTCGCCGCGGATCGCCATACCGTCGTCGTCGCCGTCGTCCATCTGTGGTCTTTCGTGCAAAATCGCTTCGATGCGCCGCAAGGAGGCAACAGCCCGCTGATATTCGTCGACGATCCGCCCCAGAAACATCATCGGCCGCCCCATCCGCAACAAATAAGCGTTGAAGGCGACGAAGGCCCCCAAGCTGAGGCTGCCTTCGATGACCCGCACGCCCCCTAACCAGAGAATAACCAGCATCGACAAACCATTGATCAGAAAAGTGAAGGGGAAGAACAGGCTGCGGATATTAATCAGGCGGCGATTCTTAACGACATAATCCTCGTTGAGGCAGGCGAATTTTTTACGCTGGTTGGCGCCGAGCGCGAAGGCTTTAACCACTCGAATCCCCGACAAATTCTCCTGGATTTGCGTGGCGATGGCGGCGAATTGCTCCTGCACCTGACGATAGCCTACGCGTACCATACCGCCGACCCAACGCGTCATCAGCGCCATCAAGGGCATCGGCGCCAGCGCCAACAGCGCCAACTGCCAGTCGATCATGCTCATCAACACCAGGCTCAACAAGAAAGTCAGCAAGCCGGTCAGCGTCATGCGGAAAGCGTGGTGCATAAAACGCTGAATCGCCTCGACGTCGCTGGTGGACCGAGCCATCAGATCGCCCACCTGCCACTGATGAAAAAACCCCAGTGGCAATTCGAGCAGGTGCTGGACATAGGCCCGCCGCACATCCCGCTCGACTGATCGGGCCATCGATGATAAATAAAAACGCATGCCAAAGGACAACAACCACTGCACCAGCCCCAATACCCCCAGACCTCCAGCATAGAGCGCCAGGTCGCCCTTTACGTCACCGGTATAATAGTCGAAAGGCTCTTCCGCTATCGAAGCGTCAGCCGCATCGATAGCCCACTTCAGTATCATGGGCACCGTCATCGTCGCGGTTTGCACCCCCAGCAGGAGGAGCAAACCGACGGCGATTTGCCAGCGATACGGACGTAAATAAGACGCGAAGGGTGTAAAGGGATTCAAATTCATTGGCGTAATTTCGTACAAACTGACTGACTGGTCAGTCAGTTTATTAAACTAACAAGCCTCTTGTTTATGCACAAGAGACAGCCGCTTTTATTACTCAAACAAGACATTTTAATTATTTTTTATGTATATATTAAAGTGGTTATGTAGAAAATCTGGCGAGCACTAAGCGCGCCGGTTGATTTTTCGACAACCCCTAACACTACCTATATCAACGAGTTGGTCAACGAGGCCCTATGAAGAAGCTTATCGCCATAGCCCTCTTGCTCACCACCACCAGCCTATGCGCGCAAACACCTACTAAGATCCTCAAACAGATTGAGGCCCTGGACTGGATGACGGAGGAGTATCCGCCTTTTAACTATGTGGACAAAGACGGAAAACTGCAGGGTCTCACCGTTGATATTCTGATCGAAGTCTTCAAAAAATCCGGCGTGCAACTGACCCGCGACGATCTCAACGTCCTGCCTTGGGCGCGCTCCTACCAAAAACTGCTCGATACCCCCGGCACCGCGCTCTTCTCCATGACCTATACCGAAGAGCGCCTCAAGCATTTTCAGTTCGTCGGGCCGATTATCCCAACGCAGGCCTCGATTATCGCTCGGGTAGCCAAGCAGCTCAAAGTCGCCGACACGACCGATCTCAAAACGCTCAAAATCGGGGTTATCCGCGACGATATCGGCGATCAGTTAGTGCGCGCCTTTGGCGCCGAGGACAAGAACCTCAATATCAACCATTCGGCTTTCAATATGGTACAGATGCTCGCCAAGGGGCGTCTGCACGCCATCGCCTACGCCGAGGACATCGCTAGATACCAGTTTATCCTCGCCGGCATGGACCCCAATGAGTACGAATCGGTCCACGTACTACAGAAATCGCATATGGGCTACGCCTTCCACAAGTCCACCGACCCGCAAATCCTCGAACCGCTGAGCAAAGCCCTCGAAGAATTGCGCGCCGCCGGCGTCATCGACAGCATCTACGCCCGACATCTCAAACAACCCATGGGCACAAAATGACACGCGCAACACATACCATCACTCTATCTTTGTTAATGCTCGCGAACCACCGCTGCGCCAAAAATATCCTCGCCTTCGCCGAAATTTTCCAACAATCCACCGACCAACCTAACCAGCCGATAGAAAGACGATAGTGACCGGTTTCTGCTTTGGCTTCTAACGCCACGCCAAAAAAAACGCAAAAATCATTAAAAAACACCCATTTTCTGTCGATAAATAATAAGAGATACAATAGAAGGCTCCCCAAGCACCATTCTCAAAAGCCACCCTAGCTTAAGCGTCTAATTTATTTATGAACACTTGGAGCATCGGCGCCAAACTCGCCCTACAAATTACGCTGGCCATCGTCATCGTCATGGCCACGGTCGGCGTATTGGGCATGTATCAGCAAGAGCAGAAATTCACCGACATCCTCGACACTCGCGCCGAATGGATCACCCAGCAATGCGCATGGCACTCGTGGTACCGATATGGACGATGGACAACAACCAAATCGGCCGCCTGCTGCAATCCTTCCTCTCCAACTCCGATATCCTCGCCATCAAGCTGACCGAAACGGGCACTGATACGCCGATTTGGCACCAGGGCAAAGCCCCGACATCCTCCACCGCCATCGATTTCACCGACGGCAATGCACCACTCGCCTATCCCGATTCCTTTATTCGACAGATTTCCATCGACTACGGGAATGAGGCTATAGGGCAGCTTGAGATCGCGTTTTCGCGCCAGTTCGTCACCACGCAAATGCGGGAAACCGTCATTCTGCTCAGTATCGGCCTATTGGCTCTGATCGCCGTCGAAACCATCATTCTGCTCATCCTAGTCAAACGCAATATCTCCATTCCGCTGGCGGCCAATGTGCGTGCCGCCACCCAGATCGCCAATGGCAATATCGAAGTGCAATTGGCCGAGACACACTCGCACGACGAGATCGGCTCGCTGAACACCGCCTTCAGGGATATGGTCGCCTACCTGCATCAGATGGCCGCCGGCGCGACGCAAATTTCTGCCGGCGAGCTCGATCGCGAGTTCGTCCCAAAATCTCAACACTACGCGTTGGGCAACGCCTTCCACCAGATGACGGATTATCTACAAGCGATGGCCGCCACCGCCACTGCCATTGCCGGCGGCGACCTGCGCCAAGAAGTGCAACCCCGTTCCGAGCGCGATGTGCTCGGTAACGCCTTTCAACAGATGGCCTTCCTGCGCCAGATCATCGGCCAAGTCACCGAAGGCTCGCTGCACCTGGAAAAAGCCTCGGAATCCCTAAAACAGATGAGCCTGCAGATGGCCGGTGACGCGCAACAAGCCTCCAAGCAGAGCCACGATATCTCGAAGAACACGCAACAGGTCACCCGCCATGTCGCCGATGTCGCCGCCGCAATGAACGAGTCGGCCACTACCATAGCAGAGATCACCACCAACACCCGCCAGGTCGCCGACATCGCCACCAAAGCCATGCAGATCACCCAGACTGCCGACGCCGTCATGGGCACCCTGGCAAACCGCTCGGGCGAGATCGGCCAAATCGTCGATCTGATCTACTGGTATCGCCAAGCAGATCCACCTATTGGCTCTCAACGCCTCGATCGAAGCCTCCCGTTCGGGCGAGGCCGGCCGCCGCTTCGCCGTTGTCGCCGCCGAGGTCAAAGAATTGGCCAACAAGACCACGCAATCGGCCGAGGACATCTCCCGTCTGATCGGCGGCATCCAACACAGTAGCGGCGAATCGACGGACGCGATCCACAAGCTCTCCACCATCGTCCAGCGCATCGACGAACTGACCACAACCATCGCCACCGCCGTCGAGGAGCAAAGCGCGACCCAGCTCAACATATCCGCAAGCTTGAGCAATATCGCCGGCAGCGGCGAATCGACTACCCGCGCGATGGGCGATTTCGCCGGCGTCTCCGATCATATCTCCGAATTGGCCACCTCCGTGCAACAGGCCTCGCAGGAGCTCGACGCCCTCTCCGGGCGGATGCAGCAAGCGGTCGAGCAGTTCAAGATATAGCTAGGGATTTACACGCCGCCGCGATTGCACTTTCTTACTCTCCACATCCGCTGGAGAGTCCTCTACGCCCAACCCGTAACTTTCTCTCCGTTATCCACAATTCGGTACGCGCTGGACTTTACTATTTCAGGCAAGCAACTATGGCAGAAAACGCAATGCATGCGGGATTGAGCAAAAACGAACTGGCCCGCTTCGCAGAAGACAGTTTTATCGTCGTCGACGATCTATTCACCGGGGACGAAGTCGAAACCCTGCGCCAAGCCTGTAGCGCGCCCGAAGACCAACAATGGGTGCAATCCGAGCGCCTTATTCACTCGCTGGAGCTGACCGTGCGCCACCAAGCCTTTCTGCAACTGGCGCGGGACCCGCGCATCGTCTCGCGCCTGATCTCCTTGATCGGCCCCGATATCCAGCTGCAGCACTCCAAACTGGCAGCGCAACCTGTGCAGCGGGAAAAAGGCGGCTTCAGATGGCATCAGGATTTTGCCTATTTCCCACACACCAATACCGACCTTGTTGCGGTGATGGTAATGCTCGACGACGCCACCGAAGACAATGGCTGTATGCATATGATGCGCGGCTCGCACAAACTCGGCCTACTCGACCACATAAGCGAAAACGGCCTGTTTAGCGGCGGCTGTACCCAGACCGAGATATGGGAAGACCACTCCGACCGCGTCGCACCCGTCAAGCCGAAGGCCGGCGGGATCAGCATCCATCACTGTCTGGCGCTGCACAGCTCTGGGCCCAACCCCAGTGGCGCTCCGCGGCGCGGTATCGTCTTCCAGTACCGGGCCGACGACGCATTCCAACTGGCCGACGGAGTCTGGAAAGATACCGGGATCATGATTTGTGGGCAGCGGCGCGAGCGCGTCCGCTGCGACGCGGGTGTGCTGCGCCTACCCAAATCACGGCGCTACCCCGAACACCCGTTCGGGCACGCCTGGCACCAGGAAGGCGATTTCGCCACCGAGGTCAATCGCCGCAACGGCTTGCAATGGATTAAAGAAGAAGGGAGTTAACCTTATAGCTACAGCACTAGTAAAACCCGTAGTCGTCGGTATCACCGGCGGATCGTCGGCGGGCAAGACCACTTTTGCCGCCGCGCTGGTCGCGGCGCTCGCCCCGCAGCAACCGGTCGTATTAAACCAAGACCGCTATTTCCGCGACTGGGAAGAATTACCCGCAGCCGAACGCGAGGCCGCACGCACCACGAATCACCCGCGAGCGGTGCGCTGGCCGGAGCTGATAGGCCAGGTGGAACGCCTCTCCGCGCGCCAGGCCATAGAAGAGCCGGTCGCCGGCACACCGTCGGCACGCCGTGGCGAAGGGCCACAGCATATCGAGCCGGCCGATATAGTACTTGTCGAAGGACATTTAATCTTCGGCAACAAAGACCTACGCACCTTGTTAGACCTCAAGGTCTATCTCGACGTAGACACACACGAGCGCGTCCTGCGACGCATGCTGCGGGACACTCAAAACGGCACCGACTTGGAAACGGTCGTCGCCTGGTACCGCCGGGACGTATCGCCCAATTTTCCGCAGCACACAGAACCGACCCGGCAATATGCCGACCTTGTGGTGCCCTACGACCAGCACAATGAAAAAGCCATTAAAATAATAACGGCAGGTATTAAAGCCCTTTTGGCTGAGCGAAACTAATCTCTCGGGCCCCTTGCGGAGTATATGCGCCGCAACTGATTTGCCCATTGCATGCCCAATGGAAAGCCACTATGAGCAAACCCAATATTCTCTTCCTGATGCCCGACCAACTGCGCCCCGATTTTCTCTCGTGTTATGGCGCGGACTTTATCAACACACCCCACATCGACAGCCTCGCCCGCGAAGGCACGCTATATCGCAACGCCTATTCGACCTCACCAGTCTGCGTCACCGCCCGCCACAATATTCTCACCGGCCTCAATAGCATCAGGGCTGGGGTGCTCAACAACGGGCAGTTCATCCGCCCCGACTACGCCGCCTGCGGCATTCGCACCTGGCCCGAATTGCTCGGCGAAAACGGCTATCATACCGCCGGCATCGGCAAGATGCACTTCTACCCCTGGGACGCGATGATGGGCTATGACGAGCGGGTGATCTGCGAAGACAAACGCTGGCTGCATATCCAAGACGACTACGCCGATTTTCTCGCACAAAAGGGCCTGCGTAAATTACACGGCAACGAGCACGAAGGTTACCTGGAAAACCGCGGCGCCTTTGTACACCAGCACCCCTTCGACTGCTCCTGGGATTATTTTGTCGGCGACGCAGCCACCCGCTTTATCCGCGACTACGATCGCGAGCAGCCCTTTGCCGCGATGGTCGGCTTCCCCGGCCCGCACTGCCCCTACGACCCCTCGCCCGAATACGCCGACCGCTATGACCCCGCCGACATGCCGCCAGCTATCCCGGAGGTCGAGGGCGAGCACCCGAAGATGCGCGAAGGCAATATCAATGGCAACAAACTACCTTGGAACGGCGTCGACTACAGCGAGTTCACTCAAGCACACAAGGCCAAGATTCGCGCCCATTACTGCGGCCTGGTCGCGCAAATCGACCACATGGTCGGCGAAATATTGCAAGCCCTGCGCGCTACCGGGCAGCTCGACAACACTATCATCCTCTTCGCTTCCGACCACGGCGATTACCTCGGAGACCACAACCTCATCGGCAAGGGCAGCTTCTTCGAAGCCTCCTGCCATGTGCCGCTCATCGCCCGCGTGCCCGACCAGCCGGGCGGCCGCGAAAATAGCGATTTGGTTGCCTTGGCCGACGTCACGCCGAGCATGATCCAGTTCGCCAGTTGCGAAACGCCCGACTATGTCGATTTCCAGCCCTTGCCGGGCTTGGGCCTGCAAGAAAGCGAAACGCGAGAATATTTATACGGTATGATGGCCGGCGGATGGATGACCTACGACGGCCGTTACAAACTCTGCAAATACTCGACCGACGAGCATATGCTTTTCGATTTACAGGAAGATCCAAGAGAAATAAATAACCTGATCCGCGATGAAAGCCACCGCGCAATCTACGAACGCCTCGACAACGCGTTAACGCGCGAGATCATGCGCTCGGTACTCGCATCTCGCCACGACCAGCTCGTCTACAAAACCGACCTGTCGAGCGATAAATCTTTCGGACAGCCGGGCTGGCAGCGGACCTACCCGCAGTCGTTGTGAGAATCGCCTAGATACTTCCTACAACCCGCCGCGCCGTACACCCTACTACTCTACCCGACCGCATCTTCGCGGTGCTGCCCGTTTGCATCGCCCTGGCGTCGTTCCTGATCTGCGCCCTCTATATCGCATCCGACAGACGATCGGCACCTGCGGACGAATACTATTTGATATATACACCCCAGAGCCGACTCGACGGCAGTCTGTCGATCGGTCAATTGTCGGCGGCCTTCTGCCCCGGATTACCCGTACTGCGACTATGTCGTCAAATCCCACAACCGCAATAAAGAGACGGACGACCTAACGACCGCCCTCAAACCCGCGACGGATTACAAAGAGCTATATCTACCTAGCCGAGTATTTTGTCCGACCGGCCCGGTTCGCAGCAATTACAGATCGATATCCTCTCTAGGGCGCTAATCGACGAGCGATTCAACGGGGAAATATAGCGGCGGATTGCGAATCTCCACAGCGATTTGCGTGAATACGAGTAAGCTATCGCCCACTACGAAGACCCATCGCCTGACAGAGCCAAGATGGTGAAGACATATATCGCAATGGGATACGCCCATTATCAACTGAATCGATACGACGAGGCTATTGAGTATTGGCCAAAGGCGATCGACATAGACCCGGACTCAGATGAGGCCTATTTTAACATCGTATCGCTAAACAGCATATGAACCAGCACGAAATGGCCATAGCCGCAACCGTTAAGGCGATCAACCTGAAAACCCACCAATGTCGACTACGTCAAATATCTGATTTCTATCCTATGAGCCGGAGGGAAATACGATAGTGCGACCGTTTTTCTGCGCGATTATTTTACCGCACATGGACGTAATTTTCACATTGATCCCGCTCACTATTCGACCAACTTGAAGAGACCATTAGGCAATGGCAATAAGCTTTTTATTCTAACACCCATCAACAAAGGACCCTAAATCATGCAATACGAAATGCGCACCTATCTCGTACCCGAGGACCGGATGGATGATATCCTCGAACGCTTCCGTTCTGTCACCATGGGCCTGTTCAAAAAATACGATATGGAATGCCTTGGCTTCTGGACTATCACCAAACCCGAAGAAGACTACGCCTTGGTCTACCTGATGCGCTACGAAAGCGCCGAGACGCAGCAAAAGGCCTGGGATGCCTTCCGCGTCGATCCGGAATGGATCGCCACTCGCGAGCGCACCGAAGCCAACGGGCCGATCGTCGAAGAAGTCATCTCCAAAGACATGCAAGCCGTCGATTTTTCGCCGATGCAGTAAACAGAGCCACTCCCAGATATAAGACAAACGCTCCCCAAGGCTATAAAGCCTTGGGGAGCGTTTGTATAAAACAGCCACTTTATTCCCGCAAAACTTAGCAATCTCAACCGATATTTATTCCCCAAAAACCCAACATCGGCAAAAAACGTTCCATATCTCCCGGCACCGTCGCGGGCGCCTTGCCATAGCCACCGTGCACCTTAGCCTTGCCCTGCAACGCCCGCTGCAAAACCAACTCGACACAGTTATCCTGCGGGTAAATCACTTTCGTCACCGTCACTTGCCCCCCTTCGTCCTCAACGCGAAAGGCATTTGCCTGCACGTCGATCGAATCCATCCGACTCTCGACATTCGCAAATTCCAATTCGACACGCCCATCCTTGCTCCGCGCCACCACCAGATCCGGTGCCTTCCAAGCCATCGCACGCCCATAGACCATGCCCAACGCCGCCCGTGCCAAACGCTCGCCCAATAGCATATTGCCCGCCGGGCTAGTGTGGATCAGATCCGACAGCGGCAAATCCAACGTCGGCACCACCGCTATGACAGGCACCTGCTTGGGCACCTGCCGTTGCGCTTCGCGCACCTGGCTCCAATAGCGGTCGGCCTCCGCGTCGTCTGCTGGTCGGAACACCCGATTCAACTGCACCGTCAACACTGGTAGTTCCGTATCCTTCAACGCCTCCCGCCAAGCGCTGACCGCTTGAGTAAATCGCTCAGCATAACTTGTCGCATCCGCATCCGTGCCCGCATCGCTCTCCCCTTGATACCACAGTATCCCCCGCACCTTGCCGCCAACCTTTTCCACACACCGCACCATATTCTCAAACAGATCCGAATCCTCCGGCTCTCCCGGATTCCACCGCTTCAAAGGCGAGCCGCCCAACGAAGTCTGCACCAACCCCACCGGATAACCCAAATCCCGCTTCAACAAACGCCCGAACTGTAAATACGGCGAGTGCCCCGGGTTCGCCGCCTCGCGATTGACCGGGTGCTGGGTATCTGTCGACTCGTTCATCGGATGCGTCGCCAACGCCCACCGCTCACTATTGCGAAATAGATGCACCCCCAACTCCGCCGGATCCTCATACGGCCCGCGCCCATAACCAGCTGAATTACTTTGCCCCGCAATAACCCACAAGTCCCCCACCCCCAAAAAATGCCGCATATCGCCCCGCGGCGACCACTCCCCCGCCGGTATCTCCGCTACCCGCAACCGCGTCTCGAGCCGATACAACCCTCCCACCGGAATATGCTCCAACACAGCCTCCCACGTCCCGTCATCTTTTGTGCTCGCAACTTGCCAATCCAATCCACTTGTTACCGCCACCCCCGTATCCTCCCAAACCAACCGCACCTCTACTTTCTCCTCACTTTCAAACTTCCACCGTCCCCCCAACTCCATCCTTCCCACCCCATTCACCTGCTGCACAATCTGCCAATCCTCCGGCCCCTGCTCAACCATCGCCCCAATCTGCTCTACCATTACTATCTCCCATAACAGGTCTTTAGTGTTCTATCGCAAAATCCGCTGTTTTTGCGGGCTTCGTTTACCATTCGTTTGCCAGCGGTAAATAGCTTGGCTGTCCGGCAAAAAGAAACCTCTCGCAAACGGTTGTGTTTACAAGAGGTTAAAATGGTCGGGGTGCTCGGATTCGAACCGAGGACCCCCTGCTCCCAAATCGTGTCGCGATTGTTTTTCAGACTTTTCGTAAGTGCCTGAATTGGCTCGATTTAGAAGTGTAACTAAATCACAATCAAATACTTATGAAAAACTACTAACGTAACTTGCTCTAGATTTTCTGTTTTAGTTTTTGATCCGTTTAGACCCGTTCAATGAAGTTTTGGGCACTTTTTGGGCACCCCTGGGCACTCCTTTTAGATCACCTGACTGAGTTGGAGGGGTTTCGTTTCATATGAACACCGACCTTCTTTAGTCATTGGTCGGTCTCTGCGGTCTCGTCCATATCGCTCAGGATGGCTTGCACCCGAATTTTAAGAGGGGGAAGATCCTTTTCCAACACGGCTTTGACAATGTCCAGGTCGATTTCAAAATAGTGATGCACCAAGATATTCCTCATGCCGATGATCTGCGACCACTCTACTTCGGGATGGTCTGCGCGTAGGGCCTGCGACAATCGGTTTGATGCCTCGCCGATGATCTGGAGGTGATGGAGAATCCAGGTCTGAACAAGTTCGTTGTTTTCAAGGGCCGCCGTTCCGCCGGCTGCATAGCGCCCAACGCGCTCGATAGCTTCCAGTATATCCCGCAGCCGTTCGCCATCGTCTCTCACAGCGGCATAGCTTCCTGCAAAACCCGCTCCCGGATGCGTTGGCGCAGTCCCTTTTCGGACACCACATCGACTTTGCATCCCAACAATTCTTGCAGGTCCATCAACAGACCGCCCATATCCATGAGGCTGCGTCCCGGTTCCATCTCGACTAGAAAATCTACGTCGCTTTGGTCATCGGCTTCGCCACGGGCGACGGAGCCAAAAATGCGGACGCGTTTTGCCCCGTGTCGAGTGGCTAACGCCAGGATCTCCTGACGGCGTTCTTTGAGGCGTTGTTTGATGTCCATGAGTGTTTATCTACGTAGATAATTTTTTGTTGGTTGATCAGATAATATACCACAAAACACGTCTCTGGTGAAGCATTGAGAGCCTTCTTCTAATAATTGGATAGGTGCTTTGCTTATCCTCCTGCTAATATAGTCAACAGATTTGATCTGTTCTACCATTACAAAGCCGGTGAGATTCGTCTCCGCTGGAATGGACACATGGAAGGGAATCTTTCTATCCGTATTGGTGATGGACGTACCATTGCCAGCCCTGTATGGCGGTTCGTCTGGTTCGGGTCATTATAGTTGCTCCTTCAGTATAGCAGTTTTCTCTTAACCAACCCCGAAAAATCAATACACAGAGCAGTTATATCCCCCTTGTTCAAGCAGTTGAAAATCAGCATCTTTTTCGCATCTCGAACGATCTCTATATACGAGGGAACGATGATCATCCGAGTCACGGCAAAGCTGGCGAAGAAGCTCCACATAGTCCCAGGGGAATCACTCCCTGCCGATGAAAATCCGTTCGCGGATTGGTCGTCCCACCTATTTACAGTCGATCGTACGCAATATATTCTCATTTCGAATACAACTTCCCTATACTCGATGATCATGTATGGTCGGGGTATCACCAACGATTGGCAATTCCTCGATCACATTACGAGCTATATAGGCGAATTCCTCCGAGATAACGGATACGAGTTCATATTTGAGAGGCTGATCGTGCCCTCTATGAGAAGCGTGGCATTTTCGAAGGCGCTCAATCGGTCAGTCACAGGATCGATGACCGATATGGTCTTTTTGGCGAAGGTGCATCTTGTCGAACGAGCCGCTGCTCTATATGATGTGTCGCAATGGTTGAATCAAGTGCCGATGTCGTCTTTGGAACATGGCTGTGCAAAGGATGCTTTTCAGGCTCTGGGGATCGAAGAGTAGAAGTCCTATAAGTGCAAAACGCAAATCAAAATCAAAGGCCAACGATCCCTATATGAGGATCTGGCACATCTACGAGATGAAATTGAAGGGTTGATCCATTTCCATTTAGGAGACCGCTCGAAATTCAAAGCGGGAAGAGCCCAATAGTTAGATGGATCGCCATTCAGTAGCAGCGACCATCTTTCCGTAATGCGAGGTATCCTATGACAGTAACAGAAATTGAGAATCTACTGGAACAAACCTTGCTGCACGACGAGGCAATGCAATACGGGCTTTATGAATATGAGTTGGAAGAGTTGTTGGATGAACTCAAATCGTCCCTTGCGGCAGACCGAGATGACTTCATTTTTACGGTAACGGAGAATAGCGGAGACGTAGCTATGGTGTTGATTGAGAAATCAGGTAAAGTCTATATCAACGAGCAAGCGAGCGAGAGACTACAAGCTCTTTGGCCTATGGCCTATAAAAGCAATATACAGAAATTGATCCCCGTCTTCGCACAACAATTGCACGAAGGCGAGCTTCCGATCAATGGGGTAAAAATGATTAAACAGCCCTGACAATACCATGCCTTGATTCAGATCACCAAAAATACTCATTTTAGGCCGGGGAAGATGTTGAAAGAAGCATTGCATGAGGTAAGAAAATGACGGAAGAAGTTTGGGGTATTCCGACGCTTGAGCAGCATCTGACTCAGGTAGGCGGCACATTGCCAGATGATCTTCATGATCAGATCATCGCTCAAGGCAAAGCGATTGTCCCTGCATTGTTGGAGATTTTCAATGACGAAGAGCTGCAGGTGGCGGATGATCCAGAAGGATGGGCTCCCATTCACGCCGTTGATTTGCTCGTAGAATTACGCGCAGAAGAAGCTATTCCTTCCATGGTTGAGTGGGTAACCGTGCTCGATCTTATGTCGCTCCTTTTTGGGAAACTTGTCTTCGGCTTGAAGGTATTCGGAAATGTAGTCGTTGAGCCGGTGCTGCAGGCCTATTGCGAAGAGGATGATCCCGTAGCGCAAGGTGTTCTTCTGGAAATCTTATCCGGTCTGGGATGTCGAGACGAAAGGATATTCGAGCTTCTCATCGCTCAGGTAGATTACGATGTGATGCCGGGAGCCAATAACCTGGCTGATTATGGAGATCCGCGTGCTCGTGATGCTCTCCACCGAGCCTTCGATCGGTACGAATTTTCGTGTGGACCTGATTACACTATGGCAGGGCAAGAGGTGATCGAACTCAGAGATGCGATTGAGGCGTTGGGAGACGAACTCACCCCTGAAGAGGAGCGGAAGTTCGATGACGTATTGGCCCAGAAGGAGAAACAGAGAAAGAGGATAGAAGGATCCTCCTCTGAAGGAAACCCAGGAGAGGAGATTCCAGTTCGCATAGAGGTCAAACCAGGTCGCAATGATCCATGCTGGTGTGGGAGTGGTAAGAAATACAAGAAGTGCCATCTCGATGCGGATCGAGCTGCTTCGAATTGAAGCAGTTTTCCAACTGTAAACATCCCTTTTTTAGGGGCATTCTATGGTTTGTTCATCGAAATGGTTTACTCACAAACGATAAATTCTGCCTGACGCGGATATGCCACCATTCATTGCGCCAGTGGCAAAGTTCCGGCGGCTGATACACGGGCACTATTCGGCGGGAAAGATGATACTCAGAGTTTTAAATTCAGGATTAAGTCTGCTAAAGCCGTTTGCCTTTTTCTATTATCAACCTGCCTAATAGCCATAGAAAATGCCTTTCGAGTTCCTATGAAAATAGCCAGTTTTTTGGCTCGAGTGAGCCCGGTATAAATTAAATTCCTAAACAACATATTGTAGTGCTGGCCAAGTATGGGAATGATGACTACTTCAAACTCGCTTCCTTGTGATTTATGGATCGTGATACCGTACGCTAGTTGCAATTCACTCAAGGCCTCTTTTTTATAGGTGATGAGACGATCATCTCCCCCCGGGAACAAAATGTCGCACGTCATATCGGTACCATCCACCGTAACAACCTTCCCAATCTCACCGTTAAAAATGCCCAGATCATAATTGTTTCTCGTTTGGATGACCCGGTCGCCCTCTCGCAATATCTTATCGCCAATTTTTATTTGGCGTTTATTGGGAGACTCCGGGTTACTGACCTGTTGCAACGACTGGTTTATGTTCATTGTTCCCAAGGTTCCACGTACCTGAGGACTCAACAGTTGGATCTCTACCGGTCTTCCAAACCACTTGGGGATCGTCTTGGTATAAAACCGTATGGTCGTCTCCAGTGCGGTCAATCCATACCTGAGGGACGACCAGGGATGAACCGTTTTCAAAACCGACATGAGCTGATCCACCTCAGTCTCCGCTTGAGCCAAGCTCAGAATATCCACCTCTTTAAATTTATCGGGAATGGATAAAATGGGTGCTCTTACTTCGCTTTCACTCACAGACTCCGGTCGATAAAGAGTATCCACTTCTACACTCCCATCCGTTTTTTGTATTCTTCCGGCCCACTCCTCTTTTAATTTTAAAAGGTACCCCTCTTGTCCTTCCTCAAGCTGATCCACCGTATTATGTACCCGTTGGATAAACTTCACCTGTTCTCTAGTGGCTTCATCGGCGTCCACAAATAGACAGTCTACTCCCTGCTGGAAAGCATCCGGCTCCCTAATCGGCGAAGTAATTTGGGGGATTGTCCCCAAGTTGATCTCATGGGCGAATCGTATAATGGAGGACGCCTTGGCCTGACGAAAAACTTGGGTCAATAAAAACCTCGGCACGCCCTCTGCGTTCAATAGATCCGAAAGGACATTCCCGGCCCCCACGGCGGGCAACTGGTCTGGGTCCCCAATAAGTAGGATCTGCGCCGATGCTGGAACGGCTTTTAATAAGGCGGCAGCCAGTGTAATATCTAACATGGACACTTCATCAATAATCAAGAAATCCGTTTGAATGCGGGTTTCTTCATCAAATTTGAATCCAGGTTTACTGGGGTCCCATGCCAACAGCCGATGAATCGTCTTGGCCTCTAAACCGATCACCTCAGACATTCGTTGCGCAGCCCGCCCTGTGGGGGCGGCTAATGTGACGTTTAGACTCATCGCTTTTAGTAGTTTAACCAAGACCTCGGTGCAGGTAGTTTTTCCACAGCCGGGTCCACCGGTGAGTATTGAAAAAGACTTCCCGGGAATTTCACAAACGGCAGCAGATTGCTCGTCACTCAACTGAATGCCTGATTTATCGCAATAGCGAGATACCCAAGACTGGATTCTCTCCGGATCTACCGGAACGCCCTTTGCAAGGAATGTACGAACCGTATCCGCCACTTTTAATTCGTCATAATAAATGCTCTTTGAATAAAAGCAGTCTTCGGTCTCCTCCCCGCCTAAGTCCAGATGACGAACCCTCACTTCATTCTCAGAAAGCAAGGACCTTAAGACCTGCGTCAGCCGCTCTGGATCGACCTTCTCTTGTAAAATATCCAAGGTATTCGCAATGATTTGACGCTCGGTTAAAAAACAATGGCCCTCGTCTCGACTGGCTGCCAGCACGTGTTTAATCCCCGCCTTAATGCGTGGCTCACCATCCCGTAAAAAATCCATAGCCAGAGCAATCTTATCCGCCGAGAAGAATCCAATCCCATAGATGTCATGAGCCAATCGATACGGATTCTCCGACACGATCGCGATCGCTTCAGGACCATAGGTTTTAAATATCTTTGTCGCGTATAAGGTGCTGATCCCATAGCCTTGTAGGAACATCATCACATCTCGAATTGATCGATGCTCATCCCAAGAGACTTTAATCTTTTCCAGTTTCTTCTCGGCAATACCGGGTACGGACATGAGGTCCTCGATGGACTCTTCGAATACCTCTAATGTTTGCTCTTTGAAATAGCCCACAATCTTTTTTGCTGTGGCTGGCCCCACCCCTGCAATCAAACCCGATCCCAAGTACTGCTCCAAGGCGGCGGCCGAGGCCGGTTTCTTCTCCACAGAGCGTTCGGCCTTAAACTGCTCGCCATGTTTGGGGTGGTGAGACCAAGTCCCCCAAAACTCCATGGTGGCTCCCGCAAAAACTTGGACTTGATGAATAAGGACCGTTGCTAAACGATTGGGCTCTTTAAATGGAGAGACTTTAAGAACGGACCACCCGTTTTGCTCGTTGTGGAAGGTGATGCGCTGCACAATACCTGAAAGTTTTTCTAAGTGATCGCTATTTGAGGTTATCTGCACGTCCAATACCTATTCCTCTACACCATCTCCGCAGGTCAGCCACTTTTCAACCGTCAGATTTTTCAAGCCTTCGATGTAGGCTTGGGTCGGATCGGCGTTTTCTGCTGGATTCTTCGTCGCATGGTACATCAATTCTGAGAGAATCGAACCGATTGCATGAAGGGCGTCGTGGCGATCCAGCCCTTCACCGAGCAGTCTTGCGAAGGTATCAACGGCTTGAGGAGGATCTCCTGATGCCAACTGAGTCTCAACTACGGCATGGAACGACGCGTGGAGTCGTACATTCGGGAGATCCACTTTCTCGCGTTCATGAAACTCCTCAACCAAGAAGATGCGCTCATCCTCATCTAATGCTAACCATTGAGCTGGATCGGGATTCTGCATAGGATCATACGATTCCATCTTTTTCTCTTCCTATTTACTGGGGCTTGGCGCTCTTCCCTTTTTTGATCAGGCGCACTCCGCACAGTCTGTTCCCCTGACGCTCCACTTCGATATAGCCCAGTGCTTCCAGCATTCTGATGCCTGTACTGCGTTGAGAGCCGGCGCTCTGCGGCATACAGTGCCGGTGTTCGACGATGGCCGTGGTGATATCTGCTGCATCCATCCGACCGCCGTAGGCGGTGAGCACGGCCCAGACCAGTGCCGCGCTACTCCGGTTCCAGGTGATGCGCTCGCCGCGCAGTTTTTTCTGGTCGTCATGGCCGATGGGGCAGACGTGCATCAATTCGTCGATGCTCATGTTCGTCATCGCGCCGGATGTTGCCCGTTCGTAGCGCGCCCGCCGGGCTCGGTCCCGCCACTGTTTACCCAGTTCGGCCAGTTCGCCCAACTCTTCCATTAGTCCCAGGCGCCGGGGATACTTTTCTACCACCTCGCCCATCAACTGGGCGAAGTCCTCGTCGTGGTCGGGGATTTTCTGCAACTGGCGCGCGTGGTCGGCGACCTGTTGATAGATGCGGCGGTCGGCGCCGCTATCGGCTAGGTCCAGGAGCATCTGTTTGTAGAGGTCAAAACAGGCTGTGGGGAAGCGGTCCTGTAACGCCTCTATCATGCGGGGAAAGTCGCGGTCGTGGCTATGCGTGCGAGCGGCGTCGAGTAAGTCGTCCCAGCGCTCTTCAGCAGAGAAGATATCAATCAGCGCAGCTCCAGTGCATTCTTCCTTAATTTTGGCAATCATATCGCGCAGGAGGAGATAGTCGTCGAGTTGGTTGGCGGAAAATAACAGCGCTTTGGCGCATTCGACCATGCGCTTATAGTCGCGGCGCCGGTCGCCAACTCGTAGCAAAAAACGGCGCAGATCTTGCTGAGTCTTGTAGAGTTCATACGCATAGGGGCTTTCTTCGATGCGGTCGAGTGCGTCTATCGCTATTTTGATCGCATCGCGCTTTTTGCCGATTGTGGCCAGTTTTTCGCTCAGGGGAAGGGCCAGGTGCGGATAGTCACCAACGGCAGTACGACCGACTTTGACAAAGCGCTCGCTCTCACCGCTCAGATCGAGGAGGTGCAAAAGCGCTCCGGCCTTTTCTTGGTGCTGATCGAGTCTGGGGACGCCCTTTTTAAGAGTGGTGAGGACGTGCAGCGCTTCGGTCTTGTTGCACACGGCCTGAGTACACACCTTCTCCCAGGTCTCCGGAGCGAATCCATAGGGGTTTTCGGCGAGCAAGGCGGCCAGGCGTTTCAGCATCCGCCGCTTGTCTTTGGCCGGTTTTGCATCGGCCAGGGCTTCCGCCCATCGGCTCAGTGCTCTGTGGGCCTCTGTATAGCTCGCATCTTCTACAAAACCCGTATCGTCGTACACTTCATAATCGTCGTTGTCGTTTTCCTCTTCGTTCTCCTCTTCCTCGTAGTCAACGCCTTCTTTATCATGGCCCGCTGTGGCGATCTGACCACAGGCACGGACGATGGCCTCTTGGATTTTGGCGTTTTCGATCCAGTTGCCCTGGGTGTGGTATTTGCGCGCTGATGCGACAAAGGTATCGAGTAAGCTCTCTACGGTATCCCCCTGGTTTTCCTCGTCGAACTCGTCATCGTATTCATAGCGGTAGTGCTCGTATTCGTGCGGGTCGGTAAGATTCGCATTTTGCAAAGCGCTGGTAATTTCGCCCTGGTAATCCTCGACCGTTTTGTCCGTCTCACTCGCCCCCGCGGAGAAGATCTGAAGATTTTCCGCCAGCTGGGGGAACTCAGCGGCCTGTACGCGCACGAAGGAGCGCAGTTTTTCAGCAGACAGGGAAGTTAGCAACTCGTCGAGTGGAATGGATGCTTGTGGTTTTGCAGTGGTGATGTGTTCGATCTGCTGGTCGCTCTCTTCTCGCTGGAGGATCGACAGCATGACGGCTACGATGTGTTTGCAGATGCCACCCCAGTCATAGGGGCAGGTGCAGGTGCATGCCAGTTGTTCACCATCTCCCCAGATTTCGACGACATAGCGATGGGTTCCGTGGACGTGGGCGCGGTAGGTATTGTCGTCAATGACCAGATTACGCACTTTGCCCATCCTAAGGTACTGCTCGCCCCGGTAATAGGAGTTGTCAGTAGCGAGGGTGCGAATGGTTGTTTTGTCGAAGGTGTGGGAACTCATGTTAGGCTAGATGGAGGAATCGGGAGAGAGGAAAACGGCAAATTCCAGTCGTCAGGGATTTGCCGGATCAACATCGCGTTCGGGGATGCCTTCAGGTATTCTACTGGCTCTTCGGGTAACCCCCGGATATCTAATGTTGTTTCCATCTGTGTTCTCCAAGACTGTCAGGTGAGGAAGAACATAAACATCAAAAAGTTGGTTACACGGAAAATATACCACTGCTGGTAAATGCAATCAACGACTGGTCTATTCGCAATCGTACACCTGCTGAGATTTACAGCACCTGGTTAGTTCCAGAGTTATATAAATATAATTCTGACGAGTTTTGGGCACTTTTGGGGCACCCCGGAGAAATCTTGTCTAAAGGGAAAATTTCGTAAGGTTTTGTCCGATAAGGAAATAGCTTTCGACTACGTATATAGCGCACCTGCTAAATGAGCAGGGGATACAATAAAAAAGAAGCCCTTTCAGGCTCCTTTTTCAAGTTGTAACTTACTGTTTTTATTAATAATGCTCGGGGTGCTCGGATTCGAACCGAGGACCCCCTGCTCCCAAAGTCGTTATATAGTTTGCTCGTTAATTTAGGCTACTGTGTAATGTATTGTTTATGTAGGGGATGAACCAGTTCTATATTTGTTGTGGATTAGGCTATTGAGGGGGAGTTAGGCTGGTCCGGTTAGAAGTGTGTTAGATAGACAGGATTGGACCATCAGATAAAATAAAAAAAGTCCTTGACCCTGGACTTAGGTCCGGGGTTTAGTTTATAAAGTGATGACTATGGATACTCTGACTATTGGACAACTCGCGCAAGATGCACAGGTCAAGGTCGATACTGTGCGATATTATGAGCGTCGGGGGTTAATTCCAAAGCCACCTCGCGGTAAATCTGGCTATAGGCAGTATTCACCTGACGATGTTGCTCGTATTCAGTTTATAAGGCGGGCTCAGGAATTGGGATTCACACTAAATGAAATAGGGGAGCTATTGGCACTACGAAAAACCAAGCTGAAGCTAAGATCGAGGACATTGCAAACAGAATCCAAACGCTCCAGAGAATGAAGCGAGTGCTCAATAAATTGGTAGCTGCATGTGATGCTCAGGTATCAACCAGCGATTGCCCAGTCTTAGAAACATTAGAAGCGCGAGGAAGATAAATATGCTCAAGGTCGAATTAATCTATGACTCTGATTGTCCAAATGCTGAAGCTGCAAAGCAGCAACTCGTAAGTGCTCTTAGGGAAGTAGGCATGAAAAATGATTTTAAGGAATGGGATAGGGCAGCTCCAGGGAGTCCAGCATACGTAAAGCACTATGGATCTCCAACCATATTGGTGAATGGGGAGGACGTTGCAGAAACTGATTCAATAGCTGGCGATAAGGCGTGTCGAGTCTATCAGAATCAAGAGGGACGGCTAAGCGGCATTCCTTTCATTGAAATGATTACTTCAAAGCTGGTTGGAGTAGATCAGTAACAAAAAAGAGGCTATGTAATGAATGCAACCAAAATAGGGCTCGTATCAGCTTTCGTCGCGTCGTTGTGCTGTGTTGCCCCTGTGGGTCTTGCTGTATTGGGACTTGGTGGACTTGGTATAGTAGCCTTTATCGGGGCAAATCACTGGTATTTCATAGCAGGTGCTGGAGGTCTTATTGGATTATCTTGGTATGCTTATTTGCAAGAACGGCAGCGATGCAAAACGGAACGATGTGAGTTTGTTGGTGGCAAGGTTGCGAGAGTGACGCTGCCTCTGGCTACCTTGGCTGTTTTAGGTTTCTTTGGATTGAATCTTTATGCCTACGCAGGCGTAGGAGGGCAGGGAGCAGGTCTATTGCCGCTCAATCACTCTCTTGTAACCATACCAACAGAGGGGATGACCTGTTATAGTTGTGCAGCTCATGTTGAGCACAGCTTGACAAGCGTGAATGGTGTGGAGGCTGCCACTGCAAGCGTTTCAGCAAAGACGGTAACCATAACCTATGACCCTGGGCTGATTGGTATTGAGCAGTTAGTCAACGCTATAAATAAGACTGGCTATAAAGCAAGAAACCCAACAGAAAATCAGGGGTGAAAAGCGTGCTATAGTTATGCTTTTTTTTGCTCCTTGACCTTGCCCAAAATTATGTCATCGAGTCTGTTCATTGCTTCCCTATTCTGCTCTGGGAATAAGTGGCCATATGTGTTGAAAGTGATCTCAATTGAAGCATGCCTTAGATGTTTTTGTATGTATTTGGGATTTTCGCCCTGAGCAATGAGAAGAGATGCACAAGTATGCCTGAGATCATGGAATCTGATCTCTTTTAGACCTGCTTTTTCTAATAAGGATTTTAATACCCTTATTGTATTGCGATATTCCAGCGGAGTCCCTGTTGAGGTAGAAAAGACCAAGTCCAGATCTTGGTAATTTCCACCACCCTTTAATTTACTCTCCGCCTGTGCTGATTTATATGCTCTCAGTGCTTCCAGGCAAGCATGCGTTAAATTCACAGGCTGTCTCGACTCGTCCGTTTTAGGTTCAGCGAAACCACCTTCATAGCCTTCTCTCTTCCTTGCCAGGGCCTCTCTAACAAAATATCTCTGAGATCCCCAATCTATATTGCTCCATTTCATTGCCAGCAACTCTCCTACACCAATAGTTCGATCACAATTTGACAAAAAAGTGCCGTCCCCCAGATTGGTATCTACGACCGGCAAGTCACCAATACTCAATCAGAAAGACGGCACGATGGATCTTGCAGAGAAGATACTCAACGAATTGCCCCTG
>LWDU01033437.1_pt1 | contig 34951 bp, 20 predicted proteins | sample 727161 | NCBI WGS metagenome assembly LWDU01 (sample SAMN04566230, study PRJNA314399) | hydrothermal vent metagenome | isolation source: deep sea hydrothermal plume seawater | place: Mexico: Gulf of California, Guaymas Basin | collected 2004-07-11 | reverse complement strand
TTCGCCTGGTTTGCCTTCACCTTCGCCTGGTTTGCCTTCACCTTCGCCTGGTTTGCCTTCACCTTCGCCTGGTTTGCCTTCACCTTCGCCTGGTTTGCCTTCACCTTCACCGGGTTTGCCTTCACCTTCACCGCCTTCTTCGTTTTCGCGGATTTCGTCAGCAAGGTCGCCGGTTTTACCAGCAAGCTCTCCTTGTTCTTTAGCGATACGTTCGGCATCAGCTCCACCTTGGTTTTGGCCTTGGATTGAGCGTTGTTCTCGCAACAGTCTTTCAACATTTCGGATGTAGCCGCGGATACGGTTTTTTTCATCCTGCAGACGATCAGAACGATCTTCGGTCATGAGCAAGGCAAGCAATTGTTGCAATGCGACTTGCGATTCTGTTTGGGTGTCGACGGCGCGTTTGAGTTGTTCTTGGTTTAGCAGTCGGACGATAGTCTGCAGTTGGGTTGCGGTAAGATTGTCACGTGATTGTTTGTAAGCTTGTCGCAGCAGAGCAGCTCGTTTTGGATTGTTAGCGGCTTCAAATTCAGCCATCCGTAAGATCAGTTCTTCAATTCGTTTGTATCGTTGTGCGATTTGGCTTTGGGATAACGCAAGTTGAGCTGCGGAGGTGGGTGCGGCTGCGGGTAACGCATCGGCTTCCGTAGCGCCTTGAGCTTGTACTTGAGGCATCAGGCGAATTGCGGTGGAATCAAATAACATTAGTGCAAGCAGCAGCAGTAATGTTAGAGGGCTAAGAAGCCTTTTCATTGTGGTGGTTGAAGACATGGATATCATGGAATTTTGATCCGTTTGCTATATCGTCGTTCAAATTGTTTGTGAATTGCTTTTACACACACTATTTTTATGAAATTCCAGTGGTTCCTGTCTATTGCAATACCAAGAATTCCACGTTGGACCTTACATATACTTGTGAATGAATCAAGCGATCGATACATTACTTCGCGACTTGAAAATATTTACATGCGATACGTTTATTTTAGCAGATCAAGAACCTGTTTTTTACGTTCTTGTTGAGTCTTTTCACTGATTTGTTCTTGATCGTCGATTAAACTTCGTATTAGATCAATTAGCTCGTTATAAGTCTCTAACTCCAGCATATTGTCCAGAACGACGGTCATTTTAAGCAGGACAACGTCTGCTCTGTCCAGTGCCAAAGCAGCCTGGTCAATTTGGCTCGTTTTCCCACCAATTACGACCTCAAGTTCTATTAATTCAGTATCTAACGCGGGAAAATCAACTTCACAAATCAGTCGCAACGGATCGGATATCTTCTGCAGTAACCGATTTTTATGGTCTTCCGTGTCAACGCGATTATTCATTAACTGCAGGCGAATATCATCGAAGGAGACGGCGATACCGAGTGATTCTTGAGTGGATTTTTGACTTTGAACAATCGCTCGCTGAGTCCTCAGAAGCCTTAGACTTTCTTCGCGTAATTTTTTCTCCTCAGGCGACAGTTGATTGCCATCATCGTCTTCGGGTTCTGCGCTAGCTGAACTCGAAGACGTGTTCTCAACTTGAGTAGCACTTTCGAGTACGAGTTGCAGTGAATCCCGCATGCCTTGCACTTCGGCAATGATTAGTTCGTAACGTTGCCGCAGAGACAATTCGCGGCGTTCAAGTCCGGCCAGCAATTCGGTAGGGGTAACGACATCCAACGTAAATTGACTACTGCTACCGATGTTCGGATCGCCTTGCAGGTCGTAATTGTCATTAGCGCGAACACTAAGATTTATTTTCTCTCCGGGTTTTAATTCAGCTCGACCGTCAGCGGCTCGTTGTTCTCGGAAATCTAGCGGTGATTGAACTTGATCACCTTCCACCAAGGTGATGGAAAATTTAAGCGGATCGCCTTCATCGAGTTGGACGTCAAACCAACTTGACTGGACGCCATAATCATCCGACACGGTTCCAGCCACCGGGATAATGACGTCGGGAGTAACCGCTGTGCCAATTCCCATTAACCCTATTTCGACGCTAGGTGCTTTGTCTGCAAGCGCGGCGATACCAACGATAAATGGTTCGGTGGAAATAATCCCATCACTATCGAGCAAGGAAATATTTAGTACTAAGTCTTGATTGAGGTGTTCGACGGGGAACTGAAAAGCACTGCGATCTCCGGCGAGTTGGACTATGATCTGCTGCCCCGCTGCTGTCCGGCAGTGGATTGCCGCGTTGGTATCGAGGATGTTCTGAGATTCATCGCAGACACTGAGCTTTTGATTTTCGATCGTGAATTGTATTTTTGTTCCTGCGTCATTTGTTAGGTTATCCAACTCGAGGCTGTCCCAAAGTTGTGGTATATCGTCGGGAGTTGCTGACTGCGACACGATGCTGACTGGGATTTCTTTTGAATTTCGAGCGTCAGTAATGTCGGTATAGGTCACTAGATATTGTGCCATTGCTGGGTCCACGATATGCAATTGTTGCACTGGCTTGTTTGTTAATAGCTTGAGCTGTACCGATGTGCCCAGCGGTAGCGAAGTGCGACCGGGAATCCAGTCTTGATCTTCGACAGGCAACAGTTCTGTGTAGGCAGGATAATCATAGTCGAGTGTGACTTGACTTATCTCAGGGCTTTCCACGACATCAATAAAAAACGGTCCGATACGATGGTCATGGCCGATGACCTCGAATTCTAGGCTTTCGGAAATCCCGTCGATTGGATTATCTGCGAGCACGAAATATTGATCTTGACCAGGTGCTCCACCCTCCTTGATCAGGCGGCGTTGTCCGCTGATGCCATCAGCTGTCTCGTAATGAAATGAGCAGCGTTCGGGAATCTGTTTATTCCCGTCGGCTTGGATGAGAATTCGCAGCGTCGCACCCCGAGCTACTTTGACATGCCCTTGGATAAACTTCAATTGTTCAGGCGTTTGAAAATCATATCCAGTAAAGTCATCTCGAATGACCGAGACGCCGACGATTTGAATATGGGCAGCTCGTTCCCATTTCTCACCGTCCAGTAGATATAGGCGTCGCATGGCGAGATCCGCCATTGATTTATTTGTCACGGCGAATAGGACTACCGAGGCAATTAGAGCTAAGGCTATAGCCACGCGTTTTAACAGCAGTCGCTTGTTGAAGACTTTATTGACATCGACGCCATCGAGCGACAGTAATGCTGATTCGACAGTTTCCGATAACATTTGCTTGCTATAGGTGACGTCCTTAACGACATCAGCTTCATTGTTGTCAGCGGACGCAGCGGCACCCGTGGAGTCCTTTTTGAGTGTCACGGAAGTGACGAGGCTGTCATTGAAAGCGGAGAATTGACGTTCGAGTAGTATTGCCATACTACGATCGGAAAAGGCAATGAACGCTCGTTGGAAAACCCACCGGTACAGAATATAGCCAAAGGCGGAAGCGACGATGACGAGCAATATGCCGCGAGCCACGGTACTCAATTCATTAGCACCAACCAAAATGGGCAGGTAATCCATGGCTAAGCCGATCCAGAACATGGACGTAACCCAAATCAGGCCGAGGCTAATGCCTTCAACCCAGACATACATTTTAATTCGTGCGCGCAGAGTTTGCAGCAACTGTTGAATCTTTGGGTCGAGTTGTGGCGTGAGGTTATTCATTTAATTAATGATGAACGTGATGTGTAAGTGGTTGTTGGATTGTGTACATGTTAGGCTAGTTTGCTTAATCTTCGAATGATCCATTCGAAGCAAAGGACGCCACTGATTAAAGCGATTAGCCACCCCATCAAACGCTGTTCGAAATCGCGGTCTGGTGTTCCTGGTAATTCAGTTTCTTGATCATGAGCGGAAATGATCTGTGTTAGTGATTCGTTTGTACTGGTGTTCGTTGAATCTTCAACGCCGATAAAATAGTGCCCCGATGTTTGCTGGGCGATATGAGTTAGCAGAGCATCGTCACGTCGAGGGTTTTCAATCTCCAATTGAGGCACTCGGACTCGTACTTCGCGCGTCAACAAATCAGAACTGCCTGGCAGCGCCAATTCTATGCGATAATCACCTTGTTGCGAGGCAATAAATTGGCTGACATACATGCCAGGTTGTGTAGCATCAGCTAGTTTTTCCAATTCAATTGTGTCGCGAGTTCCATTTGGATTGACGAGAGTCGCAGTCACTGATTCGACAACAAGGGGATCTCGTTGAGCATCGGTAAGTTTGGCACGTATGCTAATGTGTTCCCCGAGGAAGCACCGGTCTTTGTCCGTTAGAAGGACGCCGCGGTTGGAGTCTCGCAGCAATCGCCCTTGTGCTGCCCAGCGGATGAGCTTGGTATAGTATTTCTCAAAGAAGTCTTCTTCGATGCTTCGCAGTCGCCACATCTCGCCACTTGCTTGGTAGAAAACCCGCCCTGCCCCATAGAAATGGCCTGCCATATAAATTGGTAGTTCTTGGTCGATCGCGGTTTCAGGATCAGAAAAACGTGCATAGACTTTTGCGCCCGGTTTCGGGTCTTTGGCTTTGTAGTACCCGAAGACTCCGTCGAAGGATGCCCATGCTTGTTCGCTACCAATTTGATCGTTATCGAGCCAGAGAAATTCAGCCGTGAGCCCTTCATTGGAGAATTGCACGGGCCATGCAGTGTCGCCGCCGAAGCGACCTAGGCTCAGCGTAACTCCGCCTTGATTGTAAAAGACCACTGGGTAGAGGTTTTTGATTAGGTCGATACCGGGTCTTCGCCCGCGTCGCATTCGCGACCATTCGGGAGTGAACACAGGTCCGGCGACGACGATTAAGCCCCCAGCATTTTCGGAGACCCATTTTTCAAGGAGTTGTAGTTGTGAATCATCCAGTTGTTGCCAGTCGGGGTCGAAGGCGACGACGCAATCATATTGGAAAAGCTCGTCGTCAAGCTGTGGGAAATCAAACAGAATATCATCGGCTTCCTGACTGATACCAACTTCACCTGTTTGCAGGAATACGTCGACTTGTATTTCTCGATCGCGATACAGCAGATTTCTGAGGAAGCGATATTCACGCGTCGGTCCGCCAGCGACTAGGAGCACTCGGTTTCGGCGAGTGACGATTTCAACCGTACCGGACTTTTGGTTATCGCGAGGATTGTTGTCGTCAGTGGGAGGCTTTATCCGAATGATATAGTCACGTTTTCCTTCTAGCGTGTCGTCGGGATTAATTTCAAATTCTACAGGTCGAGTTTGGCCGTCGCTGCCAAGGTCCCATTGGGTCTGTTCTTCAACGGTGTTCTGTGACTCATCGTCAACGGCAGTTCCCGTTGGTCGGCTAATCAGTTCAACGGTTACCGACGTGTTTTCAAATCCGAACGCTTGGATATAACCGGTAATTTTGAAGTTGTCACCCGGATAGACTCGCTGCGGTGCTTCCATGTCAACGATGCGGACATTCTTGGCTTGTTTATCACTGCCAATACCGATTGGGTAGAGCGGGATTTCGAATCCACGCGCGATTCGAGCAGCGGCTTCGAGTGTTTCGCCAGAATTGTTGCGGCCATCAGTATAAACGACGATACCAGCGATCGGCCCGCCGCGTTCTTTGGTAACGAGATATTCAATTGCATCGCCAAGTCGAGTTTTCGTACCGCGCGGTGAAAGTGCGGATGCCCAATCAACATCAGGCAGATCGAAGTTAGGGTTTGTAATATCGGGATTTGAGGAAACAGGGGTCAGGTCGGGCGAAGTGATGCCTAGCGAGTCGGTGAAAGATAGTTCTGGGTGCCGCAAATTCCCCACGCCTACAACAACGACTGCTGCAATAGCAAGTACGGCCCCGCATAAAAGCGACCAAGCACCGGTTTCGTTTTGTTGATTGTGTCGAGCACGGAATAAGTAGTACAGCAGTGACAGAATTGCTACGGCAAGCAGTGCTAATCCGACTTGAACAAGTTTGCGTACGTTTGCAACAACTTGGGCAGTGAGTCCATTTGCTTGGCCGGTTGATGCTCGAGCAACACGCGGGAAGGCAGCGATTTCCGTCGGTCGCACATCCTCAGAGAAACGGTAGACGAGCACGTCATGCTGTTCTCTTAAGTCTTGAATGGTCTCACCATCGGCTAGTTCTTTGACCACGTGCGCAATGCGATTTACTTGCGTCTGATCGCTGTCATCCTGCAGTCCCATACTTTGACTCGTATCGACAAGTACATGCACGCGAGAATTCTTGACGATAGTTTCTTCCGTAAGACGCTCTAAATTCAAGTAAAAGAATAGGATTCCGACCAACGCAGCGACTCGCAATAGGATCAAGGTATAGGCCGTTGATTTGCGCAACTCGACCGCATCACGGCGATACATCCACACAACGTAGGCGACCATTAATGCACAAATAAAGACCAAAAGGAGCCAATGCCAAGCTTCGGTAAGTGCATGTATACGCGCAAACTGAAGTCGGGTTTGTCGCACCTGGGCGAACATGTTTGTCAACTCGAGGTTGTTGAGGGAGTGCGGCAGAATATTCATGTCTTACTCCCAACCACGGGGTGGTAGCTAATGAGGTAGGCGAGGAATTGTTCGCCAAGTAATCCGGCTAGCAAAAGCAACATGATCCAGAAACTGGCGGTTCCACCGGCCTGTTGAATCGCACTACCGAGGAAGTCATCAAGGTCATTGAGTTCGATGCTAATGGGGCTTAAATCTGCAATTAGAGTCTGTCGATTGATGATCGTCGTGTCACCTTCGTGGGATTCGACATTTAACGCGAACCGCTGTGCTTCAAATTCGCCATCGGTACGTTGGTAAATGACGTCGTAGATTCCACTGGTGCCTGTTTTGTCACGCTGTGACGCCTGGTCCGGTTGGCCGAGATCAGCAGTCATAATCGGGGATTGCGGATCGAGTTGAGTCGCCTGGACTTGCTCAATTGGCCGCGTTGTTGCATCGTCCGACGGAGGTAGGAAGACAACGTCTTTGCGGAACTGAGAGATGTCCAGTGGTATCCGAAGTGGCGAACCGACTTGGTGTTGGTCAAGCAGACGTTGGTTAGAAGTTATGTGCGCGTGGAGTTTAAGCGTGACGACTACGAAACTTGGATCTTGACTCCAGTTATTCCAATCAGCGCTGAGTGTACTGAGAAAACTGACGACGCGTCCTTGGCCGAACGTTTGTTCCACCGCGAATGGCTGTTGGTTGTGCAAGCGGCAAATGACTCGAGCGGTTGAGTCATCGGCGGGTTCCCATTGCGGATCTGCTTGGATATATTGATCAATCTTAACTCGCCGAATCAGAGGGTTACGTTCGTTAAGAAAGAAATCAAAGACGGGGTGATCTTGGATATCCAGATGTGGTGTGGTTTCGTCGAGTGGGGGCACAAGTAGGGCCGGACCGGCCAATCGTACTGGCAGTAACCCCTGCCCTTCGTTGTAAAGTTGATCGTTATAGAATTGAATGTCCATCTGATCGCCCGCGAAGATCGCCAAGCCACCTCCGGATTTCACATATTGTTCTAGGTTTGCGATTGCGTCGGCATCGACTCGGGCCACGTCCATCATGTAGATGGCACTATATTTCTGCAGTGCATCGGGTGTCGTATCGCGCAAGAACTCAACAGGTTGCACATCGGGAATGATCCCAGTATTTGTCAGTTGACTGGGGCGAAACACGCTCGTTAAAAAATACTCATTCCGTTTTTCGGGCGAGCCATCAATCAGTAGTACGTGGTCGCCGTCCGCAAAATCAAGCACTGCCCAACGGCGATTATCCGTTAGTAACGAGTCCTCGGGGAGTTGCGCATCGACGACGTGTTGCCCGCCTTCGGGGAAGAACACTTGGATGCGTTTGGTGACTGTCTCACCCGGTTCAATGGCGTCAATGACCAGCATAGGTAACTCGTCAATTTGGCCAACTAATGATGCGGGTTCGTTGGAATCGAGCTGACTGCGTGCATGGAATATCGAGCGTATTTGGACTTGGACCTTGGTTGCGATTTGCTTGCCGTAGTTGTGGACTTGTAAATGCATAAACAAGGGGACGCCGGCGACCCGTGTATCGTCGGCCGGAGACAGTCCAGTGATGGCTAAGTTATTCTCAGTCGCTTTGAAGCAGTCGACAAAATGAATTTCTTCGGATTCTCCTGATATTACAGATAACGCCTCTTGGATTTGGGGCGTATCCCCCCATTCGTTTTTGCGAAAGTCCGAGATGACATAGACGTTGCGGTGTTGATCTGAATTCAGTGGCAGCAAATGGTGCAGCATTTCCAATGCGGAGATCGGACTGGTAGCAAGTTGTGTGACTTGAATTTCTTCTTGTCGGTCAGAAAGTTGGGTTGAAAAATTCGTGTCGACGTAGGCGCCCGAAAAATCGGCAAGTTGCTGCGCTAATTGTTCGGCGGTGTCGGCAGTTGTAGTTCCGGTGTTGCTTTCCGCACGGGAATACCGTATTAGCGTGAAGCGTTGGTTGTTGAGTTGACTGGCTCGTAGGCCGATGCGACCGATGATTTTTGATGCCGTATCAAAAGCCGACTGACCACTGGCTGTTTCTGACATGGAATAGCTATCGTCGAGCAATATGAAATGATGGGTTTCGCGACCGCCGAACCGATTGAGCCAACTGCTCGCTGGGTCCCACTGCGCCAACATCGCAACGATTATCGCAATGATAAACATCCGCAGGAGTAGCAACAGCAATTGTTTTAGCCACACCCAGCGGCGATGCTTTTTGTAACTCGCTAATAAAAAATCCATTGCAGCCCACTTCACGCGCCGATGGCGCATCATGTTGATCAAGTGGATCAACAGCGGAGCTAGGGCAATCAAAAAGCCCCATGTAAGTGCTTGGAAGGTAAAGTTCATTGGGTGAATAACGTTGGATGTAAGGAGGTGTGTTTGGTGGAATACGGGTTAGCTGCGGTGATGGCCGAGGCGGCGGCTGAGGTATTTTGCTAGGACGGCGTCAAGTGGGTCACTGGTGCGTATGAGGGCATAGTCAACTACATTGCTAGCGCACTGGCGGCGAATGTCAGTTAAGAATTCGTTCAACGCCGCGAGGTATCCTTCACGGAGGGCGCGAGGGTTGCAGTTGAGGAAATCATCTGATTCAAGACCGTCAAAACGCATGGCGCCGTTGAATTCAAAGTCCAATTCATCGTCATCAAGTACATGGAAAACGAGAATATCATGGCCGCGTTGGCGTAGAAGTTTCAGACCTTTAATCGTGCCCTCGATGTCGCCGAGCAGATCAGAGATTAGCATGATCATGCCGCGACGAGGTACCGTTTCAGCGATTTCTCGCATCACCGCATACATATCCGTTTTGTCGGAGGGCGATTGTGTGTCAAGGCTATCAATCACACTGTGAATATGATTGCGTTTACTGCGAATAGGCACTCGCATGCGTACCTTATCGTCAAAAGTAATACAGCCCACCGCATCTTGTTGTTGGAGCACAAGGTAGGAAAGACTCGCTGCGATGGTGGCAGCGTATTCGAATTTGTTTAAGGGGCCGTTACCATATTGCATGCTGTGCGATACATCGACGACCATGGTACAGCGGAGATTAGTGTCTTCTTCGAATTGCTTTACCACCAGACGATCTTGGCGGGCCCATACTTTCCAATCGACATGGCGCAGGTCGTCCCCAGGCACATATTCACGGTGCTGTAGAAACTCGACCGATTGACCAAAATACGGGCTTCGATGCATGCCGGAGAGAAACCCTTCGACAATATGTCGGGCGCGAAGATCTAATCGTGTAATCCGTCGGATTGCTTCAGGATGCAAAAATCTTTTGGAATCGGGCATCGTTTGTTAGTTCATCTTCTTTGCTGGGGGTTACGTCGATTAATTGTTCAATGATGTCATCAGAGGTCATGCCGTCACTCTCGGCGGCAAAATTAACGGTAATGCGGTGTCGTAATACGGGTTTGGCTAGTGCTTGGATATCTTCCGTTGCAACATGAGTGCGGCCATGCATCAATGCACGTGCTTTTCCACCGATAATCATAAACTGAACGGCTCGAGGCCCTGCGCCCCAAGCAACGTTTTCGGTAATGAAATCTGGAATGCCTTCGCGGCCGATGCGGGTTTGGCGAACGAGTGACAAAGCGTAGCGTATAACGTGTTCGCTGACTGGGACCTGGCGGACCGTTTGTTGTAGCGAAATGATCTCTTCGGCTGAAAGAATCGAATCAACCGTATCTGCTGGGCCTGCTGTGGTTTGCCGAGCCACTTCAAATTCCTCGTCGAAATTAGGATAGTCCACAAAAATCTTGAACATGAAACGGTCTTGTTGGGCTTCCGGCAGCGGATAAGTTCCTTCTTGTTCGATTGGGTTTTGCGTTGCTAGAACGAAGAACGGTTGCGAAAGTTTGTGCCGGATACCGCCAACGGTGACTTGACGCTCTTGCATCGCTTCCAGTAATGCTGCTTGGGTTTTGGGCGGAGTACGATTGATTTCGTCGGCCAAAATCATATTGCTAAAAATCGGGCCTTCTAGAAAACGTCGTTCACGGGATCCAGTCGATTTGTTTTCCTCGAGCACTTCCGTGCCGGTAATGTCCGCAGGCATCAGGTCAGGCGTAAACTGAATTCGGCTAAAGGAAAGGCTAAGCGTATCAGCGAGCGTGCTGATCAACAGTGTTTTAGCGAGTCCGGGAACACCTTCAAGCAGACAATGGCCTTGGCTGAACATTGATATCAATAATTCTTCGATGACATCCTGCTGTCCAATAATAACTCGGCTCAGCTGAGTTGTAATCTTTTCTCGAGCGTCTGCTAGTTGTTTAACGGCGTCTGAGTTCACGCCGGTCGGTTGTTCTTGGTTGTCGCTTGCCATGATGTCGGTCATCCTTTGCGAGGCACTAAATGGAAGTGAGAATTAACATAGAAATTGGTGAATGAATCCATACAGGATACCCTTTTCATACCCCGCTTGACTAGCATCTCGCCAATAATATTTTGCGGTGATTCTGTTGACCGACAGCGCAACGGCGTCCGCACTCACAGAAGAACCGATGCTAAGGCTTGGGCGCGGGCTTGGGTGCCGGTTTAGGCAGCGGTTTAGGCAGCGGTTTCGCACCAGGGCGGATTGGAAGCGGGATGGGAATCGCTTGGATTCGTTTTTGAGGAAGTGGCTTAACCGGCAGGGGTTTTATGGCTTTTGGGTTCGCAGGCTTCTGCTCGGCGTTATTGCGCTCAAGTGCTCGGCTAGCGTTCCCAAAGGCATCAAAGAATCCTCGAGTGAATTGATTGAAGGAACTATCGCTGGCTGGTACTGAGTTGGCAAGCATCCGTACCGGCGCGGCTGGATAGGTCGGGTCTGTGGAAAGTTCGAATTCGTAAATGTGATTTTTATCAGCAACGACCGTCACCTTGTTCTCAGCAGGTTCTGCAATGACGTTAAAGATACGGATGTACCCAGGGATTTCGCGTGGTGGCATCAGTAGTCGCCCGTCACGTTTGTCGATGCAGAAAATTTCGCTGCGAATTGATCCTTGGGTTCGATTCTGAGTACTCGTGGGATTGAGTTGGCGGATGAACGCTAGTACGGGTGAGTTGGGAGACTGTGCCAGCGGCAGTCCCCATGACTCGACAGAAGCCGGAGTTTGCCATAAGAACTCGCCGGTCTGTTTGTCGAGACAGTAAATATTGCCGTTGATTAGTTTCGTTTGTAATCCGACCGAGGGTAAACTGATCCCGCGGGAACTCTGACTGCGATTGGGGATCACGAGGAATCGATCCTGGTACTCAATGACATAGAGGTTGGATATTTGCGGTTCGGCTTTGAGCGTTTTTTGGATGACCACTTCTCCGGACAACAGATCACGGATTTCAAATTTACCGTTCTGCTGCATGACCGCCAGTTTGTTGGACAAAAGTTGCCCGCGAATTCCGGTGGGGTAACTGATCTGCCAAAGTGATTTACCGGTAGAGACGTCTTCGAGTCGGAGCGTGATATCGCTACCTTTGATTACATATCCCAGCGCTTTGAAACCGCTGACTTTCCAGCGTTCACTAGAGGCCACCACCGCGCTGGCCGTGTCGTTTTCGCCTCGCTCTTCACCTTCAGCGGCGTCAATGATGTTTCCATCGATTAAGCTAAGCGACAGTGGTGTATGTTGTGGGTTGTTCGAACGCGGTGGGATGATGACGACTTTGTCGCCTTCGGTATAAATCTCGCTTCCAATTGGCACGCCGTTGCGGACCCATATGGTGTTACCGGTAAGCGGGTCGACACAGTATAGGTCTTCTTGGTTCTGAAAGACGATTCCCAGTAGGCTGATCGAACCGCTCATACCTAAGCGGCGACCGGCATTGTCGATGGCGTTGTAGCGTCGAGTACCCCACGGTGTGGTTGAGACTCGCGATCGTACCGGTATCGGTGTTGCTGGGTTGGCATTAGGTCCGAGGATAGATCGCCGCCAGAGGATCGCTTCGCTGGGGTCGCTTTTGGCACTGAGCAAGTCAATGGCCAGCATCTCGCGTCCGACAAATGTAAACATGTAGTGTCCCATGATTTTGGCATAAGCCACTTGATACTGCGTGCCGAATATTTGCCGCCCGCGGTGTAGCGAAACTTGTTGGGTGATATTCCCGTTAGGGTCACGTAGTGTGATCGCGTTTTTTTGCTGGTCATAACCAACTTGAGTCCCTTGATTCCAAGGTCCATTAACTTCCAAAAGTTGGATATTGTAGATTCGTTGGTAACTTGGAAATTGCCCCTTGGTGTCGGTTGTTTTCGAAACTGTTGTAAATCCTTGCGGCCATTGCCCATCGTCATCGCGAAATGCCTTGAACTCATCACGTTGCAACTCGGTATTTCGCAATTCGATCCCAGTCATGTTCTCAAACACCGGTTCGTTAGGCCAGCGTTTGGCGATGTCTTGGAAATGTTGAGCGGCTAAGGCGTGTTGATTGCTCAACGTTAGTAGTTTAGCGAGATAAACCATGGTGGTCCGCTGTAGCACGTCGTCTGTGGAATGACGCTGCAGGTGGATTAAGAGCATTTCTGCTTCGAGCATTTCGCGAGCGTAGCCAGCCTGCGTTTCAATTAACGCAATTGCCAATTCTAAACGGGCTTGTTGAGCGAGCGGATGGGTGCCGAAATACCTAGAGAAATCGCGCAGTTGATTGACGTTGGCCGTCGCAACGGCGGCCTGCAAAAACTCCGAAATACGGTCTTCTATCTGCTTGCGTTGCTGTTCCGTGGCAGAATTAAGCAGCGTATGCAATTGTCCTTGCACCAAACGGTCAATGCGGACGTGCACGCCGTCGCTTGAAAGTCGTAGCGCCTCTGTTATGTGCGCTGAGATATCCGCCTGTTTACTCGAATGTTCAATGAGTTCCAAATAGGTCTCAAACGACCCTGTGATCTGGCCAGTTTGACGTTGACCCTCCGCTTTGGTCTGCAGGTATTCTTCGAATTGTTCCATCGTCAAGGTAAGTTTTCGCAGTTCAGGACCTAACGATTCGTAACTCGCGTAATCAGCCCGCAACAACGAGATCATTGTGCGTATCATTAATTGCTCAATTCCCAAATCGTTGGGGGCAAGTTCTGCGGTGCTGCGCAGCACAACCAAGGCTTCGTCATATAGTTCCTCTTGAACCAGTAATTCACATTTACGTGACAAGGCCCACACATCGTCCTTGTTCGCCGCTAAGCGTGTGGCGACTTCTGCCTTGAGTGGCTCAAGTTGGTAATAAACTGTTAACGAATCGGGGGTCTGCGAGATGATTTGGTTTTCGTAGCAAATTAAATTCCCCAGCGTCTTTTGGAGTTTCGTTTTATCGACGACATTGCCAGTATGGATGTCGATCTCCCATAGTTCTTTGGAATGTGTGGGAATAAAATACGTTTGATCGGCTAAAAATCCACGCCCATTAACGATTCCTGGGCTGATGTCGACCGTCTTTTCCCAAGCGTTTTCACCGGTGGCCATGTTGATAGCTGATATCTTTTGCTCCCCGACGATGACGATTGTCCCCTTGTCGATGCATGCAACGTATAGATCTTTGTTGCGTGCAATAGGTTTCCATTGCGGTTTGCCTGTTAACAAATCCAAGCAAATCAGCTTGCTGCTTTCAACTGGAGTGGCAATAACAGACCCATCAGCGATAGTTAAAGTGGCATCAATCCATTGTTGCGAACGTTTGGTCACATTGCCAAATTGAGTTCGACTAAAAGGGTAGCCTCGCACCATGTTCAAGTTTTCATAGGTATATCCCCAGAGCAACGTTCTCGCGGAAATATCTACAGCGACAATCGCTCCGGCTGAGGTTGGGCAGACTAATACTCCATCGGCAAACGATGGAGTTGCTCCGGCGAGTCGTCGATTTTTGTCGAGTGAGATAACACGTGAATCGACGTGAGCTAGTTGCTGTTGCCATTTCAATGAACCACTTGCGGCGTCAAGCACGCAGAGTCGGATTTCGCCGTCGATTTCGACTATGGCATAGAGTTCGCCGTATAAAGGAAGCGGTGGGCCTAGGAAGAATGCGCCAGCTAACGCCGGTTCGTCTTCGCCAGATGTGCCACCAACGATCCAGGCAAGTGAGCCTTCTGTTTTGAGGTCGAGGGCGGCCAATTGATTGGTCGATTCTGCGCCGGATTGTTTTCCGGTTGCTGGGTTGACCATGAAGCTGGTGCGCGAGGATTGCTTGATGACCGGTAAATCCCAAAGCAGGAACACTCGTTCTGAGTCGCTTGATACCTGACCATAGGCATTGTCTTGCATTAGTCGCTGCCGCAATTCGAGTTGTCGAGTCGTGGATGCTCCTTCAGGGTTTTGCGTCGAAGCTTTTAATAAAGACTCTTGATCGTCGGTTTCAAACCAAGGGAATTCCCAAAGCCGTTTGCCAGTAATAAAGTCGATGGCTATGAGTTGACGTGGAGTGCGAGTAAGCACGGTGTTTTGGACGACAAGTGGCTGCACGGTAGAAATGGCATGCTGGTTTTGCAGCACCTCGCCTTGAACCATGGACTGTAAATGGATTTCATCGCTGCGGTCTCGGCCTGTTGGAATTGTCCAGCGCAGAGACGGCATTGGATTGCCGCCTTGGCTATTCGCGTTTCGTGAGGGGGATCCGCGAAACAAGACCCATTGTATGTTGTCGCTCAACGAGAGTATCTCGCCCTGCCCCGCTAATGCATTGAGCCACTGTAATGGGTCGTCGTCGGCTGCGTAAATATTGTATTGCTTGCCGCCTACGTCAAAGCGACTGGTGGGAATGTTGTCCTTTAACGTTCGCAGCGTTTCCGCCGCTTTACTGGGGATCTGAGCATGTAGCCAACAGGTGGCAAGAATCAGAGATAATTCGGGATCATACTTACTGCGTGCTGCTGGGGAGTCGTACACCCGCTTGAAGTTTAATGCGGCCGCTAATGGTCGTCCGTGGTCACGGTCGCGGTGGCCAAGCAGAATAGCCGCTTCGTAACCGGCGGAGGTGTGGAAGTATTTGCGGGTGATGGTTGTTAAGTTAGAGAAATCACCCGTAGCTAATGCCTCATCTAGCATGCGAGTGGCATCTGACCCGTATTGCAATTCATATAGTTGTAAGGCGACCGGCGGTAGACTTCCCAGTAAACGCTGGGCTTCGCCCTTGAGGCTTACGTAACTGCCTGGGGCTTCGGGCGTTTCAACGAAGTAATCTTGGTTCTCTTCTACTGGTGGATTAGTGCCCTCGGGGTCATTGGCGTCTTCCGGTTCGATTTCTTCGGTTAGAATGGTCCCTAAGTGCGAGACAGCGTCACTATATTGCTTGTCCGCAATGGCGCGGTGTGCACGCGATAAATGTTGCTTTAATATACGAGGCGCTGGCAAGAAAATATTAGGAGTGGTTGCTTCCTGAGCCCTAAGTATTTGCAACGCTTGTGAGCCAAAGCAGATGGACAGCAAAACGCTGAGATGGGTAAAACAAGTGGCCCAAAAGTGTAATTTAGTGCGTCGAGCAATGTTCATCCTGTAATCCTCTTTAAAGAGTGATATATTCGATTTGGTACATTCGAACCGATTTGCAATCGTTTTTGGGGGGCGAACCCGCTTTTTTAAGTTTTTTATCCAAAAAAAATTTTAGCCCCTCTGAATCTCAATTTCTGCGTAAGTGCAATTGTACCTACTTTCACGATAAATGTCTTTGTTGTTGCTGGCGTTAGCCCCCAAAATGGTGGAGAAGAATTGCTGATCGCATCTCAATCAACCCAATGACAGGATCTATGTAAAGATCATAAAGACTTTTATAATAAGGGGTTATGGTTAATCGTATGATATCTAGACCGTCCAGCAAGAGACTGTATTGGGAAACGAAAAGTTAGCAATGCAAGCGGAGGATTAGGTTCCTATTAGAAATAAATACTGAGGTTCTCACGGTTTTAGAGTGGTGCTGGGCCCTAACAACATATTGCCGGATCACCGTTTATCCGCGCTGAAACGACTTGTTTTTGAATGTTTTTCCTTGGAGGCTCTTGCAATTTTAGCCTCAAAAAGGCTTTAATTACTCGCATAAGGTCCGTCGGTTTAATGATAATTAAACGACGAACGTACGACCTAACACTTATATCCCTTCATGGAGGACATTTTTAATGGCTAAGGCTCCCACAAAAACCGCTGTACTTAACTGCATTGCTGAGAAGTCCGGTTTAAACAAAAAAGACGTAGCTCTCGTGCTAGACGCATTAGCTGCTAGCATTGGTGAAACAATCAGTGACGGTGAAACACCATACACAATTCCTGGTCTTTGCAAAGTTGTACCCCAAATCAAGCCTGCTACTGAAGCACGCTTTGGAGTACCTAATCCGTTTCGCCCCGGTGAAACTATGGATGTCGCTGCAAAACCAGAACGTAAAGTGGTAAAAGTCCGACCCCTAAAAGGTCTTAAGGACATGGTAGCCGGACCGGCTCCAGCAGCACCGGCAGCAGAAGCCCCAGCAGCAGAAGAAGCCCCAGCAGCAGAAGAAGCCCCAGCGGCACCTGAAGCTCCTGCGGCGCCTGAACCTGAAGCTCCTGCTTCGGATCCACCTGCAGCTGATCCACCTTCTTGGGGCTAGTTTCCAACAGAAACTGGACCTTATAGAGTAGTTATGAAGGGTAACCTTCCTAAGGTGGCGCTTTTATATTATTAAAAGCGTCACCTTTTTTATGCGCTTGATATGAGTTTCATATGAATCACCACCCCGCGACGTAGTAAATACGTAAGCCGCACATCATCAAAAAGAGCATTTACATGCAAACCATAACCGTTATTGGTCTCGGAACTATGGGGCACGGTATTGCCCAGACGTTTGCTGTGGCCGGATATGTCGTAAGGATGTTTGATGAAAACGAGACTGTGCGAGATTCTGTAATTGCTCGAATTCAGCAAAATCTGGAGGTCATGCTCCAAAATGGCCTATTAGACTCGATCAAACTCGATGATGTGATTTCACGGATGATAGTTTGCCAGAGTGAGCAAGAGGCGTGTGAGCAGAGTGAATTTATTACAGAAGCGATTGCCGAAGACTTAGATATCAAACGAGCGTTCTTTGGACGCTGCGAGAAGATAGTCACACAGTCAACAATCTTGGCGAGCAATACTTCTAGTTTCCCTAGTTCCTTGATTGCCGCTGGACTTTCTCATCCCACGAGATGTATCAATACTCATTGGTTCAACCCAGCACATGTGATTCCCGTCGTTGAGGTCATTCCAGGGGAGCACACTGCCGAGGACGTCGTCGATAAAGTCATGGCGTTGTTGCAGTCAATTGGTAAGCAGCCGATTCGTTTACACAAAGAAGTGCCTGGTTTTGTGTTGAATCGACTTCAAGTTGCGTTGTTTCGCGAGATGTTAGATTTAGTTGACCAAGGGGTTATCTCACCTGGCGACCTTGATCAAGCAGTCCGCGGGAGTTTGGCAATTCGCTGGGCTGCAGCAGGTCCAATGCGAGTTGGAGATTTCGGCGGTTGGGATGTTTTGAGCAAAGTGTACGAAAATATAGCTCCAAGTTTGCGTAGTGACAGTCAGATACATGATATTCTGGCGGGCATGGTCTCACGCGGCGAGTATGGTATTAAGAGTGGACAAGGTTTTTATGAATACCCGCAACAAGAGTTGCTTGATATTCATGCCAGTAAAGACAAACGCTTTATGGCTTGGGCGAAAATGCTGTCCGATTCGATAACTAACGACGAATAACGGTTAAAGACGATAGAATATAGATAGCTTGCGTTATTGAAAACGGATACTGCTGAAGATATGGCCCACACCATCTTAATAACGCTTGTCGTCATTTTACCGCTGTTAGCAGTATGGTTATTCCTTAAGTGGCGGCGGCGGCCGTCAAAAATCCGCAGTTTAATATTGCGATTTACATTGTTCGGCATCTCGTCGCTGTTGATGTTTGCGGCGTTGGAATACTACTTTTATCACTACGTCAACATGTCCGACGGTTTCGGGTTTACGCTCTCTGCTAGCAATTGGCGGAATCGCTTTGGCAGCGTGCCTAAAAATAGTTGGGGCATGCGCGACGTTGAGCATAACGTAGGTTCAGTGGCAACTAAGAAGAAGTTGTATGTTGTCGGTGATTCTTTTACGGCGGGACATGGGATAAACAATCACAGTGATCGATATGCAAATATTGTCGCCACGGAACTAGGCTCCGATTGGGAAATGATATTGATAGCCAAAGGGGGTTGGGCAACGCGGCGGCAGTTAAGCGAATTTGCTGAGGTGCAGACTGCAATAAATGATCCCGTATCAACATCCAGTGACATCGTGATCTGGCAGTACTATCTGAATGATATTGAGGATGCTGGCATCGCCGCCGGAATCGAGAAACCATCGATCTATGTAACCGCACCTCGATTACTGAGACCACTTGTGGACCATTACCATGTTGCAAATTTTGCGTATTGGAGTATGTTTCGTCGTTTCAGTACACGAGAGCTAATGGGCAGTTATCTCAGATTTATAACGGACTGCTTTGATGACTCGATGGCATGGAATCTTCACCAACGAGAGTTGCGAGAAATTGTGGAGTTGGCTGAGCGACGCTCCGCGCAACAGCAACGACGAATGATTGTCGTGGTCTACCCGAATCTAATGGATATTTCGGGAACACGCGGAATGTCGGATCGAGTGGTTGAGTACTTCCAATCGTATGACATCACCGTCATCAACATGGCTGATGTACTTAACGGGCGACCAGTTGCGGAAATCACAGTGAATCCATTTGACGGACACGCGAATGAAGCAGTAAATCGTTTGTTAGCTGAAAAGTTATTACAAGAGCTCAGGTAGAGAAAAAACCGGTTTCCAACTACCAATGGTACCGCGTAACCCGCAGAAAAAGTGGTCGGGGGCGGGCTCGAACCGCCGACACTCGGATTTTCAGTCCGATGCTCTACCAACTGAGCTACCCGACCATCGGGTTGGTGCAAATTGTTAGGAATTTGACCCCTAGGAGGTTCAATACAGCCCCTTATCGGCAACTGTCTAACGTTACAACAGATTAAAGCAATAAAACGAGAACGACAACCCCTGCACAGCGCGGTAGGTGGTCCTTTGCGGCAATAAAAATGGCGAGCCATAATTGGTCGGCGAGCCTTGATTGACATTGTACTTTTAGTGTCTAATATTTGATTGAGTTTATTACGTGTAAAATATGATTTAAGTTGTATAAGATTGTATTAGATAAACTACTTTTCACCGTTTCAACGTTTGCTTTTCATACTCCGGAGCTTAGATCTTTATGGGTCATCGTCATTGCCTCTTAGGATTGGTATGCTCGATAACATTGTTATCTCAAACGCTGTTGGTTGCGCAGGGTCCAAATTCCCCTCGTGTGAAAGCGATTGTCGAAAAGGGGATTACATTTCTCGAAGGTGATTTAACGGGCTACGACCAAATGAAGACGACCGGTGGGCCGGTCATTGTTGGTTTGGCGGTCTATAAATACCATGATGTCTATGGAGTCTCTGGCGGTAAGAATCATCCCAAGGTGGTCAAAGCCAAGACCAATGCCGTTGATATCGCAAAAACGGTAGCCAATCCAACTTACAATGGCGAGAAAAAATACTACGAATTGGGTATAGCGGCCATTTTATTACTTGAGGTGGATCCAGATGGATATCGGCCTCAGATTGCTGCGCTGATAAAAGCGATTGAAGATGGACAGAAAAAGAATGGATCATGGGGATACCCAGAGGAAGAAATCGGTGATACATCAGTAAGCCAGTTTTGCATCCTTGCCTTGTGGACGGCTAAAAATCGCAGTTTTGACGTTCAAGTTGAAGGGATTGCCAATGCTTGTAATTGGTTGATGCGAACTCAGGATCAAAGTGGCGCGTGGGGTTACAAAGGGGTCAATGATCCCGGTATCGGTCAGTTTCGTCGCTCGTCACAAGCCAAAAATGAGCTGGGTGGGTCGAACTACGTGGGCGCACATTCCGATGCGGCATGTGGCCTAGGAAGTCTCTATATCACGGCTGGCTTGCTACAGTTTGTGAACCAGCAGCCAGAGCCTCCCAAAAAGAATTCGAATGTGAACAGTGCGTTGCAGGTTAAAAAAACGGATGCTCAGAATCTAAAGCCATTAACAGACACGGTCCCCGACGGGTTCTTACGAGGAGCCTTATCTCTGGGCGATGGTTGGTTTAACTCCAATTTCAATTCGTTTCTCCGAGAGGAGTCACCGCGGTGGCCATTTTATTTCCTCTACACATATGAACGCTATCGCACGTTCAAGGGCTTGGCTGAAAAGGTACCTTTTGCCGACGCGCCCCCTTGGTATGTCACCGGCACAAATTATCTGGCTAGTAAACAACAAACCAATGGTTCATTTACAGGCGCGATTCAGACCGGTGGTCCAGCGATGGACACATGCTTTGCGATGTTTTTCTTGATGCGAAGTACGCTCAAAAGTGTCCTGAACTTAGCACGCGACACGACATTTGTGTCGCTCGGAGAATTACCCGAGGATGCAGCTAACGCTCGGATTGTGAATGGAAAAATAGTGACTACACAACTTGGTGGCGACATTGCAACAATCCTGAGCATGCTCGAAGACCCCAACGCTCCACAGTTCAAAGATATGAAAGCGATTCCAGCCGTTTTGAAATTGTCGGCAGATGAAAAAGAACGTCAGGCTCAGATTGAACGCTTAAAAACGTTGATATCCCAAGGGAATCCACAAGCTCGACGAATCGCGATCCGGCAATTTGCGCGGGAACGGGGATTGGATGCGGTTCCGACGTTGTTGTACGCGCTGTCGGACCCCGACGAAACTGCAACGCGTGAAGCACGAAATGCTTTGCGGTTCATTAGCCGTCGCCTGAATGGATTTGGTATGCCAGATGCACCTTCAGCCACAGAAAAAGCTGAGGCGATTGAAAAATGGAGGAATTGGTATTTGCAGGTACGTCCTGAAGCGGAATTAGAACCTGAAGATATCGCTCCGTCTGCCTCAGCTCCCTAATCGTGATTATATTGCCGCATTGTCCTCCTCCGCCTCCTCTTTTAACTATCCACTATGAGCACAGCCAAATCACTACATTTACCAGCTAGTCAGCCGGTTCGATTTGAAGACATGATCAAGATCGATGATTACGATCGTGTGACGAGCTTCCTGATTGCTCTGAATCTGTTGATGGGATTGGCGGTGGCAATATTGCTGCTGATGTGGTTGAGTACGATTGATATACAGCGGATTGCTCCGATTCCGGTCATAATGGTGCCGCCGAGACCGCCGGGCGACAATCCGAAAGGATATGAAGAGGATGTGGAAGCTCCGGGTCTGGAGGAAGTACAGGATTTCACAGAGCCACGTATTGAAGAGACGTTTTTAGCCGTCACGGACCTCGTCACAGCAACTTCAGGTGCACTCGTAGCTCTCAATACTGGAGCGACTTCAAGCAGCCATGGAAGCGGTATGGGTGATAAACGGTCACCCGGTGGGACCGGAGGTGGTGGAGGTGAGGATTACAGCGACCGCTGGCGAGTCAATATTACAGCTCTCAACATAGGAAGTTTTGCGCGCATTCTGGATTCCTTTAGTATTGAGTGCGTTGTTTTTGGCGGTGGTGTAAAAACATTCGACTACGCCAGGAACCTTTCCGACACAGCGCCTACGGCTTATTCGCGTGAAAAACCGGATGGTCGAGGAGTGTATGATCCGTCGGATGCAAATGCGAGGTTATGGACTCGCGAGCTATGTGAGAAGGCGGGGATACCCGTTCAAGGCCGATTTCCGACGCACGCTTACCCAACCGATTTAAATCAAAAACTCACAGCTCTCGAATTCACCCATGCGAAAGCCGCTGGGAAACAAATGGATGAAGTCAGGCGGACAACATTTGAGGTACGTGGCACCGGTGGTGCTTTTGAATTTTACGTCACTAAACAAGAATACAAAATTGCTGCGCGCCGCCAATGACGGTGGCTCGTATCTTTAAACACAATTATTATTACCCCGTTCAGTTAAATACGAGAAAAAATTAGAGAGAGTAAGGCATGCTATTATTTGCACAAGCTGAAACTTCAGCAGACGTTCAAGACCAGATTTTTGATCTCGTTGGTAATTCCATCTACGGTATCTTAGGATTGTTGTCATTGTGGGGCTTGTACCTCGTTGTCATGACTTGGCGGCGCGTAGGCGCTAAGCGATTCAGGAACGAAAAAAAGCTAAATAAATTCTTGGAAGCGGTTGAAGTGCCGTTGCTAGAAAAGGATTTTGAAGGCGTTGCTGAGATCTGTGATCGCGATAAACGAGCGATGGCACAGTTGGTCTATATGGCGGTACTAAATCGAGCGTTGGGATACACCCAAATCCGCCAATTATTGGCAGACCGCTTTCGCCGTGATATTTTGGCTGACTTGGAGAACCGTTGTAGTTTGATTAATACGGTTGTGAAAAGTGCACCGATGGTCGGGTTGTTCGGTACTGTGATCGGGATGATGGGGGCGTTTGGTAAATTGGCCACGGCTGATCAAGTCGATCCGGCAATTCTTGCTGGTAATATCATGGTGGCTCTAATAACTACTGCAAGCGGTTTGGCAATTGCGATTCCACTGACAATCATGTTGGCATTTATAAATATCCGAATTCGTAAGATGGAAGATATGGTAGGAGCAGGTTTAACTCGGTTCTTACCTGGATTAAAGCAAAGTTTGGATGACTAGTCGGCACCGATAATTGGGTGTGGGTAAAAAACGCAGTCCATTCCTCGGCGGATGCTTAGGAAATAGTTTGAGAATAATAACGATATGAGTCACGACCAAAATTCCGACACGCTGCTCAAGCGGAGTAAATTAGAAGACACTGAAATGGATATCACTCCGATGATTGATATCACGTTTCTGCTGCTGATTTTCTTTATTGTCGCCTCGAAAATGGATACACCTGCTTCAGGGGAATTACCCAATGCCGTTGCCAACAAACCCGTAATGGCGGACAAAGCGATTGTGATTAATATCTATAAAGAGGGTGACAGAGTGATTGTATCGGCACCTATTCCTAACTCATCTAAGCCACGGGTGTTCTCATCGGACCCCGAAACTCAGTCGACTGAGATCACTGAGTTTGTAAATCAATTTGTACAGCAGGATGAGAAACGGCAAGTTTTATTACAGGCATCCGGACTGGTGAAACACAAGGATATTTCGCGTGTAGGTCAAGCGATCGGAGCAGTAGGTACTGATTCGACGAAGAATATATTCATTGCCGTCAAGCAAGTTCCGAAGTGACGTTTGTTGCTAGCTGAATTGTTGGTGGGATCAGACGAAAATTTTAATTAAGAAGTTGGAGTGTATTGGTGACAACAGAGAACGAAGATTGGCAAGGCGACGATGTAGTGGACTTCGGCGGGTCTAAACCCGACGACGGCGAACTAGATATGACGCCCATGGTGGACGTTACGTTCTTGCTGTTGATTTTCTTCGTGATGACCGCCGCTTTTACCATTCAAACCTCGTTACCCATTCCGACTCCGCAAAGTGAAGAGGCCAGCACACAGTCGATTCCAGATGATAAGGAAGAAGACCCCGAGTTCATTACGGTCAAGGTGGATGCGGAAAATGTGTTTTGGGTGATGGGTGAGGATGGGATGGATATTGAATGTGCCAACGTGAAAGATTTACGTATTCAAATGCGACTTGTGAGGGCCGATCTCGGAGATCCAGACAAGTTGATTGTAGAAGCGAATGAAGAAGCATTGCACCAGCAGGTTATTGCAGCGATTGATGCGGGGATGGTCATTGGAGTAGACCAAGTGCAATTGATGACGGTGCAGGAAGACAATATTAATTATTAAAACAATTTCGGCTCGAAAATGTGTTTGATATAAAACGCATTCTTCTGATGGAATAACACGACAATATAAACTCTTAATATTAAATCGAGAGAACAACGGATGGACTCTAAAGAATTCATAGAACACATCGCTTCCAAAGGCCTGCTTGAAACAGAGTTGTTGGATAAATTGCGCAGGCAAGCGTTACAGGGAGAAAATCAATGGACTCCCAAACAGATAATCAAGTTTTTGGTGGAGCAATCCTACCTCACACGGTTCCAAGCGAAGACCATATTGACGGAAGTGTTAGCAGAGCGCCCTGCTGAACCGACGGCGGTTGACGAGAGTTTGGAGTTTGCGACGGATGCCAACGGCGACCCGATCGACCGCGATGCAAAAATTGCAGATTCACTCGAGGGGCTAGAAATCGAAGAGTCCTCTGACAGCGAATCAGTAGAAGTTATCGACCTAGAGGATGCCAACATTGCACAAACGCCTGCGGTTGCGAGTAATGTGGTTGATTTGGGAGCGTTTTCAGGGTCTACGGCACCCGTAGACCCATTTGCTGCTGCGGCAACAACGCTGCCCAATTCCCAGACGCCTGCGACCGGTGAATCAATTGCTGCAGAGTCTGAAGAGGTGTTAGCAAGTGAGTCGGATGGACCGAATTCTCTGTTAGACCCAGAGTTTGACAATACCGTTTGGGATAGTCGTCTGGTGATTGGCAGCGCTTTAGTGTTTTCGTTTTTGTCGATTGCGGCAGTGGTGCTCTATATCGTCTTGGCAAACAAATCAGCCCTGAAGCAATGGGAAAATGCCTTCGATCAATACGAGGGGGGTTCCTACCAACAAGCTCTCAGCGCCATGGAATCTTTTTCCGAGACATTTCCAGCAGATGATAAAGCAGATGATGCCTTGTCTTATGCGGCGATGTGTAAAATCCACGTGCAAATGACGAAAATTGGCGATAGCTCCGCCGACAAAATCTACGAGGCAATTCTTAGTGGCAAAGAAGTCCCCGGTTTTTCAGCGATTGCCAGAGAAGAATTGAAAACGGAATTACCGAAGCTCGCTGAATACTATATCAACAAGGCGGTGGCGATGCCTGGAGTGGACGATAAACGAAGACAATATGAACTGACCGAAAAATCACTTGAGATTATCAATATGCCAGGTGCCCTTGGTACGGAACGGAATACCCCCACGTTCAAGACACGTTTAACTAGCATTAAAGAGCGGATGTCGACGGTACGACGGTACATTGATCGTAGTGAGACCCTCGACAAGGCTTTGGCTGAGATCGACAAGGATGTGCAAGCGGGAAATACACGAGACGCTTTCGTGGAACGTGATAAGCTGTTGCAAACGTATCCGGAATTAGAAATGGATCAACAGATGCAAGAGAAAGTACTAACCATTTCACGTGCTGAGCAGGATTTGGTAGCAGTGCATCCAGGCGTATTGAAATCTAACAACGATGCGATTGAAGTACCGGCTGAACACAAAGTTATAGTGGCGACTCGTAACGGTCGAAATATCAGCGGCGTACAAGGTTACTCAGTGGCAGTTCTCGCCGGCGGCAGCGTGTATGGAGTTGAGTTGGCAACTGGCCAAGTACAATGGCGTCGACATGTTGGACTGCAGACGTCGTTGAACCCTGTACGGGTCAGCGAGGCTGGCAATGCAGACACGATTATTGTTGATGAAGGGCGTTATGAGTTAGTTCGCGTTGATACCTCAACGGGTGAACAAAAATGGAGATTGCCAGTCGGCGGTCCGTTGACGCAACCGCAAGTTAACAACGGCATGCTGTATTGCAATATCCACGTCAAAGTTGCATCCGCCGATGATACCGACGGTGGGTTCGTAGGTGCGTTGTTGGTCGTGGATATGGAAACGGGCAATGTTCAAAGCCGAATTGTCTTTCCAATGCAAACTCATGTGGGTCCAGGTTTTGACGATGAAAATGGAATTATCTATCAAATCGGCGATCACTCCAACCTGTATGCCATTTCCGCAAAAAGTGGTAAATGCATTGGAGTTTACTTTCAAGGGCACCAGCGTGATTCGATCGTTGTTCCCGCGATTTATGCCGTCGGATATGTGATTCTGGTGGAAAACGGACAAGCACGATCGACCGTTGTAATCCTCAAGCATGACGGTGAAGGGACTTTCACTCAAGGGCAAGAAAGCAAAACGCTCTTAGGGTTAGTAACCATGGCACCACAAGTATTTGCTCGCCGATTTATGGTTGCGACCAACTTGGGCGAAATACATGTGTATGACGTGGACCCGAATGTTCCAAATCCGCAAGGACCTATGACGACCATGGCAACGATTCCGGGTACCTATTCTGATCCTATCCGCGAATATAGCTTAGCGGGTGAAGGCGTTTTGTTTATGGCTGGGCGGCGTTTGGTGAAGTACGAAGTGCAAGCACAACTTGGAGAATTGCGAGAAGATTGGATCGAAGAAAAAGGCGATGTCTATGTTGGCCCAATTCAACGATTTGGCTCCATCGTGATTCATGTTCGACAACGGCAAGGAACCAATGCCATCACGGTTGCTGGGCAACTGGTGGACTCGCGGAGTCCCTCATGGGAAACAGATATTGGTTCCAGCGGTAGCGTTATGTTACTTCCAAGCAAACAGGGTTTAGCCGCAGTGACTTCACAGGCGGGCGTCTTTGCTGTGAGAAATGATGACGACCCTCAGGAAGTTTATAGTCAAGGCGATATTGTGGGTAGTAAAATTGGATATTCCCATGCAATTCAAGTACAGGACCATGTTGTTTTACAGAGTTTAGTAGGTAACGATGAATTGCTAGTGTTTGATGAGTTGTCAATTGATAGTCAAGCCACGGCTGTAAAATTGCAGGGCCTCACATCCGCGCCAAGCGGAGCAGCCACATCATTTAATGGCCAAGTTCTGATGCCCTTGCAGGATGGCAAGTTGGCAATGTTTCAAATCCCACAGGGGACACAGGACGTAGTCGCTTATCAGCCTACTTTATCAGCAGGGCAGCGAGTTGCGTGGTCTAGTCCGGCACTACCGAGTGACGATAGTGACTCCTTTGTGATTTTGCGAGACCGCAAGAACTTGATGCGGATTGCATTGCGGCAGGATCCGGTGGATCATCTCTCCAAACGTGCGAGCACTGAATTCTCCGAGCCAGTCTATGAAACAATTGCAGCGCTTAAAAATACGGTGTTTGTTGTCAGGCGCGCTGAAAACAATGATCAGGTTGTTGGGTTGGGGTATCAATCGCTGGAAGAGTTGACAAGCTACAATGTGCAAGGCCGCGTGATCTGGGGGCCTTATCGATTTGGCTCACAGGTTCTGCTGTATACGTCGTCGAATCAACTATACTGTTTTGATCAAAATCAAAGTTGTCGTTGGACGACCGAGCAGAACAACATCAAGTTGTTGGCAACGGGGTTTGTCAATGACGATGAATTAATCTTAACGGGAGGCGATGGCCAGATTTGGCGTATTCAATTGGTTGATGGCACGACGATTAGCATCACAGATTTAGAACATAAAATAACTCGACTTCCCGTCATGTACGACCGTCAATTGTGGGTGCCACTTGATAACGGTGAAATACGAGTAATACCACTTGGCTGATACGCGAGTGGCTTGTCGAAAACTATGACATATGAATTAACGCAGAAAGAATGAAGAATTGAGTTGTTTTAGAGAACTTAAAACGAGACGCACAGTCGCTATTCGATGGCGAGTGGCGATCGCTGCGCTGTTGTGGTTCAGTTGTGCAGTACCGGCATTTGCCCAAGAGTTGCTCGTAAATCTGCTCGCGCGGGAACCCTTCGACGAAATTACGGTGAAAGATCGAGACGACAATATCGAGGCATTGCAACTCGAACTGCTCGATTTCGCAGGCCGAGTGACGCCGGCACTGAAAAAATCGGGCAAGATGGAGATTCGTCTTCTGGGAGCGCCCGATGATATCTACGAAGTATTTTGGCTGGATATCGTAAAGATTCGCTTGTATGAAGATATCATGCTCGACGAGTTAAATGTATTGATCACAGAGCGGAATTTTGATGATGCCTTTGATTACTTTTTGTTCTTGGATCAACGTTACCGCGGGTTACCCGGCGTAGAGAACGTCCTCAATCGTTTCCAGTTTGTTCAAGGTTCTCAGTGGTTGAGCGATGGGCGACATTTGGAGGCATTGTCGCTGTTGGAAAAAGTACATACTGCCAACGAGCAATACGTTCATGACAATGGGCCGGAAACTGCAAAGACAAAACTCAATGAAGCCGCTGGATTAGTTTTGGACACCTATATGCGTGAGGGCAAAATAATCCTGGCACGAAAAATTGCCCAGCGATTAATTCGGACCCACGGAGTTTCTGCTGTAGGTCGAGCTTTGGATGTTCTAAAAGAACTTAATAATTTGGCGAGTGTAAAGCGTGATGAAGCGCGGAAGTTGTTGGACGCCGGGCAGTTGCGAGAAGCGCAGAAAGCTGTGCGGGAAATGATTGATATCTATCCCCAAGTAACAGGCGGGCGGGAGATTGCTGTGGAAGCAATCAGACGTTATCCCTTAGTAACGGTCGGTACGGTATACCCCTCCGTGATAGATGATCGCAGTCGTATGGATAATTGGGCGGCGCGGCGTACTGGCTTTTTGACGCGTCGCATGTTCATGGAGTATGAAGGTCCGGGGCCTGAGCGTGGAGAATATCAGTCACCCTATGGAGAAGTTCGACAAGGTAGTGATCGACGGACATTGCGAATTCGTATTTCGCCAAAAAAACTGGTCGCGGGACAACAAATCAACGGCTATCATTTGGCCCAGCGATTATTGAATTTGGCAGACCCAAATCACCCGATGTACAACTCGCAATGGGCGGCGATATTCTTGCGAGTTGAAGTGCGCGACGTGTACGATGTGATTATTCATTTTCAGCGACCTCACGTGTTGCCCGAAGCGCTGCTGCAAGTGTTCCTAGATCCCTCGCTTGATGCTGATGACCCGTTGGCTAAAGACGGACCGTTCGTGTTGGACACTACATCTAATGTCGAAGCGAATACTTTGCGGTATATCCTGAACGCCAACAGTCCATTTGTCCCGACCATCGTCGATCCAAATTTCATTCCTCCTTCAGAAATTCTTGAAAAGACATTTGAATCCGCAGGCGAAGCAATTAAGGCGCTCAAGCGTGGAGATGTGGACGTGATTGATCGTATCTCGCCGGCGCAGGCGGTGCGCTTGCAAAATGAAATTGGCGGAACGATTAAAGTCGTGCCCTATGCGCTGCCAACGCTGCACATGCTACTGCCAAATTATGATAAGCCTTATATGCAAAACGAATTATTTCGTCGCGCTATTTTATACGGAATCATGAGGCAAAAAACACTCGATCAACTAATCCTGAAGAATCATTATGTTGCTGGATGCGAAGTTGTTAGTGGTCCGTTTTCACCAGGTATCAGTTTAGATGATCCGTTGTCCTATGCGTATGATCGTCGCGTTGTACCACGCCCGTATTCCCCGCGGCTGTCTGTCGTGTTGGCGAAGTTGGCCGAGCAGCGAATGAAAGAATTGGCGGTTCAGAAAGAAGAAGAACCGGTGCCGATCCCAGAATTAGTAATCGGGCACCCAGCGGAAGATGACGCGCGTGAAGCCTGTATGGCAATTGAATTTCAGCTGGAACAGTTAGAGATATTTCAAATCAAATTAATTGAATTTGAAGCTGGGAAATCGGTTGATGAAACCGGTGAGTGTCACTTGGTATATACCAAGTTGGCGATGTGGGAGCCACTCGTGGATACGAGTCGATTATTGTCACCGGATGGGCTCGTTCATATCCAAGACGACCATGTCAATCGTTCTGTGCAATGGTTAGAGCGTGCTATTCGCTGGCCGGAAGTTCGAAAGCGAGTGCAACGAGTGCATCGAATTGTAAATGAAAAAGTTGCGGTCATACCGTTGTGGCAACTACGGGAATATTTTGTTCACCGTGAAGGGATCACTCTCGGGGCCGAAGCACCAGTGGCGCTATACCATGGTATCCAACGTTGGCAGTTGGTTCCCGATTTTGGTGAGGAGTAATAGAGCAAACTAATGAAAACGTTCCGCATTAAAATTCGATCAGCATTTATGTTCTGCTGCACCTTGTTGCTAGTGTCAGTGCTGGGGTGTGGACTGGACGATGCGAATGTAGCGGTCGAGACGGACATCGAGTCCAGCGGTGTAGCGGAGGCGGAACCAGTTGGTACGGTTTCCGCCGATAGCAAGACGCAGAAGTCCAAGAGCGAAGAGGTAGATTTGCGGAATTGGGTTTTTAGCCCCTACGAGATGCGTATTTGGATTGCGACGGATAACTCGCCCAGATTCCAAACAATACAAAACGACAGGTTACAACAGGAAGTTCGTTCGTACGTGAGGAACTGGGCTGGTGCGACCTTACGCGTCGATCTTGAATCACCGCCAAGTGCTATCTACTCGGATGTAGTGAATAATTTCGCAGATGTTTCGATGCTCGATATCGCAGCGCTTTATGAAAAGCGGCCGGTTGATAAACAGGCTAAGCTACGGGCTGTGCAATACGACGAAGAAAAGAAAAAGGCAATCGCTGCAGCCGTCAAGGAACGTGAATCGGAAAGTGGGGAGACGGCCAGCACGAGTGTCATAGAAGACGGTGCTGAAGAGGTAGAGCAAGTGTTGCTTGTACCAAATCCGTTGCCAGAGTTGGATAAGATTTATGCTGTTTCGCTGCGAGACCGAGGCGGAGTATTTGAATTGCAGTTGGTGGAGTTTGATATCAATGCTCGCGTGCGTGTGCTAGCGGCAAGTCGTAAGTTTCGTAATCTATCGATGTTGTCAGACCAAATTTTCAGTTGTCTGCAAGAAGTGTTTTCGCCAATATCACGGATTCAATACAACGGTATGACAGACGGTAAGACTGCTAGTATTGAAATGCGATCGGCTGGTCTCGTGCCTGATGTAACTCAAGGTTCTCCAATCTTGTTAGAAAAAGGCGATGTGCTGCGTCCGGTTGTGCGAAAGAACGATCGCAAGACGAACGCGCCAGCATATGATGGCGTCATAGAGGTTATCTGGACTTATATGTTCGTCAATAATGTGATTACCCATCAAGAAAAATCACTCAATGCTACTCGCAGCAATGGATCTGCTCGCGGCGAAGTTATTTCGACCTATACGATGCTACGTAATCCACTGGCCGCGCGGCGAAATACAGCCCAGCATAAATACGGGCTGTTAGTACGCCCAACGTCGAATTCTTCGTTGCTAAAAATAACGGCCATGGGTCGCGACGATTACACATTACAGGGGTATAACGTGTTTGCTAAATCCCCCAAAATTGATCTTGATGACCTCAGCGATGCACCGACGATTCGCATTGGGCAAACGGACTGGCGTGGTGGTATTGAAATTGATCAGGATTTATTCGCCGGCCAAGGCAAAACAAAGTTAGTGATCATCTATATCAAAAACGGACAACGTGTGCTTGCTCGTTTACCGATTGTGCCCGGGTATCGGCCAATTGAAACCGCTTCACTGCCCAATGATGATTATCGCTTGCAGTTTGAAGCATTCATTGCAGGCCTGCAGAATACGGTGCTGGACAGTACCATACAACGAAAAGTTTATGAAATTCGTATTAAGCATCATGTCGAGAAGAACGAAGAAAAAGACGCTCGGGAACTACTCGTGGAATTGAAAAAAGTGCCAGGATTAGAGGAGTTAGACCAGATTCTCTCGACTGAAGAATCGGGGTTACAAGATGATCCGTTGGTTGATTCGACGATTCGTCCACAAATTGATCGCATGTTCACACAAACTAGAGAATTGATGGGCGAGTTCCTTAAGGGTAACCTATTGTTAGATATGACGAATTTAGTCAACGATAAGTTTGGTAAACCGGATCTCAATGTAGCGTCCCCTTGAAGAACTTTTCCTAGTATCAATTGATAGAATTTCCCGATGGTCAAAAAGTCTGTTTTTCAACATGCCGCCCTGCGTAGTAATCTGATTACGCAGTCGCAACTCGATGAATCGTTGCAACTATTGTGCGCTAGTGATTCAGATGCAGTTGACGTCGTTATCTCAGATGATGACCTGGCCAAGCATCTCGTGTATTCGGGGATTGTTTCGGAGTATCAGGCGGAGCAATTAAAAACGGGCCGTACAAAGTTCAACTTGGGCCCCTATATTATTTCTGACTGGGTTGGTCAGGGTGGCATGGGGCAGGTATTTAAATGTGTGCATGAAGTGCTGGGTCGTGAATCCGCGATCAAGGTGTTACCGCTCGAAAAAACGACAGACTACGCGATCTCCAATTTCCATCGTGAAATCAAATTACAAGCGAAGATGGATCACCCGAATTTAGTGCGGGCGTTTGATGCTGGTAAAGACGGGAAGGTTCACTTTTTGGTGACAGAATATGTACCCGGTCGCGATCTGCGGCGGTTGATTCGTAGTCAAGGGGCGTTGATGACAGCGCACGCAGCAGGAGTGATTATGCAGGTGGCCAGGGGCTTGCACTACGCGCACTGCGAAGGATTGATTCACCGAGATATAAAGCCGGGAAATATATTGGTGACCGAAGATGGAACGGCAAAGTTGTCGGACCTTGGATTGTCCGGTTTTGCGGACCCAGAAATGGATGACCCCCGCGCCGGAAAAATCGTCGGAACGGCGGATTACTTGGCTCCGGAGCTTATTCAAGTTCCTCGTGAGACGACTTGTGTCAGTGACATCTATTCACTCGGGTGTACACTGTACTATGCTGTGACTGGGAAAGTGCCGTTTCCAGGTGGAAGTGCCAAAGACAAAGTGCGACGGCATTTGCAAGAAACACCGCTGCATCCGCGGCAGTTTTGCGAAGATATCAGCGAGGAATTTGTTGAGCTGATTGCGGATATGATGGAGAAGGATCCGGCGAAACGAATCAAGAAGGCTGATGAAGTGGTTAACCGATTGAAGCCGTGGGCAGTAGATCGCACGCATTGGAATTTATCGAGCATGACGCCATCTCCTTGGACTCTCCCGTCACAACTCGACGGACCGGTTGTGGATTCTACGATGCATGAAACGCACCCTAATGAGCTCCAGGAGGCCTCTGAGGGTCTTTCGGGAGCGGAACTTGCCTCGGAGACTCTAGCGATGTCAATGGGCACACAGGACACCATGCGTAGTGAGTCACAGGACATGCTGCCGCCACCGTTGGAGTGGCAAGATTATACGGACACGCAGTTTCAGTGGACGATTGGCAAGGCGTTGGCGTTGGCAGTTCCCGCAGCGCTGGTGGCGGGTGTTGTGTTGGGTTTGTTGATAGGAATGTAAATCCCCGCTCGTGTAGGCTTTGTAGTGGCGGAAAGTTTACACCTCAGCTGGTTTCGATGTCGGCTAACATTTCAGCGAGTGCTTCGAGCGGAAGGCCGACGACGTTTGAGGAGCTGCCGTGGATGATGTGTAGCCAATCCCATCCGTCTTGAAAGCCAAAGGCACCGGCTTTGCCTTGCCATTTATTGGTGTCGAGGTATTGTTGCAGTGCGTCGTCAGAAACGTCGTCAAATAATAGGGTCGTTTCGATGCAGCGGACGCTGATCCGATCGGAAGGTCGAGTCCACAGGCATATCCCGGAACGGACCGTGTGATGGTGGCCACGGAGCGTCTCGAGCATTTGCTGTGCGTGGTCACGGTCGTTGGGTTTGCCGAGGATCGCGTCTTGCAAACAGGCAACCGTATCGCAGCCAAGGATTACACCGGTGGCATGCTGCAGAGCCACATCTTTTGCTTTTTGAATCGCTTGCCGCTGCACGAAATCCGCCGCAGATTCACCTAGTTGGTGCTGATCTTCAGCTGATTCACTGGGTTCTTGCACAACGACGCTGTAGTTCGCCTCGAGCAGCAGTGCTTGTCGGCGTGGAGACGAGCTGGCAAGGATTAGCGTGTTATTCTGTTTGAAGTTAGCCATGGTTCCCAGCTAGGAGGGTGTGGAGCTTGGAATTCGAGCCATTGGTGTTGCACGGGGTGCTCAAAAGCGAGTGTCGTACTGTGCAAGGCAATGCCGCTTGAAAAAGTAAGATGACTACCGTATTTACTGTCGCCGGCAACCGGGCAATCGATGTTTGCAAGTTGCACTCGGATTTGATGTTTACGACCAGTTTCTAGTTTCACTTGGAGGTGCAGCAGGTTATCGTCTTGTTGGATCACAGTGAGTGAGAGGATAGCCTGTTTTGCATTTAGATCTTGTTCAGCGCAGATTTCCATACGATGGCGGGCATCATTCTTTCGTACGAAATCGATTAGTTGCAGTTGGGCGGGTAGTTCGATATCGGGAAGCACTGGAACAAGTGCTTCGTAGGTCTTATGTACTTGTCTCAGGCGGAATTGGTTACTGAGCCGAGCAGCTGCTTTGGAGGTACGGGCGAAGACGATGGCACCAGTCACGAGTTTATCGAGTCTTGAGACGACTCCGAGATAGACGTTGCCTGGCTTATTGTACTTTGTTTTCAGGTAATTCTTAGCGGCTTGCAGCAAGCTGCTTTGAGATTCATCTGCGCCTTGAGTGACCCAGTCTGCAGGTTTATTAATCACGAGCAGATGATTATCTTCGTAGATAACAGAAGTATCTGAGAGCGAGATCATAGTGTGGATCTCAAAAGTGTGGGTGGAATTGTAAATGGTTGTCTATTTTGGTCAGCGCATAAAAAACCTGGCGATACCTACTTTCGCGCTTTTGGCACTATCATCGGCTCGGAAAGCTTAACTACTGTGTTCGGGATGGGAACAG
>LWDU01031913.1_pt1 | contig 34953 bp, 34 predicted proteins | sample 727161 | NCBI WGS metagenome assembly LWDU01 (sample SAMN04566230, study PRJNA314399) | hydrothermal vent metagenome | isolation source: deep sea hydrothermal plume seawater | place: Mexico: Gulf of California, Guaymas Basin | collected 2004-07-11 | reverse complement strand
AGGAAAAGAGCATCAGCTGGAATGGGTGCAACCCACATTGAAATCCTAACTTATCGTACAGGAGCGCATAGCAGCAGTGATGATGCTAGCCGTTATCGCCCAGCAGATGACCATGAGCATTGGCCTGGTGGTGACCCAATTGAGCGCCTAAAGAATCATCTTATTTTGACTGACGAATGGAGTGAGGAGCGACATTCTGAACTTGAGCAGAAACTCGATGAAGAAGTGGTAGCAGCCTACAAAGAAGCAGTTACTCACGGTGACCTTGCCAACGGACCTTGGCCACCCGCTAGTACCATATTCACAGAAGTTTACGAGGAAGTCCCTTGGCATATTCAAGAACAACGAGAGGAATTAGGAAAGTGAGGTGATTGGTATGACTGAAATGAATATGATACAATCATTAAACAGCGCTCTTGACAATCTATTAGAATCAGATCCAAATGTCCTCATTTTCGGTGAAGATGTTGGTTACTTTGGCGGGGTCTTCCGAGTCACTGATGGATTACAAGAGAAACACGGAGAAAAACGTGTTTTTGACGCACCACTTGCAGAAGGAGGAATTGCGGCTATCGCATTCGGAATGGGATTAAATGGACTACGTCCTGTAATGGAAATACAATTCGCCGATTACATATTCCCAGCCTACGACCAAATCGTAAACGAGATGGCAAAACTGCGCCACCGAAGTGGCGGGGAATTCAGTACCCCTGTAACGATTCGAACCCCAGCAGGAGGTGGAATCAAGGGAGGACACCACCACTCACAATCTCCAGAATCTCAATTCACCCATACACCGGGAATAAAAGTGGTCTACTGTTCAAACCCCTACAATGCTAAAGGACTCCTAATCAGTGCAATTGAGTGCAACGACCCGGTTGTATTCTTTGAACCTAAACGCTGTTACCGCGGCCCATTTTATGGTGACCCACACAATGTACCCACTTGGAAGGGACACGAGTATAGCGATGTACCAGAAGAGCACTACACAATTCCACTTGGAGAAGCAAATCTGGCTATGGAAGGAGATAAATGCACAGTTATTGCTTGGGGAGCAATGGTCCACGTTGCTGAGCAGGGAATCAAAGATTCCGGCATCTCTTGTGACTTGATTGATTTACAATCTCTAGTCCCTTGGGATCGAGATGCCGTGGTAAATTCAGTGAAGAAGACCGGCCGCTGTGTGATTGTGCATGAGGCACCAAAAACTAGTGGTTTTGGCGCTGAAATGTCAGCCAGCGTGCAAGAGCGTTGCTTCTATCATCTTGAAAGCCCAATTGAGCGAGTTACTGGCTGGGATACACCTTTCCCGCACAGCACAGAATGGGATTATTTGCCAAATCCACAGAGAATTGCTGAAGCAATAAAGAGAACACAGGAGGATTGAATATGGGAATTTATGCATTCAGGTTGCCCGACATCGGAGAAGGAGTTGTTGAGGGCGAAGTCGTACAATGGCATGTTGAAGTCGGAGCATCGGTTGAAGAAGACGACGCGTTGATTGATGTAATGACTGACAAGGCAACTGTCACCATCCCAAGTCCTGTTACTGGCAAAATTTTGTCAACTGTTGGTAAACCCGGAGAAATCATCGCAGTAGGTGTGGTTTGTATTGAATTTGAAGTGGAGGGTAAAGGAAATGCATCCAAAAGTGCTGAACCCAAATCTGAACCTGAGACTCCAGCCGAGCCTGAAGCACCTGCACCAACCCCTGAACCGGTTGCGGAACCAACGCCCACACCTAAGCCAGTAATGCAAACAGAACCAAGCACAACTGCAAACACAATGAACGAAGGTACAGGAGTGGGTGGTCGAGCCTTAGCATCTCCAGCAGTACGCCAACGAGCCAAGGATGAAGGAATATATCTCAGCCAAGTTAGAGGTAGTGGCCCGGCTGGTAGAATCAGTCATGCTGATTTAGATGCTCACAACGAAGTTGGTGAATCAGGAGGAGGTATCAAGTTCTCAGCACCGGGGGAACCCGCCGATGGAACAACTGAAATTCCAATTGTAGGATTACGACGAAAGATTGCTGAACAAATGACAAAATCATATACTCAAATCCCTCACTTTTCATACTTTGAAGAAGTTGATGTAACAGATTTGGAAGCATTGCGCCAATGGCTCAATGTGAATCGCACTGCAGACCAACCAAAACTTACCTACCTGCCTTTCATCATGCAAGCATTAGTCAAACTGTTCAATGAGGGCCACCACGGCTGTAATGGCCATTACGAAGATGAAAGAGAAGTTCTCGTACTACACAATGCGGTAAACATCGGCATCGCAACAACCACTGAACGTGGACTCTATGTACCAGTAGTCAAAAATTGCGAAGCAAGAAACATTTGGGAACTTGGAAGTGAACTCGGTAGAGTAGCGGGTGCAGCAAGAGATGGCACAGCCACACTCTCAGACCTTACTGGTTCGACCTTCACAATCACCTCACTAGGGAGAGATGGTGGATTAGGAGCGACACCAATTATCAATACCCCAGAAGTCGGGATTCTAGGAGTTCACAAGGCCATTGAAAGGCCAGTAGTAGTTGATGGGAAAATCACTATTCGCAGAATGATGAATCTCTCCTCATCGTGGGACCATCGAGTTGTTGACGGAGCCAATGGCGCCGCTTTGGTTCAAGGTTTGAAGCAACTTCTTGAGCACCCAACACAGATTCTTTGAGGTGAAATAGATGGAACAAATTTCTTGCCAAGTTTTAGTGGTTGGCGCTGGACCTGGAGGCTATGTTGCTGCAATTCGAGCCGCTCAACTAGGGCTTGATACAATCATTGTCGAAGGTGACCGAGCTGGTGGGACCTGCTTGATTCGTGGTTGCATTCCATCAAAAGCAATTATTCACGCCGCTGAAAGATTTGAGTCGCTTAAATCACATCAAAGTGGACACATGGGGCTCAAAGTAGGTGGAGATGTTTCAATTGATATGCCTGCATTAGTTGATTGGAAAAATAAAATTGTTGACAAACTCAACAAAGGAGTTGAAGCCCTTCTCAAGGCCAACGGAGCGAGACTGATTGGTGGTTGGGCAACATTCCTTGATGGCAAAACCTGTAATGTGACTGATTCTGATGGCAACAAAATTGCTCACATTACAACAGAAAATGTAATTCTAGCAACTGGGTCTCAGCCAATTGAATTACCATTTATGCCCTACGATGAAGAAAACATAATTTCTTCAACAGGTGCACTTGACTTGGATGAATTACCAGAAAAGATTGCTGTTATTGGGGGCGGATATATCGGCCTTGAACTTGGATGTGCCCTAAGAAAACTCGGTGTTGAGATTACGGTCATTGAAGGACTTGATACAGTTGTATCTATTTTTGACGCTGAAATTCGCCGACCACTAGAACGCTGGCTCAAGAAAAACAAAGTTACCGTTCACACAAATTGTTTGGCTCAAGGTGCTAAAATTAGTGATAACGGAGTTGAGTTATCTTGGAAAAACAAAGATGGGGATTTGGTTTCGGAAACCTTTGACAAAGTGCTTGTAACCGTTGGCCGTAAAGCCAATACAAATGGATGGGGTCTAGAAGAAATGGGAGTTAAAATGGATGACTCCGGTAGATTTGTAGCAGTTGATTCTCAATGCAAAACCAATATGCGAGGGATTTATGCTATTGGAGACCTAAATGGTGAACCCCTTCTAGCCCACAAGGCAAGTGCACAAGGAGAAATGGTTGCGGAAATAATTGCTGGTAAGAAGCGCAACTTTGAACCAGTTGCTATCCCAGCAATTGTCTTTACTGAACCTGAAATAGTCAGTGTTGGAATGAGCCCTGATGAAGCAACTGATGCAGGGGAAGAGATTATTGTTGGTAAATTCCCATTAGCAGCAAATGGTCGAGCCCTGACTCTCGAAGCAGAAAAAACCGGTGGGTTTGTTCGAGTCGTTGCTCGTGAATCAGATCACCTGATTCTAGGCATTCAAGCAGTGGGAAGTCATGTCGCCGAATTATCTGGGGCATTTGTCTTAGCTCTTGAGATGGGTGCTGTCCTCGAAGATATTGCTGCAACTATCCATGCCCACCCAACAATGAGTGAAGCATTCCATGAAGGTGTGCTCAAGACATTAGGACACGCAATTCACACGATGTGATGAAATGCGTCAATTCAATGTCATTCTGGCTGGGGTCGTTGACCACGAAATTGTTGCATCAGAAATGAAACGACTTCAAAAATTACGCATCAATAATGAGATACCTGACACTCTAATTCTAGTTGAACACCCTGAAGTTGTAACGATTGGCCCAAAGGCAAAAAAAGATGGTGTGGAGGTCCCACAACAATTTGCGACATCACCTATAGACCGAGGTGGTGGAGTTACTTGGCATGGACCAGGACAAATCGTAGCATACCCGATTTTCCTTTGGGATTTAGATGGTGAAAAGAATGTTTCCTCGATAATTCAGTTGCTAGAAGAATGGATAATCAATGTATTACGGCCATTAGGAATAATTGGTGAAAGAGACAAGCGAATGCAAGGCATATGGAAAGATGGGCACAAATTTTCAAGTGTCGGATTAAATTTTCTAAAATGGGTCAGTCGACATGGACTAACTATCAACTACAACACACCGGATGGGAGGGTAGAGGGATTAGCAGGTTGTGGACTCCCATCTGGCACCACCACCTCACTTAGTGCCTTAGGTGAGCAAGGACTTACTCGTGAAATCTTAGAAGCGATGTTAATCTCATCAGCACAAACTAGTCTCAACCGAACTGCTGCGCAATTCAGTTGCCAATCAGGTAACCCGCCATGGTCTAATTGATATGCGAAGGTTTGAGAACGACGCCCCACAACGAAAAGCCATGATGCGCTCAAGTAACCCCTATCTGAATGACGAATCATTTGGATTTGGCACAACTGAATCAAGAATGACTCTTGAGGGAGTAGCCAATAAGACCATGTTATTGCTTGGAATCTGTGTTGTCACAGCAACATTTTCTTGGATTACAATGATTAATAATCCGGGATTAGGGACCATTTTATTCTTTTTAGGAGTAATTGGTTCATTGGTTGCAGCAATTTCAATGTATTTCATCAACAAGGAATATGCAGTTTATGTCGGACCGATTTACGCTGCTTTAGAGGGCTTGGTACTTGGGCCAATATCTGGAATCTTTGAAACTATGTACAGTGGGATTATTCTGCAAGCAGTAGCTCTCACCTTTGGACTGTTTTTGATTATGCTAGTAATCTATCGCGCTCGCCTCATCAAGCCAACGGAAAACTTCAGAATTGCAATTGCATCAGCAATGGGAGCAGTTTTCATGATTTACATGGTATCATTCATTCTAGCAATTGCAACCCCTTACCAGATACCATATATCCATGGTAATGGAATAGTGGGGATTGGATTCTCTTTGGTGGTGATTGGAATAGCATCCCTAACCTTCGTAATGGATTTCGATTTCATCGAGAAGGGTGTTGAACAAGGTGCCCCGAAGCACCTTGAATGGTATGCAGCGTTTGGATTAATGATTACATTAGTCTGGCTTTACCTTGAACTACTCAGACTTCTATCAAAATTGCGTTCACGCTGAACGACTAACGTCAACTGTCGGCTAAGGTAACCTCAGGTAGCCTGTGCGAGGTTTCATGTCCTGAGACAGATTCCACAATCTAATGGAAGACCACCCACTCTCACCAAATCTCGGCGAATCAGTAGGTGGTGGTGAATTCCCCCCCATTGACTACTTGGAGTGGTATGTCCCTAGATTACAGGCAGGGGTAAGCCATGACCTGTCACAATCCGGTTTCCATTTCCCATGGGATTGGCAGAAGTTGTCTGGTGGGAAAATGCCTGCCGACTTAACAAATCCATTTACCGAAACCCCTCTTGACGCACGCGAGTGGGTTGCGAAACGCGAGGGCGTCAAACCATCTCAAGTAGCTGGCGGTCATGGCGTGAGTCAATCCCTAGTGTTTGCACTTCTGTCAGTCATGAATCCAGAGAAACCGAGGAAAGTTGCGGTTGAAATGCCATCGTACGCACCTGTATCTCAGTTCCCACGTGCGCTTGGTTGTGAAGTGCTTCCATTTTGGAGAGGGCCGAAAAATTCCGATGATTGCGGTTCATGGAGAATAGACCGAGACTCTTTGCAATCAATCATTGATGATGTGTGTGCAGTGATAACGACCCCTGTCCAGAACCCTACTGGATGGATGATGGACGAAGATGATCAACAATGGTTGTCTGACATTTGTAGTGACAATGATGTGGGATTGATTTCAGATGAAGTTTACCTCGATACTACAAAAGGTACCCCACACTATCGACCAATGCACAAATACGGACCACACTGTGTATCAGTTAATTCTCTGACCAAATGCTATGGGCTGGGGCCCCTACGAATGGGTTGGATTATTGGTTCCGAAAAAACCGCTACAAACGCACTGCGAGTGATGAATAATATGCAAGGCATGTTGGCTACTCCGTCACTTCGCCTTGCGGAAATGGCTTGGCCCTATCTTGATGAACCACTAGCATTGATAGAAAAAAGAAGGGAGACTAATCTACAGCACCTCATTGATGTATTATCTGCAAATAGCATTGAATGGAAGCCGCCACCAACTGGAATCTTCGGATGTATCCCACTCCCTCCATATGTGGATTGTCAGCGCTTCGTTGAAGATATCTGCTCAAAGCACGGAGTACTAGCAACACCGGCATTGATGTTCTCATCTAAACTCCCAAACATGGTACGAGTCGCTTGGGGAGGAGAGCCAGAAGCATTTGTAGCAGCTATGGATGCATTTGATTCCTGTTTACAAGAGTTGAAATGAGGTAGAGGTCAGGGAGAAACGATGCCATCAGCAGTATTAGCCATCAGTGGTGCTAGCGGGGCTCGCTACGGTGCTCGCCTTCTTGAGATATTGACTCAATCTGGATGGGATATTAATCTCATTATCAGCCGCGAGGGCGCCATCAATCTCGACCTAGAATGTGGGGTCACCCCCCAAGAACTTGCTACGCAGCATGGTGCTCTACTAGAAAACAACGATAATTTAGCGGCAAAATCAGCCTCCGGCTCAGCAAAATTTGACGCTTACATCATCTGCCCTGCATCAGGAACAACGATTTCAAAATTAGCAGCAGGAATTAGTGACAACCTAATCACTCGTTCAGGCATGGTCGCCTTGAAGGAAAGAAGGAAACTCATTGTCGTCCCCCGCGAAACACCATACGCAACCGTACAACTTGAAAATATGGCAAAACTTTCTGGTTATGGTGTAGTAGTTCTTCCAGCGAATCCAGGATACTACAACAATCCACAATCAATAGATGATTTAGTTGACTTCGTAATAGCACGTATCCTTGACCAGTTAGATGTTGAACATCAATTATCACAAAGATGGACTGGCGGAGAGGTTACATTGGCCGAGTCAGCATATACTGACTCAACTACTTTGACTGAATTTGAATAGTAAAATGAAACACACCTTTTGGGGTTGGGTTGATGAAGGACCTAGTCCCACGGAGTGATGAGTAACATGGGATACGCAGAGATGACTTCAGCAGAATTGACTGCTGAGTTAAAACGTCTTAATCTCCCAAGTAGTGGGAATAAAGATGAAAAACTTGCCCGCTTGCAAAAAAATGAGAAGACGGAATCTTCTGTTTTAGAACAAGAAGTTCTGGATGCTGTATTAGTCGCAGAAACCTCTGAAGATTCTTCCCTTGCAAGCCGGATGAAAGCGAACAGAGAAGTATTTGGAACTCAAATCCCAATGTTTGGGATTTTGGTTGTAACACTATTACTTCTTAGCATTGCAGGTGGCGGGATTCTAGGACTACCTGCACTAATGTCTTGGCTAGAAGATGACCCAGAATATACACTAATTGATTTTGACCCTGCTCAAGCACGGGATAGGGCCAACCACCTAGTTGACCTAGGCCACCCACAATGGGATGGGAGAATGTCTGGTAGTCAAGAAGAACTAGCAGCAGCAGAATCAAACAAACAAAATTTCACCGAATATGGAATGTCAGCCACCATTGAAGTATTTGATGTACCGATGTTTGAAATCCAATCAGACCCAAGAATTCACTACTGTATACCAGGTGATTATTCACCATTTCCAAATCCGAATCCTTGCGGAATAGACGCTCAAGCAACAAGGGTGGAATTCCAACACCGCTTCGACTATGTCATCCAAGGTTACAGTGGCACTGGGAACTACCAATTTGGTGATGACCTAAATATCGTCAATTTATCAAATGGAAGTGATGACACTTTGTGGTCTCAAGCTACTGGAGAAGTTGGAATGGTATGGGGCTCTGCAGGAGTAGCAAGTAACACAGATATCTACGCTAAAGCAATAAAGAACGATTTAGCGGCTCTTTTCCTTGTAAATGTGAAGTATAACTGTAACAAAGTTGTTGCTGACGATTGTGTTCCAATTTTCAAAACAGTTGACATTGAAGGATTGATGGACCAAACAGGAGGAAACCTTCCAGAAACAATTCCATTCGTTCAACTGTCAAAAAAGATGGGTGAAGAACTTAGTGATTTGTTTGAACAAAGAGAAACAAACGATGTGAAAATAGGTATTGAGATTGATGTTGACAACCAAGGCACGAGGCCAGTAAGAGTCCCATGTGGAATTATCCAAGGGGATGATGACAAATTGATTATCTTCGGCGCTCACCACGATACAGTATACAATGGACCAGGTGCTATTGATGATACATCAGGAACGGCTTCAGTTCTAGAGTTAGCAAGGCAGTTTGGAATTATGTATGGTGACTTGGGAACACCAAAACACACCATTAAGTTCTGCACATGGGGTGGTGAAGAGGAAGGATTACATGGCTCAAAAGCATGGGTTGAGAAATACCAAAAAACCTTGGCTGACAACCTTATTATCTACATTAATTTAGATATGAATCATGTTGATAGAGACGCTGAAAGAGGTAATAGCCTCACTCTTTTCGGCAATTATCAAAGTGATGTTGACCAAGTCAAGAACATCGTTTCATTGCTAAAATCACAACGTCCAGAATTGACTTCAAATTACACCATCAACATCAGGACCTTGGATGGTGCTAAAAATACTGAAACTGGGATGCCGTATAATTCAGATCACGGTCCTTTCGTCTATGATACAGTACAGGATGATAATGACAAAACGGGACATGCCCTAGTCTGCTATGGCTCAGGCTCGTATGAATATCACACTTATGCAGATGATATGACTCGCTTCAACGAGGAAAGTTTAGCGATTAGTTCCATCGTCTATGGCACCTATGCAAGATACCTTGCGTGGGGAGAAGTATGAGAATGGGGTCTGATTAGATGGCAATAAAAAGAGCGCATGCGAGTCACATTTTGATTGCTAGTAAATCTCAAGCAATGCAAATCGTTGAGAAGATTACTGCTGCTAGAAAGCCTCACAAAGAATTCCAAAAAATGGCTCGTAAACATTCTTCATGCCCATCTGGCTCAAAGGGTGGTGACTTGGGATGGTTCCACTACAAACAGATGGTTCCTGATTTCTCAAAAAAGGTCTGGGAGCAAGACCTGAAAGCGATTGATGGCTTCATCAAAACTGGTTTTGGCTATCACATTATTTGGGTTCATGAGCGAGATGAATAAATCATGACTCTTAGCCAAGATGGAAATTTTGTTTGGGATGGCACAAAATGGATTCCTGTTCAACAGAACTTCCCACAGCATCAGCAACAGATTTCACCGGCAATACCTCTGCATCCATCTTACTCACAACAAAACATAGTGTACGTCCAATCACATCGAAAAAGCAACAAATTTTGGCTTCTATTAGGCGGGGGTATATTTGCAATTCTAGTTGTAATCCTTCTATTACTTGGAGCCATTATTTGGGCACTTTTACCACCTCCAGAATTTGGACATAGATTAGATGTTTCGCACTCAACCTTCGAAGATTTAGGTGCAAACAAAGAACCATACTTGGTCAATGAAGGATATCCTGACTTCTCAACAACCGTTGCTATCAGTAACTTTGGTAGTGGTGTTATCATTGGTGACCGTTGGGTATTAACTGCTGGCCACGTGGTACTCGACGAAGAGTATGGGGAGGAGCAGCCCGGTGCATGGGTCGTATTTGTTGGTTCGGATTATGAGAATCCTGATGCAACTTATGATGTCAAGGCAATCCATGTTCACCCTGGCTGGCGTGCTGATAATTCAAACGATGGATTGGAGTATGGGGTCGATATTGCACTAATTGAATTGACTTCATCTATTCAAGGGGTAACTCCAGCACCTTGGGCAAACTCTACGGAATTAGATGACCAATTTCTCGATTCTTTAATTTACAGTTCAGGATTTGGTGATTATGGGGACGTAATTGATGACGGCTCTGGAGATTACTATTCTCAACGCAGAGCATGGAAAAATACACTTGATAGACTCTCTGATGACATTGACCCTCCAAAAAAATACTCGGGTGATGATGTATGGCAAGGAGGTTGGGTCGTATATGACTTTGACAGCCCAGAAGGGGATTACAACTCACTTGCCAAAGGTGAAAATTCAGATGGAATGTTTTCATATGTTGGTGTTGGGAACAGTAGTTCAGTCGCACTAGACCTAGAAGGAACATCAGTGCCAGGGGATTCGGGAGGCCCGACATATCTGAAAATAAACGGTGAATGGACCGTCATAGGATTAACTAGCCATGGATCTACTGACGGTTACTACGGAGACCTAGCTCTGAATACCAGGGTTTCAAGCCATGCAGATTGGATCTGCTCAATCACTGGTAACGCACTAACTGGTTGTGAATAATGATAAACATTGAGGAAATCAAATGGCAACAGAAATCCTTACCGATGACACTTGGCCAGAATTCATCGCTCAACGAGATGCAGTTCTCATACTCACGCGGAACAGTTGTGAAAACTGTGAGCCTTTTGTTGAAACATTAGCAAAAAATGACTTCCCTGTAGCAAAGATAGTACTCGATAGTCCTGGTAATGTGGGATTCAAGACTGCTTTCCCCCAAATTTCCTCACAAGCAAGTGTGTTACCCTTCTCAATCCTTTTTTCACGTGGCGAATGGCTTGACTCAGTAATGGGTGCTCGAGTTGGTGCGGTTCTTGAATGGTTCAAGTGATTAGCAACAAATTTGACGCCACCTTCATGGAGTAGTGCTCGCACCGATGTGCGATGAGTGACCTGAAACAGGTGTTCATGCCAACCGTAGTCAATGTTGATGAGGTCCCAACCCCACTAGGAGTGACTTCCAAAGAAAGTGATGCTTGGGATGTACTACGTGCCTTCTTTGCCCGTGCTGAAAATACTGAATTTATTGAGGCTTATGTCGAGGTTTGGGAAATTGACTATGTTGGTGAAGACCCTAATACAGAGTTAGGAAGAATGCGGCGTCGGCCATGCCCAATTTGTGAACGCTCATCCTTTTGGGAAGAATTGGGTGAAGTAAATTACAAGGGGATTCGAGAAGGGACAAATGGACGTTGTCACCGGCCAGAATGTTCTGCTTGGGTTGATGAAAATAATGTTGAAGAAGGCAGATGGGATTGTGGCTGGCCTGCGGCTCAATGGACAAAACGAGTTGAGAGTTACAATCTTGGTATACGTGGCTTAGTTGAGATGCGGGGCGCAGTGACTGCATCGGGACGAAAACGCCATTCAACAATGAGTGGCAAACTAATGGAAGATCTTTGAATCACATTGATTCAATTGCAATAATACCCATACCTGAGCATCCAGCTGAAAGCAGGATTCTAGCAACTTCTGACAGTAACAAATTTTGACTATTGACTTCGCCTTCTACCAAAACGTGATTGTCGCGGTAAAATCGATTATATTCTGTTGCTAGAGATAGCAGATAGGAACAGAATAGATTTGGTCGCTGACTTATGATTGACGAATCTAGCGCCTCACTGAATGTCGCAATTCTCTTCACCAATGTAGAGGCCGAATCTGAAAGATTCGCCCAGTTGCCACTTGCAACCTCGTTTGCTACAAGTGATTCCACATCATGGCCTTGAGCAGTTATTTTACGACTTATTGAACAAGCCCTAGCATGGCTGTACATGATGAAGGGGGCAGAATCTGAGTCAAAACTGAGGGCATCTTCCCAACGGAAATTTATCCCTTTTTCCGGAGAAACTCGGATGATATTGTAACGTACAGCAGAGAGACCAACAGCCTCGCCAATCGCGGCCAATTCTTCAGCACTGAGATCGTCTCTCATTTCTTCAACAATCGCTGTTGCTCTAGCACAGGCTTCGTCCAATAAATCGTCCATGTAGACAACATTCCCTCTACGTGTACTCATTTTACCGTCTGGTAATTTTGTAAATGCATAGAACACAACTTCAGGATTACGAATATCTAACTCATCAAGAGCAATCCCAACCTGCTTAGATTGCAAACGATGGTCTTCACCAAGGATATTCATAAGCCGCTGTGCTTCAGTCCACTTCCATTGATGATAAGCGATATCTCTAGTCGCATACAGTGAAGAACCATCGCCTCTTTGATAGAAGAATTTTGTTGATTTCCCCTGTACTCCTCTATTCTCAAGTTCTAGGTAATGTGCACCATTTTCTGCGGTCCCATGCAACTCGCTCTTTCCAAGTGTATCCATGATGACTTCCACTGAACCATCAACAATGAATCTCGATTCTTTGGTAAAGGAATCAAAACCAATGCCTAGTCTATCTAAGGTTTCTAGCATTCCATCAAGCACTGGCTGGTAAGCCGATTCAAAAATTGCAAGAACTTCTGCATCTGCTTCTTCCGATGCTTGTACTAACTTCGTAACACCCAATTCCACTTCTGGATCTACGGCTTTCAGTAAATTTGCTGCCTGATAGTAACGAACCCTTTGATGGTCTTCTTTATATGGATGGCTTGGTGCTTCATCCATATCTTCTGCAGCCAAGATTTCGCTTACTTTTTCATCATTTAAATTGGCAAGCGCCCAAGCCAAAATTCCAACCTGTTTACCCATGTCATCAACATAGTATTCTGCTCTAACATCATCACCTGCAAGACGGTGCATCCTAACAAAAGTATCTCCAAGTATTGCGTTTCTTGAACGACCAACATGAAATGGGCCATTCGGATTAGCCGATGTGTGCTCAATTAGTAGAGATGAAGGAGGGCGGAAATATCCAACTGATTCAGGATGATTAAGAGTATCAGCCATTATTTGGGTTGCTAACCATTCTACGTCAACATAAAAATTACAAAACCCACCGTCACTTCCAACTTCACTGCATCCATCAATTGATGTCAGCACTGTGGCAACTCTTTGCGCTAAATCTGCAGCAATATCTTGAGGGGATTTTTTCATCGCCTTTGCTAAGGCAAAACAAGGTAATGCAAGATCACCCTGATTGGCATGAGGTGGTGCGGTAAGATTGGCTAAGGTGCCATCCGGGTTTTCATCACCCATTTCAGTTAGTGCATCCCAAACTGTGCCGCGAATTACTTCACTCAACTGACGCATCTCATCAACTCCATGACCAGCGTAAAATTGCTGCCATTCCTCCAAACGCTGTCATCAAGGTCATACCCTCTTCTGAATCAGTTGAAATCAACTTCACTTTAGCTGCTGATTGCCCTGCAAGTTCCGTCAATTCATCTAACAAATCAGTTTCCTTATCAGAATCTTCCCTTACTTGGTCTGCATTTGCATGACAATCAGGGCAATCTGGGATTTCAGGCATTTTGTCAACAGTAATCGACCATTCATGTTTGCACTGACGACAGTTGAAAAAGATGGTTTTCTTTCTCAAGGCTTCTGAAAGCAATAGCGTATTAACGGCTCCTTGATCAAGAGCGGAGCGTATCATCATCTCACCGTATGTTGCTTTGGGATGGGCCTGCATAATCTCTTTGAGAAAATTGTCAACCAATGTTCTCTCTTCTTCCAAAGCGATTTGGTCCATCAAATCTCCAGCATTCTGAACTAATTCACGAAGGCCGCTTTCATTCGAATAACCTACATCAAACAAAGGCTTCTTGACAATTTTTTGAATTTCGTGGTGGAGATATCCGTTGTTAATTACGAAATCCTTAGTCGCCCCAGGGCCACCTACAATCACACCTTTGAGGTCTGGGAGCATTGGTAACCAGTATTCACAAGCACGTTCTGTGACCTTTTTGAAAAACTTGTCAGCGGCCTCTTCAATCAACCTCTCGAACCGCTGTTGAGACTGCCCACCTTGTCTGTGTTTACTTGGCACAAGGCTGGTGATGTGTTTCTTTACAAACACAGTACTTCCAGTTGCTACTCCATATGCACCCTCTCCACGGTCAATTACTAACAAACCGTAAGCAGTACGATTGATGAGCATCTCTTCAAGTTGAGATGTTTCAAAAGTGCTATCACAGCGATATCTGAAAGAAGTGAATGGTTCTGGTGGGTCGTCAATAACTATTGTTGTCATGCGTGATTTATTGTTACCAACGATGACATGCCCAGTAAATACGGCAATTCCTTTTTCACCAGCATTGCGGCGATTAGCTAATGCTGCAGATGCAGATTCAATCGCATCGATGACGTGCTTCCTCGTCAAATTTGATTTGATGTTGCGTGCTTGCCCTGATTCATTGGCTAGTTGATGGCGGACATCAGCAACTTGACGCTCTGGTGGAATTATGACTGACACGAGTTCAGTTCCCATCCCCTTGAGGCCCATCAAATCTTCGAGAACACGCTTCAGCCGAAGTTTGGCTGCTTGTTTCTCGGAATCGTCTGCCATCAGAACCACCTTGTGGTTCTAGGCGATTGCCAGCGGGTTATCAATCCTTCATGCAGTCCGCTACTGCTTTCCGCATCTTCAAAGGGTTTTATTTCGAAAATATAGCGGGCGGGCTTATCAATTGGCGGCGCTGCCGCTAGCGTAATGAGCGAAGTCGTCATTGTCGCTCTTGGTGGTAGTCTGATGTATGGTAATGGCGACATTGACCAACAATGGATTGATGCTGCTAGTACGATTATTGCTCGGACAGCGTCTACAGGAACCAAGGTTGGTGTTGTAATTGGTGGCGGTCATTTAGCTCGCAAAAATATTGCTGCTGCACGTAAGTCAGGAGTAACTGACACATTTGATCTTGACTTAGTTGGCATTGCTGCAACTCGTTACAACGCTACGGCATTCACAGCAGCACTGAAATCAGCAGGCGTAGATGTTTCAGAGAATGTCCCAGAAACAACTGCTGATGCAACCGAATATTTACAAAATCATTCAGTGATTGTGATGGGTGGAACAATACCAGGCCACACTACAGATGCTGTTTCAATCAATCTTGCAGTTGAGAGCGGGGCTAAACGATGTACAATAGCGACCAATGTTGACTTTGTCTACGACAAAGCCCCACAAACTAATCCCGATGCAATCCCCTTTGAGGAGATGACATTAGCTGAATTGCAATCAATTGTGGGGCCACCCGAACATCATGGTGCTGGACCTAATGTAGTAATCGATCCAATAGGGGTTCAAATTGCTATAGACAACAGTATAGAACTAGCATTACTTAATGGACGGGAGTTGGGGAGACTAGCGAAATGCCTAGCCGGAGAAACCTTCCGTGGGACAATCATCGGGGTGAATTAATGGGACGAATGGAAGAGCGTTTGAAAAAGGCAATTGCTGATACTGCAAAGACAACAAAAAAGGTTGTAAAAAAAATTTCTGACAACCCAAAAAATTCGAAGTACATTTCGCCGCATCGACATTGTGTGATTTGCCATACGCCTATTCCCCTAGACGCAGACCCGGCACACTGTGGAGACCAACCTTGTTCGGAAAAGCATGCTAGGCAAGAAAAGTCTAGAAAACGGCTTAATTTGATGCTTTATTTATTCCCTGCAATTGCAATTATGTTGTTCTTATTTCCTTTTCTAACTGGATCCTAGAAATTTTAGCACGATATCTTATGCGATGGATTAATTCACCGAAACCCGCAGGTATAGTTTGATGATGGTACGTATCATGTCGGCCCTGCCGATGATTACCGGCGTTTTATGCATCATTCTAGTACTGGTTGGTGCAATCGGTTACTCTTCGGATTCTAGTACAGTTGGGGTCCCAATCCCTCCTTGCGCCCCAGGTTCAGACGATAATTGTGAAATTGGAATGAACCAAGATAACCTCTCAATACCTCAACCATTCATGCTCCTTGACGTTTCAGTCTCAATGAACTGGGACCATAGTGGAGAAGCGTGGATTGGAATTGTTGACGCAGATACAATTGACTGGGAAAAATGTAGTCCTGACGAACAAGGATTGACTGGATGCACTGCATCAGATTTTGACATCATAGCAGGCGGTCCTAATTCCGATACGGGATTAGAATGGAATTTAGACCCCGGGAATACACGATTTATCACAGGTGGGCGTGCTGGCACTATTTCGCTTGACACAAACATAGTGACATATTCGTATAGCGCTGGCATGGCTCTTTTCCCAATGCTCATCCTAAGTGTGGTAGGTGTAGTATTGTGCCTTGCAGGAGTGCAAATGGCCTTCCCTCTAAAGTTCATAAAACGTGACAACGATTAGTCGGACCGTTGAAGAACCCTATGCTACTCGGAAGGTGTGAGGATTGGTCATGCCGGGTTTCAAGTGTCAGGGTTGCGGGGTTGCAATTGCTATTGAAGGACTGGAAAGAAGTCAATATGGGCACAAAATTTACTGTACCCGATGTGGGCATGTATCACCAACCAATTGATTCAATTTGTTGCGGTCATTTCTTTGATTCAACGGTCTGAACGATGCCATCCTTCTGGAAGAAGGAGTGGGTCACCCACAACATCAGCACCAATTCTTGCCACCAATTCATCACGTAACTTCTCAATCCCATAGCCTTCAGTTGCCGAGACACATAGATGCCCTGATACTGGATTCACACCTGTATCAATATTCAGTAAGTCTGCTTTGCCATCAACAACAATTAGGGGAGTCTGTGGTAGCAAGGCGGCAACTTCCGCCAACAAATTTTCTTGTGATTCCATCGATGTACCACCATGCTCGGCTGGATCAAGTAAGAATAACACAATTGAGCCAATATTTTCTAGGGCAACAATTGCTTGCATCTCAATATTATTTCTATCCTCCATAGGCCTGTCAAGTAGGCCGGGTGTGTCAACCATCTGGTAAACACGACGGCGATGTTCAAAATGACCTACATGTAACTGCTTAGTGGTGAATGGATAGGATGCCACTTCTGGTTCGTTACTCGATAACACACCGATAAGAGCTGACTTCCCTACATTTGGAGAACCTGCAACAACTATACAGGGCTCAGAAGTGTCAATCGATGGTAATTCTCGCAACTGGTCCCTTGCTCTGTTCAACCACAACAAAGAAGGGTTCACTTGGTCAATTATAGAGGATATTCGGCCATAGGCTTCACGCCTACGCTGATGCATTCCATCAATAATCATCATTCTCTGAATTTGTTGCTCATACTTTTTGGCAATAGCCATGGTTTGTTTGGCAGCCCATTGAAGGTTTGAGAGGTGATGGCGGAATGCATCGCATCCAACTGATGCATCTATCAGTGAGCGGTCAAATTCAGACTGTTTGTTTAGGGATGGCCATTTGTCCACATAATTTCTCAGTGTGGCATCTAATACGTCACTCGCAGATTGAATCATGCGAATCATCTGCTTTCTAGTTCGGAATAATCTATCCGTGTCTTCGACTGAATCCTTGGCTTTAGTGGCTCTCCTGTAGGCCTTGTCAAGTAACTCATCAGCGAGCAAAACCGTAGGTAATTTCTTCCAGACAATGACCGCCATTGTACTCCCTCCACTGTTCGCGGCTCGCCCATCCCTCTTCAATGCAAAGGTTTGGATTTTCTCTATTATTCATTCATTTGGATAAATTTGTATTCTACTTTCAAGGGGTTCTCTTTTCAAGGGTTGGGTTACTCAGGGTGTTAGAGGCGAGCGAGTTGGCAGCAAAGAAAGGTAATAAGAGCAAGAAAAATGACCTACCCGATTGGGCGGTTATATTATGGAAAGATCTTGGAAAACCTGACCTTTCTGAATTTCAAGATATTCGCAATGGCCCACTACTAGAACGACGCACTGGCCTTCGAAGAGATGACCTTGTTGAAATCCTGATGGATGCCCGCGCTTTGCCTACAGACATGGATCCATGGGTTAGAGGGAGATTAATGGGGACCAATAAATTGACCATTGAACTTCTTACTGCAGACAAAAATTACCATTACATCTCAAGGGATGTTATTGTTGAGGTCTGTCTAGTAGCCCATATGAGGGCAGCTTACATCGATGACCGCGACCTGTTAAACTATGAACGAGAGGATATGAAACGCCGAAACACCTTGCACGAAGAAGTGGAGAAGGATTCCACTGGTGCTGATGACAGCCACGTATGGGGTTGATTCGGTGAACATGCATCAGCATTGGGAATTAATTGATAATCATCATTACGAGCGGGTTTGGAAATTTTCAGACTTTGTTAGTGCTCTGGATTTTGTCAACAAAGCTGGTGCCATTTGTGAAGAGTTGAATCATCATGCTGAATTTGTACTAAATTGGGGTAGTGTCCTCGTCAGAACTTGGAGCCATGACATCAATGGGATTTCTGAACGAGACCATGCTCTAATTGAGAATTTAGACCCTCTATTGAAGTGAAAGCATGAGTACCAACTTTCGACACCACATGTTCATTTGCGCTCATGAAAGGCCTGCTGATGCAACGAGAGAATGTTGTGCTGCTAAAGGAAGTTTAGAATTGATGAAGGCTATCAAAACCGCTGCAAAAGTAGAGGGGATTGCAAATATACGCGTGCAAAAATCAGGATGCCTTAGTAATTGTGAGAATGGTGTTTCTTGTGTAGTTTATCCTGAAGGTGTGTGGTATACACTTACAGGCGAAGAAAACATCCCCTACCTCATGGAGCATTTACGGACTGGAACTGTAGCTAAGCATCTATTGATGCACCCGGAGGCCTGATTATGCAACGTGTAGTCTATACTCAAAGAGGTGGTTTAGAAGCCATTAAAATCGTCGATGAAGATAATCCCACCCCTTCCCCCAGCGAAGTGGTTGTTGAAGTACATCGAGCAGGAATTAACTTCGCCGACCTAATGATGCGTCAAGGTCTGTACCAACCAACCCCTCCATTCCCGTTCACACCTGGTTACGAAGTATCAGGAACTATCTCCGCGATTGGCGAAGGAGTGACAGACTTCACTATCGGCGAGCGAGTGTTGGCATTATGTGGAATGGGAGGCTACTCACAACAAGTTGCCGTCGCAGCAGACCGTGTGTTCAAATTACCTGATGAGGTAGATTTTGATACAGCAGCCGCACTACCTGTAACTTACTTGACAACATACCACATGCTGAAATATTTGGGTAATTTTCAACCTAATGATACCATCCTAATCCACCACGCCGCTGGAGGCGTTGGGACTGCAACCGCGCAAATAGGAAAGGCACTAGGTGCCGGGATAATCATCGGCACTGCATCTACTGCAAAATCTGACTTTGTTAACGAACTTGGAATGAGATATATTGATCGAGATGCTGAAGATTTTGTCGCTGTTTGCAAAAAAGAAACAGGTGGTAAAGGAGTACACCACGCCTTAGACCCAGTAGGAGGGAAACACCTAATGCGCTCTTACAAGGCACTTCGTAAAGGCGGGAACCTATACGCCTTTGGCGGCTCTTCAGCAGTTCGTGGAAGTAAGCGCTCACTTCGGGCTGCACTCGGCTTCCTTTGGGGAATGCCGAAGTTTGACCCAATGCGAATGATGAATTCTAATAAGGCCGTTTTTGGTGTTCACATGGGGACTTGGCCGGACCACGAGGTTCTCAAAGGTCACATGGATGAACTATCTAAAATGCTTACAAAAGGAGAAATTTCACCTGTTGTAGACAAAGTGTTTCATTATACTGATGTTGCCTCTGCTCAACAGTATATTCATGACCGCAAAAACCGCGGAAAAGTGCTGATTAACTTCCGCTCAAAATGATGCGGGGGCATCGCGGTTTACTTTTTGCACTACTTCATCATTATTTACCCCCTTAAACAGCACCTTTTTGCCGGCAACAGTCGGCGAGGGGTTGAATCGCTTGGTGGCAGCGAAATTAGTTGAATGGTTCAGTGAAGTCAGCATGGCTGATACTGCAAGTGTAGGTGGAAAAGGTGCATCTCTGGGGGAGTTGTTTTCTAATCTCAAAAAAGCGGGAGTAAGTGTCCCTAATGGATTCAATGTGACAGTTGAAGCATTCCAACAATTTGTCAACACAGAAGTACCAGCATCTACTTGGGACAATGTTCGTAATCCAGAGGGTGTTGAGGATATTCGCGAACAAGCGATAGCTTGTACTACCCTGTCCAAAGCATTGGAAATATGCCTACTAGGGGCTGACCCAAGTGACCACCTCAATTTACACGGTAGAGCCTCATTGGCTCGAGCGATTGTTCGTGATACACCAGTTCCAGAAATTATCCGCCAAGCAATTATCAACGCGTACGGCCAATTATGTGAAGAATATGGACAAGGTGCAGATGTCGCTGTACGCTCCTCCGCAACCACTGAAGATTCAGCAGAAGCGTCATTTGCTGGACAATACGAATCTTTTCTCAATGTGAGTGGTGAAAGGGCTGTAATCCAAAAGTGGAGGCAATGTGTTGCTAGCCTATTCACCGAGCGAGCAATTGGCTACCAACTTGAGAAGAACATGAATCCACTAGACAGCGCAATTGCTGTTGTCATCATGAAGATGGTGAGGGCTGACAAAGCGTGTTCAGGTGTGATGTTTACAATTGACCCCGATTCAGGACATCAAGGAGTTATTCACATCGCTTCAGCATATGGATTGGGGGAATTAGTTGTCCAAGGTAGCATCACCCCAGACACCTATACTGTGTGGAAAGAAGGTTTACGCCGGGGTAATTTTGCTATTGTTCACCGCGTCCTAGGAAGTAAAGATACCCGTATGATATATGCGCATGGTACAGTCAATGAAGTGACCACAACTAGTGTCCCATTAGAAGAAAGAAGAGCATGGTCATTGAACCATCAAGAATGCCGGCAACTTGCAGAAATGGCACTAGCAATCGAAGAACATTATCAACAACCAATGGATATTGAATGGGCTAAAGATGGTGTTGCCAACCAATTATTCATTGTCCAAGCAAGACCAGAAACGGTACACGCACAAGCTAGTTCTGCTAAACTAATACGTTACAAGATGGATGTTTCACTGATTAAAAAACTCAAGAAGAACGACATGGTTCTCGCCACCGGTCAAGCAGTAGGGAAGAGAATCGGGTGTGGTAAAGTGAGATCCTACCGCTCTTATGAAGAGGTCTTAGAGGGAAAAAGAGCAATTCGCAGAAGGCTATCCGAAGGAGTTCGCTTAGAGGAAATAACTCACGAAAACCGCGTCTTTGAGGAAGGCGATGTATTAGTCACCGAAATGACTACTCCAGACTGGGAGCCACTGATGAAACAAGCATCATTAATTGTCACACGCAAAGGTGGTAGAACATCACATGCTGCTATCATTGCCCGTGAATTTGGTATTCCGGCAATTGTTGGCTGTTCAGAAGCCATGGAACTAGAAAATTTGGCAACAGTCACAGGAAGTTGTGCTGAAGGCGATACTGGATTCATCTACTCAGGAAATCATCCCTTTGAAATTGAAGAAATTGAAGTTGATTCAACTGTTAAATTGAATACTAAGATAAAGTTGAATGTTGGGTTCCCAACTAAATCGCTTGCAGATTCGCAATTACCCGTTGACGGAGTAGGATTAGCACGAATTGAATTCGTATTATCTGCTGAAGTTGGTATTCACCCACTCGCATTTGTACACCATCAAGAGTTGATACAATATCTTGAAACGGGTGAGGTTGGGGCTGGACTACAACCATATGTTGAAGCATTAGAAATTACTGATGAATCTGTAATTCAATCTGCAGTTGAAGCAGTTGAAAGACGAGCTTGGTCATATGAGGATAAGCGTGGACTATTCATCGATAAACTACGCGAAGGTGTTGGCTTAATCTGTGCCGCTTTCCATCCACGCCCAGTTCTTGTGAGACTTTCAGATTTCAAATCAAATGAATACCGTGAACTTCTAGGTGGCAGAATCTTTGAGCCAAATGAAGAGAATCCTATGATCGCATGGCGAGGTGCTTCGCGATACCTTGATGAAAATTTCAAGCCAGCATTCGAAATGGAACTTGAAGCGATGGCCTCAGTCAGGCATGACTTTGGATTAGATAATCTACAATTGATGGTGCCGTTTTGCCGCACTCCCGAAGAGGGAGAGGCGGTCAAGCACCTGCTCAACGAACACAATGTTGGGCCTGACTCAAAAGTCCCTCTATTCGTGATGGTTGAATTACCATCCAACATAATAGATGCTGATAATTTCATAGAAAAAATGGAATTATTTGGGGGGTCAATCGGCTCTAACGATTTAGTCCAAACAGTATATGCCGTATCTAGAGACGATTTAGAAGGGTATCAGCATCCAGTCGATGCTCGCTCACCAGCAGTGAAATCAATGATTCGAGATGCAGTTAGAAAATTCACCCAATCTGGCCTTGAAATTGGAATCTGTGGGCAAGCACCATCCGACTACCCTGATGAATTCCCTGAATTCTTAATTGATTGCGGAATCTCAAGTATATCTGTAACACCAGATACAGTAATGGCAGTAAGAATATCAATTGCAAAGGCAGAAGCGAACTTAAATTCGTGAATCAAACTGCTGATTAGAGTTTAACAGGGCGGGTTGCACCACACGCTTGACACTTGAGAAGAGTTGTTCGGTCTTCTTTGATGAAACTTGTATCTGGAGCATTACATTGACCACATAAAATGTAGGTTTTTACATAATTACCCAACTTTTCACGGATCCTCTTGGGTGGGATTCTTCCCTTAAGCAAGACACGCCGGTCCTCTCTTGAACCTGAAGTACCCAGTTCATTTTGTAAGAAATGGTAAACATGGTTGCCATCTCTATCCATCATGTCAATGATATCTCCGAAATTACGGATAATCGTCTGGCTTCCTTCAATCAATACATCTGGTTCTGGAAGTTTCCATCGTTCAGATGACGACAACTCCTGAGGTATTTTGTCGCGAGCTCGGTTGAGAAGTGACTCGTAGTCAAAGTCTGTCATTGGATTTGCCGACCTGCGCACCCCTGTTAAGACCACCGTTAATTCAACAGCCTAGACGCGCCCCGCAGGTATTGATGCGAGAGCAAGTGACTGTCCAATTTGTGAAAATTCATGCCGATGCTCAAGCACCAACTCAGGGATCATCATTGGCTGCTGGCTGGGATTTGAGGGCGATTGAGGAAACAATAGTTGGCACGGGATCTTCTGTGAAGGTGAAAACCGGACTGAAAATCGCCATCCCAGCAGGATTTGAAGGCCAAGTCAGGGCTCGCTCTTCGTTAGCCGCAAAAGGATTAATTTTACCAAACGCACCAGGGACTATAGATGCTGACTATCGAGGGGAATTAATGGTATTACTAACATGGATAGGAGAAGGTGATTCTTACACAATCCCCCAAGGTGAGAGAGTAGCGCAATTGGTAATTTCTCCTGTCCCGCTGGTCGAATTTATTGAGGTCGACGAAGATGGCCTAGGTGACACCGAACGTGGCGAAGGTGGATTTGGTAGTACTGGCAGATTTTGAACCAAATCTAACCACTAGCCTAATCATCATTTTACTAAGATATCCCCCCTAACAATCTGGTATCTCAGGTGAAGCCTTTTGGTATTGGATTATACTGCTTTACCGTTGTTTTAGAACGACCCTGATACTGGGATGTTTGACACCGCCTATGGCGGTGGGTTCATTACGGTCCTACTCATCCTTAAGTGTGAATGGCATTGAGTGTTGATGAACTAAGGGATAGAGTCCTTGCTCTACGAGAAGAAGGTTTGAATGACCAGCAAATTGCTGATGAGATGTCAATTTCAAAATCTACAATCACTTGGTTACAAGGAAGTTCTGCACCAGAGGCAAAGCCAGATGATGTTCGAATCGGTTGGCGTTCAATTGGCGTTAGACCTCAACGAATTGATGCAATCGGGATGATTATGGCTGATATTATTGATGAACACTACCCTGAAGGAATTGACACCGTAGTAGGTATCAGTCTGAATGGAATATTCTTCTCACAATCTGTTGCTGACCAAGTTGGCGCTGAAGTTTCGATATTCCGTAGTGCAGTGGGTGAAAAAGGTGGAGCCTTGTCCCACAAATACGCAAATGTTGGTGGCCGGAAAGTGGTAATTGTAGACGACCTTTTCAATAGCGGAGAAACAATGCGAAGAGCTATTGAAGTCTTACAAAATGATGGAGCTGAAGTTGTTCTTTGCCTAGTCCTTGTTAACAAGACCGAAAAGAATGAAATCGCTGGAGTCCCATTACGCGGTCTAATCAGAGCAGTTTCAGTCTAAGTAGGTGTGAGAGATGCATTGGGCAGATGTCATCGCTGAGCGATTGGCAGCGCAAGGTGATTCTCATGTCGTGGCCACAGGGATCACACCCTCAGGTCCAATCCATGTGGGAAACATGCGAGAGGTGCTGACTGCAGACTTAGTAGTGCGTGCTTGTGAAAGAATAGGAGTAGATGCCGAGTTAATTTACATCGCAGATACTGCAGACCCACTTCGTAAAGTATACCCCTTTCTCAAAGAAGAAGAATATGAACAACATGTTGGAAAAGCACTTGCGACACTCCCATCCCCTGATGGCGATGGTAGTTATTCGGATTATTTCCTGACACCATTTTTCTCCGCTCTAGATGATCTTGGGGTAGAATATCGCGTCGTAGATAGCCACGAGGCATACTTAGAGGGAAAATATACCCAATCAGTAAAAACTGCAATCAACAACAAAGTGAAAATTCGTGATATTATTTCAGAGGTTTCTCAACGCCCACTTGACGATGATTGGTTCCCATACAATCCCACGGATGAAAATGGAAATATGCATGGCCTCAAAGTAACCAACTGTGATTGGCCATGGGTTGAATGGGTTGCAGAAGATGGACGTACCGGGCGAACAAATATTGAGAAAGGCGGTGGTAAACTACCTTGGAGATTAGATTGGCCGGCCCGTTGGGATTGGTTAGATATCACCTTTGAAGGATACGGGAAAGACCACTCCTCTGCAGGAGGGTCATGGGACACAGGACAACACCTAGCCCCAATTTTTGGCTCAGACCCACCGATGGGGATGATGTACGAATGGATCTACCTCAAGGGCAAAGGTGCCATGGCTAGTAGTAAAGGAAATACTGTCAGTGGCAAAGAACTACTTGATATTGTACCACCTGAAATAATGCGCTACCTGATTACCCGTGTCAAACCGAGTAAACACATTGATTTTGACCCTGGTGAAGGTTTGATTTTATTAGCTGATGAATATGAACGCTTAGAACAGCGATATCACACAAAATTAAACAAAATTGTCCATAAAAGCCTAGGTGAAAGCAGTCGTAAAGAACAACAGTTGATTGATGAAGCTAGGAAATTTGAGTTGGCTCAGGGAATCCGTTCAGGAACGGATTTTGATTCGAGCCTTGGAATCTCATTTAGTCACCTTTCAACTCTATGTCAGATTAAGTCACAAAATGAAGACTTGCTCACATCATTGGCAAGGACCCATGGGGTTGATGTGAATCAACCAGATAAGCGATTAATTGACCGAGTAAAACGAATGAGGAATTGGGTCGATTCGGAGTGGTTTCCCGACAACGCGCGGATTCAGTTAGCAGATTCAATAAAATCTGCTGATTTCACATCCGATGAACTAAAATTTCTACAAATGTTTTCTCAATTAATAGCCAATTCTGAATGGGTTGAAGATAGCCTGTTGACAACAATTAGAGAGACCACTTCCAACTCAGAATTAGAGCCACGTCAAGCGTTTACAACACTTTATAGAGCATTACTAAACAGAGATAGAGGTCCTAAATTAGCAGCCCTCCTCGTTGAATTAGGACAAAACAATGTAACTAGCCTTCTTGACCAACTAAGTTAGTCTAAGAAAACCGCCTCTTTCAACACGCGTGAGCATTATGTTTGAAATGGGATGGGCGTGTGAACGAATACGATGACGGTCTACTGCCCCAAGTGCGAAGGCCCAAATGAAGCCACCGCGAAGTTCTGTTTGCAATGTGGAAACGACTTCGTTGTCGATGGCCCAATCACATCAACTGGACACGATGTAAAATCTCTAAAAGACTCAATCAAAAGTCGTGATGACCTGTCAATGTCAGAAAAATTTGACTTGATTGCTAAAATTGAAGATGGTGCCAATCCGATTGACCTCGGAATCGCTGCATCTTCCGTACAAGCCGCTGAAGATGCCCAGCAAGAAGCAATGAAACCTAAACCATCATCTGGATCTGCTGTCACCTCAACATTTGTCTCAAGTCCAGCCGCTGCCGCAGCAGTTGCCATGGTCTCACAAGAAAGTGATGCATGGGGTATGGTGATGGCAGGTAGAGTCAATACCTCAGACCAGGTTTTCAAGCAAGCAATGGATTTGGGAATGAAAGCAAGTCACCATATTCACGATATATCCCACGGAGGAATTGATGAAACTAATCTCACCAATGAGGACTTACGTGCAATTCCTGTGCTAAAACCGCCAAAGAGGTCATTCTGCCCAAAGTGTGGTTCAGATATTCTCTCTCACAGTAATCTACAATGGAAGAAATGGAGAGACCATTCCGCTGAAGTTGTTCAAGTTCAAGCCCAAGCGGCAATGGAAGCATCTCTAGTCCAAATCGCTGCTCACTATCTGAAAGCAATGGATGCCATTGAAATTACCAATAAACAACTAGAAGAAAAATTAGCTGATGTTGACCAAGAAGAATTGTCTAAAACACTTGAACCAAAAATTCGTGAAAAGGTACGCGCAGAATTAGAAAAAGAGTACAAGTCTGAAGCAGTTGCTGCATCTGACACTCGACAATCAAAGCAAGCTGCAATACGCACTTCAACACCCAAGCCAAAAACAGGTGGGAAAGTAGGTGGGACTGCGGCACTATTTGGTGGTGGGGCCAAAGTATCAAAGAAATTCGAAGGGGCAAAGAAAGACAAACCAGACTGGTTCCTTGATGAGGCTTTAGACACCATTTATGACCCTCATGGCACTGGTAAACCTCTCAAACCAAAGACAATCCTAGCACGCTCAAGTGATGGAAATGTACGGGTTCAGGATGTAGTAAGAATATATGCTAAGGAAGGTGAAGATGGACTCAGTGAATTGGCTTGGACTAGCCCTTCAACTCGCTACATCATCGAAGCATACGATTCCTGCTGATTGACTTGTGAAATCAAGTCACTTATTTTAATCGATTATTTGGATTACTCGTCAAATTATCGGCCTAGGAATTTTTTCTTAGCTTCCTTTTTCATCTGCTTTTTGACCATTTCCGTGGCTTTTTCCTCAATTGCCGATGTTGCCTTTTGTGTGATTTCCGAGGCCTTTGCACTAACTGCATCTGTCACCGGCTTTGCTGCGGTTTTTGCAGCCGTTTTTATTGCATCTGCCGCCTTCTTCTTCATTGCAGCCTTTCCAGCCCCGCCAACTTTTGCAGCAAGTTTCCCCAGTCGTTTCGGTTTCTTGTCACTCATAATTACCAATTGGGAATTAAAGCCATCTTATTTCCATATTGCCCAAGTGAATTACTTCGTAATCACTTCAGATAATCTACTTTGAGAGCCCTTGGTTCAGGGAATCCATCTAACATCGCCTCAATCGCTTCTGCTTCCATAAATGCCCCTGACATAGTAGTTACAAATGGAATATTCAATTCAACTGCCAAGCGGCGCATCATATTCCCATCAAGAACAGCCCCGCCGCTCTTACTTGGTGTATTTATCACCAAGTTGATTTTACCCTGTCTCATCAAATCCAAAGCATCTGGTGATTGATGTTCAGCAATTCTGAACACCCTCTCAACAGGAACACCTCCTATTTTCAGAGCATTGGATGTACCAGTAGTAGCGTAAAGTGAGAAACCCAAGCCGACAAGTTTCTCAGCGATTGGTACTAACCCTTCCTTATCTCCATCCTTGACGGTCAAGTAAACCCCACCACTTGTTGGGACTGGCAACTCGGTTGCAAGTCTTGCCTTCAAATATGCACGTGCTGGATCCACATCACTACCCATTACTTCACCAGTTGACTTCATTTCTGGCCCTGGTGCTGGGTCCAAACCTCTGAGTTTTATGAATGGAAAAACCGGTGCTTTCACACACACAAGCCCAACTGTTCGTTTTGGGATTTCCAAGTCTGCTAACTTCGCTCCAATGGTCACATGTGCTGCTATCCTAGCCAATGGTATACCGGTTGATTTTGCTACAAATGGGAAAGTACGTGAGCCTCTAGGATTAACTTCTAACACGTAAAGTTCGTTCTCACATATGGCGAATTGTATGTTGTAACAACCAATGATATTGAGTCCAAGACCGATTTTTTCGGTCCAGTCTTCAACTTGAGCGAGAATTTCATCACTAACGTGTTGAGGAGGTATGAAACAAGTTGAATCTCCAGAATGGATTCCAGCCTCTTCCAAATGTTCCATGATAGCTCCAATCAATACTTCGGTTCCATCAGATACTGCGTCTACATCAAGTTCAATTGCGTGGCCTAAATATTCGTCTGCAAGTAGTGGTTTATCTGGTGCTAAGAATGCTTCTTGCATGTATGCATCTAGTTGTTCATCACTAGTAAGTATCTCCATACCTCGCCCACCAAGGACATATGATGGGCGTATTAGAACAGGGAATCCAATTTCTTTTACTGCCGCCCTCACTTCATCAGGAGTGCTACCAGTTTGGCCTCTTGGCATCTTCAACTCAGCTCTCTTTGCAAACGCTTCAAAGCGTTCCCGATCGCTGGCCTCGTCAACAGCATCAGGTGAAGTCCCTTCTAACTGCAAATTCAATCCTAGTGTAGTTAGGTGTTCTAATCTTCCATCAAGTGGCAGAGCCAAATTGATTGCAGTTTGACCTCCGAATTGAAGCAAAATGCCATCCGCTCCTTCTCGCAACAGGATTTCAGCAACTGCCTCCAAAGTTAGTGGGTCAAAATAGAGGCGGTCAGATGTATCAAAATCAGTTGACACTGTTTCTGGGTTATTATTGATGATTATCGCTTCATGGCCGACTTCGCGAATCGCTTGCACAGCGTGCACAGCACCATAATCAAACTCAATTCCTTGCCCAATACGAATGGGCCCTGAACCGATAACGACAAGCCTTCTTGCATCTTCACCAGCAGGGGTAATTTTCCTCTTTTGAGTAACTCTATCAATTCCTGAATGCCCATTAGGCTCGTAAGTTGAGTAATAGTAGGGGGTAACTGCGGCGAACTCAGCGGCGCAACTGTCCACCATTCTATAGACGGGATGCATGTTTAATTCATGGCGCCTAGCCATAATGTCAAACTCTGTCTTGCCGGTTTCTTTGATGTGCCATCCTGATGCTGGATATCCAGCCAATGCATCTGCAATATGAGCATCAGTCAATCCATTAGATTTCCAATATCTCATATTTGAATCTGAGATTTCAGTGGCTTTCAAACCAGCCGCCCCAGCAGCGACAATTTCATTGTCGATTGTCGCCATTCTCTCAAATTGATGTAAAAACCAACGAGTGATTGAGGTGATCTCCTCAACCTTATCAACAGACCAACCACGTCTGAAAGACTCGTAAAGCGCGCCCATTCTCCTGTCAGTGGCAATTCTAATCCAATCCTCTAGAATGTTATCGGGGAGTGATTCACTTGCTCTTGCACCCATGCCCTCACCCTCAGACATGTCAGCCATAGTAAGCGGTCGTGGATGTGGAGCCCCATACTCAAGCGAGGCCCATGCCTTGAGAAACGCCTCGCCAAAGCATCTTCCAATAGCCATAACTTCACCAGTTGATTTCATTGAAGTTCCTAAAGTTCTGTCAGCGGTTCTAAACTTGTCAAACGGCCAGCGAGGGATTTTCACGACACAATAGTCTAGAGTCGGCTCAAAAGCTGCTGTTGTTCCTTCACCAGTAATTGGATTTGGTAATTCATCCAAAGTGTAACCCACAGCAATCAACGCCGCCATCCTAGCAATTGGATATCCGGTCGCCTTACTAGCGAGTGCGGATGAGCGTGAAACCCGCGGATTAACTTCAATCACAACATATTCGCCCGTATCCTGATTGAAAGAGAATTGGACATTGCATCCACCTTTGATGTCGAGGCGGCGAATCAAACGCAGTGCTGCATCTCTCAACATCTGATGGTCGCGGTCAGATAGTGTCTGCTGGGGAGCAACCACCACAGACTCACCTGTGTGAATCCCCATAGGGTCAATATTTTCCATAGTACAGACAATTATGCAGTTGTCTGCAGCGTCACGCATAACCTCATACTCATGTTCTTGCCACCCTAAAATGCTCTCTTCAATGAGAACCTGGCCAATCCTAGAGTGGAGAATACCTTGACTAGCAATCTCAACTAATTCACCTCGATTCCACGCCGTACCACCACCTAGGCCACCAAGAGTAAATGCTGGCCTCACAAGTAGTGGGAACGAACCAATTTCTTCTGCTGCTGAAAGTACTTCATTGATTGAGTTACAGGCGTGGGCTTCACAGATTGGCAAGCCGATTTCACTACAAACTTGATTGAACAAATGGCGATCTTCTGCTTCATCAATAGAGATAAGGTCGCAACCAATTAGTTCAACATCCAATTTATCCAAAGTGCCATCATGGGCTAATGCCGATGCTAAATTAAGAGCGGTTTGGCCACCCATTCCTGCAAGTAATGCATCTGGCCGCTCAATTTCTAAGATTCTGCTAATTACTTCTGGCAACAGAGGTTCAATGTAAATTTGGTCTGCCATTTCAGGGTCATTCTGAATTGTTGCAGGATTACTGTTGACAAGAATGACTTCGTAGCCATCTGCCCGCAGAGCACGACAGGCTTGTGAACCTGAGAAATCAAACTCAGCGGCTTGACCTATCTTGATTGGACCAGACCCAAGTATCATTATTCTCTTGAGGTCATTACGACGAGGCATCAGGCACCACCTCTCTTTGAGTTCGGCAATTGCCCTGCCATCTCTTTAGCCACAATTTCTGAAAATCGGTCAAACAATGGTTCCGCATCATGTGGCCCAGGACAAGCCTCAGGGTGATATTGGACACTAAATGCTGGCCGACCTACAACATCCAAACCTTCCACTGTTCTGTCATTTGCATTGACAAAACGAACTTCTGTTGGTACCTCAGAAAGAGCTGTTGGAGCACCTTGACTCTTCCAAATAGGATGAGGTGCTAGCGGCTCCTCGCCTCTAGGATTAACTGCAAAACCATGATTTTGACTAGTGATTGACACTTTTCCTGTAACCAAATCAACCACGGGTTGGTTGGCTCCGCGATGACCATAACGTAATTTGTATGTCTCTAAACCAGTTGCAAGTCCTAGTAGTTGATGACCAAGACAAATACCCATTACGGGTATTTTCTCATTCAAACCTGCTGCCAAGGTTTCCCTAGCACCCATCGCTTTTCCTGCGTGAGCGGGGTCACCAGGCCCATTGGAACAGAATAGAGCATCTATCTGCCAATCACTAACAAGTGTGTCATAACCAATGTCAGGTGGGCACCAGAGAACCTCAAATCGATTACTCAGTTGCCGCAAAATATTGTACTTAATTCCACAATCAAGCGCCGCTACGCGTGGTAGCGCCAGCCCATTAGAGTCCGTAACTCCCTCATTGAGAAGTACGGCATCATCTCTACTAACTTCATCAACCAAGTCATCTAAATCTGGTGAAGTCATTTTTTCAAGCCTGTCAAGCATCTCTTGTTCCATCTCAAGTGGTCCAAACTGACACAGAATCACACCGTGTTCACGCACTCTCCTTGTCAAAGCCCTAGTGTCTACTGCTGTTATTCCAGGTACCCCATGAGCGAGGAGAAACTCATTCACAGAACCAATACAGTGGCGGTGATCAGGATGGTCTATCCATTCTCTACAAACCACACCTCGAGGCCAAACCCCTGCTGATTCTGATATACTAGGGGCTACTCCATAATTCCCTAAAAGTGGCCAAGTAAAGGTCAATACCTGTCCAGCAAAAGATGGGTCGGTCAAAGATTCCTGGAAACCAGTCATCCCAGTGGTAAACACCAATTCACCTTCACCAATTTTGGCTGCTCCAAATAATTCGCCTTCAAAGCGAGAACCATCCGCAAGAAGGATAACACCCCTGCCATGAGCAACTTCGTGAGCGGCAGGTGTTGAATTGAGAAGGACATCTGCGGCATCAATGCCACAAAATGGATTAAAAACGCCGGGTTGGCCTTCTCCGGGACTAAAGCCGCCGTGTGAAGTCACCCTTGCACCTTAGAATCGTGCCTGCAATCCGTTCATAATCATTGACACGCGCCAGAACTGAAAAATAAACAAAATGAATCTATTTTTTACATTGTCCTATTCTTCTTGGCGCATATCTTTCCCACGCTCTGTAGGATGGATTTCCAACTTACCGCCCTTGAAATCATCGGGTGGCGATACACCATCATTAAGACGCTCTAGAAATCCAGCTAATGCTGCTACTTCCGAATGAGGTTGATTACCAATCGCAACATTGTATTGACACATTTCATAGTATTCACGAGAGACTTTCGCACCACCAACAACCACCACAATCGGTTTGTCATGAGGAATATCTGGGACCACTTCCTGATAGGGTAACCCATACATGGTCAAGTGAACTGCAACTCCACCTTCGGCGATAAAATTTCGTAAAAATCCTAGCGGAGAGGGTTCATGCCGCGCTTCCATCTCTCCGCCGAACCTCACCTTTACGTCATCTAATGACTGTATGACGGCAGAATCTTTGTCACCAGCAAGTAAGAACTGTTTGGCCCCGTACACCCTAGACGTAAGTCCGAGATGAGTTGACATGCGAGGGTCGCGCCCTGTCCTGTGAGACAACCGAAGAACAGTGATGTGTGCCATGAGCCTCACACTTAGGCGGGAGAGACTTCCTCTTCATCCTTGTCAAAGCCCCCTTGGCCAAGAAGTAATGGCTCAAGAGTTGATAATTCAAGAGGGAATGACTGTAGCATCTTTTGTACCCAAGAAAGGAGGATTGCATCAAGCAACATGTGAGATGCGAAGTGAACCATTATCGCTAGCGCACCTATTCTCAAAGACTGGAGAACCATTGATGGACTACCTTGGTCGGTGAAGACTATCCAACCCAAGGGCTCCAACGTGAAGTAAAGTGCAATGATTAGGAGAATGCCCCCAATTAATCCCGACTGCCAACTACTCCTCTCACGACTGTGCATCAATAGCACTGTCGCAATTAGGACTAGAAGTGGAATCAGCAAAGAAACATGGAAAAAACCAAGATTGAAAATCATAGAAGGTTGTGCACCACCATCACCGAGTTTATCCCCAATGACTGAAACAGTTAACCACCAAAATATCCCCACCGCAGCAAAAAGAATGCCACCCATTACTGAGCGGCTGTGAATCATTTGCCCCATCTCGTGGCGGTCTTTTGGCTCAAGTCGATTAAGGACACTATCGGCAAGTTCTAGGTTTGTAGGATGCGGCAGGTTTCCGCTATTATCTATCACTTCAATGCGGGATTCTGCATCGTTATTCCCGTCATTAAACGAGGCTCCCGCAACTGTCATGAATAGGTTGGCTATTGCGTGGGATGATAAACGATTGCCCTAAGGGCAAGGCAGACATGCATGACTTGGCACCTTTCCTGAAATGCCGAGATGATGGGCGGCCACGCCTGATGGGAATTGTCAATGTGACCCCGGATTCATTTCACGCTGCTTCAAGGGTCGCTTCTCTAGAAGCGGCAATAACAACTGCATTGGACATGTGGGATGCTGGAGCAGATTGGGTTGATGTTGGTGGGGAGTCAACTAGACCTGGGGCACAGCCAGTTCCTATCAATGAAGAAATATCTAGAGTAATACCAGTGATTGAAGCATTGAGAAACAAACGCCCTCACGGCCTTATTTCAATTGATACAAGGCACCCTAGTGTAGCGACTGAGGCATTAGCAGCCGGAGCAAACATGGTCAACGATGTGTCAGGGTTGCGCGACCCTGAAATGTTTAATTTAGTGCTAGAATCAAAATGTGCAGTCTGCATAATGCACATGCTTGGAGAACCAGGCAACATGCAATCAAATCCTCAATATGACAACGTAGTCAACGAAGTAAGCGAAAGTTTGCTTTCAACTGCTCGCCGCCTTATCGCTAACGGCCATAGTTCAGAACTCATTTCACTAGATTCCGGGATAGGATTTGGAAAAACATTGGAGCAAAATCTCGCACTTCTAGAAAAAAGTGAACCTTTCAGAGGTGAAGAGGAGTTCTCCTTACTTTGGGGCGTGAGCAGAAAATCCCTGTTCAAGGACCTTCTATCTAGAGAATCAAGTGACCAGAGATTATCCGGGACATTAGGGGTTGCAGCACATGCGATGAGCCAAGGAGTGGATATCCTGAGAGTACATGATGTCCCTGAACACCATGACCTAGTGACTGTCCTATCAGAACTGAGAAATCAGCAACAATAATCAAAATTAACAGGTAGGAACAAGCAAATTAAACAGAAACTAGGGTAGGTCGTTTAGAAATGAGTAGCATTCCAATCGTCAATATTGATGGAAAATTACGACTTATTGGCACTGCTCACGTCAGTCGTGAAAGTGCGGAAGTCGTGAAGCAACAGATTTCTGAATGGCAACCAGATATTGTTGCAATCGAACTTGATTCAAACCGACTTGCACATCTGCAGAATCCCGACAAATTTGATGATGAGGCACTTTCCAATGTGCTGAAAGAAGGACGCACCTCACTACTATTATTCCAAAGCCTGCTAGCAATTGAACAGC
>LWDU01040377.1_pt1 | contig 34956 bp, 29 predicted proteins | sample 727161 | NCBI WGS metagenome assembly LWDU01 (sample SAMN04566230, study PRJNA314399) | hydrothermal vent metagenome | isolation source: deep sea hydrothermal plume seawater | place: Mexico: Gulf of California, Guaymas Basin | collected 2004-07-11 | reverse complement strand
GGTGGCGGTTTCTAGTGGCCTAAGCTTCCCGATTGTTGCTAGTATTCAAAAAACAGAACGTCCCCTGTTCGAAAACAAGGGGACGTTTTATTTTGGATACTGATCGTCTCTGAACAGACTGTTTGCTGACCGCACCCCGCACCTCCCATTCTCCCACTCTCCCATTCTCCCACTCGACCTATCGACAAATGCGACGCATTCTATGCTTGGAAACGACGTGCGATGAAACGGCCGCCGCGGTACTAGATGCCGATTTGAACGTCTTGGGTGAAGTGGTTGCCTCTCAGGCGGAGTTGCATCGGAAGTTCCATGGGGTTGTCCCGGAAATCGCCGCTCGTGCACACCTGGAACGTGTGCTACCCGTGATCAGCGAAGTATTGAAGAGCGCCCAGGTGACCCTCGACCAATTGGATGCGATCGCTGTGGCGCACACGCCAGGATTGGCTGGGTCAATCATAGTGGGCTTGATGGCAGCCAAAGCACTCTGCCTGGCAACGGGTAAACCGCTGATCGGTATCAACCATCTGCACGCCCACATCTATGCGTGCCACATCGCCAGCGGGAAAGAGATCTTCCCCTGCATCGGGTTGATTGTCAGCGGTGGGCACTCCAATTTTTATCGCTGTGAAGGTCCTACCGACTTCAAATACCTCGGAGGTACTATCGACGATGCAGCTGGCGAAGCGTTCGACAAAGTTGCCTCGTTACTCGGGCTTCCCTACCCGGGCGGCCCCCAGATCTCCCGTTGCGCTGAACGGGGCGATCGGAAGCGATTCCCGCTGCCGCGACCACTGCTCGATCAAAAAGATCGATTGGATTTCAGTTTCAGTGGACTAAAAACGGCTGTCCGTTACCAACTGGTCGGACCGGGCAAACAGGACATTACGCAGCTAGAGATTGAAGAGGGCCTACGCAATGATCTGGCCGCTTCGTTCGAAGAGGCTGTCGTCGACTGTCTGGTCGGTAAGTCGCTTCTGGCCGTCCGACAGACGGAAATAAATAGGCTATGCGTAGGAGGCGGTGTGGCGGCAAATCGTCGATTTCGCGAGCGACTTGCCGAGGCCTGTCAGAAAGCGGATGTCGAGTTGCACATCGCTCCAATGAACTTGTGTACAGACAATGCTGTTATGGGGGGAATCGCGTTCGAAAAACTCAGTCGAGGACAATTCGACTCTCTCGACTTGGACATTCGGCCTGGTCTAGATCGAGGCGATATGAACTCGAACGCAATCTAACTCCGTCACAACTTAAGCCCAAATCACGCTTCCACGCAGTTTTCAGAGACTAAGCTCATAAAATCGCCACGACTGCGAAGTTTGGGAGAGTTAGGGTGAATTCCTTGCGGCCATACGCCGGGATCGCGGTTGAGTGGTGCACGATAGATCGCTAGTCTCCGGCCGTATGGCATTTTGCCGCGAGGTGAGCTGATGTTGCTTGCGACTCTTAACATCTGCGATCGGTTGCCCATGACCAGCCCGCGCTGGAAACATGAAGTGTTTGCTGCTGTTGTTCTTCTTCTGGTCGGTGTTCTATTAGCGCGTCCTACTTGGGCTCAGGACGAACAGGATGATCCGTACCGAGACGCGAAACCAGCGGAGGAAGTCTACTTCGACCTGGATCTTTACCAGCGGATGCAAGATCTCGACGCTCGTTTTAGCAGAGACGATCCGGATTCGTTGTCAGACTTCGTCATGAGCGGACGGGGCGCCGAGTTTTGGGGAATCCCGGATGAGTGGCAGTGGCAATGGCTCCCTGACGGCCTCATCTACTCCCCTCCCATGGCCGGTCCAAAGGAGTCACGTTTTTCATTGAACATCATCTACGAGCAGGACGACGGCTGGTTATACGACGCCAACCTGGGAGCCACCACGGGACTTGTTCGCTATGGAAGTTGGGGAACTCAGAATCCGGTTGGGTTTCAAATGGACTTGGAGGGATCGGCGCAGATGCGCATCGATCTACCCGAGAGTCTAGATGTTCGTTCGGCCGACTACCGTGTCGGTGTTCCATTGACATTTGGCCGCGGCAGGTGGCGGACACGCGTTGGGTACTACCACATTAGCTCGCACTTGGCCGACGAATTCTTGTTGAAGAACCCCACATTTTCGCGGCTGAATTACGTGCGGGATGTCGTTCACATCGGACACACCATTTACTTGACCAGCTGCTGGCGGATCTACGCGGATGCCGGTTGGGCCTTCCGATCGGACGTCGCCAAAGAGTGGGAGTTTCAGTTTGGAACAGAATATCTGGGCGGAGATCCTTGGTTGTTTGTCGGTGGGGTACCGTTTTGGGCCCTAAATGGTCAACTGCGTGAGGAACTTGACTTCGGCGGTGGCGTAACGGCACAGGCTGGCTGGGCTTGGACTGCCCCGAACGGTCGCCGACTACGTGTGGGCCTGCACTACTTCAATGGTCACAACAACCAGTGGTCCTTCTTCCGACAACACGAGCAACAGTTGGGCGTCGGGCTCTGGCTGGACAGGTAGAGTCTCGCGAGCGCCAATGTTGTTCAGGCGGTCCGCTCTGCCAAATGGAACATTTCCAAGCGGCGGAGCCGCGAGATCAGTGTGCAAATAGCAGGGCGACCCTGGGCGGGTAGAGCCAACATCTCGCGCACGAGTCGAGAGAGTTCGGCACTAGCGGACGGGCAGGCGGATTTGAGATCGAGGAATCGGCCGTCGGGTGGCGAAAATCGCTCTGCATCGAATTGTGATGAGACCGATGCGTCCGGTCGCTTGCCGGTGATCAGCTCATACAACGTCACTCCAAGGGAGTAGACGTCGGCTTTTTCGGTGACCTCCGTACCGACGGAAAACAACTCTGGTGCCGCGTACCCCATACTTCCGGCCAGCCACTGCTGATGGTAGTCCGCATCGCGACAGAGCGGTTGGGCCAGGCCCAAATCGATTAGGGTGACGTGCCAGTTGTTTGCGACCAGCAGATTCGCCGGCTTGATATCGGCGTGGCGGAAGCCAGCTTGGTGAACTACCTGTAACGCGTCACTCGCTTGCCGCACGACCCAAAGGGCAATGGCGATCGGAAGTTGGGTCTGGCGGTCCAACAAAGTGCGTACCGAAACGCCATCAATGTATGGAAAGACCATATAGGGTAGGGCCGTCTGCACATTTGCGGCCAGCAGGGCTGACAGGTTCGGATGCGACACGTCTTTCGCCAGTTGCGCTTCCCGACAGATCTGACGTAACACCATAGGGTCATTACGCCACTTGGGTTTAAGTTGCTTGAGAACATAGTCGGCGGGCCAGTCGGCCGGGCACTGGGCGGGTCGAGCCAGCAGGCAATCGCACCATGGACCTCCCCCCAAACGAGCGGTGGCGACCCAGTCCTCGATCGAAAGGTCCGCAACAGATGGGGAGGACTGCGGAGATGAGGTCGACGTAGATAATGTGGCTGGCATATCGAATCACCAAAAAAACGATCGGACCAGGACAAGTTGGGAATAACTATCCTCTGAATCGGATCTCAGATAACGAGGTCATCGCGATTTTACCGATGAAAGCTCGAATTCTTTCGAGTTACACCACTACTTGGCCACTGAATGCCTCATTTGGTCACCCACCTACTGTTTCTTTTTGGAGAATTTTGATGCGTAAAACTTTCTACATGTGCATGATTGTCGCCATCTCGTCGTTCACATTTGTCGGTTGTCAGCCACCTGCGGATGAAGCTGTCGACAATACAGAAAACGTCGATGCCGATACCAATACTGAAGATGCAGGAAATGGCGAAAGCGGGACGGAAGACGAAGACACTTCGACAACGGCCAACTGAGCTGTTCGTCGCCTGAATTCGAATGCCTAAAGCCAGGTTCACGAGACCTGGCTTTTTTTGTCACTTGACCGAACCGAGCAAATGCGTCTGCTGACGTGGCACAGACTTCCCGCTCATCGTGTCGCCATTTGCAGTCATGTGTCGCGAGGCTCTGTTTCTGGCCTTCCCAAGGAGATGGCAAGCTGCCATCATCGAAGTGGACAGAGTGTTTGGCCTCTCGACCTGTGCCATAGCCAAACTAGAAAAACCGATACTGTGACGATGGAGCGGCACATGAGTAATGCGGTGACAACTGTTCACCGAGTGCTGATCGTGAGTACGTTTTTTGTAGGACTTGTGCTTCATCCATACCGGTCGTGTGCCACGGCGGAGCCCGAGGTAGTATCTCTCGACGGGTCGTGGCAGTTTCGTCCGTCCGGGACGCCTCCGCGGCAGGCGAAGACGATCACCGTCCCCAATCCGTTCGAGGTACACGAAGGATCGAAGTTCGACGGAACAGGAATCTATCTGCGAACGCTACCCGTGTTTCGCTTGGGCAATCGGCGTGTCATTTTACGATTTCGCGGATCGGCAACGCTCACCGACGTTTACGTTAACGGTAGACACGTTACTCAACATTTGGGTGGCTGGACCCCTTTCCAGGTTGATATTACTCCGTACTTGCAAGAGGAGAATACCCTCGAGGTGCATGTGGATGAGCGAGTTGGACATGACTCGCAGGGGTTTCTTCCTGTATTTGCGCCGCACTTTGGAGGTCTGTGGCAGGGGGTAGAGTTGCGTCTTGTGGCGCCTTGTTGGGTCGATGACCTGACAAGTGAGGCCTGGGCTGACGCAGTTGGCAAGAGATGGCGAATCAAGCTACGGTTTCACGGCCGCTTACCGACGGACGCCTGGATCGGGGTAACGACGCGGAGGTTGGGAAAAGGCATTTGGGGCACGGAACGCAGATTTGCTGTTGTTGAGGGCTTACAACCGGCCGATAAGCCGCGAATCGCGATCGTCCGTGGCGATCAGATCCTGTTGAATTGGCAACCTCCCAGCATTCAACGCTGGAGTCCCGAAACGCCTGTTGTCTACGAGCTACGACTTCGCTTAGGAAGCGCCAATTCGGAACAAGTCATCCAATGGGACGACTCCATCACGCTGCGATCCGGTTTCCGAACGGTGACCACCGAGGGACGCACGCTGCGACTGAACGATCGCCCATTGACGATTCGAGGCGTGTTGAATTGGGGGTGGGCGCCACCCAGAATTGCACCGAGCGTCGACGAGGCCTGGTTTCGAGAGGAGCTACGCCAGGCTCGTGCACATGGCTTTAACCTCATGAAGTTCTGTTTGTGGGTTCCACCAAGGCGGTATCTCGAAATCGCCGACGAAATGGGGATGCTCACTTGGGTCGAGTATCCGACATGGCATTCACGCTGGCAGCACAACCAACTAGCACAACTGAAACGGGAGTTCTCAGAGTTTTTTGCCAACGACCGACATCATCCGTCGATCGTGTTGCGAAGTTTGACATGTGAGACCGGACCAGAAGCTAATCTGGATGTGATCGAAGCGATTTATGACCTCTGCCACCAGATGGTCCCCGGCTCAATCGTTGAAGACGATAGCAGTTGGATCCAATGGAATCGTGTGCACGATTTCTACGACGACCACCCTTACGGGAACAACCAAACTTGGCCACAGGCGATCGCGAAACTGGAGAAATACATCACCGACCGCGAAGCTAAACCGCTCGTGTTGGGTGAGGCTATTGCGGCCGATACGTGGTACGACCGGCAGGGCATTCTTGACTACCAGGCGAACCGGTCGAACCATCACCTTCGGGGCGAAGGAGATGCGTCGAACAGGTTTCCATTTTGGTTTCCAATTCACTTTGCGGCCAATCGATCCTGGTATCTGGAACAGTCGTCACGCGTTGGTGCGCCGAGTGAGGAGATGCTGAGAGCCGATAGTCTGAAATACGCAATGTTGATGCGGAAGTATCAGATTGAAACGTTTCGACGCCTTTCACCGTCATCTGGATACGTGGTGTCGGTGATTCGCGACTTTCCTTTCGCGGAAATGGGATTGCTGGACCATGCTGGTAAGGCGAAGTGGCCTCTTGAGGAGTGGCGTTGGCATCAAGATGTCGTTTGCCTCATGGAGACGCCCCAGGAGCGTCGCGCGTTTACCGCTAAGCAACCGCTTGTACTGAACTTCCATCTGCATCACGGTGGCCCCAGTGCAGATTTGCCCGCAGCCGAATTCACTGTTGAAATCGTCGATGATCGAGACAAAGTCGTTCTAACACGGCGCGCGTCGATCAAGAGAATGGCCGCTGGCACTTGCGCAAAGGTATTGGACCTCGCTTGGACACCGCCCGCTATTGAAAAAGCAACTCGCTACAGCGTGCGAATGTACCTCGAGAGTGATGGTCAGCGAGTGTCACAAAATCAATGGAAGATTTGGGCCGTTCCGACTTCACTTCCACTGACTGGCGTCTATCGCCATTCTGGCTGTCGAATGGAATTGCTTCCATCGTCTCTGCGTAATCTGCCAGTTTGGAGACCGAAGGTCTCCCATGCCAAACTGGTGATCGCTTCTCGATGGGACGGCGACTTGATTGATTACCTGGAGTCGGGTGGACGGTCACTCGTTCTAGCGGACGGCCGTTCGAAAAGCTTGAAGACCAGCGAGCATTGGTTCCTAAAGGGTGGACCCTTGTTGATGGATCATCCGCTCGTCTCCGGCATCGGTCGGGAGTTTCTGCTCGAACTACAACACTTCGATTTGGCTGGTCCCGTGATGCGGAACCTCTCCTGTCTCGACGAAGTCGACCCCATAGCGTTGCTCTGGGACAATCACGATATCGATCATGTTCAGAGTCACGGTCTGGCTTTTGAAGCTCTGTTGGGAAAAGGTCGATTGCTGGCCACCTCGTGGCGTTTGAACAACGCGGCTGGCCAATTTGTTGCCGCACAAATGATCGAGCATCTGCTGAATGGCCAACCTCCCAAGTCGGTGTTCGAACCGTCAACGGTTCAAGCGATGCGGCAGAAGCTCGGCGAGCAACGGATCGATCTGACCAAGCTGACGTGGAAATTCCGCCAAGATCCGCGGAACATCGGCATGCAGCAGGAGTGGAACCGACGACAGGGAACTGAAACCTGGCAGCCGATTAAGATCGGCCGAGCTTGGGAAGCGGAGGGTTATGCTGGACTCGACGGTTGGGCCTGGTATCAGATCGAGATGGTGATTCCGCTGGCGTGGAAACAACGACAAGTCTACTTCTCGCTGGAAGGGGCTGACGACTACTACGAAGTCTATGTCAACGGCGTGGAAATTGGCCGTGGTGGCGATCGGGAGCGGCGGATCACTGCGTTTGACAGTAAAGCAAGCCACCTGATGAGCGATGCCGTGCAATTCGGTGTGACCAACCGCATCGTGGTGCGAGTCGAGGACTGGCAAGGTGCTGGCGGATTGTTCCGTCCGGTCTGGATCGGGACCGCCAAGATCTCGTCTTCATCCTTGTTGAGGTGATTTACCCCACCGGCCTCACTGTACCACGCAAATCTCTGGTTTAAAAAAACGGGCCGTTTAGGTCCGAAAATTCGTTTGGTTGTTGGACAGATGGCGTGAGATTTCAAGTCCGCTCGAAGATCGGCGGTCGATTTGTCATTAGTTATTTGTCAATTGTCATCTCATGTTCGCAGTCTTGCCCGCTTCGTGTCTTCTATGAAGGACACACTGTTGGCAAGTGCCACGGCGATGTGAATGCCATGTAGTCAGTTTTCAGCACTCGCCATTTTCGCTAGCGACTCCACCCTATCGATCATCGAGTTGAGGCCGTTACTGCGAGAGTCCATCAGATGGGATTTTAGGTCGAGCTGCGTAAATAACTCGCGAATATTCGACGACAAGATCTCGTCGGGAGTCTTGCCGGAAAGCAACTTCACAATGATGGTGATCAGACCTTTCACGATCAATGCGTCGCTGTCGGCAATAAAATCAACACGCGTTTCGCTGCCGTCGTCCCGGACTGAACCGACCAACCACACTCGGCTCTGGCAACCCTGCACCAAGTTCGCATCTAAACGATGCTCATCTGGAAGGTCCGGTAATTCGCGGCCCAGTTCAACGATGTACTGAAAACGTTCTTCCCAGTCGTCGAATAATTCGAAATCGTCGATCAACTCCGCAGCAGTGATCGGTTCCGGCATGTTCTCGGGGGACATCTCGCTTGCGGCTACTTTTTTGGTTAGCTGGCGTGAGAAGGCCGAGCCGGGGAGAGCGAACCGAGTGAGGCGCCGGAACTCTTGGCAAATCGTTCCTTGGTACCATCGGCCAAATAGCGGATCCCGATGCGGGTCGGCTCGTTTGTCTGGGGGCAAATGACCATCACATTCGACACGGCGACCGGCATTTCCTTCGACAGACGCCCACCTTGTGGGTTTCGCTGGCTACGACGGACGTGTTTGTATACACGGTTGACGCCTTCGACGAGCACTTTCTTTTTTTCGCGATTTACCGAGAGGACTTTGCCCGTTGCGCCACGGTCGTCGCCCGCAATGACCTTCACTATGTCGTCGACTTTGATTAACACCGAATTCTCTCCGTCAGGGCTCATTTCAGCCAGTCATCGTAACTCGAAGCGTCACCGCAGAAAGGGGGCCATCGTGGCATCCCCGCTTGAGGTTTGCCATACGATGTTGCCAACCCAGTATGTTCGAGTGTGACAAAGCACTAGTATAAGAATCTCTGTTGATTCGTCCAGTCGTACCGCATCAGACGGGGGCGAAATAGAGGAGCACCTGCTCCCAACTTGGAACTGGCACCCAGCCACGCATGTCCGAGGGACGAAAAGACGTTTTCATGCGACCCGACCAACCCCCCCGCGACCAATGTCCGCTTGAGAACCGGTCCCAATGTCCGCTGCGATGCCGTTATAACCACTTTGAGTCAGCCGACTTATCGATTTGGACTTGGGAGCTAAAGTGCTTGGATTGCGGCTATCGGGAGACGATCGGCTATCGCAACGACGAAACGGAACATTGGCAGGGTGTCGACCCCAATCAGTGTCCGTTCTGCCAGGCCTGTGACCTGAGTCCCGGTCGCGATCCGTGCCAATAAAGCAAGCAAGCGCCCTTAGTCAAAATCCCAACCGCATGCTGGTGCCGGTTGTAAGCTCTGAATAACCGGCTGTTGGAAGATATTCGCTTGTAAAACAGGGTAATTTGCGACGACAAGCCAAAACAGGATATCTATACTTAGTGACTGTGTTAGTTTATGTTAACCGACGTTGTGTCGGCGAATTTTTTAGCATTAAAAAACGGACCAGTAAACATGAGACTCCCTGGATCGATCGTCGCTGTGTGCCTTTGGAGTGTTTTTGGGCTTCTGTCAGCCTGCCAACTTCATGCCGAAGAGACACCGGCCCTCAAACCAGCACCGCACAACCGAGTTGCCATTCCGCGGGCCGCCTTGGGCAAAGAGTTCATGATCTCTGCCTCGCTGATTCCGCAAACTGCGGCCCCGACCAGCACAGGATTGGCTGGCCGCATCGTCACTTTTGAACTGTTCCACGACGGTGTCGACATGTACGACGCCAGCAAAGGTCAGGTCGTGACGGAAGATCTCCCGGCGAAGCAGCTCGTGACGACGTTTCCGATAGTGGAGCAAAACGACGCGGAAGTGGTGATTGATTTCAACTCGGGCATGGACCGGGTGATGACCAACATATGGTATGCGCAAGGTGGCTTCGATTCCGGGGTCTTTTCGATGGTTTTGGAAGTGCCACACAGTCGTGTATTTTCGGTGGTCGAGTCGAAGGATCGATTGGTCATTCGGCAGAGCGCCCATGTACGCAGCCGTCAGTTTGGCGCTGACGATGAATCGCGTGTCGAAGTTCGATATTTCATATCGCCCTACAAAGGGTTGCCGTTTCCCAAGCGCGAGAATCTGGGTCGCACAAACCGATACGTGCAGTTCTTCGAGTCGCAATCTCAGTTGGAACTCAACACGGGTCGAGCATCGGCAGCCATCGCTCGTTTCGATATCGCCTCGCCAATTTTGTTTTACTATAGCGCCAACACGCCGGAAGCCTATCAAGATGCAGTGAAGGACGGGATTCTGTACTGGAACCGTGCATTTGGCAAAGAGATCATCCAGGCCAAGAAGGCGCCAGACGGTGTCACGGCTCCCGATGCTGATCACAACGTCGTGCAGTGGGTACCGTGGGACGATGCCGGCTTCGCCTACGCGGACTTGCTGATCGACCCGAGGACAGGGCGTTCGCTTCACGGCCAAGCCTACATCACGAGCGTCTTTGCGTTCAGTGGCAAGAGCCGGGCCCGCGCGATCCTGCGACGCTTGCGAAAAAAGGCCGAGGAGGAAGGCGAGAAAAAGGATGGCGACAAGGATGACGACGACAAGGACGGCGACGACAAGGATGGCGACAAGGATGATGGAGACAAGGGTGGCGAGAAGAAGGCGTCGCTCAGTTTTCTGCAATCGGCCCAATGTTGCAACATGAGTGGCTTGGGGCACATGCAACAGATGATCCAAGGCATGGAGCTGTTGTTGGCCGCAGATGACGTCACCGAGGGTAACGTGCTACAAGCGTCACAAGACTACGTCCGTAACGTCGTGGCTCACGAGGTTGGGCACGTGCTTGGGTTGCGACACAATTTTGGCGGTAGCACTGCTGGCGACATTAGTCCGAAGGAGTTGGATGAATGGTTCGCCAAGTACCTTACAGAAAAGGAAGTTCCAGATTGGAAGGAAAAGAATACGACCAACTCCGTCACGGAATACTCAGTGTTCAAGGCCGCCGTGTTTACGGGCTGGAAAATTCGCGCTACGAACGAAGTGTTGCCACATGACAAGGCCGCGATTCAATGGGGCTACTTGGAATCGATGGATATCAAAGAGAAGAAGATGCTGTTTGCAACCGACGGCGACGCAGGCCGTTATGGAGACGTGAATACGTTCGATTACGGCTCAGAGCCGGTTGTCGCAGCTTACCACGAACTTTCGTCAACGATTCGTTCACTGCCATACAGCGTGATCGAGTCGTACGTATCGGCAAAAGCTGCCCGCGATGAACGCGATCGCATCCCGCTGGAAGAATTGAGCTTAAACACCTCCTTCGACGCCGCGATGTTGTCGAGTGACTACTCGGGTGTCTTCCGCTGGTTCAACGGCAGTGTACGGTCGTTGCGTCTGGAACGAGACTTTGCGTTTACAGGGACGTTGAACGACAAGGAAAGATTGGACAAGCGATGGGAGAGTCTGAAGGAACAAGTTAAGAAAGTGGGTGGAGCCGATCGTCTGGCGTTTTCGGTCTTGCCGCTACCGCTGACTCTAAACCTGAAAGAAAAGACGACAGGCGCCACAGCGGGCGACAAATTCTCGGCTACGAAGCTTACGGAGGAAGTCGGCAAGTTACTGGATGCCGAGGCGTACAATCCCTTCATCGGTGAAGACGACAAGGAATACACGTTCACCGACGACGAAAAGAAGCTGATCAAGGAGCGAGCAAAGACATACTTTGGAAAACTAGAAAACGAATTCCTGTTGCGTGCATGTGGCACACTCGCATCCATGCGACGCGACATTGGCGTGAAGGCCCAAGAGGGTATCGCCGATGATGATGACGATATCGCGAAGATCGAGAAGCAGATCATCGCGGTCGCCAAATTAATCATCACCACAAAGGACAAGAAAAATCGAGTGACTGGAAAACTGAATAAGGGACTAGTCGTTGTCGAGGACTACAAGTACAAGATGGCGACGCGCACCGCAGCCGCACGCATGCTGTCCGACACTGCTGGATCCCATAGGGCTTGGGCTCGAGCTGGGCGGACTGCGATCCACACAGCCCTGAAGGCCGACGTTGATGGCTCACTGAACATCAGTAACCTGAAGGCGTTCAAGACATCTCAGTTGTCTCGGGCTCTGCGAGATTGGTACGAGCAGCAGCAAGCTTTGCTTCGCTTGATACCGCCAGCGACTTAGCATTGGGTCATGGTGTGATGGTAAGACCCGAGGCTAGCGCCTTGGGCTCAATACAACCTTGCGGTAAGGCCGCACCCGAGCGCTCCTAAGAAACACCGGTTACTGATCGTGCCGGTTTTTTTTCAGACGTCGATTCTATGAGTCATGCACAATTTCGGGCAAAAACTACGGCTCACTCTTGAGTCATGCCGGAAAAGAGGGCAGAATCGAAAAAGGGCAGAATCATGGTTGGACAGTGTCCTTGGTGTGGTAGTCACACAGCATCCAAGAGTCGTCGTACGGCCAGAGGTTGGGTTCGACGTGTTGCCTGGTTTCTTGTGTTGACACGGTGCCACAGCTGCTTCCGAACGTTCTGGACACGCGGCATTGCATTCGGCAATAACCTGCGGCTGCCACCCGTTGGCGATTTACGGAATACTTAGCGTCTGGCCGTCTCGCGGCCGTTGTCCTGGTATTGTTCGACGTTTACGAAGTCAACTTGCCGCCAGCCGAGACGAGAGTGTTGGCTAGCAGCATCGTGACGGTCAACCTGCCAACTCCACCAGGCACTGGGGTGATGGCTGAGGCAACTGCGCTGACGGCTGCGAAATCCACGTCGCCGACAATCCCATTGTCGGTACGGTTGATCCCGACGTCGATGACCACCGCTCCTGGGCGGATCATCTCCGCAGTCACGAACTTTGCCCGTCCAACGGCAGCTACGAGTAGGTCTGCTTGCCGCGTGATGGAAGGCAGATCCGCCGTGCGACTATGGCAGAGGGTGACCGTAGCGTTGCAGCATTGCGGACTGACCGGCGAGTCCTTCTGGGATAACAGCGTCGCCATTGGCTTGCCGACGATGTCACTGCGTCCCAGTATCACCGCGTGTTTTCCAGTGATGTCGATCTGACAGCGGGCCAGGATTTGAAGAATTCCGTGCGGGGTGCAAGGTAGAAAACGCGCACGACCTTGGGAGAGTAGCCCGACGTTGTACGGATGGAATCCGTCGACATCCTTCGCCGGATCGATTGCGTCCAGAATTCGCGCCGCGTCGACTTGTTGCGGCAGCGGCAATTGGACCAATATGCCGTGGATGGTTGAGTCTTCGTTGAGTTTCCCGACAAAATCGAGTAGCTCGTCGGTCGAGGTTAATTGGGGCAACCGATGCAAAGAACTGGCGATTCCAACTCGTTTGCAAGCACGCTGTTTGTTGCGGACGTAGACCTCGCTGGCAGGATCTTCGCCAACTAACACAGCGGCCAAGCCAGGTGTTGGGCCTCCCGCGGCCACGTGTGCAGCGACAGATCGGCTGATTTCCGCTTGAATCTCCTGGGCAATGACTTTGCCATCCAAAATGCGAGCGACCAACGTGGTGTCCTTGAATGAGTGATTTGGCAGTGCGCTGAAACGCCAAGATTCTAGCGACCGAACACACGTAATGCGAGCGGTCGCTTTGGCCACGATTCCACGACTTGATCGACCCTTTCGAGCCAATCATGCCCACGTTCACCATATTCCGTCACACAGGCCGTCGGGACGGTGCGGAGGCCAGATCCAACAATTTTCGAGATTCGTTTGAATCCTGTGCCAGCTCGCCTAGAATCGGGACCTTGGAGTTGGCTGAGTATCTAAAATCGCAATGTGATGTCTTCGAGGGCCAAGCCGTGAAACCTAGCACGGAACATCCGGATTACGACCCGCTTTTCGTCAATTCTCGCCGTGAAGCGATTTTTATTTTCTGTTTATGGGCGGCTTGCCTCGTGTGGTGCGTTCCGTACTGCTACATCAACGGCTACGTGCCTGAGGATCAGGAAGTGGCGATCTTGTGGGGGTTGCCCCAATGGATTGTGTTGGGCATCCTCGTGCCGTGGTTGATCGCCAATGTCATCGCGATTCTGTTTTGCATTTTTATCTTCCGTGAAGACGATCTTGGATCTTCCGAAGAAGACGCGCCGACGGAGGCGAGCTCATGAATGCGATCATGTTCGCCCAGTCGGCATCCAACGCCGCTTTAGTCACCTTCATTATCTACATCTTGGCCGTGTTCGGCCTGGCATGGTTGGCAAACAGATTGAGGTCTGGAAAGAACTTCCTCAGCGAGTATTTTTTGGGAGGACGTCGACTCGGCGTCTGGGCGTTTGCGTTGACGTTCGCGGCAACCAGCGCGTCGGGAGGTAGCTTCACCGGCTTTCCGTCGAAGGTCTACATGCATGGCTGGATTCTCGCGCTCTGGATTGGCAGTTACATGGTGGTGCCGATCTGCGCCATGGGTCTTGTCGGGAAGCGAATCAACCAGATGGCCAGAATGTCCGGAGCTATTACGATTCCGGACGTCTTTCGCGACCGATTTCGCAGCTCGGCATTCGGACTGTTGAGCGTGGCGCTAATCGTCTTTTTCATGTCGTTTAACCTGGTTGCCCAGTTCAAGTCGGGCAGCGAGATTCTCAAGACTCTATTACAAGACGTCGAGGTTTTTCAGTCACTTGTCGCTTGGATCGACGGAGCCAAGTCGGGTACAGATTGGCTGCGAGATGTCGACCCGGGCTACCTTCTCTGTCTTGTCGTGTTCGCCATTTCAGTGATTGTCTACACGACATATGGTGGTTTTCATGCGGTGGTTTGGACCGATGTGATGCAGGGCATCGTCATGGTGGTGGGAGTTATGATCATGCTCCCGTTGGCGCTTTGGCAAGTTGGCGGGTTTGGAACAGCGACCGAGCGGTTGTCCGAATTGACCCCTCCGAAACTAGGGCTTGCTCAAATCGAGATGGAAGATGAAGTGAAGATCCGTTGGAGCACTACTGCGCCGTGGTTCGGCATTTCACAGGGCGATCAGCCTCCGCGATTGTTTCGCGTCAGCAGCACACTCTCTGCACCCGTGGGAATCAAGACGATTCAGCACATCAAGATCGTCGAATTGACATCGCCTGTGCAGGTGACCGAGCAACTGGAGAGGCTCGAGGCGATGGTACCCGTTGACTGGGGAGAGCAGGGGACTATCGTTTGGCTCGATCAGCAAACAAGATCAAAATTGTCGAAACACAAACTGACAATCACTCGACTATTGGACTACGCTTACGGAGCCGGCAAAAAAGGTTCGTACGTCCGAGGTCCCGGTCCCGTGCCTCCCAAACTTCCAAAGGAACCAGGAACATTGACCATTCACTCACCACAGCCGGGTGATGTGGTGGTACTTGACGCTGATGGTCGCATTGTCGTGGAGCGGCAGAGCGAAATCAACGTCGTCGCATTGGAGGCCGGAGAGTATACGGTCGTGGGGAAACATGGATCGGAGTACACCAAAGCGGTAAAGGTAGAAGTCACACGTGGCGGAGATCATGAGACGACCGTGAATTGGTCGACCATTGGGCAACAGGAAGTTGCTGACAATGGAAAGCAGCCGGTGAATCCGTCGTCCGGTTTCTTGCCACTGTCGCTCGCGATTTCGTTCTTCTTCATGTGGGCGATTTCCGGTACAGGGCAACCGAGCACAATGGTTCGCTTGATGGCCTTTCGCAGTTCCCGCACTCTGCGCCTGGCGATCATAACGGTCACTTGCTATTACTCAATGATCTACTTCCCGCTGATCTTGATCTTCTGCTGTTCCCGTTTGTTGTTGCCTGGCATGGACCTCGAGTCCGACCGAATCATGCCGCAGATGGCCGTCACGTTGACATCGAACATCGGTCATCCTTGGATGGCAGGCCTCCTCGTTGCCGCGCCGTTTGCGGCCGTCATGTCAACAGTTGATAGCTTTCTGCTTGTCATCTCTTCGGCCGTCGTGCGCGATATCTACCAGCGAAATATCAACCGCGACGCCTCTCAGAAGACCATCAAAACGATGACCTATGTCGTGACATTGTTGATTGGATTAGGCGCGTTGCTCGGTTCGGTTAATCCGCCGCAATTCCTGCAAGACATCATCGTCTATACGGGCAGCGGATTAGCGGCATGTTTCTTGGCGCCTGTTGTGTTCGCGATCTATTGGCCTCGCGCTAATTTGCAGGGTTGTATGGCCGGCATGATTGGTGGTTTTGTCGCTCACCTTTCAATGTATGTGCTGGGGGTCATCGTCAACGGGAGCTTCTTTCATCCCTATCGACTCTTCGATTTCAACCCGATTATCATCGGGCTGATTACCTCGTTCTTGACCACCTATATCGTCGTTAAGCTGACTCCACCGCCTGATGACGAGATCGTGCGGATGTACTTCCACCGCCGCGGTAGCAAAAACGACTGAATGGTATTGATGTATCCTGAAATCAGTATGGTACGTCCTTGCCGTCAGTGCTTGTTGAACACGTCGAGACGACTCGCATGAAACTCGCCAGATATTTTCCGTCCGGTCAACCGCACGCGGTGGGCGTAGGGATAGTCTCCGACGAGACAATCGTGGCGATCCGCTTGGACGACGACTTGCCGTCGTTGTCTGCCATCCTCGAATCCATGGATCCTCTGTCGACCGTTCAGGATCGGCAAGGTGAGTCGTTGCCCTTGAGCAGCATAGAGCTACTGGCTCCCATCGATCAGCAGGAAGTTTGGGCCGCCGGAGTGACCTACAAACGTAGCCAGACGGCACGGATGGAGGAATCGGAGGCTGCTGCGTCTTGCTACGACCGAGTTTACCAATCTCCTCGGCCGGAGTTGTTTCTCAAAGCGACACCTAACCGAGTATCGGGACCAGGTCAGCCTTTGCGAATTCGAGCGGATTCCAAATGGAACGTACCGGAGCCGGAGTTGACGTTGGTCGTCAATTCTCGGAAACAACTGGTCGGCTACACCATCGGGAACGACATGAGTTCCCGGGACATCGAGGGCGAAAACCCGCTCTACCTACCGCAAGCGAAAGTTTACAACCAGTGTTGCGGTCTGGGCCCGTGGGTCACATTGGCCAGTAGCTTCCCCCCACGGGATGAGGTTGGAATTCACATTTCGATTCGTCGTGACAATCAAGTGATCTTTAGCGGCGCCACCGGCCTTGACCAGATGGCGAGGTCTCTCGAGGACCTCATCCAATGGCTCGGTCGAGACAACGATTTTCCGCACGGGGGATTCCTGTTGACCGGAACCGGGATCGTCCCAGAAAACGACTTCACGTTGCTCCCTGCCGACGTCGTCGACATTACCATCGATGGGATTGGAACACTAAGTAACCGGGTGGTTCAGGGATGAATTCACGCGAAGGGTGTTGCACGGGTTACAATCCACAGCGACCCCGCTAAAACACTACCTGCATGAGAATCACAATTCACCAGGAAATGGACCGACCTCGACAATGACCATTCAGCCGATATTGATTAATGGAAAGTGGTGCCAAGCGGACGTTTGCGGCCAGTTTCAGGCCGACAATCCAAAGACCAAGCAACCCCTTGAGCATCTGTTTCCTGTTAGCAGCTGGTCGGATTGTGAACTTGCCCTGAATGCGGCGACCGCCGCCGTGGCGAAGCTCAGAGACATTCCATCGAGTCAGATTGCGGATTTCCTGAGACAGTATGCCGACGGAATAGAAGCTCGCGCCGACGAGTTGGTTGAAGCAGCACATGCCGAAACGGCTCTTCCCGCCAGTCCTCGCCTAGCTGACGGTGAATTGCCGCGAACCACGGGACAATTGCGACAAGCGGCCGATGCGGCATCCGTCGGTACGTGGGCGATGTCCACGATCGACACTGCACAGGGCATTCGCTCGGTCTTGGCACCGATTGGACCGGTTTGCGTGTTCGGTCCTAATAATTTCCCGTTCGCATTCGGGAGCATCTCAGGTGGAGACTTCGCCGCAGCGATCGCCGCGGGCAATCCTGTCATCGCCAAAGCCAATTCTTCCCACCCACGCACGACGCAAATTTTTGCCGAGATTGCCCAGGACGCGGCGCAGCAATGCGGATTGCCGGACGGGACAGTCCAGTTGCTTTATCGGTTGAACCATGAGGACGGGGAGAGGTTGGTCGCCGACCCGCGAGTTGGCGCCACAGGGTACACCGGTAGTCGACAGGCCGGGCTGGCACTCAAGAGGGCGGCTGACGCGGCTGGGAAACCAATCTATCTGGAGCTGTCCAGCATCAATCCGATCGTCATCCTCGCCGAGGCGTTGGCAGAACGCGGCGACGACTTGGCGACCGAGTTCACGCAGAGTTGCCTCATGGGAACCGGGCAGTTTTGCACGAACCCTGGCTTGGTTGTTCTGCCATCCGGCGAGATGACGGAGAAATTCGTTGACAACATCGTTGCCGCTTTTGGGCAAGCAGCGGCCGGCACGCTCCTCTCGGCCAGTGTCGAACGGTCGTTGAACGCTGCCGTTACGTCGCTCGTCGACGCCGGTGCCGAATTGCTGGTTGGCGGCCAAGTTGGCGCGGGTGAGGGTTACTCGTTCGCAAATTCGCTGTTACGCGTCAGCGGAGATGCTTTCCTGGCGGACGCCGAAGCGTTGCAACAGGAAGCCTTCGGCAACGTCAGTTTGTTGGTCGTTGCCTCCGACCTTGACCAGATGACCAGTATCGTCGGTGGGCTGGAGGGAAATCTAACGGGATGCATTTATTCTGCGACCGAGAACGGCGATGAGGCTAGTTATCGAAAAGTGGCCGCTGCGCTCCGCCCACGAGTTGGACGTTTGTTGAACGACAAAATGCCAACGGGAGTGGCGGTTAGTCCAGCGATGAATCATGGCGGCCCCTACCCGGCAACCGGGCACCCAGGGTTTACCGCTGTGGGAATCCCCGGTTCATTGCGCCGCTTTGCGACGTTGGCGTGCTTCGATAACGTTCGCAATTCCCGTTTGCCGCTTTCCTTGCAGGACGTTAACCAGTTGGGGGGGTGGCGATTGGTCGACGGTGACTGGACGGTTGCTGACATTGAACAGTGAGGAGTCTTCAGCACGTCGATCCGTTATCGAGCGCGCCTCGGATTCGGATGGATTTTGGTCGGACTTGGCGCAATAATATGAGAAGTCTTGGTAATTAACTCAGATGGGAAAAAAGATGTCTGCCATGAAGCTCGTTCACCGCATCATTTTCACGGTATGTCCACTCTTGCTCCCGGCGTTCGCGACGTGTGTGGCTTGTGGCGACGATTTGCCGCCAGGGCAACGAGATCTGGACGAGGCCACGAAAATCCACTTCGAGGGCAAATCGGACTACGTGGACCGAGTCATCGTCTTGTGCGAGTCCGCTCTGAAAAAAGGGCTGGATGGTCCGGGAACGATCTTCACGAAGGAGCTGGCTAGTTCGACGCTGTTCCGCCGTGCTTCTGTCAGCGCTCAGAGAATCCTTCAGCCGGGCATCCGCCAGAGTGCCAGATTGCGTTACCGAGAATTGGCGGTGAAAGACCTGGAATCGGCTATCAAATTCAAACCCGAATTCGCAGATGGTCACCTACTGTTGTGCGAGCTGTCGTCGATGCCGGGCGGAGATCGCAAACGCGGATTCAAAGCGGCCAGCGCGGCGGTTGAATCGTTCAATAAAGCCAACGACAAACTGCGAGCAGCGTCGGCTTACCTTTGGCGAGCCAGGTTTGGCGACGATCTCGTCCAACAACTGGCAGATTTCGCGAAGGCCTCCGAATTGGATCCGGACAACATGGGAATTCTGCGACAACAGGCGGACTTCTTGCACGGCAAGCAGCAGTTCGGCGAAGCGGTGAAGACGTTGAAGAAACTGGTGAAAGCGTCACCCGACGATGCGAAGTTACGATTGGCGCTTGCGGAAAGCCTCTCCCAAACGGGTGAAGAGGGTGTGATCGAGGCATTTGACCAGATCGAGAAGGTCATTGAATTGGCCCCCGACATGACTGCTGTCTATCGCATGCGTGCTCAACTTTACATCGCGCAGGAAAAACCAGAAGAGGCGATTGAAGACCTGACCAAGGCGATTCAAATCGACCGTGGCGACATTGGTGCCAGACTATTCCGCGCTGAGATCTATCTCTTCGAGGACGAACTTGAGAAAGCGCGGCAGGATGTGAACCGGGCGTTGTCTCTCAATCCCGGTATCGTCTACGGCATCCAACTTCGCAGTCGAATCAGTGCGGCCGAGAAAAAATACTCGCAGGCGATCGATGACATTCGCTTGCTGATCGGGAACGATCCCGACGATGCGGGCCACCGGCTACAATTGGCCGCCTATCTAAATGCCGATCAGCGACCTCGAGCAGCTATTAAGGAGATTACCAGAGTCCTGGAGAAGGATGCTAGCAACTGGCGCGCTTTACGATCTCGAGCCGATGCCTTTTTGAGTGTCGGCAAACACGTTGAGGCGCTCGCTGATTACGAGCGAGCCCTGAAAATGAGTCCAGAGAATAGCGGCATACTCAACAACTTTGCCTGGGTGCTCGCGACTTCCACCGACGACAAGGTTCGTAACGGAAAGCGGGCCATCGAGTTGGCCACAAAGGCCTGTGAGGTCACCGAGTACAAGGAAGCGCACATCCTCAGCACTCTCGCCTCAGGCTACGCCGAGGCGGGAGATTTCGAGTCGGCCATCAAGTGGTCGACCAAGGCCGTCGATCTTGGTGAGGGCGAGATGAAGGAGCAACTCCGAGGTGAGTTAAAAAGCTATCAGGAGAAGAAGCCTTGGCGCGAGAAGCAGGTCGTCGAGGAAAAAGAGACGAAGGATCGTCCGAATCTGATCGAGACGTAAGCCGTGGATCGTCAACACGCGTTTGACCTAGTCTGCGAATTTACGCAGAGTGACAGCCTTCGTCGGCACATGCTGGCGGTCGAGGTTTCGATGCGATCCTACGCAACGAAGTTCGGCGAGGACGTCGAAAAATGGGGCGTTGTGGGCCTCCTGCATGACTTTGACTACGAGCGTTGGCCCGATCCTCCTGACCACCCGTTGCAAGGATCGAAAATCCTGAAAGAGCGTGGCTATCCGGACGACGTCATTTACGCCATAAAAAGTCATGCCGACTATCTGGAAGATTGCCCCCGCCTCTCGCTGATGGACAAAACTCTCTATGCGTGCGATGAATTGGCTGGTTTCATAACCGCCGTCGCCAAGGTTCGCCCCGAAAAAATGAAGGGCATGAAGGCGAAGAGTGTCCGCAAAAAAATGAAGCAGAAGAGTTTTGCGGCAGCGGTCAATCGAACCGACATCGTCAATGGGGCTGAGGACTTGGGAGTCGATTTGAACGAACACATCCAGTACGTTATCGAGGCGATGGAAGCCGAAGCCGAATTGCTCCATCTTGTTTGAAAAACGGAACGGCAGCGATTGAAGCCGGTGGTGCTGACATCGATATTGAACTGGTCAACACCGTATTTCGCGCCGTGCATTCGGTAAAGGGAGCCACCGGTTTTTTTGGGCTCAATTCGATCAACAATGTTGCACATAGTTTTGAAGACCTGCTGATCCTGGTCCGCGAATTCAAATTGGTGCCGACGGAGGAGATCATCGACCCGATGCTACGCGCTGCCGACATGCTTCGCAATTTTATTCAGGACATCGAAAATGCAAATTCCGTTGATGTAAGCAGCATGGTGTCTGAACTGAAGCTCCTTGGTCAAATCCCGTCTGAAGACGAATCGAAAACGCCAACTCAAGAACAAGGGCCGTCTGAAGACGCCAATTGTCAGGACGACGGCTCCGACGAATTGGACGAGCCAACGGACAATTCAAGCTCGAGCGACTCGGGCGACGAACCGGTCACAGAGGAGAAGAGCGTTGCCCAACAAACGAAGATCAAGGCTGGCGCAACGAAGAATGATGGCAATGACCGCGCGAAGAATCCCAGCGAGTTCAGCATTCGAGTTTCCGTTGATACACTCGACACACTGATGAATTTTGCCGGCGAACTTGTACTTGGTCGGAATCAACTCCTGCAATCAGCCGCTCATTGCCGCTCATTGCCGCTACATTGACCTGAACTGCGTGGTTGCTCGCATCAATCAAGTCACCAGCGACTTACAAGATGCCATCATGCAGACGCGTATGCAGCCCATTGGCAGCGTCTTTAGCCGCTTTACACGAGTCGGCTGTGCGAGTTGGCTTCGTAGCTAACCAACGACCTCCGCTTTGTGTGCTTCTTGCTGTGAGTTCCGGATGTTTCGGAAAACCGGTTTTTGCCACGACGACCATTTTTTCGCAGTTCCGGCCCGCCTCGATGCCGATCCACATTCTTGCCGCTTCCGCGATCGCCGAGTCGTGTCGCGGCTGAAGAAATCGGATAAACAGGCGTGTTATCCGATTGGCCGGCCTGGGACTGATGTACGGGAGTCGATTCATGACAACAATACTTGCAGTACCAAACAATCGGCGTGCGTTGGCCATTCTGATGGCATCCGTACTTCTCGGCCCAGCTCCATTGCGAGCGGGGGACGTTTTCTCCACGATCCGAGCATCCTGTGTCGATGGCACTTGCCTGGAAAACTGTGATGAGCCCGCGTATTCTTCAACCTCGTGCCGGCGTAATTGCCCAGGGACTCTGATGCAGTGGAGTTTCGGTAACAGCTTCTCTGGCGGCCCCGACCTGACTGCACCACTTGTCACCGATCGCCCCGACTTCACCGAAGCCGCTTCTACCATTGGAAGAGGCGTGGCGCAGTTGGAAATCGGCTACACGTACGCTTATGACAACGGCGGTACTGTGACAAAGTCAAATTCGTACCCTGAACCACTACTGCGGTATGGAATTTTCGCCGAATGGCTAGAACTGCGTGTCGGCTGGAATTATGCCGACGAAGAGGTTGGACTCGTTAAGAACTCAGGCAGCGAGGATCTCTATCTGGGATTCAAGATCGGTCTGACGCCGCAAGAGGGAATCCTGCCTGAAATGGCGATCATCCCGCAAATGACCGTTCCGACCGGTGCATCCGTTTTTACCGGCAACGAAGTGCTTGCCGGTCTGAATTGGATTTACTCCTGGGAACTCACCGATTTCATCTCGACGGCTGGTAGTACCCAGTTCAATCGGGCAATTGACGATGTCTCTAACGACGCCTTTACCGAGTGGGCCCAGTCCTGGACGATCGCCTATACACTCACGGACTGTGTCGGCGCTTACACCGAGTGGTACGCATTCATTCCACATAGTGCCGATACGAATGTAGCCGAACATTACTTCAACGGCGGATTCACGTACCTTGTCCACAACGACATGCAATTTGACATCCGTGCCGGAGTAGGGCTGAACGACGCAGCGACGGACTATTTCCTCGGTACCGGCTTGTCGATGCGTTTTCACTAGAAGAAGACTGCCGCCTGACATCACACGAGAATTTGGGTGCCCCCTCGATGACGCACCGGGTTAAGAAGCCTCACCCGATGCGCAAGTGAGCGAAGACTACTCCGTTGTCGTCGCAGTAGGGAGCAAGCTACGGGTTCAGCAACTGAAGTCCGCCCTGTCGACACCAGCGGGCCAAATTGTTTTGCGGGACCATATCTCCTACATCGGCATCTCCTACATCGGCGAAATGCGGCTCAGATTTGCATCGAATGCCGAAACGCGCTAGCATCGGGTCTCGCCTATGGAACGCGTTTGTAGACTCGAGTCTAGCGCCTGCGGCTCAGATTGCATCGAATCGTGAATGCGCTGCGTATCGTTCCATCAGATCATGTATACTCGCGGGACGGTCTACGATGGTTCTTCATCTGGAGAGAGATACACCATGTCCACCGACTCGCCACGATACGAGTACACGATCCGACGCAAGATTCTCACATTCCTGGGCGCGAAGTTTCACATCTATAACGACACCGGCGAACTGATCGGATTTTCGCGGCAAAAAGCGTTCAAGTTGAAGGAGGACATTCGAGTCTTCACCGACGAAAGCGAGAACGCACCGCTGATTTCGATCAAGGCCCGCAGCATCATCGACTTTAGTGCCGCGTACGACGTTGTCGACGAGAAAACGGGTAATTCGCTCGGCGCCTTGCGACGCAAGGGTTTTTCTTCCATCTTGAGAGATTCCTGGGAGGTGTTGAACCAAAACGACGAGCCGGTCGGAAGGCTAGCCGAAGACAGTATGGGCATGGCGATGGTTAGACGGTTCGTGCCAATGGGGAATCTGTTCCCACAGAAGTTCTCGTTGATCGACGGGAGTGGCGCGGAGATCGCCAATTTACGTACCCACTTCAATCCGTTTGTTCACAAGATGACCGTGGCGATCAACGCTGATAGTTCGATTCATCAAATGGTTGTGCTGGCAGCGGGGATCTTGCTCGTGGCCATCGAGGGACGTCAAAAGAGCTAGGTCCCTCATTTGCCTCTTTGGGGTCACTTCGTCATTTCATTGCCCGCAGAACATCGGCATAGCTGACAAGTTGAATGCTACGTCGCTCGATCACTTCCTTTGCTTTACCGCTGGTAAACGCGCGAGTAACTCCGGCCCGATCCGATGCGACATTGTCGTATCCTCGATGACCAAGTGCTCGCATCTCTGGCGTGTCGAGCGCCGGATGTTCAACAAACATCCAAAGGCCAGGCGATAGGTTCTCGAGGATCTGGATCATCTGAGTTTCTTTCTCCTCAGGCGTTGTCTGCGGACCGCCGAACCGCTCGGTCGCCTTGATGTTTGGCAAACTCAATGGCAAGTCGTATTCGGCTGCCAGACGTTGCGTCAGGGTTCGCAGCTCAGGCGAACTTGTCGCAGTCCCCATATGTGCTGATAAGTGAGTTACGTTGGGTAGCAGTCGCTTCGCCGTTTCGATTTGGGCTCGAAGTTCGCGTTCGACTTGATCGATCTTCCAGTCCGAATCGAGGAATCCTGTATTTGGCGGCCAACCTCGCCGTTGCCGCGTCATGGGATAAAAATGACCATTTGCATCGACCAAACTGGGCACACTCTTGCATACCGGGCCCCACTTTACTCGTGACCATTCACTGGTTAGGTCGAGATGCACCCCGACGTCGATGTCCGGATGCTGTTTGAGCATTTCGACGGCCTCGATAAACCAAGGCGCTGGAACGATAACTTCGATCGATCGGGCGATACCGTGAGTGACCGTCCGTAGACACGCGACGTTGACCGCGTGTGCCGCACCCATGTCGTCGCTGCGAACGATCAAGCGGATCATCTGCTCGGCATCTTGCCCCATAACCAAGGGGCTGCAGCTGCATGTGACTGCCAACGCAAGGGAGATCCAGCCACAGCGTATTCGCAATAGGGTACAGCGTTTCTCAAAACAGCTCATCAATCGGTTCGCCAAACGGTAGTACTGAAACGGGTCTTCCGTTTTGATCTAGATAATGTGCCCGGGTGTCGATCCCCAGATGGCGATAGACCGTTGCCAAGACATCTTGCGGGCGTTTGGGATTGTCCTGCGGTAGCGCGCCTTTTGAATCGGACGAGCCGACGACTCTTCCTCCTTGAATCCCGCCACCCGTGATGGCCGCCGAGAAAACAAGCGGGTAATGGTCTCGCCCACCGGTCGCGTTGACTCGGGGCGTACGGCCAAATTCGCCCCAGGCCAGGACCATTGTCGATTCAAGTAGCCCGCGCTGTGCCAGGTCTTCGATCAGGGCAGTGTACGCCTGATCCCAGCGTGGTAGGAAACCATCCCGCATGGTCTCATAGCCCTTGACGTGCGTATCCCACCAGCGGCAATCGACCGTGACAAGCCGCACGCCCGCTTCAACTAACCGTCGAGCAAGTAACAGGCGTTGGCTCCAAGCAGGAACTCCACAGCGGTCCGGAGTCGGTGCTTTGTACGCCGGCATGAAGCCATATCGTTCACGGACACTGGCCGGTTCGGCATCTAGGTCGAACGCCGCTCGCGCCTTGACACCGGAAATAATCTCCCATGCTCGCTGCTGAAACGCGTCTACCGCTTCCATCTCACCGCTCTCATCTACCCTACGGCGCAATCGGTCGAAGCTCTTGAGTAGATCACGTCGAGACCTAATTCGGTCGACTGACAGAGCAGCGGGAATTTCAAAATTCGGTAACCGAAAAGGTCCTGCATTGGCCGGGTCAGCCTGAGTTTCGAACGGCCGGCACGATGGGCCCAGATAGGCCGAATCCGTTCCTGGTACACGACGAGGGATCATTACATAGGCCGGAAGCTCGGGGCAATCTTGTTGCAATTGTCGAGCGACAATCGACCCAACGCTAGGGTATGAGTTGCTGTCGGGAACACCCTCGTTGGGATATCCGGTAAAGAGAAGTTGGTCGCCGGATGAATGTCCGGCATCCTTGTGATTTAGGCTGCGTATGATCGACCACTGGTCCATGATTGCAGCGCTCTTTGGCAGCAAATCACAGATTTGGAGTCCAGGCACGTTTGTTTTCGCAGCGCCAAAAGACCCTCGATATTCGACCGGAGCCTCCGGTTTTGGGTCCCACGTCTCATGTTGACTGGGACCTCCCCGCATCCAGAGCAAGATGACCGAATGCTTGTCGCTCGATGGGCTGCCCGCTGCGACTCGCAGCAGATTCGCCAATCCGAGTGATCCAAGGGTGCCTGCCTGCAGAAAACTTCGCCGTTCCATGTGGAGCGAACGTCGAAATGACGGACAGCCGATCTTGTTGGTTGTCGGGCGACTCACAACGTTCTCGCAGAGAATAAAGGGCAGCGATTTTTCGGCGTTTCCGTATCGTATCTATCGTCAATTGGCAAATCAGGACGAGCGGCGACCGCGTCCTTAGCCGCGTTCTATCTTAACGGATCACCGACATGGATACCAAGCGGAACTTGGTACTCGATGTCCAAACGGCTCGGGGCGATTTTCCCATATCGCTGGCAATTGACGATCGGATTCAGTGAGACGAGAATACACCGACAGTCGTGACAACCGCGGTCCGCATATCGCTTTGTTCGCGCCAGCCGCACCAATGTGAGAGGAATCGCTATCATTACTTCATCTTCTATGCCCGCACCGCTCAGTTCTTGTTGGCTCAGACTTCGTTCGCTGAGCTCCAGGAGACTGCTGATCGGGATGGTCGCGGCCATTCTCTTTGCTCAGACGGTCCATCCGGACCTGTTGGCGGCGGCGACCGACGACCGCGCAAGAGATGACCGACCGAATATTGTCGTCATCATGTCGGATGATATGGGCTTCTCCGATATCGGTTGTTATGGCGGTGAGATCAACACTCCCCACCTCGATCGTCTGGCGGAGGACGGACTTCGATTCAGTCAGTTTTATAACACGGCCCGCTGTTGCCCCACACGAGCGTCAATTTTGACAGGTGTCTATTCTCATCAGGCGGGCATCGGTTTAATGACCGGTGACCGGAAATTGCCCGGGTATCGAGGCGAGTTGGGTCGCAACGTCACAACGATCGCCGAATCGCTTTCCACGGCGGGCTATCGATCGTACATGTCTGGCAAGTGGCACGTGACAAGTCATACCAGGCCCAATGGCCCTGTGGAAAACTGGCCGATGCAGCGGGGCTTTGAAAAGTTCTACGGAACGATCACCGGTGCCGGTAGTTTCTATGATCCCGCCACGCTCTGCCGAGGTAACCAGTTCATCACACCGGTCAACGACCCAAAGTACCAACCGGACACCTACTACTATACCGACGCCATCAGTGATAACGCCGTCACGTTTCTCAAAGAGCACGCCGCAGCGACGCCGGACAAGCCTTTCTTCCTCTACGTTGCCTTTACGACAGCGCATTGGCCGATGCATGCCCTACCGGAAGACATCGCGAAATATAAGGGTGCGTACGACGAGGGATTCGGTCCCATCCGCGCAGAGCGTTTGAAGCGACTCAAGGAACTCGGTTTGGTCGCCGCATCGACGGAGCTTTCCTCTCAATCAGACGACTGGGGCCGTGTTAGCGACAAGGCGTGGGAAGCTCGCAACATGGAAGTTTATGCGGCTATGATTGACAGCATGGATCAGGGAATCGGCCGAATTTTGGCGGAGATCAAGAGAGAAGGTCAATCCGACAACACGTTGGTGATGTTCTTGCAGGACAACGGTGGGTGCGCGGAAGGCTACGGCCGATACTCGCCCAACAAACCGTATGCGTCGGACTACAAGCCGTTGGGGCCCAACGAATTTCAAACAAAGATCTGGCCGCCCATGCAAACACGTGACGGCCGTCCATTGCGTGTTGGACCGGGAGTAATGGCGGGACCTGAAGATACATTCATCGGCTACGGTCGCGGTTGGGCCAATGTTTCGAACACGCCGTTCCGAGAATACAAACACTGGTCTCACGAAGGTGGAATATCAACACCGTTGATTGTCCATTGGCCAGCGGGCATTGCGAAGAAACGGCGCGGAACTCTCGAGCGACAGCCTGCACATGTTATCGATATCATGGCCACGTGCGTCGATGTGGGCGCTGTCGATTACCCGCCATCGATCGCCGGACAACAAATCTTGCCGTTGGAAGGTGTCAGTCTGCGACCGTCGTTTTCTGGGCAGTCGTTGGACCGACAAGACGCGTTGTACTTTGAGCACCATTTGAATTGCGCTGTTCGTGATGGCGATTGGAAATTGGTGCGCAAGGGACAGCCAGGTCGGCCGGCCAAACTGTTCGATTGGGAGTTGTACAACATGGTTAACGATCGCCCCGAACTCCATGACCTGTCGGGTGAGTTTCCAAAAAGAGTCGCCGAGTTGTCGGCGAAATGGGAGGCCTGGGCCGCCCGCGCAAATGTCAAGCCATGGCCTTATGAATTCGAATAGAGCCGCCAAAGCTGCAACTGCGTTCTGTGACGTCAACTCTTACTAAACGGCCAGATGCGGCCGAGAGTTTTGGCCTGCTGCTTTGAGATACTCTTGATCCCCCGTTTGGCGAGTTTGAGTAGGCTGGCCAGCTCGTCGTCCGAAAACGTGGCTTCTTCGCCGGTCCCCTGGATTTCGATGAATTGCCCACTGCCCGTCATCACGACGTTCATGTCGACCGCAGCCGCGAAATCTAACTCGTAGTCGAGGTCTAAGACGCAATGTCCATCGACAATGCCGACGCTGACCGCCGCGACATTGTCACTTAGCGGATAGACGTCCGGGTTGGGAAGCAACTTGCGCACGGACCACAGTGCGTCCACCAGAGCGATAAAGCCGCCAGTGATGCTGGCAGTTCGTGTGCCACCGTCGGCCTGAAGAACATCGCAATCCACCGTGATCGTCATTTCGCCCAGAGCTTCCATATTTGCGACTGCGCGAAAACTGCGCCCGATCAATCGCTGAATTTCGGTCGTGCGGCCGTCGACTTTTCCTCCCCGATCTCGTTTTTTCCGAGGAGCCGTACTACTCGGCAGCATGTTGTATTCGGCAGTGATCCAACCCCGCCCTTTACCTTCCATCCACGGCGGAACCCGAGTGTCAACGCTGGCCGAGCACAAGACGACCGTTTCGCCGCATTGGTACAAGACGCTGCCCGGCGCCGTTTTCGTGAACTTGCGTTTGATTTTTACTGGACGTAATTCGGATGCCGAACGCGGCATGTTTGATGTCCTTGTGGTTTGCAACGAGCCGAGTAAGCGTCGTGGAATGATCTTGTCGGGAGAGTTGTGAAACGCCGTTGTCAGATATCCGCCTTGAGCAGCCATGCCATCAGGCCCTTCTGGGCGTGCATTCGATTGGCTGCCTGTTCGACGACTAGGCTGTTCGGTCCGTCGATTACATCGGCGGTGACCTCTTCACCTCGGCGAGCTGGTAAACAGTGTAGGAAGTGCGCATCGGGGTCAGCGTGTTTCATGAGTTCTTTGTTGACTTGGTAGTTCGCGAGAGCTTGTTTGCGGCTTTCCTCCTCAGCCTCTTGCCCCATACTGGTCCAGACATCGGTGTAAACGACATTTGCCCCTCGGACCGCTTCTCGTGGGTCATTGGTGGCTGTGAATCTCACGTTGCCAACGTGATTGCGAACTTTTTCCAAGAACGAAAGTGGTAATTCGTACCCTGGCGGGCAAGCGACTCGCAACTCGACGTCCAGCAGGCCACACGCTAGCGCCAAGCTGGCAGCGACGTTGTTGCCATCACCCACGTACGCCAACTTCGCTCCGGAAAGCGAACCAAACGCTTCTTCTACCGTGAATAAATCGGCTAAGGCCTGACAAGGGTGGGCCAGNGACGATAATGTCTACGTATTGGCTCAAGACGGAGGCAAAGTCGGCAATCGACTCGCGATCTTCCCAACCGACGTCCTGACCCAAGAACAGGCTACTTCCGCCAAGGTGAGCGATTCCACTTTCAAAACTCACACGAGTTCTGAGTGATTGTTTTTGAAATAGTAGGCCCAAGACGCGTCTGGGCAAATAGGGGTGCCGTTCACCTCGTTCAAATGCGTCCTTGAGCACTCGGGCGATGCGCAGGATATCGATCACTTCGTCCCGCCGCACGTCAAACAAGGTAACCAAATGTCGAACCGAGGACGATTCTGAGGTCGGTTTCGATATGGCTGTGGACATGTTGCAACTCCGTTGGCTACTAATTGTCGTTATCGATCGATTGAGTGGCAGACCAAGATCTCGAAGCCCTCTTCGGCCGCATCAAGGCCAAGGTTCATTGCGGGAAGCAGGCGGATGACCGATCCTTGCGTGCAATTGACCAACAGCCCATGTTCGAGACAGTCGGCGACGATCGCACCGCCATCGATCATTAGTTCGGCACCTACCATTACGCCGCAGACACGCACTTCCTTAATCAGCCCAATTTCTTCCTGTAATGCCAACAATCGGTTTTCGAAGAACTCGCCCAGCTGCCTTGCCTCCGCAAGTAAGTCATCCTGCTCAATTGTCTCCAACGTCGCGATGCCAGCGGCAGCGGCAATAGGATTGCCGCCAAATGTTGCCGCGTGCATGCCGGGACGCAGGCTCGGAGAAACGTCGTCACTGGCCAATAACGCGCCCCCGGCAATTCCTCCGCAAAGCGCTTTGGCCAATGTGATGATGTCGGGCGTCACCTCGAAATGTTGGTAACCAAACCACTCACCTGTGCGGCCGCAGCCCGTCTGGACCTCGTCGAATACCAGCAGCATTTCGTTTTCATCGCAGATCGATCGCAACTCCGCGAGAAAACCGTCGGGGTGTATGCGGATGCCGCCCTCGCCTTGAATCGGTTCGATCATGATGGCGCAAGTTTGATCATCAACCAGCTGCCGGACGGCGTCGAGGTCACCGAAGGGAGCGTATTGGAAACCTGCCATCAACGGCCCCAGGTCTTCATGGTATTTGGGTTGGGCCGTCGCGGTTAGCGCGCCAAACGTGCGGCCGTGGAACCCACCCTCGAATGTAATGATCTTGTACCGTTGGGGCGCTGTGTGAAGTCGAACCAGTTTGATCGCGGCTTCATTGGCCTCTGTGCCGGAGTTACAAAAGAATGCTTTGCCAAATGCCCGTTCAGACAGCATCTGTGCCCAACGCCCCTGAATGTCCATGTGCCATGTGTTGGGTACATGGATCAGTTTGGCGACTTGCTCTTGAACGGCAGAAACGACTCGAGGTGGGCAGTGCCCGAGCAGGTTACATCCCCAGCCAGGAAAGAAATCCAAGTAGCGATTTCCCTCGGAATCCCAGACTTCGGAGCCCGCACCACGTACAAGATTGATCGGGTAACGCAGATAATTGGGAATAACGTGACTCTTGAACAGCTCGATCGTTTCTGTCGAACTGGGGGCGGTTGTGGTGTTCGTCATTTCGCCTTCCTTTCAAGATAATACGGGCAGCTTGCCGGTGCGTTCACGCGTCGGACGGTCGGGTGGAAACCAGCTGTGTTCCGACTCCCTCGGTCGTGTAGATTTCCAATAACAGTGAATGTCGCAGTTGGCCGTCGATAATGTGAACTTTCCTCACACCTTGCTCGAGCGTCGCGATGCAGGCTTCTACTTTCGGGATCATGCCAGCATCGATCGCCCCGCTTGAAATCAACTCTTGAGCTTCCGCTGGTGTCAGAGTGTGGATCAAGGACGTCGGATCTTCTTTGTCACGCCGCACGCCGTTGACGTCACTGAGGAATACCAATTTGTCGGCTCGAAGAGCTTGAGCAACTGCTGTGGCGGCGGTATCGGCATTCACATTATATTTTTGCCCCGTCGCATCGATGCACATCGACGGTATGACGGGAATTTGTCCAGCGTAGCAGAGGTTTTCGACAACGGGTCGATTCACTTTTGTAACTTGACCGACGAATCCAAGATCGAGTGCCTTCCCGTCTCGTGATAACTCAAGACGCTCGCCGGTCAAGACGTTTGTTGATTCCAGGTTGAGCGTGATCGCTCGTCCGCCCAGTTCCTCAATGAGGTTGGCTATTCGTGAATTGACTTCGCTTCCTAGTACTCTTTCGACGATCGCAAGTGTCGTTGCGTCCGTGTATCGTCGGCCGTGGACGAACTTCGGCTCAATTCCCGCATCGTCCATGGCCTGGTTAATGGCCGGTCCGCCACCGTGCACGATGACTGGACGCATGCCGACCGTCTGCATAAAGACGATATCCAGAAGGATGTGGCGGAGGGCGTCCTCGTCTTGCATGACGCTTCCACCCAGCTTGATCACCGATGTGGTGTCGCGCAGATTGCGAATCCAGCCGAGTGCTTCGACAAGAATGTCTGCCTTTTGGATGGCCTCGTACACCTTCGTCACTCCAGTTCAATGTCCAAAACGCATCACGCTCCAGTCGATCCAGCGACCGGAGCGTAGCGGTGTTGTTAACTGATGTTGTAGCGAAATGGAAAACCGACCATTTTAGGGGCCGTTTTGGCATAATGTCAACGAGCGAGCCGCCCGAGCAACATGAAATGGCTCTTTGGGGGGGCTAAGTGTCGTATCATCGGTTTTTACCGTGTGAAACAGTCTATTGAGGTGCAACCAATGAGTGGACGAGCGGCAGTCGTCTTGGCGGGTGGTAAGGGATCACGGATGAAATCAGACTTGCCAAAGGTCCTCGTGCCCGTTCATGGGCGAGCCATGATTCACTATGTGCTCGACGCGATCGACGCAGTCAATATCGAACGAGTTATCGTCGTTGTCGGTTTTCGTGGTGACTTGGTTCGCGAGGAATTGTCGCAGCGGGGCAACGTTGAATTTGCTGAGCAGAAAGAACAACTTGGCACCGGCCATGCCGTTCAAATGTGCTGCGAGGCACTTGCCGGTCACGTCGGGTCGGTCCTCGTACTGGCCGGTGATTCACCCATGGTGCAAACGTCGTCGCTCCAAGCCGTCTTCGCCGAATTCGAGCGGCGACAGCCAGCCTGCCTGCTCGGCACCCTGACCCACGAGAATCCCGCGGGGTTGGGAAGAATTCTCCGAGACGCTGACGGCGAGTTTGCCGGTATTGTCGAGCACAACGATGCGACGCCACAGCAACGTGAAATCAACGAAGTGAACATGAGCACTTACCTGTTTGATGGGCCGCATTTGCTATGGGCTCTCTCACGGTTGAGCAACGACAACGCTCAAGGCGAGTACTACTTGACGGATTGTCCCGCGATTCTCAAGGCTGCCGGCCATTATATTGTGGCGGCGCCCGTCCTGCAGGCGTGCGAGGCGCTCAGCATCAACACGCCTGAGCAACTAAAATCGGTAGAGGACGCACTGGATGCGATGAACCAAAATCGCGAAACAACCGACTAGATGTCCACCAGTTTCGCTGCGTTCTCCGCTCCCGAACCGCCTTGTGCCAATAGCTGAGTGCCTCATCGCCTGGAGAATTAGCATTTGAGGTTCATTCTCGTTCCGGAGCGAACCGAGGGCGGCGTCCGATCGTACCAAGAAAGCCAACGTAAAGTTCGTTGCTCGCCGTAGCTTACCTCTCCTGCCCAGCCTTTAGATGGCGGACCAAGGTTTGTGAATTCGGCTTGCCGGACCTGGTTGGTTCTTGTATTTCTACGCGGCCTGTTGCTATGCAGAGCGAATCGTGAACGACGGAATGTTCACGAGGCGTCGTATCAATACGTGACAGGGACAACTACATGGAGGTAGTTATGCGGTCGTATTGCTTGATAGTCTGGCCCATTTGCACAGCGATCGTGCTCGGCTTGTCAACGTTCTCGTACGCGCAATTGGGCGGTTCCCGCAATCTCCCCGGTCCAACTCTGGACGGTGGTCCGTCGTTTCGCTCGCGTCTGATAGCTGAAGGCGGGCCCCAGTACAGCGATAGCAAAGGAAAAATCGTACGCACGGTCCGAGTAACCGGGAATCGCTTGGTGCCGGAAAACGAAATTCGAACTCATTTGCGTACTCGGGAAAACCTTCGTTTTGATCCGGAAGTCGTGGAAGCAGATGTTCGACGTCTTGTCTCCAGTGGACGAGTGCGTCACGTGCGGACTTTTGTGGAAGATGGTGCCGCTGGGGTCACCGTTACGTTTAACGTCAGCGAAGTGGCCACCATCGGATACATTCGGATCCTCGGCAACCGTAGCTACCTGGACCGGACACTACTTGGAAAAACCGGACTGAAGAACAACGAGCCGATGAATCGGTTTTCCGTTAGCGAAGGAAAACGACGACTTGAAGACCACTATCGAGAACGTGGCTACGGAAACGTCCAAGTGTCGGTGTTTGAAGGTGATAAACCGGAACACCGTGGAATCGTTTACGTCGTCAGCGAGGGAACAAGGGAACGTGTCGGCGGCGTAAATTTCGAAGGCAATCATTTTCTATCGGACGCCCGACTCAAGACTTTGATCCAGTCAAAGCCTGCAATTCTGTGGACGTTTCGAGGCGTTGTCGATCGAGATAAAATAGACCAGGACGTCGATCGTCTGACCGCTTACTATCGAAATTTCGGCTATTTCCAAACCAGGATTGGCAGAGAACTTCAGTTTGATGAAGACAAGAAGTGGCTCACACTCAAGTTCGTCATCGACGAAGGAAAACGTTACAAAGTACGTAGCGTGACGGTCAACGGAAACGAGAGGTTCACCGTCGAATCGTTGATGGAACAACTGGATCTAAAATCAGGTAACTATTTTGACGTCAAAACGATGAATCACGACGTCAATGCGTTGCGCGATGCCTATGGCGTTCAAGGCCACATATTCGCCGACATCCAAGCCGAACCACGGTTCTTTGAGGAGCCGGGTTGGATCGACCTCGTCTACAACGTGTCCGAAGGTGAGGCTTTTCGAGTCGGTCAGATCAATGTCAAGATCGTAGGCGAGAATCCGCACACGAAGCGATCGGTTGTATGGAATCGCCTGTCGGTGCGTCCGATGGACATTTGCGACATACAAAAAATCCGCAACAGCGAACGGAGACTCGTGCAGTCTCAGTTGTTTGAGCACAATCTGGCAGCCGGAATCACGCCGAGAATCGTTATTCAACCGCCGGACCTCACAGAAATCGAGAGATTGTCACA
>LWDU01032285.1_pt1 | contig 34958 bp, 21 predicted proteins | sample 727161 | NCBI WGS metagenome assembly LWDU01 (sample SAMN04566230, study PRJNA314399) | hydrothermal vent metagenome | isolation source: deep sea hydrothermal plume seawater | place: Mexico: Gulf of California, Guaymas Basin | collected 2004-07-11 | reverse complement strand
TTTCTCCCCCCGTAGGGGGGAATAGACGAGGGAAACTTATGTTCATATACCTGATATACTGAGGCTTAGAGCATGAAGACTGCACCTATGACTGCCCTTTCGATTTCTGCTCTAATGTTTTTGAGCATTTTCACGTCTATTTCTTCACTGTTAATCGAAGAAGAACAAGTTGACACAACATTACCCGATATTACCGAAGATCCTGCTTATGCAAGTTCTGCAACTTCCCCAGGGCATGTGGTTTTCGGCCAATACTTGTCCTCAGATAATTGTGGCCATTGTTCAAAGCAAGGTGGCGGTTCAGCAAGTCATCACGGTATCAAAGTCACATTCCCTGATGAATATGTATACGTCACATATATGTCAGTCGATTATGGCAACACAGGCACAGCAAGAGCAGGGAAGATTTCGCCATATAATTGGCCTTGGACCACAAGCGGAGCACCAGATGCATACTTTGGTGACCGTACAGATATCCGCCAATCAGGTGCAACTGCAAATTATGATTCGTACGATAATGAATTCAGCTCTGGCGGCGGAATGCATACTAGCGTCAACGATTACCAAATGGTCTCCCAAGTTACTCCAAACGGAAATGTGTTTGATATCGAAATCGCTTTCAGATATTCGGGCTCTGGAACTCCTCCTGCAAATATGATGCTCTATTCGGCGATTACCGAATACGAGTGCACGTCATATACCTATGTTAGCAGTGGTATTCCTCACGGTTACAATTGCTGGATGGGATGGTTAACCGACGGTGATACTTACAAAACCAAGAACTCCGGTTCTGGAACTTCCTTTACCAGCGTTTCACCAACCAGTTCCTGGCAAAGTGTATCTTGGTCAAACGTACCGACCAGTTTGATCCAAGGCGGGACTGCCAATGCTCTGGTAGTAGGCGTATTGATGGGAGGTACCCAGGTTTCAGTCGGTGGAACTTCTCCTCATGTTTACGGTGCAACCGATTCATCGATGATGCCTTTGGTCGACATTGGAATCTCAGATTTCTCGGTCAGCAATCCTAACGCTAACCTTGAATCGCCAACCTCTTATGTTAACGGCGATATTGTTGATGTTGAAGTTGAGATTAAAAATAAGGGTGTTGATGCGTATTCAGCTAGCGGGGATATTGAATTCTACACTATAGAAAATAATGTAGAAACCTCGTTCGGAACAGTATCTATCAACTCTCTTTCAACAACGGGAGCTGGCAATACTCAAACAGCGACCGCAACATTAGATACTACCAATCTACCACCTAATGCTTGGCAATCCAAGGTCCGAGTCAAATTAATCAATCTAGATGGTGATGGCAGAATTAGCAATAATATGGTTGAACTTAACATGCCTCACGACCTGATTCCTGTTGCACGAAAAGCTCAAGTAATCGATTCTAATGAAATCGAGAGAGGAAATAATTTTTGGGTTGAAGCAAAAGTTTCGATTAACGACAATGTCGATCTAAACACCTCTTTCTTCACATTTGAACTTGAAACTACTCTTCACAACACCAATGATTGGAGTTCTAGCATTATCACAGGTGGGGAAGAAATCTTCAATATAGATACCGATAACGAACACCGTGAGTATTTGTTCAGCCCAACCATGGATATGGGAGCAGGGGATTATGACATACGAGTTCGTGCAATTGATTCTCGTGACCAAGTTAGTGATTGGCATGTAACAGAAAATGCTTTCATACTAATGAATGCACTTCCAGTTATCAATTCTTACCCAGTTCCGACCGTTAAGGTTCAAACCTCAACCATGGTTCACATCAGTGACAATATCGAGGATGCGGAAACTGCTCTGGAAGATTTAATCATTACAAGTACAAGTCCAAACTTTATCGCTTGGCACCCTGATACCCAAGACATTGAGGTTTACTTCGAAAATATTCGCTTTGTTTCAGGTACGGCAACCGCAAGCGGTGTAGAGATAAATGTCGATGACGGAAGCGCTATCGCGCACGGTACTCTATTGTTCAACGTCATCGAAAACGGCCAGCCTCGCTGGGCCGGCGTTGAGAAGCAATATGTTGACGAAGCATCTTCTGGTGCAATCAATTTCTTGTCTTACCTTTCGGATACCAATGACGATGGAACCGTAGCGAGCCCCGAAGATTTGGTATTGGCAATAATCGATAATTCCAACCCTGAATTGTTAGAATTCGATCTGCGTGAATTCACCCTCAACTTCGAGACCACCGATGATGATATCAATGGAGAAACCACAATTACCGTTCGCGCAAGCGATGGTATGTCATACTCTGACCAATTGGTCACTATTGCAATCAATCCAATCAACGATGCACCTCGCTTGGACCTATCCGAGTACGAGGATGTTCGACTAAAGGTTGGAGTTCAGAAAATAATTTATTTGAATGAAATTATGAGTGATGTCGATGGTGACCTCGATGAGGTAATAATCACCGCAAGCAATCCTATCCCTGGCGCTGCTCGAATTAATTTCCTCGATAATACCCTAACCATGATTTGGCATGACCAAGGTTTGCAAACCGTAACCATTCAAGTAGAAGATCGCTATGATTCCAACATTTACACAATAGTAGTAGATGTTTATGACAGCGTTCCGTTATTGGTTGGAGAAGGACCTGACGGCGACGTGAGGTTATCGGTAACCGGTGTCTATACCAAGGAAATCCCTCAAATTACAATGTTCTTGAATAAAGATGATGTAACCATTACTTCCCTGACAAGTACATGGCAACTCTGCAATGAAATGACCGGAGTATGTACTCTAAATGTTGTTCACGAGCACGACATCACTCAGAAAAGCCTTGGTTGGACCTTCGATCCTTTCAAGGGCCAATTGGGAGATGAGGGAATGCGCCAAAAAGACCAAATCAAATTGGTCAAGGTTATGGCAATCGATTCCGCTGGCGATAAATACGAATACAAAAACACTCTATATTGGACTGCAAATGAAGAAGCACCAGGACCTGAGACCATGGATGCTGACGAAGTTGCGGCATTGATTAGTGAGTTGGAAGCACAGATTGCGATTAAAGAATCGGAATTAGCTCTGATGACCGAAGGGTCTTCGGAACATGCTGAAGCAAGCGCTACACTTGAAGAAATCAAGAGTGATTATACCGAAGCTTGTACTTACGGAACTTGCATTAGCGATGATAGTCAAGCGGCTACAACCGATGACTCAGAATCACTAAACATGAATGTATTAGTCGGTGTAATTGGTATAATCCTCTTAGTATTGATCATCGGCCTGCTGTTCCTTCGTAGCGGAAAGAATAACGATGGACCTGCTATTGTGGATTGGGCTAACGCTCTGCCCGCAAATGATACGGTCGCAAACTCGATGTATGGTGGAGCCCAAGAATTATTCACACAACCGGTTGCAGTTCCTGCACCGGCAGCAGTAGCCCAAGTGCAACCCGGTGTGCTACCACTACCTCCCGGCGGCCTCCCTGCAGGTTGGTCGATGGAGCAGTGGGCACATTATGGCCACCAATATCAACAGTAATTTTCGACCATAAAGTCGTAATCAACCAGCCGGTTGAATACAAACGGCTAAAATGGTCGGGTGTGAGGAAAGACCGTGTCCGAAGAAGAGCCAATCGATGAGACCCCTTCCGAAACGGAAGAAGAGGTCCTTGCCGATGAGGAAGAAATGGTCACCATTTGGAGTACCGATTTGAATGAAGCGCCAGTTATTGTCGATGAACCAGTCGATGAATGGATTCGTTCGGTCAACTTCGAAAACACTAGCGATGTTCCAGTCCCTGAAAGGTTGGTCGACCAAGTTATTGGTCAAGATGCTGGTTCGATAGTTATCCGGAAAGCAGCGGAGCAAAGACGCCACATGATGATGATCGGTGATCCGGGAACTGGGAAATCGATGTTAGCTCGTTCGATAACAGAATTACTTCCAATGGATAAATTAGAAGATGTTCTGTGTTATCCTAATGAGGACGATGAAAACGAACCCCGAGTTCGTACCGTCCCAGCAGGTCGAGGCGATAGAATCGTCAAAGCGCAAAAAGAAGCGATTCGAATCCAAAAAGAAAAAAATCAAAAAATGCTGATGATCGGATTCGTCGCAATTGCATTTTTACTGGCGATAGTAGCGATTCAATCGGGAGATATTCTCACCCTCTTATTCGGAATGTTACTCTTGATGTTCGGATATATGTTCTTGCGATCCCGCATGGGTGGCGCAGATGAAGGGCGTATTCCGAAGGTACTTGTTAAACGAGAAAGCGGCGATAAACCACCTTTCGTCGATGCTACCGGTACACTTTCGGGTAGTTTACTCGGTGATGTAAGACACGACCCATTCCAATCCGGTGGTATGGAAACACCTGCTCACGACCGGGTCGAACCTGGTGCGATTCACCGCGCTCACGGCGGCGTACTTTACATCGACGAAATCAATCTCTTGCGTTTGGAAGAACAACAAGCATTACTCACCGCTATGCAAGAGCGAGCATTTCCAATCACCGGTCGTTCAGAGCGCTCTAGTGGTGCACTGACCAAGACCGAACCAGTCCCTTGTGACTTCATCCTCATAGCTGCTGGAAATCTAGATGCTGTTCAAGGAATGCATCCGGCTTTGCGTAGTCGTATTCGCGGCTACGGTTACGAGGTTTTCGTCAATTCAGTAATGCCAGATACATTAGGTAACCGCCGTCGCCTGATTCGATTTATCGCCCAAGAAGTTCGCAGAGATATCGGCACCAATCGTGAAATCCCTCACTTTGACCGCTCAGGTGTATCGGTGATTTTACGAGAAGCACAGCGCCGAGCCGGCCGCAGAGGAAAACTTAGCCTGAGGTTGAGAGAACTCGGTGGTTTGGTTAGAATAGCAGGTGATCTCGCTCGTGAAGATAAGGCGGAATACACAACTTCCCGCCATGTATTGGCGGCTCGAAATATCGCCAAGCCATTGGAGCAACAAGTCGCTGACCGAATGATTGAGCGCCGCCAAGAATATTCAATCACCGTAAATTCCGGCCAACGCATTGGCCGTGTCAATGGATTAGCGGTTTTGGGTGCGGATTCCGGACTTTCGGATTATAGTGGAATCATGTTGCCGGTCGAGGCATTGGTAACACCTTCGCATTCGAGTAGCGGTAAGGTATTCGCAACCGGTGGACTTTCAGATCTAGCCAAAGAAAGTGTTACCAACGTTAGTGCAGTCATCAAAAAGCTGACCGGAAAAAATGTGGGGGATTACGATATTCACATTCAATTCGTCGATACCCACGGTGTTGACGGAGATTCAGCATCGATTACAATTGCAACCGCAATTATTTCAGCACTCGAGAATATACCAATTCGCCAAGACTTGGCAATGACTGGTTCATTATCAGTACGTGGAGAGGTTCTTCAGCAGCTCGTTGTGGAATCAAGACAATCATAATTCCGAGAGCAAATGCTCAAGATGTATTATTGGATTCTCAATTCGACCATGTAGAGGTTATAGCAGTTGATTCACTCGACGAAGTAATGGAACATGCATTGATCAAGGGTGAGAAAAAAACCAGCCTCGTAAAGAGATTGGGAGCTGTAATCGATCGTTTGACACCAGAGATTTCACCATCGTCTCAATTGTCGTGAACTCGACTTGAGAGGTGATTTGGATGTCAGAACAAAAAAAGAATGGCTCAGCCTTATTCATTTTATTTTTGGTCGTGATGATCGACATGATTGGATTTGGAATTATCATTCCATTCCTGACCTATTTCATCGAGGATTTAGCAACTACAGAAGGAATAATTGAATTTGGTTTTTGGATCGGTTTAATGTTGGTGTCCTATTCAGCAGCTCAATTCTTGTTCTCACCATTTTGGGGTTCATTATCGGATCGAATAGGTCGTCGGCCGGTTATCATGGCCGGATTATTGGGCAATACGGTTTTCTTCACAGTATTTGGATTATCATCAAGTCTGATGATGGCTTTGGTCGCAAGGTTTTTCGCCGGTGCTTTCAATGCAAATATTGCTGTGGCAAAAGCATACATTGGTGATATTTCAGATCATTCCAATCTTGCAAAAAGAATGGGATTAATCGGTGCTTCTTTTGGATTGGGGTTTACTATTGGCCCGTTCTTAGGTGGAGAGTTCTCAAGCCCAGCAGAAAGGTGGGACATCTTTGCAAATACTATTTTTGAAACCAATCCTTATCTTTTACCTTGTGTAATCGCATCTGGTTTGTCGATTGCATCCTTTGCAGTAGCAATGAAAAAATTACCCGAATCCCATCCTGTAGAACATCGAACAGTTTCTAGTTCACTTAATCCAATTAGCCAAATTTCTACGATGCTCGGTGATTTGAAGAGAGTATCAAAGATGCCATCTCTAGGTAATATGGTTATGATTAGCATTATGTTCACATATGGCTTTACTATCATGCACGCGGTTTTGGTATTATTTACAGAATCCGGATTAGGCTTTAATGAGGCAGAAAATGGCCGAGTATTTGCAATGATTGGTCTCAATGGGTTATTGATACAGGGCTTTTTAATTGGGAGGTTGACCAAAAAATTTGGCTCGATTAAATTGATGAAAATTGGAACGATTATTTGTGGGCTCGGTCTGACATTGATCCCCCATGTTTCAACCGAATATGTTTGGCTTGCAATGATGGGTGTGGTTTTACTCATCAGCACAGGAAACGGTCTTTTCCAACCATCATTTGCAGCAACATTAGCCCAAAATACCCGCCACGCTGGCCAAGAGATGGGGATGGTGATGGGTGCTCAAGAATCGGCAAGTGCATTTGCACGAATTCTCGGTCCACTAACCGGCGGCTTGGTTTGGGATTATACGGTGGCGAAAAATGGTTTGCTATCCAATGCGAGTGCGTTTCATCTATGCGGCTTCATGATGATAATTGCACTCTTTTTACAATTCAATACTCCAATTGTGAACCCTGCTCGTAGTGAACATGTTGAAGAGTGAGTTGGTCATGTCGTGGACATGGGCGATATTGCAAATGTGATTTTGAACAAACCTTTTCATCGAAGGGTTGCGACAATATCTCATTCTATGATTATCATCGCATTAGCGGTCATAGCATTGATTTATCTTGAAAGTGTTTTGAAACCATTCTTTATAGCGATGGCGATTTATTTTGTTCTAAAACCGGGTGCTGATAAATTATCGGATAGTGGATTCCCACAATTTCTATCGTTTTTGACGATGCTATTACTGGCGATTCTAGTTGTAACCTCAACCGCTTTCTTCGCTTGGTCGCAGGCTCAGGATTTCACAGATGATAAGGATCGTTTATCGGAATATGATAACAAGTTAGACCGTAAATGGAAAAATCTGAAAGAGGTTCCAGTAATTGGTGCGATTCTCAAGGACGCAATAAAAGGTGATACCGAGACTGTAGGTGGTGACCTTGCCGATATGGGTGTAGGTTCTGGTGGGACCGTCACAGGGGTATTTGTCTCGATGCTAAGTGGAATTGGTGGCGCGATAACTACAGGGGTGACAGTTCTATTTTTCTTGATATTCATCGTGTTTGAAGCACATCTCTTGCCTGGTCGAATCGATAGAGCTTGGCCGGGGGGAACCTCACATCGAATGGAACTAATCACCAAACAAGTTCAAGAATCAGTGAATACCTATATCGTGGTAAAAACCGGTTGTGGCCTTGGTACTGCTTTATTGGCCGGTATCGTGATGTGGATGTATGGCATTGATCTTTGGTTTGTTTGGGCCGTTATGACATTCGTATTCAATTACGTACCTTATATCGGTTCTCTCATTGCCACCATTCCACCAATCATTATTGGTTTAATTTTACTTTCACCAGCACACCTGATGATGCTGATAATTCTCCTCTTGGTAAACCAGCAAATATGGGGGAATTATATCGAGACCAAATGGGCTGGTCGCGCACTAGACCTTTCTCCAGTTGTTTTACTTTTATTGACTGCATTTTCCTTCTGGCTTTGGGGCATTGTAGGGATGGTTTTAGCAGTCCCACTATTCGTAATCGTCAAAATTATTCTCGAAAACATCGAAGAAACCCGACCATTTGCTATTCTTATCTCAGAGAGAGCCCCAACATTGGAGGAAGCTTGGTCGGATGCTTTGCGTGATGGAGTTTTATCTCCGGGCGAATCCCATAAGTTGAAAGAACTTCAAAAAACGCTAGGAGTTTCCGATGAAGAAACTGCTTTGGTAGCCGGACGGTCAGCCGCCGCTACAATTCTAAAGCGTGGTCGCGCAAAGCAGCAAGAGGTTGATTTCATCTTGCTAGCGGCGAAGGGAACACCTCAAGAAAATAATTTGATCGATAAATTATTGATCGGTCGATTATCGAAAGATGTTCGACCATATCTCAAAGATCTAGTCGCTCATTTAATCGACCTCGAAGAGGAATAAATCCTCTCAAAGAAGCTCACGCAATAACTTTTCAAGTTCGGTATTGATCATCAAAATCAAAGTTCCAAATTCGGGTGGAATATTTGGATCTTCGTAAAGTTCCTCAAGTTTATTTTGAGTAATTGCGATTCTAACATCCATTTCCTTGCCTTTATTTAGCAACCATTGGGTGCAAGCATCTTTTGCCCCCTTGCGAATATTACGGGGTACTTTAGGATCATCAATTTGATTGATGACGGTCGAAATTTGGGTTAACTTGGTTTCTAAGTCTGACATTTTCCACACCCACACAAAAGCCTCGTGCAAGATGTGCTCAAGTGGGCCGGCTTTAAGGTGATTGCCGACACCGGCTGGTCATGAATTCTGCTGAGATCATCGCGTGGACCCGATTCGGCGTTCTTTTCTTGGCCTTGGGCATAGCAGCTTGGCTTGATCACAAGGACAGAAGAGTCCCCAATACATTTTGGATTAATTGGTCTAAACCCGCGATATTCCTTTGGGCAATAGACTTGATGAATCAAGGTGCTGAGTGGTATATTTACGCCACTGCTGCAGGGGTTGTCGCTTATGCATCGATAGCGGTTATTGGCAATCCAAGCCTGAAAGATATTGCAAAGGGCTCTCCAATTGATATTGGTGTTTCTTTATGGTATGTGGTTGGAGTGGCTGGAATCGTTCAAGGGGTACTGATTCATAGCTCCGAACTTCCACTCAACATAATCTTTGAACTAGGTGATGCTCAATCGATTCTTTGGTGGTCAACGATAGCAGTTCTTTTGCCAATTTTCTTGGTTGATATGGCTTGGAGATTCAGATTGATTCATGGTGGTGCAGATTCCAAAGGTTTGATGTGGGTTGCGATTTTGATTCCATCTTGGTCATCGGTACCAGTAATTTATCCCGGTGCAATATCTGAAACTGTTTTCGTTTTACCGCCAGCCATCGCGTTGTTGATCTGGGGTGGATTCGCATTCCTATTATTGCCCGTGATTATGACTTTCCGCAACTTCAAGGATGGCAATTTTAATCCAAGATTATTTTGGCATGCAGAGCGGTTGGATATTGACTTGGTTGCAGATAAACATGTTTGGATGCTAACAGGATTGATTGAAATGCCGGATGGGATGAGTAAAATAATCCATCGAACCAGAGCGCCAAAGCGAACTCCAACCGCAGAACAAGTAGCAAAAACGATCCAAGAATTGAAGGATTTAGGCATTGTTCGAGTTTGGGTTACTCAAAAATATCCACTACTTTTATTCTTATGGCCAGCACTAATACCATTGTTATTAGTCGGTGGACCAATGGCATTTATCATGCCACTGCTAGGGCTTTGAGTGGGATTCTCAAATTGAAGTTTAATCATACGCCCTTACGCTCTACATTCTTGGGTCGTAGACCCTTGTAAGAGCACTTGCGACACTTTGCAGCGCGGAAAGCATTACGTGCGTTGCACTTCATGCAAATCTTGACGTGAAGCAGGCGTGCTTCAGCCTCTGGGAATCTAGCCATGTTGTCGCCGACCTACTTCCTCTATTTAACCCAATCCAGTCGAAAGCAGTCCAACTGTTTCAAGGACTAGGCCCTCTTGGTCGTCGTGTGCGCATTACACGCTTGCCCGGGATTCACCACGATGCCAATGCGGTCATCATGGTTGGCTCGGAATCTTCGATAATGGTCGATACCGGTACGACTTGGTATCAAATGTTGCAACTTGAGCGCTTAGCAGGCCATTTAGGCTCAACCAAATTAGAGCGGATTTTATTGACCAGCAGAAGGTTTCCATTCTGTGGTGCGGCTGGTCATATATCTCAAGTCCATGGCGATATCCCAATTCATATTCACCCCTCAGCAATTTCAGCGATGGATACTGGTGATTTTTTTACCACTTGGGCTAACCGATACGATTCGGATATGCCTTCAACAAAATGTGAGCCGGTCGTTCAAGGAGAGGTTTTCGAAATGGGGGATGGTGTGATTACGACCCTCTCTTTACCAGGACATACTACCGATGGAATGGGTTATTTTGAGGCTGCACGGGGGATTTTGGTCGCAGGCTCAGTTTTACCCCGTGCGGATTCACCTTCCAGATGGGATATGCCAGGTGGTTGTTTGCCCGAATTGATAGATTCACTAAAAATCATTCATGATTTAAGCTGTGAAAATATAGTTCCCGCTCGAGGCCCAACGATAAAAGGGCGCGATCATATTGATGAAATTCTCAATCGGCATCTTGAATTCTTCGAAGATATTTCGGACCAAAATGGCAAGGTCCCTCGTTCTTGGCCGCGGCCGGCTCGAACCGCGTATTTTCTTACCCCGCCAGAACCTTGGCCTTTGGATGAGATTGAATTTTCACGCAAGGGCAAGTGATGGTTTGAAACTCGGTGTTTCAAACGTCGTAGATTCGCCGGTCCAATCGACAATTTTTCTCTCCCAACCCTGTTGAATATGGAGTGATTGTCCTACAACTCGAATCGCCGAAGCCGGGCCGTCCAATTGGAACAGGCCAACCGTTCGCCCGGGTACATCAGGTCCTAACATGTATACGCCACCATCCTCGCACCCAGCGAGAATGCTTTCGCCGCTCATCGAACAAGAGCATAATGACCTGATCGGTGATTCGCTGATAACGAATCTATCGGCCAGTTCCATCCGAGCTAAAGAAATTATATTGACGCCGCCATTTACATCACCGATGACTATGCGATCGATTTGACCCATCGGCCCCATCAAACCTAGCATAACGCTCGCTTGTGATTCAATCCTACAACTACGTTGCTTTTCGTGGCGTGGGCGCCAAGTTATCGTTCCATCGTCCATTGCTACTACGCTACCAGATGGCATCACCATCGAGCGAATTACCGTCCTCATCTGTCTCATGAACTAAATGATGAACGGCGAAGGTCCTCTTTCTTTTCCCACACCCGTGGCAATAAAAGTGAAAGTGATATTTCCGGCATCAATAATGAGAAGATGTATCGTCTTTGTTATCCTTTTTCCAAGTCTTGTAGCACGTTTTACATACTCTTACTCGACTTTTCCGTACAGTATATGTTCCGTCACCCCAGGTGTCGATCGCATTCTCTTGTGAAAGTGAACGGCCGCCGAGATGTTTGTCTGAAAATCCATCGCATGCTTTAATGCCACAACTGATTTCACCGGGTTTAGCGGTTTTAGACTTCTTACCCTTCTTGGATGAACTAGAAGGGACTCGGACCTTGCGCTGGGTTCGGTTGATTCGATGGCTCATACTATCACTGCGTGTCGATAAACCAAATGAACATTGTTCAATCAAGCCGATGGCGAACCAATACTTTTCAACAAGCCATCGATTTGCTTAATCAATCCCCGCAATGTGACTTCAGAAACATTTGCGACCTTGCAAATATCGCTCTGGGTTCGACGCGTACCGCCTTCAGCAGCAGCTTTGTAAATCAATGCCGCCGCAACGCCCATCGGTTTCTTACCCTGCCAAATATCGGTATGAGGCTCAATGGTATTCCAAAGGCCGTCCAAAGCCATCATGGTTTCTGGTGGCAATTCCAAATCCGAAACGAATTTCGGGAAAAACTGTGGTGGCAATGTGATGGTATGCATATTGAATCGACGAGAGACCCCTCTGATCAATCGGGATAACTCTTTTTCTCCAACGTGGAACTTTTCAGCCAAATCTGGGATTTGGCGAGGGATTCCCTCTTTTCGAGCGACCAAATATGTGCACGCAGCGGTAACTCCAGCAATCGAACGGCCGGTGACGAATCCCTCATCAGAAAGCATTCCGTAAATTCTGCAAGCCTCTTCTTTGAGCGAACTCGGTAATTGAGAACGGTCCCGGATATATTGGAATGCCTTGACTCTGTTTCGAATCTTGCTTTGGCGAGTTTTGGAACGTTCATCGATAACGCGGCGTCGACGCCATTCACGGCGAGAACGGGCACTGATACCATTTCTTGAAGCTCCACCCGAGGTTAAATCAGATGCTGCAATCGAGGTATTCAGTCCCTTATCCGCCAAAGTATGGGTGATTGGTGCACCGACTCTAGACCTGTCGACGCCGGTATTGGCGTGGTTGGTCCATTCAGCTCCAGGATCGATTACATTCTCTTCGACAACCAGTCCGCAAGAATTGCAAGAAACCTCGCCTCTAGAATCATCTAACTTCCAATCGACCAAGCCACATTCGGCACAAGGCCGGGTGTGTCCAGCGACTATTCTTCGGCTTGGTCGGCTCGCTCCCATCCCGGTTCGTGTACTTGTTTCGTTGCGGCTTCGGCTGCGGTTTTCCTTATCGTTCATTGTTCTCAACTCCAGGTTGTATAGTGTCTGTCACCGGTATATTAAGTATTCGGTGAGAATTAAGCATCATAGTGTTAGATAGCGTCATATTGTCGCATAATCTTCCTCTAACAACAATAGTGTGTTCTGGACCCTTATTAACCCATGTATTTAATGCATCTATGTCAGGGGAGGGTTCATGGAGTACTTTCGCACGGGATGGCTCGGGGAAGCACATGTCTGCCACTGTCATACTCGGGTCCCAGTGGGGCGATGAAGGCAAAGGGAAATTGGTTGACCGTTTGGCTGAGTCTGCAACTTGGGTTGCAAGATTCCAAGGTGGCAATAATGCCGGGCATACCGTCGTGATCGGGGATCGAATTCTCAAATTCCATTTACTTCCTTCTGGAATAACTCGCGAAGAGTGTGGATTGGTACTCGGCGATGGCATGGTAATCGACCCTTGGGTCTTGGACCGTGAACTCAATGATTGGGTTGCAGGAGGCGGAAAAGACCCCGCTGGCTCAAGATTATTCATCAGTGCTCGTGCGCATATCATATTGCCATACCATCGGTATCTCGATGGTTTGGATAAAAAAATTGGAACTACTGGAAGAGGCATTGGACCCACCTATGCGGACAAGATTAATCGTATCGGGATTAGATTCGCCGATCTACCTCATTGTAATCCTGAGGCTATGGCAGAGCGTCAAAATTTACAATTATCGAATGCTGGTTGTGAACAGCGAGTCACAGTTGATGAGCTCAAGGAGCAAATCGAGTGGATTTCCAACCGATTTAGTTCGGCGATAACAAATACAGGCGTTCTTCTCGACAATGCCTTAAAATTGGGCGAAAAAATTATTCTTGAAGGTGCTCAAGGTTGTTTACTAGATATCGACCAAGGTACATATCCATTTGTTACTTCATCGATTACCTCGAGAGGAAATGCTGGCCATGGTGCAGGAATTCATCCCGGCCACGTCGAAGATGTCATCGGCATCACCAAGGCATACATAACCCGGGTAGGGCATGGTCACATGCCAACTGAACTCTTTGATGATGATGGTGAACACCTCGGCGTTGTAGGCCATGAATTTGGCACAACAACCGGCCGAAAACGCCGCTGTGGTTGGTTCGATGCAGTAGTAATGCGTCACGCAAACCGAATCAATGGCTTTACCCAAATAGCACTAACAAAACTCGATGTCCTCGGTGGACTCGAGGAGATCAAGATATGTATCGGTTACGAAATGGATGGCCAAGAGATCCACGAATTACCAGCGAGCGCAATCGACCTCGAACGCTGTTCTCCAATTTACATTACCATGCCAGGATTCCCATTATTGTCAACAGAAGAATGGCTTGGAATCGCTGAGAAATGCAATACCAATGGCTTAGGATTCACAGGGCTTCCTGCAGCTGCTCAGAATTATATCAGCAAGTTAGAGTCTATTATTGGGGTCGAAATCACATCGGTAGGTGTGGGTCCAGACCGTGATGCAACTATTGACCGCGTGTGAACGCTCAAAAGGGAGAAGCCTGCCCGCTGAGTTGAGAAGGGCGCTTAGCTCAGTTGGAAGAGTGCTTGGTTTGCAACCAAGATGTCGGGGGTTCAAATCCCCCAGCGTCCACCTTTTCAATAATATTCAATTAGCGGTGGCAATGGGGGATTTGAACCCAGCGTGTGCTGTACATAATACCACATTTCGGCCGCACACGCGTCCGGGTTCATCCCCCTGCGTCCACTTGTCTTGCTTCTTGATGTACACGTGGACACTTGGTCCGCAATTATTTCGCCTTCGCTTCAGTCCAGATTGCTTACCCCAGCGTCCACCTTTCGACAAAAAATAAATGGGGGTCTCTCAATAAATTGTGATGCAATAGTTGCATCACGATCAGGACGAACAGGTGAGTGTTAGCATTGAAGCGAATCAAGCTTTGTTGATGTAAACCGTAGAAATCCAAATTGCTTTCCAAAAGCCGATCTCCTCGTAATCCCAACCGTTCTCTTCAGCATATTTCTTGACGTGGGGAGCGATCTTTGGTAAGGCGAAATGAGATGCTGAAGGCAATAGATGATGCTCTATTTGATAGTCTAGGCCAACGAAAAAGAAACTGCTGATACGGCTCATTTTTATTCGGCGCCCAGTCTCGATTTGAAGGCGCCAATTTTCATCGTAATCATAGACGATTGGTCGTGCTGCATGCCCAACGATGAAAATCATCGATAGAAATAATCCAACCAATGACCATAATGCGATATAAAATCCTAATACCATATACCAAGCGACGCCAAAGAAAATTGGTGCAGCAAGCCAAAGGAAATAATGGATTACCAGCATAGTGCAGTCGAGTAACCACAACTTGTTGAAGCGCTTTCTTTTGCTAACCTTGAATGGGTGCTTAGCCAAAAACTGAATGCTCTCCCAACGTATCGAATGACCGGTAAACAATGTTAATGGCCAAAATAAGATTCCTTGGAGATGTCTTTGGAAGAATCTCCTAAAAATCCCCGAGTTTTCATAATCAACAGCTGAGAATGCTAAGGGCCAGGCATGAATATCAGGATCTTTTTGAATAACGTTAGGATGTGCATGATGTTTGACATTATGCTTATCGCGCCAATGTTCCATCGAAAGTCCCGAAAATAACGGAAACACGATCGCGGCAAGGCTAATATTGCCAAATCTCGAATTGCATGCCGATGAGTGAACCCCTTCATGGCCCGTCATAGCCAATGTGGTGGTAAAAAGGCCAGTAAGAGGCAGTAGAGCGATACTCCAAGCAAGAGGAAGGTAAAGGTGAACCGTATATAGGATTCCAACAACCAAAAATAGAGCACCGACCTTTATCCAAGATTTCAATCCAGATTTTTCTAATAAGCCGAGCTCTTGCATATTTTTTCGCAAAGCGGCCAAGGGATGTTCGGACATGATAGTTATCTCATTGGTAAAATGAAGGGCCGAGGTATTCGATTAATCAAGTTTCAGCCGGCGTGTCCATTTGGTTAGCGAGTCTTGCCGCTTCTACCACATCACCGTCTTGCCACCAATCAACCGCGATAAACGTCGGTCGCTTACCATGTAGTTCGATGCACTCTTCAACCCTTTCAACTAGAAACTCAACATCGTTAGCTTCTGCTGCACGATTAGGATCAGATAAGCCCAAAGGGCCTCTGAGCCAAGAATTCATATGAAACACCTCTTGGTTGCCGTCGCCCCGATATATTTCACAATTCATGTCTTCAGTCTCCTCTTCGGCATAATTTGTGGTCCAAGAATGAGTGCCGAAATCATGGAAATATGGGTGGGCGTCATTTGCTGCTTGTTCCCAAAAAATTACTAATCTTGTCTCTGCATCGATCAACTGTGACAAGGTTAGCCATGTTGAATTCAATTGATGAACATACCAATTTGTGCTAGGAATTGAAGCATTGATAACTTCGAATAAATGGTCGGCTTGAACATTGTTTTCAATCAATAAAGTCACGGTGTCATTTTGAGACTCATTCATGCGTTGACTAAGTGAATCAAGCCATTCGCCAGGTGATACCTCGCCGTAAAAGCAAGGACTGAAGCCGCGGTCATCATCACCGTGGCAAAATCTAACCTCATCAGTATCTTCATTTGATTGGGTAGCATAATGGGTATCGAGCATGAAGGCTCTCATTCCAGCATCCCACTGTGATTGGAAGCCAGTTTCATGGTTGCTTGCAGGATAGTATATTCCATCCTCGTGGGTAGCAAATGAGTTATGGGTCTCGGGAAAAGTCACATTATCATAGGAGCGTTCACAAAGAATCTCCATGCCATTACATAGGCGCAGCGGTCCTTCTTCGATAAGTGGTTCAACATCGGATTCAGTAGGATTTAAACAGCCGGAAAGCACCAGCAACCAAGTGATTGCGACACATACCACTCCTCGCATATCAACCGATGATTCGGCCTAATAATTTAATTAACTGGACTAGAATCAGATCAGCATGAAGTTTTCCTCCATTGAATAATCTATCCTTTCGCTGAATAAATAACCAATGTTGAAGAGGGATACACCTCGTCCCATCGGTTGTGAAGGGCTTAGCAGATTTGGATTGGCTCTCACGTTTCTTGCACGAAACACCTGGTGACCCGGTCGAGGGCGGTCCAACAAGACAGGTCTTGAACGCTTGTTGGTCAAGGGTAAACCCGACTCCGATTCCTGTACCAAGAATTATTGCTTGGTCGGACCAGATGGCTCAAACCCTCGGTTTGGATCAAAGAGATCCTTCCCTTCTTGCAGGGAATCAAATTTGCGATGGAATGGAACCCTATTCACAATGTTATGGCGGCCACCAATTTGGAACTTGGGCCGGTCAATTAGGCGATGGCAGAGCTATTACCTTAGGAGAGGTAAAAGCCGATAAATCGGTGCTGGAATTGCAACTGAAAGGTGCGGGAAGAACACCATATTCACGCCACGCAGATGGAAAAGCGGTCTTGCGTTCATCGGTTCGTGAATTCCTTTGTAGCGAAGCGATGTTTCATCTTGGCGTACCGACAACACGTGCGCTTTCACTTTGTACAACCGGTGAGAACATAGTTCGAGACATGTTCTATGATGGTCGGCCAGCCGAAGAGCCTGGTGCGGTAGTGTGCAGGGTCGCTCCGAGTTTTCTTCGTTTTGGTTCGTTTCAAATCCATGCTATGAGAGGTGATGAATCGACTTTACGAAGTCTGGTTGAACACACATTGAAAACCCACTTCCCACATCTTAAATCTCAAGGTGATCAACTGCTGATAGATTGGTTATCCGAAGTTGGCCAAACCACTGCCCACATGGTGATCGAATGGTTGAGAGTTGGCTTTGTCCACGGGGTAATGAATAGTGATAATATGTCGATTCACGGGCTTACTATCGATTATGGACCCTATGGCTGGATAGAGGGCTACGACCATAATTGGACCCCCAATACAACCGATTTACAAAACAGGCGTTATCGATTTGGGCAACAACCTATGGTCGCAGGTTGGAATCTTTCTAGGCTATTTGAAGCGATTTCACCATTGCTAAAGAATACACAACGATTACAAAAATGCTTAGAATCTTACGATGAGATTCTGCTCGGATATTATCATCAGATGTGGTGTGACAAACTTGGACTCAACCAATATAATAAAGAAATGGTCGAAGAATTAATCGGCTTATTTCACAGTTCAGAAACCGATATGACAATATTTTTCCGCTTGCTTGCAACTGTTGAGAAACCAAATATTGGTGATCTAAAAATCTGTTTTTATGATTTTAATTCTGCACTTAAGGAAGAATGGACTCAATGGCTGAGCAAATATTTAGCACTAGTAAAACCAAATAGAGCCCAAGCAATGAATCGGGTAAATCCAAAATATGTACTTCGGAATTGGATGGCTCAATTGGCCATCGATAAGGCTGAACAAGAAGATTTTACCTTGATTGAAGAATTGTATCAACTATTAAAAAAGCCATATGATGAGCAACCTGAAATGGAATCGAAATGGTTTGTCAAACGACCGGAATGGGCAAGGAATCGCCCCGGTTGTTCGATGCTTTCCTGTTCGAGTTGATTTAACCTGTCAACTTCATTGAAGGACTATATCGTGACCACGAATGGTCTTGCGGCCATTTGCGACCGCTCGATTGCATCCAGAGGAAACGACCCAATTTAGTTGGTAATTTAAGCCATAAAATGCATCAGCAGCACAATTTAGGCCGTTTGCTTTGATTACTGCCTTGACCTTCGATGCGACCAATAGTGAATCTTCGCTAACACTCATGGTCGAGAAATCATGGCTGCGGACGGTCTTGCGGCCGTTTGCTTTGGCGCGGTTGCACGCTTCCTCAATCTGCCAGTGAACGTAATGGTTGAATGCTTCAGCAGCATCCCCACCAGTATTGCATCCAGATGACTTTACCATTTCTTTAAACTTGCTTGCGACGATGACCATATCTGCCATGAAGTCAACGCTTGGTCAACGGTACTTAGCCTTGATGGCAGGAATACTTGGTAGAAGTTATCTACGATTCCGGTTATTATTTTGTGACTTTTTACGGTTTGAATCGCGGCTTTTCCGATGGGAAAAATTCCGACCACGCCTATCGTCCATACCCTTTCCTGTTTTGATTTTACCAGGTTTTTGCCCCGGCTTTGGAATCGCACCCTGGAAATGGAATGGGTGGGATGAATCGACTGGGATATCTTGGCCGATCAATCTTTGAATCCCGACCAAATATCCGCTTTCACTATCATCACAAAAAGCATAAGCCATTCCCGATTTCCCAGCTCTTGCAGTTCTACCGATTCGGTGAACATAACTCTCTGGCTCATTGGGTAGATCATAATTGAACACGTGAGTAATTCCTTCAACATCGATACCTCGGCTCGCAATATCGGTAGCGACAAGAATCGGCACCGAGCCATTCTTAAATCCTGCCAACGCTTTGGTACGTGCTCCTTGACTCTTGTTACCATGAATGGCTTGGGCATTTATTCCGCTTTGGTCGAGTTGTTTTACCAATCGGTTGGCGCCATGTTTTGTTCTAGTAAATATAATTCCGCGCTTTACCTTTTCATCTTTGATCAATTGGACCAATAAGCGGCGTTTGTCAGCCTTACGGATGAACATAATTTTTTGTTGAATTCTCTCGACTGTCAACTGTTCTGGACTAATGTCAACCATTATTGCATCGCGTAGAAATGATCCGGCTAAATCTGCAATTGATTTTGGCATAGTTGCACTAAAAAGAAGATTTTGTCGATCGCGTGGAAGAATTTTTAATACTTTTTTAATGTCATTGATAAAGCCCATATCGAGCATTCTATCGGCTTCATCCAAAACAAAGAATCCGACATCTTTCAGAGAGATATGGCCCTGATTAATTAGGTCTAATAGTCGACCTGGCGTTGCGACCAAAATATCGAGACCGCTTTGTAATGCTCGTACCTGAGGTCCTTGTTTAACCCCGCCAAAAATCACTTTGTGGCGAATATCCATATGTTCAGAATATGCTGCAAATCTTTCATCGATTTGAGCCGCTAATTCTCTTGTAGGAGATAGTACCAATGCTCGAATTACCCTCCGGCCTTGTGAGCGGTTTCGGCTGATTGCTTGAAGAACCGGCAATGCGAAAGCCGCGGTTTTTCCTGTGCCTGTTTGGGCTACACCGAGGACATCTCTCCCTGCGAGGAGTGGTGGAATAGCTTGCTCTTGAACCGGTGTCGGAGTGGTATAACCTTCGGCTGCTACCGCTCGCAACAATTTGTTGGAAAGCCCCAATGATTGGAAATCGCCCATGGTTGGGGGCCTGACAAGTTGCTTAAGGTCCAATCGGTCATTCTTCTTCGCTGCTAATCGCTTCTTCGCCATGATAAAGCGAGTCGACAATTTCAGCCAAAATCATTTCAGCTTGAATTTCATCGATCATCGAACATTTAATTCTTTGTTCACCAAGTAAAAAGGTTAGGTTGCGCTCATTTGAGATATCCAAATCCTTGAAATCTGATATTAAATATTCTGTGGTCGGTAATCCAAATATCCCAAGGAATTTTGGCGTGACATAGATGTTGCTCTTGTTCAGGGCAATGGTATGCTTCGAGACCAATATATCCTTTTTGATTGCTAGAATTCCAATCAATAGAATGAAAACAATCGTTGGTATCAATGCTGCACCAATATTCATCAAAGCCGAGTCAAAACCGAACTTCATGTTTAATCCAATCGGCAATGTAGCAAGTGCGGCTAAAGAGAATAATGTCACTTGACCGCTATCTAATTCTGAAGGGATTGAGATATGGGTAATCGAGCCAACCCGAGCAATATCCGCCATCTTCACATCGTTTTGACCTGGGTAAGGCCAACGGTCTGGAAAGGTATTTATTTGCTCGATAACAGTCATTCCGTGTTCGTCCGCTTCGACAGATCTTCCGGTATGCTCATCGAATCGAACACCTAAAAGAGCAGACATAGATTCGATTGCTCTCAAGATGGTGCGTTCATCACTAGTCATCAATAAATCGTCAGAACTATCACCGCAATAAATGGTCAAAGTGATATTTTTTCCCACTTTTGAGGTTGATAGTGCGGTAATCTTTGATCTCTTCCAAGATTTTTTATCGTTCAATTTGATACCTTTTTTATCAGTTGTGAGACTCAAGCCTCCACCGGATAGTTTTACTTCGGTTTCCGAATTGGAGAGACTGATGCTTGAAAGTATGTCCGCCATGACCTGTGATGCAGGGACTTACACAAAAAGGAAGCCCCTGCATATCGGAATTATTCTACCTATAACCGGTCTCACATTCCGGGCCGTCTAGGACCACCACGTGATTGGGTTTGACCACCCGGTCTTGAGCCGGGTCTCGATTGAGGAGGATTTCCTCTCCTACCTCCTCCGCTTGATTCACCGAATCGAGCAGATGCTCCACCCTTCGGCATTTGAGGTGCGTCCTCCATTTGGTCTCGACGACGCTCGAATAAATTTCTCAACAGGATTCCTTGCTCGACCTTTACCTTTCGGCCGATTATCATCGAATCGATCATCGGTTCGAATTCCTTCAATGTTTCCAAATCCTCACAACTTCGCATGCGTTTGTTGATCTTTTTATATCTACGGCCTTTTCTCATCATCGCAAACATCGATAGTGGGAAAATTAGCAATGGGATTAAAAATTCACTTGTGACCAGATTGATTAGGAATGAAATCGAAATCTCATAGCCATCTGGGTCATAATTATCTTTGAATCCTTCACCTGGAACATAGTAAACACCCGATACCGAATCGGAATAGATATTGAATGGTGTGCTGTTTTCGTCATCAGAAGCCGAACCACGTTCATTTTCGAAATCATTTGGGAATCCATCGCCATCGATATCGTTATCCAATACATCAGGGATATGGTCACCGTCCAAATCATTAGGGCTCGACTTCGGATCGAACGGGTCGTACTCAATATCGCCACTCGAAGCATCCATCTCATTATCGTTGGTGATACCATCGCCATCGATATCGGGGTCGAGAACGTCAGGCATGCCATCGCCATCAATATCTGAACAGCCATCTTGGAACTTGGTACTATTCCCTGGAATTGATGGGCAATCATCGGATAAATAGTGACCTAATTGGTCAGAGAATCCGTCCCCATCGCCATCGGACCATACATCAGGATCATCAGGCCAAATATCGGCATTATCGCCGACACCATCGTCGTCGCTATCCATCGATTCACTCGGGTCGAAATCATCCCAATCCTCATTGGTTGGGACTCCATCGTTATCGTGATCATTCGGGAATAAATCCGCTTCATCACCTATACCGTCCTTATCATGATCCATGGTTTCGTTCCTATCATCAGGGAATGCATCAACTTGGTCAGCGACGCCGTCTTCATCACGATCAGGGCAACCTAAGAGAGGTGCATCTGCTAAGCCCCAAAGATTTGGACATTGGTCGCCTGGGTTTGAATAGCCATCGCCATCTGAATCTTCACAGCCATTTTTATCTCTCCAAGAAACGCCAGCTATACCTGCGCAATCATCGGCAACATTCCCGATTCCATCACCATCGGTATCTTGGGTTTCGTTAGCATCGTGAGGGAATGCATCATATTCATTCGAAACATCATCATCGTCAGAATCTAGACAACCGTCGATTGCTACGTTATCGTTATTTTCAGAATCGGGGCATTGATCCACAAGATTAGAAATTCCATCGTTATCATCATCTACCTCATCCGGGGCACAACCTCTTTCATCAACATCTAATTTTTCCTTCAGAGGAGTTGTCAAACATTGGTCAGCATTATTGCCAGTCATGTTATCCCCATAACCATCGCCATCATAATCAGTGGTTTGAGTGATGTCGTTAGGGAATACATCGGTTCCATCGAGTAGTTGTCCTGGGCGGAAATCCATCACACCATCACCATCCCAATCACCACTAGCAGCACCCGAACTAGCATTGTACGGATAAGGGTCATATTGGTCACTTATTCCATCTTGATCACTATCGGTACAAGCTTTTCGGTCGATCCAAGAATTTCCAGCTGAAGTTTGACAATCGTCAAAACTATTTGGCACATTGTCGCCATCATCATCTTCACAGCCGTAAAATACGGTTGTACTTCCATCGTCTTGGATGCGGTACCTGCTATAACCTTCGGTTGAAGGACATTGGTCAGGGTCATTCCCTGCACTATTATCGCCCCATCCATCACCATCAGAATCCTGATATTGAGAATTGTCATTAGGGAATGCATCTGGATTCACCCCATTTTGGTTATCGCCGTGGCCGTCGCCATCAGAATCTAGATATTGAGTCTCATCCGATGGAAAAGCATCGGAATTATTTCCTGTTGGGCTATCACCATAACCATCACCATCAGAATCTAGATGCTGAGTTTCATCCAATGGAAATGCATCAGCATTATTCCCTGTTGGACTATCTCCATATCCATCTCCATCCGTATCGGAATGTTGGCTTGGGTCAGAGGGGAATTCGTCAGAATTATTTCCCGTTGGGCTATCACCATAACCATCACCATCAGAATCCATATGCTGAGTTTCATCCAATGGGAAAGCATCGGCTTGCCAACCGGTTGGGTTATCTCCATATCCATCATTATCAGAATCGTCGGTTTGGCTCGGTTGAGTTGGGAAGTCATCAGAATTATTTCCCGTTGCGCTATCTCCTCTACCATCACCATCGGTATCTTTCCATTGGGTTTCATCCAATGGGAATTGGTCTCCGGCATTTCCGGTTGGGTTATCGCCGTGACCGTCGTCATCAGAATCGTCGGTTTGGGTAGGGTCTGAAGGGAAAGCATCAGGATTGGTTCCACTCTGCTCATCGCCTCTTCCGTCACCGTCGGAATCTCTCCATTGAGTTCTATCGTTTTGGAAGTCATCGGATCTATCGGCTACGCCATCACCGTCAAGATCTCGGCAGCCGCGATCAGAAGTAGTGGTTAAATTTGACCATTCATATGGGCAATTATCACCATTATCACCAATGGTGTCATTATCGCTATCCTTTACTTCGTTAGAATCATTATCATTGAAATCATTCAAGTAACTAGTGCCATCTCCATCAAGATCGATACACCCGAACACATCTACGAAACTAGTTCCACTACTAATTGGACAAAAATCGGGTAAATTTCCTGCATTATTATCGCCAAATCCATCGCCATCTCTGTCGACCCATTGAGTTGAATCGCCAGAGAATTTATCATCGATATTTGACCAACCATCACCATCGGTATCCAAACAGCCATAGCTATTGTTTTGGTCTGATGTTCCAAATGTATATTTGCAAGTATCATAAGGTGAGGAGGCTCCGATATTGGCTAATGTTGAATCGTCAAATCCATCATTATCAAAATCATAAATATATTGATCGGGCGTATTTCCTGTTGCGTTATCGCCAAGTCCGTCACCATCTACGTCTGTCCATTGAGTAGAGTCGCGCCAAAATGCATCGTTCAAATCTGACCAGCCATCGCTGTCTTGGTCAGGGCAACCGCGCCGATCTTCGGTTGAATCACCCCAATAATACTGGCAATTGTCGCCGAGCATTCCGGTATTTGAGCTGCCATATCCGTCAGAATCAGTATCGTCCTTTTGAGTTGGATCATAAAGAAAGTCATCCTCGGAATCAGGTACAGCATCATTATCAGTATCTGATAAACCAAGAATATATTCAGGGGCACTCATATAATTAAATTGGACCATATCAACTAATCCATCTCCATCAATATCTCCTAAGGCTGTTACTTTTGTGTTTCGTCTTCCGCCGCCCTTCCAAGTTTCAGAACCGATATTGCTAGAAGAATCAATTTCATGAACAGAGCCCTTTGATCCGGTTGAACGTGTAATAACCAATTCTTGCTCTCCATCTAAATCTAAATCATAGGGCTGTATTTCGACCAGACGGTCGGTATAACCCATCCCCTTAACACTTGATGTAGAATAGGAAGGACCTAAAATTACCCGGCCATTGTACCCCATTTTCGTTATTATGTCCATGGTTCCATCTCCATCTACATCTGCTATATTACAAAACCCTGAAGTTCCAACGCTAATCACCCAAGGATTCGCGGAATAATTTGCGGCGAGGAAAATCCCACTCCCTGTTGTCGTCCTATTATAAATTTGGATTTCGTTCGCCATACATCGAACAATGTCATTTTTACCATCATTGTTCATATCTTTCATTTTAACATCTTGAGTATATCCAGTTGTTGAATTACCAGGTTTGGATTCCCAATATTGGGAGAAAGCACCGGAGGAGTAATAGCTAACTGTAAGTTTTGTATCACGAACGCCACCGGTATAACCATCGATAAGCACACCGGTGTTNATCGAATAGGTGCCATCGCTTCCCCTCAAATATGCTTTTGCCGCGGTTTGATGAGCAACAATCAAATCTAAATCATCATCTCGGTCGACATCTATTAAATTTAAACCATAGGCGCCTCCTGTAAATTCGATTGCCGGTTCTGCCGATTCTTCAATTCCGGCACTCGTCTGTTCAAATATGTGAACACCTCCGTAGTCCAACGCGATTACATCTAAATCACCATCATTATCATAATCAGAAATTAATCCATCTCCCATTCCAGTATACACTGAACCATTGATAAATGTCAAATTCCCAGCGATCGTTTTGGTCAAGGTTGCACTCCCCGCTCGATAAATTTCTATGGGCGAAGCATCGGATTGATAAATTAAATCAGGTAAGCCATTTCCAGTTAAATCCCCAACTGCGTAATCATCATAACCATCATAATCTAAGGTTTTGAACAAATTGAATGAAGGAGTTGAATTTGCCCATCCTAAACCGGCATGCAGGTAAATATGAGATTCTCCTTGGGAATTTCTATCGCTTGCACCAAGCAAAAGATCTCCTAAATTATCATTGTTAATGTCAACGATTCTAATATTTGAGGTATGGCATTTAGATGGGCAAATATCTTGCACATTTGTAGAGCCTGAACCAATTGCTACATATGGGGTGGTTGCATCCAATCTATTATTGAACACATATGTTTTTCCGCTGAAAGTTGATGCGACCAATTCAGGATATGAATCTCCATTCAAATCTGCTGCAGCGAGCCCTAATACCATTGAATTTGAGCTTGAAGTGGCGAAGGTAAATGAAGTGGGGATTGTTCCAGCAGATGATTTAAAACCATAAATAAAATATGAATCTGAATCTGAATGCCCATCAAGCCTTCTTGAACCGATAATCACATCAAGGTACCCATCCGCATCCCAATCGGTCAAGATTGCCGCACCAACCCCCTTGCTACTAGAAGTAGATTGACTCCATATTTTGGTAAATATGAGATTTTTAGTGGAGGCATCGTTTTCCATCAATATTACATTATCGTTTGTGGTTCCACCGTTACGGTCAGCAGCCACCAAAATCTCTGGGTAGTTATCACCATCGACATCCCCGATTGAAATGTCTTGCCAATCCTTAGCAGAACCTGCGTTGAGAGATAGGGTGGAACTCGAGTCTAGAGCCCCACTCTCCATTTCAAAAACTTTTACCTCATTGGCGGTACCAATAACAATATCTAAATCGCCATCGAGGTCTAAATCTGCTGCCTTGATAGCATAGATGAATCCACCTCCATTGCCCAAATCAGTTCCTTGGCCGTGAGTTGAATCCTTCGGGTCCAAAAACGTCCCTCTATCATTCCAAGAAATATAGAGGTCAGATTCATCACCTATTATCAGATCTAGATCACCATCGTTGTCCATGTCTGCTAATTCTATTGCTGAAACGCCTTCCATTGGATAATTGCTTCCATCATCTTCGAACCACGCTGGAGTGAATAAATCGCTAAAAGTTGGTGAAATAGAGGCTTGGCGAGGGAAAGCACCAGTCGAATTTGATCCAGAGTTGCGGTCAAAAGGCGCATTGTCAATTGAATTGTTCAACCCATCACCGTCATAATCGGTCACACTTGGGATGTAGGATGTCTTCGGCTCCCACCAGTCTCCGGTCACCAAATGTTCGCCACCGTTTGAATAGTTTCCAACTGTTGTTGGCGCAGAAGTCCAACCTTCAACCTTTTCTTGCTGGAAATCTTCTATTGTTTCAGCACTGCTTTTGTCGTAGTCTACCAAGGCGATACCGAGGTTTGCTAAACTTGAAAGTAGCATCAATAATACCATTCCTTGAGCCAGAGTTTTAGCCTTGGCGCCTTGGTGGCCGAGTGTATTCGTGTTCAACGCGTGTTGTGTCATCGTTCTTGGATGAATCCTCTCCAATATAAATCAATCACCTACAACCGGCCCTACGGGCCGTAACCTCATAACAAAATATCTGGGGCGGTTGATTGAGCAAATTCTCGCAGATTGTGGACGATTTCTGTTAGAATCCACTCGGCCTCAAGTGGGTCCATTCTACAAGATATCCTTTGGTTTCCAAACATGAATACCAAACCGTCTTCTGTATTGTCGAGATCTTTGAAATCTGCCATCATAAAACTTCGGGATGGCAATTTGATGAACCAAAGCAAATGTGGTCCCAAATGGATCATTCTCTCATCAAAATGTACATCGTGTCTCGACTCCAAAACAGAGAATTTAGTCGCTGCAATATACCATCCAATGAATACTATTGCAAATGGAACAAATAAGGTAGCAGCAGTCATCCAATCAGCGCTTAATATACCGATTTGTTGAATGAAAGGAATGCCTGCAGTTAATGCTACAATCAATGAAACAATACAAATAACAGTCCACTTCGTATCCGCCTTTGAAGGTAGTTGAAATTGAACGATTTTGCCGACCTTTGAGAATCGAACAAAGGTGGTAATATCGTCTTTTCTTAGCGGCCACCGGTTAGGGAATAATCTAAGTTGGTCGAGGATATTTAGCCCGTGTTCGTCCGATTCAACCACTCTACCAGTATGCTCTTCTAATTGGATTCCAATCGCGGCTGCAAGTGCTTCAGCACATTCTAAAATTACCATTTCTTTAAGTGCTCTGATGATTTCATGAGCCTCACCGTTCATCCACATAGATATACTGAAACCTTCGCCATCTGAACTTGTTGAAATCTTACCTAAATGGACCACAGGCCAATGCCCTCTCTCCACTTCTAAGGCACTAACTCTTTCGATTGTAAGGCCGGTTGGTCCACCGATAATCCGTAATCCATCGGCCTCGATTATGATCTCTTCTTGGCCGTAGGTCAGATAAGGAATCACTGGGTTCAAATGCAATATATCACCTCAATTTTCACTAGACAAGTTTAGTTTTTCTTCGAGATTCATCAATTCGACATTGAGTTCGATCTTAGCCTCGTCTTCCAGTTCTTCATTTTCGAGTTCAACCCTTACTTGTTCGGCCCGGTTGCGATATACGTTTCGTTCCGCTTCGAGTTCTACCGCTCGGGCCTTTTCTTCGACTTTCGCCTTTGCGACCCTGCGCTTTTTTGCCCCTTCTTCACGACTTTCAGCGTTTTCCTCTTGGTCGTATTTGATCTGCATGTGTGGATATGGTATGGATATATTTTCCTCATCAAATCGCTTGAGGATTTTACTGAGTATTTGGTCTCTCGCGAGCCATTCATCCGAATAATCATCGACCCAGGAATTGATTCTGAACGACAAAGCCGAATCTAACATATGGGTGAATAATATTACCGGGGCCGGTTCCGATAAAATATGTTCATTTTGGTCGAGAATCTCCCGAAGGACCGATTTGACGTGAGATGGGTTTTCACCATAGTCGACGGTGATATCGAGTTTGAGGTTGACACGGCGAGGTGAATTGGATGGTCCACCTTTTGCATAATTGGTTACGATGGTATTAGCTATGGTCTTATTTGGGATAATTACCATAGTCTCTGAAAATGTTCGAATTTTTGTAGATAGGAAACCTATTTCTGCTACTGTACCTATCACGGTATCGACTTGGATTTTATCGCCGATCTCGTAAGGTTTGTCGACCATCAATTGAACCGAGGTCAAAAAGTTGGAAGCCGATTCTTGAACCGCCATTCCAATAACCAAGGAGAAAATTGTTAACGATGCTAATGCTGCGGTGATATCTACATTGAGATTTGCTAAAATTAATAAGATCGCAGAACCCCAAATAATTACCTTACAGAAACCGACGATAACCGTCGATGCTTCCGAAATGCCTAATTCGGTTCTTTCATCGATAGTTTCCAGAGTTGCTGGCAAAAATGCAGATACCGATTTAGATAGGAATCTTCCAGAGAGTAACATTATTACCAAAACCGCGAGAGTAGCGAATGTTGTTGCAATAACTGAATTTTCATCCATCGACCAGACGATTGTAAAATATACACCGGTTAAGAAAACTGCATAATTGAGAACTGGAGTGAGCAACTTCATCAATTCATCGTCCCATTCGACCTCTGTTTTACCAACAAACATCTTTGCAGGGGTCCAAATAGTATAGCGGACAGATAGGGCCAATAATGCTGATAATAAGATGCCAGCAATTAACTGCTGCCAAGTATCTAATGCCTTCAGCACCTCGGCCACAGGTTCAAGCGCACTCCACATAACCTGATGGCGGGGGTTTAGTTCTCATCAAACCTTCGCCGAATCATCTGTCCATTCTGTTACTGGTTCTTCTTTGGTATCTCTTCCTTTTAAGGTGACTCGGGTAAAGTTCAGAATTAGTATCAATCCAATCACATATATTGCGATTGTAGCATAATCTGCAGGGTGGTCGAAATTGGTCCAATACATCATTGGGTCTTGGTTGGTGATAATCTTAGATTTGAGGGCTGCAGCATCTTCGTCGCCGATTTCAGCACTAGTTTTGATCATGAATACCGGTTGCATATCATCCATAATTGGAGGGGTTTGTTGTTGGGTCCTCGGTCTTGTGTCAATGTAAAACATCGAAGTTGATTCACCAGCGATTATTGCACCACTTACCTTTTCCACCTTGATTAATACATCACTTCCGAAGTAAATTGGCAGCGCACCGGGCGTTGCATCAAGTAAAGAATCTGTATTGAGTAATTTTGCTTGAATCGGTCGTGACAATACCGGCATCGTTGCTGTACATTCATTTACAGGAATTCCTTTTAACACACTTTCGCCCTCGCATTTAAGGCCGACTACACCATAACCTGATAGGTCGATTTTATCGCCGTCTCCAGTAATGAAACCACCGGTAGCTCCGGCTCTACTTTCAGGTGTGATCAAACCAAAAGTCGCATTTTCCTTAACATCGTCTCGCCAAGATAACTGGTCGTTCCCATCCTCAAATAACATCTCACCTTTGTCGCACGTATCGACTTCACCGGTGCAGATGGTGTAGATTGTACCATCTCCGTTTGAAACTCCGCCAGAGCCGAAATAGGTCTTATTCGATTCAAGGCTGGTCCAGCCGACACTCATATTGGACGAGTCGCCTGAATTAAGATATGCTACGACCGGGTCGTGCCATCCTAATAACCAATTATTCACCGATTGAGTAAGGTACGGTCCTGTTCCAAACACATCTTCCAAAAACCCTGGGATTAATGTTCCGAATAATGGGCCCATCAAAAGGTAACGCAGAGCGCTAGCAGCATCATCATCGATTCCGTATAATTCTGCCACAAGCGAAGTATTCCACTCGACAGCAGGCGCTCTCTCAAGCGTATCCATGTTAACGGGGGGTGTCTTGCCAGACAATTCTCCGTAGAGGAAGAAAGCTACACCTTGTTGAGTGGTTAAACCATGAGGTCCAAACAGTAAGTTAGCCGATTGTTCAGGAGTTAATGCGATTGGATCTTTACCAGCAGAACCTGTAAATGCAGTGCCCCAAGCACCACCCATATTGAGAGAGTTATCGAGATAACCACCGTTGATTGGGTCTTCGCCACCAAAGGATCTGTTGACGAATTCACTTGCGGTAATGTAACCCTCTCCGCCTACAAGAATGAGTGGCAAACCTTCACTATCGCTAATCCAAGAGTCTGACCAATTGAAAAAGGTTTGATATTGGGTTTGGTTGAGATTGTAAAACTCTAATGCTTCAGTTGGATCCATCTCCAAAAATGTTGCCAATCCAAAAGAGGTTCCAGAATCGCTAACTGCTAAAATACCGGTTGGTTCGCTGGTTTCATCGCCACCAAACAATAGATTCATTGCAATGTCGTTGTCGATTTCCAAGCCCAAGAGATTCATAACTCTCTGACTTGCATCTACTGAATCACCGGTGGTGTCTGTACTCCAATCTTCGTCAGCACCACCGTAATCGAGCATCAATTTACCCATGCCACCATACAAGGTCCAATCACGCGCTAAAGTAATATTTGCATCGGTCGGATGAGCGAAGCCCCATATGTTGGCTCTCCTCATCGTAACCGAATTTGCACTATCGTAGAGCAATTCATCGAGGCTCCCTGGCTCCCCCATCGAAGCATACACTAGAGGGCCAAGGTTATTGAGAAGTCCTAAATCTTCGCCGTCGGGTCCGGTAGCGTTTTCAAAGGTGTATCGGAGATTAACTTCTTCCCAAAGCGGCTCAAAGCCAGTAGCATTGAAGTAAGAAATATTTTCATCCAAGAAATTTTCGCCGTACACCGGGTTGAATGCATCAAACATCCCATCCATGATGATCAATTCAGCGGTCATTTGGAAGAATGCTTCGCCATCGCCTCTTAAGCTGTTGATGTGATACTTGAGATAATTGCTAGTATTATGACCGGCTTGGAATTGATCGATTTGAATACCAAGAATTCCAGAGGTAAAGCCAGTTTTGGTGATATCCATCACCGCACCGATTGCGGTATGGGTTGCTCCGATTACCTGAGGTGTGAATGCAATATTGATATTCGTCATTTCGGTATCACAGGAATATTCAGTATCTTCTGCGCATTCATAAATTGTAAATTGGCGATAGGTAATCGACCCATTTTCTGCATCGTGGCTGATGATTTCCCTTTCGCTGGTAACATCGTAAGTAACCGGGCCAACCTGTTGATAAATTGGCTCCCCACCGGCAATTACCTCTTCAAGATTGGTTATATCCCATGCATAAAAATTTCTTGGACTGGTACTGCTCTCCCAATCCGCATTAGCAAATTTACAAGATGAGTCCGAGCAGATGTCATCCAATGGCTTGGTTGCAGTAGCTTCTTCTACCGCTGATACCACACCACCGGTTGCCATTGGTGCTAATACTGCTACATTCAATATGATGAGCATTAGGCCGGCGCCAAACATTCCTTTGTCGATAAGAGAGGTTCCCATATGTTTGGAGCCTAACCATTAGGTGTTGAACGTTTTGGAACATTTCAAGGTGCAAAATGCGATTTATTCTGTTCCAGAAATCGACCCGTCTTGTTCTAACCGGTATAGTCTAATGGTGCTGGTCGCACCAGAAATGGCGAGAGGTGAGCCGGAAATAGAAACGATTCTCTCGCCTTTTTTGATAATCCCTTGATCTGCTAATTTGTGAATCGCCCTTTGCATAGTAACCGAGCCTCTTTTATCTTCGTCTACAATGACACTTGCAACTCCTGGCAAGAGCCTCATTCGGCGTGCTGCTCTAACTCGGTTGGTAACAGCGATAACCTCGAGGTCAGGCCGGTATCCAGCCACTAATCTTGGCGCATTACCATGTTCGGTCGCGACCAAAATATGTCTCGCACTTGATGCATTGGCCAATTCTACCCCCGCATGTGCAACCGCTCTTGTCGAGCGGAATTTCGATAGTGCGCCCGGTTTGCCACCAGAACTTTCCAACCCTTGTTCGGTTGCGATGGCAATCTTCACCATCGTTTCGACCGCAGCGATCGGATGATCGCCAGAAGCGGTTTCACCAGAAAGCATCACCGCGGTCCCGCCATGTCGAATCGCGGTCGAAACATCGCTAACCTCGGCTCTGGTCGGCCGTGGATTATAGGTCATCGATTCCAGCATTTGAGTTGCGACGATGACCACCATGCCGCGCATTAGCGCGGCATCGATAATATTTTGCTGTGCTAAAGGCACTTGTTCAAGTGGAATCTCGACCCCAAGATCTCCTCGGGCAACCATGACCGCATCAGCGGCTTCGAGAATGGAATGAAGGTTGAGTAAGGCGGCTGGATGCTCGATTTTAGCGATTATTGGCGTGTGTTTTCCAGCCGCTTTAATCGCTTCACGAGCTGGCCTAATATCTTCAGCAGTTCTTACATAAGAAACCGCTATCCAATCTGCTCCGGCTTCTAAAGCATGAGCTAATGCTGCTTTATCCTTGGGTCCAATCGCTGGAAGGTCGACCATCGTACCAGGGACATTGATGCCTTTTCGACTGGTCAGTGGCCCACCGTCTTCGACGATACAATCGACAAAAGAATTCGGTTCACCGCTGGAATTTTTCACGGTCAGCCGAATGATTCCATCGGCGAGCAAAACCGAATCACCATTTTTTAATTCAGCTGATAAACCACCATATTCAACCGGAAATTCCGGACCATCATGAGATTTCAAACCACATATTAATCGAATTTCGTCGCCATTATTTAGTAGACGAACCCCTTTGAAGTTTCCCAATCGTAATTTTGGTCCTGGAAGATCTGCTAAAATACAGGTTTTAATATTAGATTTACTCTCCAAATTCCTGATGCGTTCATAGAGTTCGGTTTTATCCTCAGGCTCACCGTGTGAATAATTGAGACGAAAAACATCGGCTCCAGCATTGAGCAAGGCTTGAAGATTTTCTTCGCTCCAACTTGCCGGCCCGATGGTTGCAACCACTCGAGTTCTTCTCATCACGTGAAGACTGAAAGCGATGAGTCAAAAGATGTCCGATTACATTTACTCACAAAATTGGTTGATTGGCCAACCATTCTAAATCCGAGATATATAATTGACGAATATCATCCAAACCCAAAACCAACATCGCTAATCTCTCTAAACCCATTCCCCAAGCACATACCGGGTGCTTAATGCCAAGGGGTTCGGTAACCTCTGGCCTGAAAATACCTGCACCGCCTAATTCGAGCCACTTACCACGCCATTTAACCTCGATTTCGAGGCTTGGCTCTGTGTATGGGAAATAGGCTGGTCTAACCCTGACCTCTGGATAACCCATTTTTGCATAAAATGTTTTGAGTGTGGTCACAAGCATTCCAAGATTTGCACCCGGTTGGAATTCCGGCAGGTGAGTTCGGTCTATACTCTCCTTGCGAAAAACTCGATCGATGGCGAAAACTCGGCACGGTTCGTTCGGATTTTTTGCCAAATATTGTATTGTATTTACCGTGGTATGAGTTCTCAGCAAACCCTTTTCGCTGATATCGGTATCATATTGTCCACCCCACCCAGTCGATTCGGTATTTCCACCGTGCTCGTGAATACTCTTCCATTGTTTGAGCATTGCAGGGTCCAACTTGATAGATTTAGGATTATCGAGATAAAAAGTATCTTGCATCTCTCTAGCGGGGTGATCTTGCGGGATGAATAGTGCATCCATATTCCATCCTGCGCTCTGGACATAATCATCAACTAATTCCGAGAAGCCCATCTCTAAGAAAATTGACCGAATTCTCTCGATAAGAGCTTGCATTGGATGGCTTCGGCCTGAGGTTGGCATTGCGGCTTCGAGTTCGACATCATATGGTCGGAACTCTGCTTCTTTCCACTCATCGGTTTGAAGTAACTCAGGGGTAATCTCCGCAATTCTAAGCGCTTCTTTCAATTGGGATGGAGGGATATTTTTCCCACTAAGAGTAGTTCTCCAAGCAAGGGCTTTTGTTACCACCGTTTCAATCAAATCCTTACGCTTTTCAAAATGCTCAACCAAATCTGAATCCATATCTAATTCATTGATGAAATCAGTTCTTCGTTTAATTTCAATGTCAATTTGTTCAGGATTATTCGCAACCAGTTTTCCGCCTTGAATTTCAACACCTAACCCTTTGAGCAAGCCGACACCTGGTCCGGCTTCGTGACGCTCAAAGTTTTTCGACAATTCTTGCATTGTCGCACTATCCGAGGAATTGATCCAAGCCCAAATCCTTGCTTCTAGCAAACCATTTTCTTTGGCTTTTTCACCTTCTTTTCCTAATTGAATAAGGGTGAGTGAACTCTCTTTTATCCTTACCAGTCCAGCATTGGATAAGCCATGACCTGCAGTTACAGGAATTGCTTGGTCGTCCCAATCACAAGCCGATAAAACTTGTTCCAATGACCACTCGCCATCCCGGCCCTGTAAGGCGCCGAGCATTCGGCGTTCGGGGTTGGTCAGGTCGGCCATGATAACTCGAGAGCGGAATAGTTCTTGAATGCCATGGACATATAATA
>LWDU01033669.1_pt1 | contig 34975 bp, 38 predicted proteins | sample 727161 | NCBI WGS metagenome assembly LWDU01 (sample SAMN04566230, study PRJNA314399) | hydrothermal vent metagenome | isolation source: deep sea hydrothermal plume seawater | place: Mexico: Gulf of California, Guaymas Basin | collected 2004-07-11 | reverse complement strand
AAGTTGATTTGGACAACATGCCTTTCTACGGTTTAGCTGAAGTAAAAGTTGCTGGAAGAAGTTGTGTTATTTCACAATCTGGTTTTTCAGGTGAAGCTGGATATGAAATATATTTAAGAGAGGCAACTAAATTTGCTGATGATATGTGGAATGCTGTACTTGATGCGGGAAAAAAACATAGCTTAATGGTAATAGCACCTGCTCACCATAGAAGAATTCAAGCTGGAATTCTCTCATGGGGACAGGATATGGATGATCAACATAACCCTTTCCAATGTAACCTTGGTTATCAAGTTTCATTATCTGGTAAAGGAGAATGGAATAAAAAAACTGACTATGTTGGTAAAACTGCATTAGAAAAAATGGGTGCAGAAATTAAAGCTGGAAAAAAACCATACAAACTCCAATTAGTAGGACTTGAATTAGGTGGAAAGCCTATTGAAGAGTATGCTCCTGATTTTTGGCTGGTTTCAAATGAAGATGGTGGAGATCCGGTTGGATTTATAACATCTCCGTGGTATCACCCAGAGAAGAAGCAAAATATTGCTATGGGATATGTGCCATTTGATGGATCATTAAATGCTAATGGATTTCCCAAAGCTAAAGTTGGAACTAAATACAAAGTTCATTTACCAGCACAATACTCTGTCACTCCAGGAACACCTGTTGATGCAGTAGTAGTGGATATTCCATTTAAAGAATCTTTTAATGCAAATACTAGAGAAGTCGTAAAAGGATAAATTATTTTTTTTGGGGAGAGGTGAAATTCTCCCCCATTAATAGTAACGTAAGCATTACTCATTGTAGTTTGCATAATAATTATAATTGCTTTAATACTCTTATCGCTACTTGTTTCTTACAAAGCACAAAATTAAAAAAGATAAATAATGTTTGGTGAATTTTTAAGTATAATCGTTAGATCTATAAAATTAGACAAAACTCTTTACAAGGACAATAAAAATTTTGGTGAAGCTGCAATTTATTTTGCAGGACTAATAATGATACTAGATGGTGTTGCTGGAGCCGTTGCTGCAAACACTGTAATTAAAACTGCTGTTGCAATGTCAGGTTTAACCGCAATACTTACCTGGTTCGTTTGGACCTTATTCATATTTGTAGTTGGTGTAAAATTATTTCCAGATAAAGAGAATAAAGTCCCATTTAAAAAGATACTTATTGGAGTTGGATATGCTCATGCACCAGGAATATTGAGATTTTTTGCTGTTACTCCAGATTTGATGATTCCTATAATTTTTTTAACACAATTCTGGATTTTTGCTGGGTTAATAATTTCAACAAAACAAATTTTAAATTTGAAATCAAATGTTAAATCTTTTGGAATTGTTTTTTTATCTTTTCTTATAATTGCATTTTTATCAATATCGTTTGTAATGAGTAGAATGAATGCTCTTCCTATTAGCACTATAAGCTAGATTGGAAAAATAGTTTTTGAAGTTTTACAAGAATTACAAATTTTTAAACTTATTAATATTAAATTTTGAGATACACTTTCGTCTTCTTTTTTACACTCTTCACAATAATTATTAAAATCTTTTAAATCTTTCTCTTTTAATTCTTTTAAATCTTTTTTTTCTTTTTCCATTTATAATTTTTTAAAATCTGCTTTTTTTACAAAATAAAGTCCTATAAGGACTGCTGTTAATGAAACTATAATCTTAGCAGTAATCATTTCCTTTAAGAATATATACCCTAAAATCATTCCAAAAATAGGTATCAAATATGATACTTGTGATTGAAATATTAGGCCATTATTTTTTAAAATTCTAAATCTTAATAGCCAAGCTAAACCTGTAGAAACAATTCCTAAATAAATTATTGAAATTGTTGACTCTATACTAGGATTCAAGTTCCATGGTTTTTCAATAAAACTAGCTAATGGTATTAGCATTATAATTGCCCATATTAAGATAGATCCTGTTACATTTTCATTTTTCTTTTTACTGATTTTTAAAGTTAAAACTCCACCGATTACATAACAGGTTGATCCAAGTAAAATTAATAGTGCCGAAATAAAGTTATTATCATTTATTAATAGATTATCAAAAAATAAGTAAATGATTCCAGAAAATCCAATTAGTATTCCAAATGTTTTAATAAAATTAAATTTTTCATTTTTTGTAAAAAAATGTCCTAATACTACTGAGCTTAAAGGTGTAGTAGACATCAATATTGCAGCTAAATTACTTTGTACTGACTTTACGCCATAACTTATTAAAAAAAATGGTGCTACCAAATTAATAAAACCTATCATTGCGAACCAGTGCCAATCTTTTGAAAAAGCTTCAATTTTTATTTTTTTATATAAACACAGTAGTAATACTGGAATGGCACCAAAAAATACCCTCCCTAAAGAAATAGTTATTGGTCCATAAGAATAGGTTGCTATTTTAATATTAAAAAAAGCTGAAGACCAAATTAAAGCCAAAAAAGTTAATAATACGTAATCAATTATCTTTGGTTGTCTCATTCTATTAATTCCTCAACTTTACCATTTGTAATTTTTTGAAGTTTTTTAAAATCTATTTTAAAAACACAATTTGGATGACCAGCTGCTGCATACAAATCATTAAATCTTTTTAGTGAATTGTCTATTAAAATTTCTACTAACGCTATGTGACCAACTGGCGAAACACCACCTATGGTATAGCCAGTTTGAATTTTAACCTCCTCAGGATTTGCCATTGAAATATTTTTTTTATTAGTTATTTTTTTGAGTTTATTTATAGAACATCTTTTATCTCCCGCAATTAAACACAAAATGAATGAGTCTTCAGTTCTAAATAACAAACTTTTAACTATTGCTCCAACTTCACAATTTAAAGATAATGCGGCATCTTTTGCTGTACGAGCCGAGTCATCTAAAACAATTACACTTAATAATTTGTCAAAATCCTTAAGTGCTTTTTTTGCTCTTTTAACTGGCTCTTTATCTAATAAACTCATTATTCAACTAACAATTGATTGCTAATTTAGAAATTAGCAGTTTAATGTATATGCGAATAATGCATAGGTGGTATTTATTAATCAAGCAATATTATTTAAAGAATGTTTGATAATAGAGACTTACAAAATTTAAAAAGAGAGAAATTATGAGCACTAGCAATGTCCTAAAATTTATTAAAGAGAAAGAAGTAGAATTTGTTGATCTAAGATTTACTGATCCAAGAGGAAAACTTCAACATTTAACTATGGATGTAACTATTGTTGATGAAGAAATGATCAATGATGGTGTTTTCTTTGATGGTTCTTCTATAGCTGGCTGGAAAGCTATTAATGAATCTGACATGATATTAAAACCAGATTCAAATAGAATGTTCATGGATCCTTTCACTTCTCACAATACTCTAGTTCTTTTCTGTGATATCTTAGATGCAGTTAAAAGAATCCCTTATGAAAGAGATCCAAGAGGAATAGCAAAAAAAGCTGAAGCATATTTAAAAAAGTCTGGTGTTGGCGATAAAGCGTTCTTTGGACCTGAACCAGAATTTTTTGTATTTGATGACGTTAGAATTAACAATGATCCTAATAATACTGGTTTTAAAATAGATAGTAAAGAAGGTCCTTACAATTCAGGTACAGAATATGCTAATGGAAATATGGGACATAGACCTCCAATTAAAGGTGGATATTTTCCAGTCCCTCCAGTTGATAGTGAACAGGATATGAGAAGTGAATATCTAAAAAGTTTAAGAGAAGTTGGAATAAAAGTTGAAAAACATCACCATGAAGTTGCTCCAAGTCAACATGAACTTGGAATGTACTTTGGTACTTTAGTTGATCAAGCTGACAATGTTCAGTTATATAAATATGTAGTTCAAATGGTAACTCATTCTTTTGGAAAAACAGCAACATTTATGCCTAAACCAGTAGCTGGCGATAATGGTTCAGGAATGCATATTCACCAATCTATCTGGAAAGGTAAAACACCTGTGTTTTCAGGTGATGCTTATGCTGGATTATCTCAAACAGCTTTATATTATATAGGTGGAATATTAAAACATGCTAAAGCTATCAATGCTTTTGCTAACTCAACAACAAATAGTTATAAAAGATTAATTCCTGGATTTGAGGCACCAGTTCTACTTGCTTATTCAGCAAGAAATAGATCGGCTTCATGTCGTATTCCAATTACTTTAAATAAAAATGGTGCGAGATGTGAAATAAGATTTCCAGATGCTGCTGGTAACCCTTACTTAACTTTTGCCGCAATGCTTATGGCTGGCCTTGATGGAATTAAAAAGAAAATTAATCCAGGTAAATCTTTTGATAAAGATTTATACGAACTTCCAGCAGAAGAGGTAAAAAATATTCCTACTGTTTGTGGTTCTTTGAGAGAAGCAATGGAGAGTCTTGATAAAGATAGAGAGTTTTTAACTCAGGGTGGTGTATTTACTGATGATCAAATTGATGCTTACATAGCATTAAAGTTTGAAGAAATACATAAATTTGAACACGCTCCTCATCCTGTAGAGTTTGAAATGTATTACAGTAGTTAGAAATAATTACTGTCTAGTAGTAGCAATTGTATTTTTGTTAATTCCCTTTTTAACAACGTAATCCTGTGTGCCATTTGCACCAGTATTAACCTCTTTACGTAAGATTTTAAAAAAAGATCTTTCTTTCAAAGACTTTTCTAAAGTTTTAACAAGATTTTTAAATTCAAACTTATTCATACCTATCTTATATACTAGATATGCAAATTATGCAACTCTGCTATGTTTAAAATGGATGATTATACTTTAAAGGACTCTCCACACCCACAACGCTCAGATTCATTGGGATTATTGAAAACAAAGGAAGATGAAAACTCCTCTTTTTTATAGTCCATTTCAGTTCCAAGCAGATACATAACTGCTGCTGCATCAACAAAAACTTTAACACCCTTATCTTCAATAACTTCATCATTAGGGTTAATTTTTTTAGCATATTCCATAACGTAAGACATTCCCGCACATCCACCAGACTTAACAGCTACTCTTACTCCAACAGAATTAGATTCTACACCTGCCATAATTTCTTTAATTCTATTGGCGGCATTATCGCTTAATTTTATTATTTGATTCATTATAAATTTAACTCCAATTTTGCAGCCTCCGACATCATTGATTTATCCCATGGTGGTTCAAAAACTAAATCAAGATCTACTTTTTCAATACCTTCAACTTGCATGACACTATCTTTAACTTCCTTTGGTAGACTTTCTGCAACTGGACAGTTAGGTGAAGTTAAAGTCATTATAATTTTAGCCGTATTATTGTTTTCTACTTTAACATTATAAATTAAGCCAAGTTCATAAATATTAACTGGTATTTCAGGATCATAAATTTTTCTGATCTCTTCTATTATTTCTTTTTTTAAATCCATATTTAATCTAACTTTTCAGTATTAATTTCTTCCTGAGTATTATCAATTGCAGATATTAAAGTATGCCAAGATAAAGTAGCACATTTTACTCTCATTGGATATTGTTTTACACCTGACAAACACATAAGTTTAGTTTTTTCATCTTTTTTTAATTTTTTTGATTCCAATTCTGGATTTTCTTTAATCATTCCCAAAAAATCATTAACAATTTCTTTAACTTCTAATTCTTCTTTTCCTTTTAATAAATCTGTCATAATAGAAGCTGACGCCATTGAAATTGCACAACCACTTCCTTCAAAAGATATGTCTTCTATCTTTTTTTCCCCATTTAGCTTTAAATAAACATGAACATTATCACCACATAAAGGATTATTACCTTTTGCTTCTTTATTAAAATTATCTGTCTTTCTTAAATTTCTTGGATTTTTTCCATGTTCTAAAATTATTTCTTGATAAAGTTCTTTAATATTCATTATAAATTAAAAATTTTTTTGCAATTGTTAATTGATGAATTGAGCTGATCTAAATCATTTTTTGTATTGTAAACTCCTAATGATGCACGGGCACTAGCTGTTATTCCTAATTTATCATGAAGTATTTGACAACAATGATGTCCAGCTCTTATTGCTACTCCATCTTCATCTAATATTGTTGCAATATCATGTGGGTGGACCCCTTCTATAGTAAAAGATAAAACAGCACCTTTATTTTTTGGGTTACCAATTAGTTTTACAAAATTATTTTTTCTTAATATTTCTTGACCATATTCAATTAATTCTTGTTCATGATTAATTATATTTTCCATTCCAATTTTTTCTAAAAATTTTATAGATTTATCAAAAGCTATTACTTGCGCTGTTGCCATTGTTCCTGCTTCATATTTATTAGGTAAATCTCCATAAGAAATACTATCTTTCTTAACTTCTTTAATCATTCCACCCCCACCTTGATATGGAGGTAGTTCTTCTAACCATTTTTTCTTTGCATAAAGTATTCCTAATCCAGTTGGACCATACATTTTATGACAAGAAATAGCATAGAAATCACAGTCTAAATCTTGCATATCTAACTTTAAGTGAGGAGCTCCCTGACATCCATCAACCAAAACTGTTATGCCTTTTGAGTGTGCTAGTTCTGTTATTTCTTTAATTGGTAAAATTGCACCTGTGACATTAGATAAGTGAGTAATTCCAATCAATTTAGTTTTTGATGTAATCTTTTTTTCAATATTTTCGATAGTAACCTCTCCGTCACTATTAACTTCAGCAAATTCAATTTTTATTCCTTTAGACTTTCTTAAAAAATGCCAAGGTACATAATTTGAGTGATGTTCTAGTTCGGTTATAAGAATTTCATCTCCTTCTTTTAAATATTTTTGACCAAAGGTATTAGCAATAAGATTAATTGCTTCTGTTGCTCCTTTTGTGAAAACAATTTCATTTTTATCTTTTGCATTGATGTATTTTTGTACAGAAGATCTTGTTGTTTCATAAAGATTAGTTGCTGCTACAGCTAAGTAATGTACGCTTCTACCCACATTTGAAAACTCCTTACTATAAAAATCATTTACTCTATCTATAACTGATTGTGGTTTTTGAGATGAGTTTGCGCTATCTAAGTATACAAGGTCATTATTGTGAACCTTATTATTAAAAATTGGAAATTCTTTTTTTATATTATCTATGCTCATTCTTTAATTCCCATTATGTTTTTAATTAAATCTTTAATTTCTAAATCAGTTATTTTTTCAACAACATCTAATAAAAATCCATTAATCAGAAGCTCTCTAGATTGTTTGTAATTCAAACCTCTGGACATGAAATAAAATATTGCTTCTTCATCTAAATTACCTGAAGTTGATCCATGAGAACATTTAACATCATCAGCATAGATTTCTAACTCTGGCTTTGCATCAAATTCAGTATTTTCACTGAGTAGCAAAGCTTTACTAAGCTGATATCCATCAGTTTTTTGAGCATATCTGCTTACATAAATTTTTCCTTGGTAAACACCTTTTGAATTATCATTTAATACGCTCTTAACTAATTGATAACTCTTAGTATTTGCTGCTCTGTGGTTAATATTTGTTTTTATTTCATGATGTTTAGATTCTTTTAAATTTAAAATTCCATTAATAAATGCAGAACTATATTCATCATTTAAATTACAATTAATTTCATTTTTTAAAAATTTTGATCCTGTTGAAAAAATAAAGTTTTCTGCAATACTATTTCCCCCTAAATCAATATTGTTGTAAAAATATTTTATATTTGAATTATTTTTATGATCTATTTTATAATTTTTAAGTACCGCATTGTCACATATTTTATATTGGTGATTAATGTTAATAAAATTATTATCAGAGTCATCATTAAATAAATTAATCATTTTTAAGAAACTGTTTTCTTTTAACTCAACATCAAATCTTAAATTGATTGCTGTTGATTTAAGTTTTTGATTTGTAAAATTGTATACAACTAAAGGTTTTTTGAATTCATAATTTTTCTTAACCTGTAATCTGATATGAGTGAACTTAAGTCCATTATTCAATAATATTAGAGGGTTTTTTTCTTCTGTTTCATAAGATCTTCCATCTACATATGTATTTGCAAATTCATCACCATGATGTAAACGAGAAATTTTTTTTGTATTTGTTTCTGTAATGTTGTGCATAACTTCAAATCTAGCTTTTTCTTCATGGCAAAAATCAATTTTAGATACTAAACCATTAGTAAAAATAATCTTATTATGTTCGAAGTTTAAAATATTTGATTGATCATATTCAGTATTATCTAAATTATTATCGAAGAATTTAAGTTCTTTTATATTTGAAGAAATTATTTGATTTAAGTCTGAAAACTTCCAGTCTTCCATTCTTTTATTTGGAAACCCAGTTTTGAGAAATTCTGTAAGATGATGTTTTCTTTCTTTAATATCCTCTTCTTTTTCTAAAGGAGATAAATTTTTTATAATATTAATTAAATCGCTTTTTACTTGTTTTTCCATTTAATTAAAATTTTCATAACCTTTGTTTTCAAGCTCTAAAGCTAACGCCGGCCCGCCAGATTTAATTATTTTTCCATCAATTAAAACGTGAACAAAGTCAGGCTTTATATAATTTAGCAACCTTTGGTAATGAGTGATGATTAAAAATGAATTATTCTGATTTCTCAACGCGTTTACACCTTCTGAAACAATTTTTAAAGCATCAATATCAAGACCAGAATCTGTTTCATCTAAAATAGACAACTTAGGATTTAATATAGACATTTGTAGTATCTCGTTTTTTTTTTTTTCTCCACCTGAAAATCCAACATTAAGCTGTCTACTTAAAATTTTTTCATCAAATTTTAAATCTAATGCTTTTTGTTTAACTAGTTTTAAAAATTCTATTGCATCTAGTTCTTTTTCTCCTCTAGATTTTTTAATTGCATTTAAAGATGATTTCAAAAAAATATTTGTTTTAACACCTGGAATTTCTAATGGATATTGAAAAGCTAAAAATATTCCTTTATGTGCTCTTTCCTCAATCTCTAATTCTAGTAAATTTTTTTCTTCGAATATGACCTCGCCACTTATTTCATAGCCTTTTTTTCCTGACAAAACATTAGAGAGTGTACTTTTTCCAGATCCATTTGGGCCCATAAGTGCATGAACTTCTCCAGGTTTAATTTCAAGATTTAATCCTTTTAAAATATCTTTATTGTCTATATTTGCTTTTAAGTCTTTAATTTTTAACATTTATCCTACACTTCCTTCCAAACTAATTCCCACTAGCTTTTGTGCCTCTACTGCAAATTCCATTGGAAGTTGTTGAAGCACTTCTTTACAAAAACCATTGACTATTAAACCTATAGCCTCTTCTTGATTTAAACCTCTTTGATTACAATAAAATAACTGGTCATCGCTAATTTTTGATGTTGTTGCTTCATGCTCAATATTTGACTTTAAGTTTTTATTTTTTATATATGGAATAGTGTGGGCTCCACAGTCATTACCCATTAAAAGTGAGTCACATTGTGTAAAATTTCTAGCATTATCTGCTTTAGATGAAATATCTACTAATCCTCTATACATCATATCAGAGAAACCAGCTGAAATTCCTTTTGAAATGATCTTACTCTTGGTGTTTTTTCCTAGATGAATCATTTTAGTGCCAGTGTCTGCTTTTTGATGATTGTTGGTGATGGCTATAGAATAAAATTCACCAACAGAATTGTCGCCTTTTAAAATACAGCTTGGATATTTCCAAGTGATTGCCGAACCTGTTTCGACTTGTGTCCAAGAAATTTTAGAATTTTTACCCTTGCATAAACCTCTTTTAGTTACAAAATTATAGATACCACCTTTACCATCTTTATCTCCTGGATACCAATTTTGAACTGTTGAATATTTAATCTCAGCATCATCTAATGCAATCAACTCTACGTTTGCTGCGTGAAGTTGATTTTCATCTCTCATAGGAGCTGTACAGCCTTCTAGATAACTAACGTAACTTCCTTTTTCAGCTATAATTAATGTTCTTTCAAATTGACCAGTCTCTGAAGCATTAATTCTAAAATAAGTTGATAGCTCCATTGGACATCTAACCCCTTCTGGAATGTAAACAAATGATCCATCTGTAAATACCGCAGAATTCAAAGTTGCAAAAAAATGATCTGTTATTGGTATAACTGATCCAAGATATTTTTTAACAAGCTCTGGATGTTTTTGAATGGCCTCTGACATTGAACAAAAAATTATTCCTTGTTTAATTAACTCTCCCTTGAAAGTTGTTGCGACAGATACTGAATCAAATACTGCATCAACTGCTATACCATTTAATCTTGCTTGTTCTTGTAAAGGTATCCCTAGTTTTTTATAAGTTTCAAGTAATTTAGGATCCAATTCTTCAAGACTTGTAGGTTTGTCTTTCATGCTCTTTGGTGCAGAATAATAATAAAAATCCTGATAATCAATTTTTGGATATTTTGGTTTTTGCCAATTAGGTTCTTTTAATTGTTTAAATCTTTCAAATGATTTTAACCTAAAATTAAGCATCCATTCAGGTTCTTTTTTTATTTTTGAAATAAATCTTATAACCTCTTCACTTAAACCTTTAGGGGCTCTTATGTTTTCAATATCAGTTGTAAAACCATATTTATATTTTTTTAAATTTTCTATTTCTTTTTCTCTAGTATCCATCTTAGTTTCTATTGTCTGTTATATTGGTTATGAGATCTTTCAAATTTTTTTGTTCAAAAAAATTATTAATATGCTTCTCAAGTTCATCCCACAAATCATGTGTAATACACTTTGAGGATTTACCATTACATCCTTTTTTGGATTCTTTTTTACATTGAACAGTTTTTACCTCTTCATGAACCGCTGAAAAAATGTTTGATAATTTTATTTGTTCAGGTTTGATTGTTAAGATATATCCGCCACTCACTCCTCTTATACTTTGAACAATATTATTTTTTTTTAACTTTGAAAAAAGTTGCTCCAAATAAAGTAAAGAAATACCTTGTCTTAAAGAAATGTCTCTTAATGGAACAGGGCCTCCATTATTGAATTTAGCTAGGTCAGCCAAAGCCATTACCGCATATCTTCCTTTGGTAGTTAATTTCATAAAATGCCTTTATTTACTAGGGTTTATATATATACCATACTAAATTAGTCAAGTTTACTAAATAAAAAAATAGCCTTTTGTTGCTAACATATGTAAAAAGTATTTTTTTTATAAATAACTTAATTTTTTTTTGAGAATAATTACCAATCGCATTTATGGATAATAAAATAGTTGAAGTTTTTATACCTGGACCAGCTGGAAGATTGGAAGCCAAGTATTATAAGAGCAATAAAAATACATCTCCTATAGCGCTAGTGTTACAGCCTCATCCACAATATGGAGGCACAATGAATAATAAAGTTGTAGTAGACACATTTCATACCTTTATGGATAACGAGTTTTCTGTATGCAGGGTAAATTTTAGGGGTGTTGGAAAAAGTAATGGAGAATTTGACAATGGCCAAGGTGAGTTAGCAGACGCTGCTGCTGCATTAGATTGGTTGGAAAGAGAAAACTTTGACAATTCACAGTGTTGGATAACAGGATTCTCTTTTGGATCTTTAATTGCAATGCAATTACTAATGAGAAGACCAGAAATAAATAGGTTCATAGCTATTTCTCCCCAGCCTAATGCTTATGATTTTTCTTTTCTTTCACCTTGTCCTGCATCAGGGTTAATGATTTACGGAAAAAAAGATGAATTAGTTCCATTAGAACATATTATTGAACTAGACAAAAAATTAAGTGCACAAAAAGGTATTAAAGTTGATTTTCAATCTATAACTGATGCGAACCATTTCTTTTCAAAAAATGAAGATATCCTAATGAAAAACTTGGATAAATATATTAAAAAAGAATCAGCTTTATTTTAATAATTTTTAACTATTACTCCACCAGTGCAGGGTTCGATACAACCAGTTGTATTTGGAAAAGAAATTGGTAAATTTAAATGAGATCTAATTGCAAGAAATGCAAAAGCTTGAGACTCAACAAAATCACCATTAATACCATAACTATCTATTGTTTGTATAATAAAATTTTTTGAATTTATTTTCTTAATACTTTTCATTAAATAAGAATTTTTTCTACCACCACCACAAATTAAAACCTTCCAAACTTTATTTTTTTCAATAGATAATAAACTTATAAGAGATGAAGTTATAATTTTTCCTGTAAAATCTGTTAATACTGATGCACCATCTTCCAAAGAAAAACCACGAACAAAATTTAAATCAAAATCATTAACATCAAATGATAAGTTACTTTTATTTTTTTTATAATTAAAATTATCTAATGCTTGATTTAAAATAATTTTATTTGTTTTTCCAAGTTTTGCAAATTTACCATTTTCATCGTACTTTTTTTTTATTTTTTTTCTAATCCAATCATCTATTAGACAGTTTCCAGGACCTATATCATAGCTTTTAAGATTATTAACTTCATGAGAAGTTATAATTGTTAAATTTGCTATGCCACCTATATTTAGAATACAAACTGGTAAATCAATTTTATTTTTATTTACAATCAGTTGATGAAATATTGGAGCTAATGGTGCTCCTTGACCTTCTTTTATTAAATCATTTTGTCTAAAATCATAAACAACTGTTTTTTTAGTAAGACTCGATAATAATTTTCCATCTCCTAATTGTTTGGAAAGTTTTTCTTCAGCATTGTGAAAAATAGTTTGACCGTGGAAACCTATAAAATCTATATTTATATTGTTTTCTTTAAGCACTTCGTTAGTAACTTTTGCATGAAACAAAGTAATTTTTTTTTCAAGAGATTTGACTATTTCTACTTGAAATTTGAGGTCTTTAGAGCTCTTTATTTTACATCTAAGATTTGTTAAATCTTGATATAGATCCTTATCATATTCAAAATATTTATCAAAAACTGCCTCATATTCATTTTCACCATTAGAACGAATAATAGATAAATCTATACCATCCATTGATGTACCGCTCATTAATCCCAAGGAGGTATAAATTTTTCCCATTCTTATTTTTTTTTATAAAAATTTGTATATTGTAGAACTATAAACCTATGAATAAATTTTTAAAAGAGTTTAAAGATAGAGGATTCTTCTACCAATGTACAAGTGAAGACGAATTATCTAAATTATTAGATAAAAAAAAAATCAATGGTTATATAGGTTTTGATTGTACAGCGGAAAGTTTACACGTTGGTAGTTTGCTTCAAATTATGTGTTTAAGATTATTACAGAAACATGGACACAGACCAATAGTATTACTCGGGGGTGGAACTACAAGAATTGGTGACCCTTCAGGTAAAGACAAAACAAGGACTATATTAAGTGAAGACGAAATAGAAAAAAATATTAAAAATATAGAAAAGATATTAAAAAATTTTTTAGATGTTAAAGACCCAAAAACTAAACCAATATTTGTAAATAACTATTCTTGGCTTAAGAATTTAAATTATATTTCTTTTTTAAGAGACATCGGTAAACATTTTACAATAAATAAGATGCTAAGTTTTGACAGTGTAAAAACTAGATTAGAAAGAGAACAATCACTAAGTTATATGGAATTTAATTATATGATCTTACAGGCTTATGACTTTTTAGAATTAAATAAAAAAGAAAATTGTGTTTTACAAATGGGTGGATCTGATCAATGGGGAAATATTGTAAATGGTGTTGAGCTAATAAAAAGATATTCAAATAAACAGGCCTATGGGTTAACAACCCCATTAATAACTTTAGCATCTGGTGCTAAAATGGGAAAAACAGAAACTGGAGCAGTTTGGTTAGATAAAAAAATTTTACCACCTTATAATTATTGGCAATTTTGGAGAAATATAGATGATAGAGACGTTTTAAAATTTATTAAAATTTTTACAGATTTAAGTATTGAAGAAATAGAAAAAATTAAAAACCAAAATATTAATCAACTAAAGATTACCCTAGCTAATGAGGCTACTTCCATGTTGCATGGTAAAAAAGAAGCTAAAGCAAGTGAAGAAACAGCAAAAAAAACATTTTCTGAAAATTCATTAGGCTCAGAGTTACCTTCGATTTCAATAAATAAAAAACAATTAGATAAGGAATTAAATATCATTGACTTAATTATTTTATCTAAATTAGAAACTTCTAAAAGTGAAATTAGAAGATTAATCAAAGGTAACGGTGTTAAAATTAATAATCAGCTAATTAATGATGAAAAATTAGTCATCACAAAAGAACTATTCAAAGATAATTTCATTAAATTATCTCTTGGCAAAAAAAGACATGTTAAAGTTGATCTGTCTTAATTTTTTTTAATTTTTTCTAAAGTTCTAGTTATAAATCTGGGAGTTAATGTTTTAACTGGGTTTACAGTTGTTTTTAGATTTTTTGGAGGACCTTTAATTTTAAAACTGACACCAAAAACCCCTTCTCCAGTTTTTTTTCCTACAAGTATTTTACCAATCAAAGGAATTGATGCTATTGTTCGATTTATACTCGTTGCTGGTACTAGTGTTCCTCGTAAGCTAATTAATTTCTTAGTTTCTATATACCCATCCATCAAAACTGAGATTGCAGGACCAATCGCATACATTTCATCTATGGTCATTAATCCTTTTTTATTTGTAAATTTCATTTCAAAATTTGTAAATCTTATACCTTCGCCAGTTAATAGATCAGCAATTCCTTGTAACGATGCCAGTGTTAGCAACTTAGCTAAAACTGGTACTTCCTGCACTTTAAAATTATCAATTTTTAATACAGAGTTTGAAATGCCATTTTTTTTTATAGAGTAAAAATCTTAATGGTTTAGGATAGTCGGAAAAAAGTGTAGTAATTGTTTCATTATTTTCATTTTTATTAACAGTTAAGGTTAATTTCTTATTATTTGTAAAACTAGAATCTAAATTTAATTTATTTATCTTATTATTTCTAAAATCTAAATTTCCAGTTAAACCGTTTACAAATGTAACATTATCTAAATAAGTTTTAATAATTTTAACATTTATACTAGTGTTGAGATCACTAAATACAGATATGGAATCTTCATCATTGTTTAATTGATCATAAATTAATTGGGAAGCATCGAAACTTTTTCCATATATTTCATAGTTTTTTTTATTTTTTTTTAAATTAATTTCGTTTTTTATTTTTTTATTATTAACATAATTTAATTCTAATGATTTAATATCATAAATTTTAAATTTATTATTTAAATTTAAATTCTTAATCAAAAAACGATTATCATTTTCTTCTAAGGAAATTAAATCAAATTTAATTTGATTATTTTTTTTATAGACACCAATTAACTTTATTAATAATTCTAAATCTTCTTTTTTTTCATACTGTAATATATTAATTAAAAATGGATTTTTATTAATACTAATATTTGTGTTGAAAAAATATTGATCATTTTTTTTTGTTATATTGTAATTTAACATATCTGACTTATCTTCAATTATTACCTTACCTTTGCCACTAATTTCTAATTGATTGTTTTTATAATTAATTAAAACTTTATGATTCTCTAATCTAATTGATTCTTTAATATTTGGAAAATATTTTTTAAGATCTAAAAAATTATTCTTATAATCAAGATTATTTAAATTAATTATTGACTCTAAATTAAAATCACTAATCTTAAATTTTTTACTAATAATAAAAGTAAAATCATTATCTGAATTAAAATTGATTTTTTCTATATTAAAAACTTTAAAACTATCTCCTAATAAGCTTCTTAGTAATTTTATATCAATATCTTTTTCACTACTTATTAATTTTCCATTGACTAAAAATTGATTATTTTTTTCTTTAATTTTTATTAATGGTAAGGATAATTTTAATTGATTTAAATTTGTTTCTATATTTTCAAAAAAATATTCTTTGTCTTTAATCTTAAAAAATAAATTTAAATTATTAATATTATGTTTATCTAATATAACTAATTTTCCATTTTTAATAACACCATTAATTTCGTAGTTATCTTTAATTCTTCCATTACTATCAAAATTTAAATTAATATTTCCAATTAAAAAACCATCTTTAACAATTTTATTTAGTAAGAATAATTCTACTGAATTCTCAAATGATCTCGCTAATTGAACAATATCATTAAGTTTAATTGCTTTTGTTGATATCTGTAAATTTTTAATTGAAAACTCATCGTTAATAAAGGATTTTAGAGATATATTTGTTTTTATATATTCTAATTTTAATTGGTGATTATTAAAAAATACTTCTGGTCCAAATGTTTTAACATTAAGTGATAAATTAGATAAATTTAATAAAAATTTAACATTTTTTAATTCTAAATTTACATCATTGTTTATATTTAAAATTTCTGTTTTAATTTTATTGTTAAATTTTTCTGTACTAAATCCAAAAATACTTAAATAAAAAATTACTAAAATTAAAACTGCCAATATAAATAATAAAAATTTAATTAATTTTTTATTCATTTTATTTTATATAACGAACTTTCTAAAAAATCGTCTATTTCTCCATCTAATACTTTATCAGGATTTGAGCTTTCAAAATTAGTTCTGTTATCTTTGACTAATCTATACGGGTGAAGAACGTAAGATCTTATTTGATGGCCCCATCCTATTTCTGCTTTAGAAGATTGATTGCTTTGATTTTCTTTCTCTCTTTTTTTAATTTCAAAATCATATAATCTTGCTTTGAGCATATTCATACACGTTTCTTTATTTTTATGTTGAGATCTTTCATTCTGACATTGGACTACAATTTTTGAAGGCATATGTGTAATTCTAACGGCACTATCTGTTGTATTTACATGTTGTCCTCCTGCTCCACTAGATCTATAGGTGTCAATTCTTAAATCTTTTTCTATAATTTCAACATCAATATTTTCATCAACGACTGGGTAAATCCATATACTAGCAAAACTTGTATGTCTTCTTGCACCTGAGTCAAATGGAGATATTCTTACTAATCTATGAATTCCTGACTCAGATTTTAACCATCCATAAATATAATCACCTTCAACTTTAATTGTTGATGATTTTATTCCCGCTTCATCACCTTTATGTTCGCTTATTAATTGAGATTTAAAACCTTTGTTTACTGACCACTTTAAATACATTCTTCTTAACATCTCAGCCCAATCTTGACTTTCTGTACCTCCTGCTCCCGCGTGTATTTCTATATAACAATCTAAGCTATCACTCTCATTTGAAAGAAAACATTTTGTTTCATTTTTTTTTGTTAAAATTTTTAATTTTTTAGTATTTTCTAGAACTTCATTAATTATAGATTGATTTTTTTCTTCAAAAGCTAACTCATTTAACTCATCTAAATCTTTTAATGATTTAACAGAATAATCATAAGAATGAATTAAATCCTCATGTAGTTTTTTTTCTTTAATTACTTTTTGTGAGTTTGATTTTTTTTGCCAAAAATTGGCTTCTAGCATTTTTTTGTTATTTTTTTCTAGAATGGAGTATATATTATTCTTCTCAAAGGTACTCCTTTATTCTTTGATTAATTTTTTCTATTTCTTTCTTATGATTTAAATATTCATTTTCCATTAATAGAACCTTAATATATTATTATTTTTTAATCTATTATTAATATCTAAATTTATAAAATTTTCTTTTGTTGTAATATTTTTTTTGTAAGATTCTATAATTGTTGTTTTAGATACAAATTGAGCTTTTTGACCAGTTAAAGGGTCTATAACCATCATTAAAATATTATCTGCAACCTTAAAGGGTCTTGCCTCTTTCTTTTTAATTGCATTTTTCATAAAACTTTTAAATATTGGTAATGCTGTTTTTGCTCCAGTTTCATATCTCCCTAAAGATGTTGGGTTGTCTGAACCAACATATACACCCACTACAAGTTTTGAGGTAAAGCCAATAAACCAAGTATCAGTATTTTTATTTGTTGTTCCTGTTTTTCCAGCTATATCCAGATTAAGATTTTTTAATTTTCTCCCTGTACCTCTTTGAACTGCACCTTCTAATATTGAAGTCATTTGATATGCAGTTTCTGGAGAAAATATTTGCGGGAATTTATTTTCTATATTTGGATATTTATTACTTAAAGATGATATTTGATCACAATTTATACATTTTCTTTTCTCATTATTAAATATTGTATTTCCTTCACTATCTTGAATTCTGTCTATCATTATTGGCTTTATTAATTTACCTCCATTAACAAAAGAACAATAAGCAGAAGTTAATTTTAATAATGTAGTTTCTGCAGAGCCTAATGAGATTGATAAAAGTTCGCTAGGATTATCGTATATACCTAACTGTTTGGAAAAATTAACTAGTTTTTTTAAACCAAGATCTTTTGCTATTCTTACAGTCATTAAGTTTCTAGATTTTTCTAAACCCATTCTTAATGTTGATGGTCCATAGAATTTTTTTCCATAGTTTTCTGGTTTCCACATCTTTAAATCTGAGCCTTGTTCTAAAACTAACGGGGCATCTAGAATTAAAGTTGAAGGTGTATACCCATTTTCTAATGCTAGAGCATAAACAAATGGTTTAAATGCTGATCCAGGTTGTCTAGATGCTTGACTAGCTCTGTTAAATTCACTTTTTTTAAAACTAAAACCTCCACTTAATGCAACAACTCTTCCAGTAAATGGATCCATTACCACAATTCCTCCATTAACCTCTGGCAGTTGTCTTAATGCATAATTATTTTCGTCAATATTTTCTACGTAGATAATGTCACCAAGCTTAAATAGTTCATTTAATTCTTTTTTGGTCCAAGAGATATTTTCATATTTTATAAATCCTTTTAATTTATTATCAGTTTCAATTTCTACAGAAAATTTTTTTATTTTTTTTACTATTGCTAATTTCCAATTAATTGACCTTTCTAACTTAAATTTTTCTAAATTATCAGACCAATTATTTAAATTTTTTTTATTTAATATTGATCCTCTCCAACCTTTTCTTTTATCGTAACGTATTAATCCATTCCTTAAGGATTGTGTAGCAATTTTCTGCAAATTTAAATTAATTGGAGTATTAATATTTAAACCTTGTTTATATACTTTTTCATAACCAAACTTATCAATTACATTTTTTCTTATATCTTCAACGTAATAGCGAGTATCTTCTAAAAATATTTTTTTTCTTTTTTTTAATAAAATTTCATTATTAATAAATTTTTCATAACTTTTTTTATTAATGTGGCTATTTTCAAACAAATTTTGTAAAACTAAATTTCTTCTAAATTTAGCTAATTCAATATTTTTATAAGGGTTATATCTACTGGGCGCTTTAGGTAATGCTGCCAATAGGGATGTTTCATCATAATTTAATTCACTAATAGGTTTGTCAAAATATTCTAGGCTAGCAGAAGCAACACCGTATGACCCTTCTCCCAAATAAATTTGATTAAGATACAACTCCAATATTCTTTCTTTTGAAAGTGCTCTTTCAATTCTAAATGCTAAAATTGCTTCTTTTAATTTTCTATTTAAACTAACTTCATTAGTTAATAAAAAATTTTTTGCTACTTGCTGAGTTATAGTTGATGCGCCTTCTAATCTTTTCGACGCAACTATATTTGAAATATTATTAATTATAGCTCTTAAAACTCCCCTTGCATCAACCCCTGGATGAGTAAAAAAATTTTTATCTTCGGCTGATAAAAAAGCATTGATTACTTTTATTGGTATTGCTTTATATGGAACAAAAATTCTTCTTTCTGTTGAAAAATCATTTACCAATTCTCCTTCGCCAGAGTATACTTTGCTTGAAACTGGCGGTTTATAGCTTTTTAAAAATTTGTAATCTGGTAAATTACTTGAAAATACCCATAAAATTGAAATTATCAATATTCCTGTTAATAAAACTAAGCTAGATAATAATATAACAATATTCCTAATAATTTTATTCATTTTAGTATAAATTAATATACGAATTTGTTAAAGTAATGGCATTAAAATTTATACAAAATTAAATAAAAAATGAAACAATTAGCTAAAAATATATGGAAAAAAATTTATACATTGATGCTTCGCATCCCAATGAAACTAGAGTTGTGCTTAAGTCAGGCGAAAATATTGAAGACTATGAGTACGAAGGTTTAAAAAATACTTTAATAAAAAACAATATATACCTAGGTAGGATTAGTCGTGTAGAACCCTCTCTGCAAGCAGCCTTTGTTGATTTCGGAAGAGATAGACATGGTTTTTTATCTTTTAACGATATTCAATCAGATTATTATCAAATACCTCAAAGTGATCTAGATAGAATTAAAGAGGAAGAAGAAAGAGTAAGAGAAAAACTTCAAAAAGAAAGTGAAGAACAAGAAGAAAAAAACATCAATGAAGGTAATTTAGAAGTTAATGACCCTGTCGAAATAAAACCAGAATCAGAAACTAAAGTTTCTACATCTGAAGAAGTTATATCTGAAATTATTTCTATAGATGAAGTTAAAAAACCAGAAACTAAGTTTCAATCAAAAAGATACAAAATACAAGAAGTTATAAAACCAAACCAAGTAATACTTATTCAGGTCACAAAAGATGAAAGAGGTCAAAAAGGTGCTGCCTTAAGTACTTTTATTTCTATAGCAGGAAAATATGTTGTATTGATGCCTAATACACCGAAGGGTGGAGGGATATCACGTAAAATTTTTAACCCTGGTGAAAGAAAAAAAATAAGAGTAATTTTAAATAAAATAATTATTCCAAAAGAAATGGGATTAATTGTCAGAACTGCTGGATCTAATAAAACAAAGAATGAAATTGATTATGACCTTGAGTCTTTAATAAAAGTTTGGAATAATATTAAAGATCTTGCTTTAAACTCTCTTGCACCTGCATTAATCCACCAAGAAAGTGAAATAATAAAAAGAACCTTAAGAGATATGTATGATGAAGATACAAAAAATATAATCATTGAAGGAAATGAAGGTTATAAAAAAGCACAAACTTTTATGAAGATGATGATGCCTTCTCATATTAAAAAAATAAAAAAATATAGAGATAAAGTTCCTTTATTTTTTAAAGAAAATATTGAGCAAAAGTTAAATGAGATGTACGACACAGAAATAAAATTAAAATCTGGCGGTTATTTGGTTATAAACCCAACAGAAGCTTTGGTTTCAATTGATATTAACTCTGGTAGTTCAATAAAACAAAAAAATGTTGAAAATACAGCGTTAGATACAAACCTTGAGGCTGCAGAAGAAATTTCAAGACAAATAAAAATTAGAGATTTATCTGGACTAATAATTATTGATTTTATTGATATGTTGAGTTTTGGAAATAGAAGATTGATTGAAAAAAAACTGAAGGAAAAATGTAGAACAGATCGAGCAAGAATTCAAATTGGAAGAATTAGTAATTTTGGACTTTTAGAAATGTCGAGACAAAGACTAAGAGAAAGTGTTGTAAAATGGAAAGTAACTTTAACAGATGAATCTTTTGCTCTAAAAATATTGAAATTAATAGAAGTTGAAGTTGTTATAAATAAAGCCAAATTTGTTGAACTTAAAGTTTGTAAAAAAATATCTAATTTTATGAAAGAAAATTTTATTGACGATCTAAAATATTTTGAAAATAAAAATAAAGTAAAAATAGATATTATTGCTGATAACACACTGACAATACCAGAATATATAATTAACCTTCAAAATAAAACTAAAAAAATAATCAAAACAATCGAGCACTTTGAAAAATTAAAAAACCTTGANNAAAAGCAGTTTAGATAATTCCTTTTTTAGGTGAAGATGGATTTCCATATAATAATTTTTCTATTCTGCCAGCTAAAAAAGATTGTCTTCCAGCAATAACTCCATTTTTAAAAGCTAAAGCCATTTCAAATGGTTTTTTAGCTTTTGCTATTGCTGTGTTTGCTAAAACACCATCACAACCTAATTCCATTGCAATAGTGGCGTCTGAGGCTTGACCTAAACCAGCATCAATTATCAATGGTAATTTTGTCTGACTTCTTATAATTTTTATATTTGTTGTATTTTGTATTCCAAGACCAGAACCGATTGGAGCTGCTAAAGGCATGATCGCACATGCTCCCGCATTCTCTAATCTTTTTGCCATTAGTGGATCATCATTACAGTAAACCATTACATTAAAACCTTCATTGGTTAATACTTCAGTAGATTTTAAAGTTTCAATCATGTCTGGAAATAAATTTTTTTTGTCTCCAAGAACTTCAAGTTTTACTAATTTCCACCCTCCTATTTCTCTTGCTAGTCTTAGAGTTCTAAGTGCCTCTATTGAATTAAAACATCCTGCGGTATTAGGTAAATAAGTAATTTTTTTTGGATCTATATAATCCATTAATAGTGGTTTTTTTTTATTAGAAATATTTACTCTTCTAACTGCAACTGTAACAATTTCGGCACCAGATAGCTTTATAGCTTTTGCACATTCTGACATACTTTTATATTTACCTGTTCCAACTATCAGTCTGGAATTAAACTTTTTATTAGCTACTGTTAATTGATCTTTTTTCAATTTTAACCACCTCCAATAAAATGAACAATTTCTATCTTATCGTCCTTTTTTAATTTGGTTTTATTTAGCTTATTTTTATCTATTATTTCGTGATTTAATTCAATTGCTACTTTTTTTAAAGGTATTTTCAATTCTTTTAGATAACTTAATAGACTTAAATTATCATTAATTACTGATAATTTACCATTTATTCTAATTTTTATTTTTTTTATTTTTTTCATACTATATAAAAGCTGAATGAATAATAATATACTTGTTGTTAACGGTCCTAATCTTAATCTATTAGGTGAAAGAGAACAATCACAATATGGATCAACAACTTTTGAACAGTTAAAAAACAATTGTTTAGCTAAAGCAAAAGAATTAGATGTTAATCTAGAATTTTCACAATCAAATATTGAAGGTGAATTAGTTACGATTATTCAAGAGGCAAAAAATAAATTTGATGGCATAATTATTAATGCAGCAGGTTTCACTCACACATCTGTTGCTATTAGAGATGCTTTAGATATTTACAAAAAACCAATTATAGAACTTCATATATCCAATATATATAAAAGAGAGGAATTTAGACAAAAATCGTTGATTAGTGATGTTGCTACTGGTGGTATTTTTGGTTTAGGAGATAATGGTTATATTTTAGCCATAATTGCAATGCAAAACATATTAAAAAATGAAAATAGATAAAAGTATTATTAAAGAATTAACAGATTATTTAAATGAGTTTAATTTAACTGAAATAGAGTACACTGAAAAAGATACTAAAATTAAAGTATCTAAATCTACTTCACCTAGCTCAAATCGAGTAATAAGTGTTGCCGCTTCAGCACCAACGACTAACAAAACTAAATATAAAATAACTACAGGTACAGAAATAACTTCGCCTATAATTGGTATTGCTTATCATGCTCCAGAACCTGGTGCTAAAAAATTTATAGAGATTGGAAAAAAAATTAAAAAAGGTGACACGATTATGATCGTAGAAGCTATGAAGACGATGAATCATGTTCCGTCTACAGCAGATGGAGTTATAAAAAAAATTTGTGTTGAGGATGGTCAGCCAGTTGAGTTTGGTCAGACTATTGTTATCTTAGATTAATGTTCAAAAAAATCTTAATTGCAAACCGTGGGGAAATTGCGGTTAGAGTTATACGTGCTTGTAAAGAATGGGGCATTGCGACTGTAGCTGTTCATTCTGATGTTGATAGAGATAGTATGCATGTTAGGCTTGCCGATGAAAGTGTCTGTATTGGATCTCATCAGCCAGCAAATAGTTATTTAAATGTACCGGCACTAATGTCTGCGATTGAACTTACTAAAGCAGAAGCTGTGCATCCTGGTTATGGGTTTTTATCTGAAAATGCAAACTTTGCGAGAGTGTTAGAAGAAAATAAAATAAAATTTATTGGCGCTTCATCAAAATTAATAAAAATGATGGGTGATAAAATTCAAGCAAAGAAAATTGCTAAAGAACATGGGTTACCTGTTATTCAAGGATCTGAAGGTGGTGTGACAGATATCAAGGAAGCCAAGGAACTTTGTAAAGAAATAGGGTTTCCAGTTTTAATTAAAGCTTCAGGTGGTGGCGGTGGTAAAGGAATGAAAATTGTTCACAAAGAAGAGGAATTTCAAACACTATTCTCTACAGCTAAATCAGAAGCTCAAAAATACTTTGGGAACGATGAAGTTTATATTGAAAAGTTTTTTCAAAATCCAAGACACATAGAGGTTCAAATATTATCTGGTAAAAATAGAACTATTCATCTGCATGAGAGAGATTGTTCCGTTCAAAGAAGACATCAAAAATTAATAGAAGAGACACCAAGCCCAGTTCTAAATGATGAAATTAGAAAAGATCTTTTTGAAAGAACTGTGAGTATGGTAAGCAAAATTGGATATGAAGGTGCAGGAACTGTAGAATTTATTTATGAAGATGGAAAATTTTATTTCCTTGAAATGAATACAAGAGTTCAAGTTGAACATCCAGTAACTGAGATGGTTACTGGAATAGATATTATTAAAGAACAAATTTTTATTGCATTTACAGGTGATACAGCACTAAAACAAAGTGACATAAATCCAAGAGGACATGCTATTGAATGTAGAATTAATGCTGAAGATGCAAGTAAAAATTTTCAACCATCACCTGGAACCATAGGAATGTGTCATCAACCATCTGGTTTTAGAACAAGAGTAGATGGAGCAATATTTCAAGGTTACAAAGTAACACCGTATTATGACAGTATGGTATGTAAATTAATTTGCCATGGCAGAAATAGAACTGAAGCAATTCAAAGAATGAACCGTTCTTTAGATGAATTCGTAATTGAAGGTATAACAACTACAATACCTCTTCATAAAAAATTACTAAGTCATGAAAAATTTATTAAATCTAATTTTAATGTTAGCTGGTTAGATAACGAAAAAGTTATCTAGTAACATTTCATTAACCAAATATCATAAACTGGATGATCAAAGGGGTTTATTGTAGGACCTGATGAAAAAGTCCAACCATTAAATACAAAAACTTCATCATTATTATTACTTGTTAGATCTATAACTTGAAGATAAGCTGTAATTTCTGGATTATCATCAAATTCTGAATTTTTACACTTTAAACTTTTTATTAAAAGGTTTTTATATTTTTTTTCTTCTCCAATTTTTATTTTTAAAAGATTATTTTTAGAACTAACTTTGTCTAGAATTTTTATCTCAATAAATTTACCTTCAGGAGCTTCTTGATTTTCTAACGCTTTCGTTGAAGAAATTATGTTTATAAAAATAAAATATAATAAAATTATAAAAAAATTAATTCTTCCAACTAGTATATTTTTTTTTAATCTCATCATTATTTTTATTTGGGTGATAGGCATTTTCAGTACCAGTTTGGTTAGGCAGATGTGATTTTTGCCATTCATATTTTTTTAAATCATGTTTATTTTCTATATTGTTATTTGTAAAATGAATCCATGAATACCACTCACTTGGTATTTTTGAGGCATCTACCTCATCAATATAAATGATCCACCTCTTACCTGACTTGCTTTCGTAGTACTTATTTCCAAAAGAATCTTTTCCAACTAATTTTCCAAAAAATATTGTTTTTAATTTTGTTCCAAAAGTCTCTTGATTCCACCAGATGAAAAGTTTTTTAAAAAGTGTCAACATATAATTTTATTATTTCTTCAATTAAAGATTGTATAATATAAATTAGACTAAAGTATGAATTTGTATATAAATTAATTATCTTAAGATTCAAAACAAATTTTAATTAGAGGAAAAATGGCAAAATACTTAGTAGAAACTTATTATACGTGTAGCTTCAAAGTTAACCATTATTTAGATGATATTAATGAAACTGAATTAGCAAATTTAGAAAAAAGAGATGATGGAAAGTTTGAGGTTTTAGATGTTAAGCTGGATACTAGAAAGACAAAAAACCTAGACCCTAATAACAAGGTGATAAAGACTAAAAAATTAGACATTATATCTGATAAAACTGAACCTAAAATTATATCAAAAGATGATAATACAACTTTTATTAAAAAAATTAATGAAGATGTAAGTAAAAGATTTAGTATGCCTGATAGAAGAAAAGGCTACATTCAAAAAGCAACAATTGGTGATCATAAAGTATATTTACATACCGGTGAATATGAGGATGGAAAAATAGGTGAAATTTTTATTGATACAAGTAAAGAGGGTGAGTTAGTAAAAGCTTTAATGAATAACTTTGCAATAGCTATATCTTTAGGTCTTCAATACGGTGTGCCTTTAGACGAATTTATTAGTGCTTATGTTGATACTAAATTTGAGCCATCTGGCAAAGTACATGGAAATGATAGAATATTAAGCGCTTCATCAATTTTAGATTATATTTTTAGAGAATTAGCTATTTCATACCAAGGTAGAGAAGATTTGGCTCATACTCCCGCTATTGGAGAATCAGACAAAACTGTTTCTGATGATAAAAATACAGACGATCAAAATCAATTCTTAAAAATGGTAAAAAATATTACAAGCAAAGGTTTTGTAAGAAATAATTATAAAAAAAATCTTGTAGATTTATCTGATATTAAAATTAGTTTGAAAGGTAAGAAATAATACTATTTTTTAATTTTAATAGCTAAGCCTAGTTCTTTTAATTGATCTTCATTTACTTCTGAAGGTGCGTTCATCATCAAATCTTGTGCATTTTGATTCATTGGAAACATTGTAACTTCTCTTATATTTTTTTCATTAGCTAACAACATGACAATTCTATCTATGCCAGGTGCTATACCACCATGTGGAGGTGCTCCATAACTTAAAGCATTAATCATACCACTAAATTTTTCATCAACTTGTTTTTTTTCATATCCAGCAATTGAGAACAATTTGTACATTAATTCAGGTATATGATTTCTGATCGCCCCAGAAGATAGCTCTATTCCATTACAAACAATGTCATATTGGTAAGCTTTTATATCTAATGGTTTATCGAAATTTAAGTTTTTAATATTTCCTTGTGGCATTGAAAAAGGATTGTGACTAAATTCAATCTTATTAGTTACCTCATTTTTTTCAAACATTGGGTAGTCAACTACCCAGCAGAAAGCAAAGCTATTATCGTCAATTAAATCTAAATCTTTAGCTATTTTATCTCTTGCTTGAGAGGTAATTTTTTCAATATCACTAGTTTTTCCACATGCAAAAAATACGCTATCTCCTTCTTTTGCTCCTGTGATTTTCATAATTTCTTCTAAAGATTTACTTGAAAAAAACTTTCCAACGGGTCCTTTAGCAGTAATTTGTTTGTCCTTTTCTAATGTAAAATAAGCTAAACCAGATGCACCTTGTTCCTTGGCCCATTTATCTATATTATCAAAAAAACTTCTTGGTTTGTCTTTTGTGTTTTTGGTTACAATGCTTCTTACTTTAGATCCTGAATTTACAAGTTTCTTAAATATTTCAAAAGTAACATCATCTCTAGTAAAAATGTTTGTTAAATCAGAAATTAACAAAGGATTTCTTAAATCTGGTTTATCTGTACCATATTTAAGCATAGATTCCTCATAAGATATTTTAGGAAATTTTTCATGCATTAATTTTTTAGAAGAAAACTTTTTAAACACATTTACTATTAATTGTTCAACTACTTTAAATACATCTTCTTGTTCAACAAAAGACATTTCTAAATCTAATTGATAAAACTCGCCTGGACTTCTATCGGCTCTTGCATCTTCATCTCTAAAACATGGTGCTATTTGAAAATACTTATCAAATCCTGATACCATTATTAATTGCTTGAATTGTTGTGGAGCTTGTGGAAGAGCATAAAATTTTCCAGGATTTAATCTGCTAGGAACTAAAAAATCTCTAGCACCCTCTGGACTTGAAGACGTAAGTATTGGAGTTTGGAACTCTAAAAACCCTAGTTTAAACATTTCATTTCTTATAAATGAAATAACTTTTGATCTTAAAATAATATTATCATGAATTTTTTTTCTCCTTAAATCTAAAAATCTATATTTTAATCTAATTTCTTCAGCATATTCTTGATCACTAAAAACAGGCATTGGCAACTCTTTGCAAATTCCAAGTGTTTCAAATGAATTTATGTTGACTTCAATTTCGCCCGTTTGAAGTTCTGGGTTAATAGTCTCGTTACTTCTTTCAATAACTTTTCCGTCTATTCTAATTACACTTTCTAGCTGAATTTTTTCTAGTTCTTTAAAACTAGAATTACTTTTATCAATTATACATTGTGTCATTCCATAGTTGTCTCTTAAGTCAATAAATAAAAGATTACCGTGGTCTCTTTTTTTATTGATCCAACCAGATAAAACAACTTCTTGACCACTGTTTTCTTTTTTTAATTCACTACAGTTATGACTTCTATATTTATTCAATTTGTTCCTCTAATGCTTCATTAATAATTTTAAAATTAATTGATTTTTTTTTTTTTAAACTGATCCTGTCAATTTTATATATGAATTCAAATATTTTGCCATACGATCTCTCTACTCTTTTAATGATAAAATCAATCAATTTTTTATCAATTATGACTTGTCTATCTGATAAGTTTTTCAATATTAAAGCAAACATCAATTCATCATCAGGGTTTTCAATTTTTGATAAAAGGCAATTTTTTGTTCTTGAACGAAGATCCTCTAGCTTGAATTTAATTTCAGTAATAGGTTGAGTTGAGGTTATAATTAAAAATTTATTATCTTGGTCTATTATGTTAAATAATGAATAAATTAGTTTTTCATTTATATCTAAATTGAGATCCTCAAGAATAATATTTTGGTATGGTTTAATTTCTTTCAAATTTTCATTACTCAATAAATTTGATTCTATTTTTATACCTTTAAATTTTTTTAAAAAAATATTAGCTAGATGAGATTTACCAGAATATTTTTCACCATTTATATTTAAAAAATTTTTCTCCCATTTTGGCCACTTATTTATTAACTCAAAAGTATAATAATTGCTTTTACAAACATAAAAATTATCCTCTTTAAAGTTTTGTTTATAATCAAAATCTAACAATAATTGATTTAAAGTTTTCATTCAACGGTCCATGTATTGTTTTTCATAACTAGATTAAAATTATTTTTTTTCATATCACTTAAAAAAGTTTTGGGAGAGCCGTTATAAATAATTCTAAAAAAAATATTTTCGTTGTTAAATTTTAAAATATAAAAATCAGATATTAAATCAAGGCTATTAAGTATCTTTTCTAAGTTTTGAATTTTACTGTATTCTTTAGAGTTAATAGATATTGTCATTGGTAATTTTATAGATGTGTTAATTTCATTATTTTTTTTCCAGTAATTTTCATAAATAGTTTTTAATTTATCTAAGATTATTGTAAAATTTTCTTCATCATTTAAATCTATTTTTTTAAATACTTGATTATCTACTTTAAATGAATTTTTTAAATTTATTTTTGAAAGGACTTTTAATTCATCTTTATTTTTGAATATAATCGTAATTATATAATCTTCTAAATCATATTTTTTTATTAAATTTATAAAATCATAATCTTCTATAGATTTAAAGTTTCTTTGAATAATATTTAAATCTTCAAGATCCTCACTTGGTAACAAATAATCTAATAAATGATAATTCTCACTACTACTATTCCATTTTTGATAAAAAATATTATCTGTAAATAAATAAATATTGTCGAAATCTAAGTCTACTAATATTGGAATCAACAATACTTTATTTCTAACTGGGATTGAAGGGAATATATTTTTTTTTTCTAAAAAATTTAATATATTTTTTTTATTAAATGTTACTTCTAGTTTTGCAAAATATTCGTCATTAATAAACCTTTCATCGCTTATAGTAAAAGAATCAATCATGCCTTTTAACTCTTTTAATGATATATTTTTTATTTTATCTCTATCGTTTGAAATTGTAATCATTGAAATTAAGTTATAGAAACCTGCTCTAAATCCATTATCAATTACTTTATTCTTGTTAAAATTTAACTCAAATGGGGCTGAAATCTCAATATCATATATCTTGAAAGTGTTTGCATACAAAAAACTTGTGGAAAAAAAGATTATAAATAGAACATATGAAATAAAAAATATATATAGTTTTTTTAATCGTAATAATTTATTTTTAATTTGCATATTTTATACTAATGAAAAAACAAAAATTTACCTATGAAAAAAGTGGTGTTAATATAGGCACTGCAAACAATTTTGTTAAGTTTCTATCTAATATTTCATCAAAAAATAAAGGCAAAAAAAAGTTTAATAATATAGGAGGTTTTGGTTCTATATCAAATATACCAAAAAAATTTAAGAGACCCAAAATTGTTGCTTGTACAGATGGAGTGGGCACAAAAATAGAAATAGCTAATGCATTAAATAAATATGACACCATTGGCATTGATTTGGTAGCTATGAGTGTGAATGATTTAATTGTTCAGGGTGCAAAACCTTTATTATTTTTAGACTATATCTCAATTAATAAAATTAATTTAAAAAAACTTAAGTCAATCATCAAAGGAATAATTAAAGGGTGCAAAATTTCCTTATGTGAGTTAGTTGGTGGAGAAACCGCAGAAATGCCAGGCACTTATGAAAAGGGGAAATTTGATATAGCAGGATTTGCCGTAGGTGTAGTTGACGAAAAAAAAATCTTAGATAAAAAAAATATTAAAAAAAATGACCTAGTTTTAGCTCTCCCGTCAAGCGGGATCCATTCAAATGGTTATTCTCTAGTAAGATATGTTCTTAATAAAAAAAAGATTAATTTAAAAAATAATAAATTTTTAAAAAAAGAATTATTAAAACCAACAAAAATTTATGTGAAAGAAGTTTTAAATTTAATCGATAAGAAACTTATTAATGCATGCGCCAATATAACTGGAGGTGGACTTGAGGATAATATTAAAAGAGTCATTCCAGAAGGTTTAAAAGCTAATATCGATTTAAATAAAATTAAAACTAAAAAAATTTTTAGCTGGTTAAAACAAAATAATATAGGAAATAAAGAAATGTTAAAAACATTTAACTGTGGTGTTGGGTTTTGTCTTATAGTAAGTCCAAAAAATTTAACTATTGTAAAGAAATTTTTTACTAAAGAATACAAGCCTTATATTATTGGAAAAATAATTCCTGGAAAAAGTAAAGTAAAACTCAATGGAAAAATTGATTGGTCTTAACAAAATAAGAACTGCTGTTTTTATTTCTGGAACAGGAAGTAATTTAAAAAATTTAATTAAATTTTCTAAAACTAAAAAAAGTCCTATTGCAATAAATTTAGTTATTTCAAACACTAATAAAACCAAAGCTTTAAAGTATGCTAATCAAAATAAGATAAAAAAAAAAGTTTTAAATTTTAGAAATAATAGTATTGCAGAAAAAAATATTCTAAAATTTTTAGATAGAGAAAAAATTAAATTTATTTGTCTCGCTGGATTTATGAAAATTTTGTCTAAAAATTTTATAAAAAGATTTAATGGAAAAATCATTAATATTCATCCTTCCCTACTTCCTAAATATAAGGGTTTAAATACACATGAAAGAGCAATTAAAAATAAAGATAAGTTTGGAGGATGCTCTGTCCACTATGTAACTTCCAAATTAGATTCAGGAAAAATAATTATACAAAAAAAAGTTAAAATCACAGCTAAAGATAATTCAACTTCTTTAGCAAAAAAAGTTCTTAAACAAGAGCATAAACTATACCCTACCGCTATCTTGAAAATTTTTAATTAGTCTTTAAAAAAGAAATCTATTTCTATTTTAGCATTTTCAACACTGTCAGACCCATGAACTGAATTTTTATCAATAGAAATTCCATATTTTTTTCTAATAGTTCCTTCTTCTGCATCTTTAGGATTAGTTGCACCCATTAACTCTCTGTTTCCTAGTACTGCACTTTCTTTTTCAAGAATCATAACAACTATGGGTCCAGATGATAAATAGACACATAAATCATTATAAAATGGTTTTGTTTCATGAACTTTATAAAATTGTTCTGCTTCAGATTTGACTATTTGAATTTTTTTTTCTTTAACAATATTGAACCCTTTATTTTTAAACATCTCTTTAATTTCATTGTCTAAATTTCTCTCTACTGCATCTGGTTTAATAATTGATAATGTTTGTTCTGAATTACTCATAATATTTCTCTATTAGTTGATTTAACAATCTTACCCCAAAACCCGTCGCTCCACCTGGGTTAAGGTTTGCGGCCTTTTTAGAAAAAGCCATACCCGCTATATCTAAATGTGCCCATGGTGTTTTGTAGATAAATCTTTGAAGAAACTGTGCTGCAGTAATTGATCCAGCTCCACCTGAATAATTAATATTTTGAATATCTGCAATTGGAGAATCCATTAATTTATCATAATTTTTATGTAATGGTAATCTCCAAACTTTTTCATTAACTTTTTCTCCAGCTTTAAATATTTTATCTGAAAGATTGTCATTATTAGAAAATAAACCAGCATATTCTTCACCTAGCGCCACAATTATTGCACCTGTTAAAGTTGCTAAATCTATAATAAATCTTGGTTTGAATTTTTTTTCTGTAAAACTTAAAGCATCAGCTAAAACTAATCTTCCTTCTGCATCTGTATTTAAAACTTCAATAGTCTTACCGTTATAAGCTTTAACTATATCTCCTGGTCTTTGAGCATTGCCGCCAGGCATATTTTCAACTAAACCAACTACACCTACAGCATTAATTTTTGCTTTTCTTATTGCTAAACTTTGTATTAGTCCTGCAACAACTGCAGATCCTGCCATATCATATTTCATCTCTTCCATAAATTTTGCAGGCTTTAGAGAAATTCCTCCAGTATCAAAACAAACACCTTTTCCTACAAAAGATAGTGGTGCTTTTTTATTTTTTTTATTTCCTTCCCACTCAAGAGTAACAAGGAATGATTCATTTACACTGCCTCTTCCAACTCCCAATAAAGAATGCATACCCATTTTTTTAAGTTGAGACTCGTTGTATGCCGTAACTTTTATGCCTAACTTTCTTAATTTTAAAAGTCTATTAACGTATTCTTTTGGATTAAGAACATTGGGTGGTTCTGAAACCAAATCTCTAGCAAAATTAGTTCCTTCTTCTAATGCTTTAAATTTTAATTCATTTTTAATTGTTAAGTTATTTTTTTTGCCTAATGCATTTATTGTAATTATTTTATTTTCTTTTTTAGATTTATAGATATTGAATTCATAAGATTTTAATTTTAAACCATGTAAAAAATGACCAATAAAATCTTTTCCTGGTTTCGCATTTATACTATCCGAATTTATAGATAACTCTTTTATGTGGTTTTTTTTAATAAAATTATAGAATTCTGCGCCAAGATTTTCTACCTCAAAACTTTCTAAATTTTTTTTAGCTTTTATTAAGATTATTTTCTTTTTAGAATTTAAATCAAAACTTAATATTTTTTTTTTTAAGTCACCCTTTTTTAATATTTCATTAATGTAGGAGTTTTCTGTATTAGAAAAATTTTTTTTTATAGTGCTAATACTGAAGTTTTCTTCCACGAATAGTACGTAATTATTCTGAGATTTACTCCCATTATTATTTAAATAATTAATTTTAATAGACATAAATTTTTAAATACACTCTATACGTGTTCGATGCTATATATGTATAAAATTAATATATTTCAATGAAAAAATTATTATTTAAAAAATTCTTAAAAGATACTTTAAAATTTTTCATTATTATGGGTCTTGCCGTTAGTATAATTGTCTGGGTTATTCAAGCAGTAGGATATTTAGACTACGTAACTGAGGATGGTCACAGTTTATACGTTTATTTTTCATATAGTATTTTTAATTATCCAAAAATTATTCATAGAATTTTACCTTTTATTTTTTTTATTTCCTTATTTTATCAAATTTCACAATATGAACTTAGGAACGAATTAATTATATTTTGGACAAATGGCATAAATAAAATTTCTTTTATAAATATTGTTATTTTATATTCAATTATAATTACATTATTTCAAGTATTTTTAGGTTCCTTTCTTTCTCCAATTGGACAAAATGAGGCTAGATCATATCTGAGAAATTCAAATATAGATTTTTTTCCTTCATTAGTAAAAGAAGGTAAATTTATAGATGTAGTAACTAATCTGACTATTTTTATAGAATCAAAGGATGAGTTTGGAAATTATAAAAATATTTTTTTAAATGATTCCTATACTGGAAGAGGTGGTCCTAAATCACAAATGATTTTTGCAAAAAAAGGTGTTTTGGTTAGTGAAAATAAAAATAGATATTTTCAATTATCAGATGGAGAAATACTTAATACTGATTATGGAAAAATAACAAATATTAAGTTTGATAAAATAGATTTTAATTTAGCAAAATATGAAACTACCAGTACAACTTATCCAAAGGTTCAAGAATCTAGCAGTTATACTTTATTTAAGTGTATATATTATTTTCAGAAAAAAAAATTAAATGAATTTAATGATAAATATATTAAATGTGAACCTCGTCTAATGAATAGCCTCCTACAGGAATTATTAAAAAGATTTTTTAAACCAATTTATTTGCCATTAATAGCTTTGATCTGCAGTTTGCTTATTCTTAAATCAAAGGAAAGTATCAATTACAATAAATTTAAATTTTACCTATTCTCTATAATTTTTTTTATTATTGTAATTTCAGAAATTTCATTAAGATATTCTACTTATAACAAAACTGGTGTGTTACTTTTTACTTTTTTTCCAATTTTAATTTTTTTTATAATTTATTTTTATTTAGTAAAAAAATTTAGTACCAAACTTTAAATATGTTAAAAACTTTTGAACTTTATTTAATTAAATTATTTATTAAAAAAATAATAAATGTTTCTTTAATTTTTTTATGTTTATTATTTATTTTAAGTGTTTTTGGTGAAATCACTTTTTTTAATAATAATGAAGAGACTAATTTTTTTTTACCATTTTTAATTACAGCTTTAAATTCACCATCAACTCTTTTTGAAATTTTCCCATTTATTTTTTTAATTTCTACACAATTTTTTTTTATAGAATTAATTGATAAAAATGAACTTGAAACACTAAAAACTCATGGTTTAAATAATTTTAAAATAATTAAATTAT